>Ga0307379_10001917_pt1 | contig 31624 bp, 21 predicted proteins | sample UN2MG_FD_202237 | JGI IMG/M metagenome (GOLD analysis project Ga0307379, IMG submission 202237) | Soil microbial communities from Risofladan, Vaasa, Finland - UN-2 | ecosystem: Environmental > Terrestrial > Soil > Coastal area > Acid sulfate soil | place: Finland: Risofladan, Vaasa | collected...
CCCTGGCCGCGTACCTGTACCTCCCCAGGAACCCGGGCGACGTGAGCGTCCGTACGGAACGCCACGGCGACGGATTGCTGATCGACTTTGCCGCCGACGGCCGAGCCATCGGCATCGAAATCACCGCCCCCGGCAAGCTATCGCTGCAGACCTTGAACCGGGCCCTGATTGCCGTGAACCAGGCCCCCGCAACAGCCGACGAACTGGGGCCGCTCGCCGCCGCGTAGCACAACAGGGACTGGAGGCCGCGCGGTTGCTGGATATGCCCGTCAATATACGGTATTGTATTGATCCGGAGGCCGACCGCCCACACATCCTCGACCGCGGTGTCGCCAAGCACGAAGTCGAGGAAGTGCTGGCCCGCCCCGGCGAGGACCGTCCACGGCGCGAAGGTACTCGCGTCGCCCTTGGCCGGACCCGTAGGGGCCGGCTCCTCAGAGTGGTTTACGTTCCCGAGCCGGGACCGGACGGCATATTCGTCATCACGGCCTATGACCTGAAAGGCAAACCGCTCCGGGCTTTCATACGGCCTATGCGCCGGAGGCGAACATGAAGTCCAACCGATTCCCCGAAGGCTGGGACGAGCAAAGGGTCCGCAAGGTCCTGGCCCACCACGAAGGACAGACCGAGGACGAAGCAGTAGCCGAAGATGAGGCCGCCTACGAAGACCAGGCGCAAACATTCATCGAGGTCCCCGTCGAGCTGGTCCCGGCCGTCCGCGATCTCATCGCCCGGCACGAGCGCTGACCAAGACGCCCCCGGGGATTCTCCGCGGCATCCCCGAATCGTAGGAGCCCGGCGGCCCCTTCGGAGCCAAGGAAATCGGCGAGGGCAGCACCCTCCCCGTCCTGGGCGCCGTCGCCCACGCCATAGCCAACGCCACCGGAGTATGGATCAAAGACCTCCCCATCACCCCGGAGAAGATCCTGAAGGCACTTAACGCGAGGCAGCAACCGGATCAGTCCACGGGAGCCTAAGCTGCGAGCAGGAAGGAGAAGGGAAGAAGGGGGCAGGCTTGCTTATTGCAGGAGGAAGGGCGCCAGGCTTACTTCTTGACGGCTCCGGAGGCTGCAGCAGCGCTTCATCGTGCCCAGACGCCCACGCATCGACCGCGGACGGACGCCTGTCGCGTGCTTAGCCGGCGCGTCGCCCAGCCGCCCGGCTGATCTTGACGTCGGACAGCAAAGAAGAAGCCTGACCCACTCAACCTCTCAACTCATCGACGAGGAGACCAACAGGAAGATGACCCGCATTCGGTCAACCGCTGTCATTGTTGCTGTGGTGGTGGTCTTAGCGCTGTTGTTGGTGCTTACGCGTCGCCAGGAATCCACACTGGGTGCGCCCCCGTCGAGCCAAGAGCTTTCTTGGTGCATGGAGCGGATGCAGATCAAGTTGCCGACCGACGCGCGCCCCCTCATGTTCTATTACGCGTCCGGTTTGGACGCTGTAGCATATCTGAAAGTCGAACTCAGGAAGGATGATCTGGATAGCTTTCTGGCAGCCTCTCCATTTGCAGCGGCGCAGCTAAGTGAGAGTGAGAAGGCCGTGAGCCGGGAGCGCGGCATGCCATGGTGGGACGTCGCGACGGTAGCGCGATTCCTGTCCGGAATGGCCCAGTTGCCTGACGCACGGCGGTTGTATATTCTTGTGAACCTGGATCAGCCTGACACGTGTACGGTGTACCTGAATTGGTGGGAGACGTGACGTCGAGCCGTGCCCAGTTTAACCAGGCACGCGGCCGACGGAGGAACCGCCTGTCACGTGCTCGACGGCAGCGTCGCCCGGCTGCCCGCCTGAAGCTGGGATCGGGCGGCAAGAAGTAAGCCTGACCCCCCTACTCGCCCCCGTACCCGCATGATGCCAACTGACGGGAGAAGCGTTGGCCGGCTTTGCCGATCAGCAAGGAAAAGGTAGTGCGACGTGTCAGCAATCGAAGGTATTGAACGCGGGCTCGCCACACGTGGGCGTCACGTGCTCGCGCAGCGGGGCGGCAAGCTTGTCAACCGCACGGTAGCCGGTTGTCTGCTCATCGCCCTGGCCGGCGCCGCCGGCGCGGGTTGTGCCGAGCCCGGCAATAGCGACAAGGAGCCCGGGCAGCGGGTGGAATGGCTGGGCAGGAAGGCCGCCCGGGTGCGGTCGATCGATCTGGCTGACGATGACTTTGCCGATCTGGAGCCGTTGGCCCGGGCCGTCGGTGACGCGCGGATAATTCTGCTCGGCGAGGCTTCCCACGGCGATGGGGCAACATTCCTGGCCAAGGGGCGGCTGATCAGGTTCCTGCACCAGCGGCTGGGCTCCGACGTGTTGGTGTGGGAATCGGGCTTCTACGAATGCGACAAGGCGGCAGAGGCCCTCGCGGCCGGTGTGTCCTGGCGCGAAGCGTTCGGAAAGGCCGTGCTACCGATCTGGGCGAACAGCGAGCAGTGCCGACCGGTGATGGAATACGTCCAGGCTACGCAGCAGACCGATCGGCCGATCACCCTGGCTGGCCTGGGCTGGTACGTCTCCGACCAGACGAAGCTGTTCGACGACCTGATCGCCTTCTTCGAGGCCGTCGACCCAACCTGGCCCTCGCCCGACCAGCGGCAAGCGCTGGCCTCAATCCAAACGATGCTGGATACGCGCGGCGACCGCTCGCGCCCGCCAAAGCCCATCGAGCCGCCTGAACTCGTTCAACTGCGGGCCCTGGCCGACCTGCTCGATCGCGATTCGGCTGGCAGGGTGAGCGCCATGCACGGCCGGCGCCGGATCGGGTTCATGCGGCGGGTCCTGGAGAACCTCGAGGCCTACGTCGTCTACCTCAACAGCCCGCCAACCAGGGGCGGCGCCGACGACAACCCCCTGGGCATGATCGAGGGCCACAACGCCGTCTTCCTGGCGAGCGAGTACTTCCCGAACCGCAAGCTGATCGTCTGGGCCCACAACGGGCACTTGACGCGCGGCTCGTCCCAGATCGAGGAGCTCGAATCCAAGTTCCGGATCAATCAGACCATCGCCGCCGGCCAGCACATCCACAACGACCTGGGCGACGGTGTCTACAGCATCATGTTCATCACGCACAACGGGCAGACGGGCCTGTGGTGGAACGAGCCGGCCGAGCTGCCCGCTCCACCGGTGGGAAGCCTCGAGGACCTGATGCACCGGGTCGGCCTGGAGCACGGCTTCGTCGACCTGCGTTCCCTGCCCCGGGACCACTGGCTGCGCAGCCGGCTGATCGCCCACCCCCTCGCCCACCGTCCGATGCGGGCCGACTGGAGCCGCGTGTACGACGGCGTGTTCTTCATCGACACCATGAGCCCCAGCACCTCGGCGGACCCCGATGACTGACCCGTGTCAGCCGCCGAACGGCGGCTTTGCCCACACCGCAGTCTCTGGTAAGTTGGCGCCCGGCGGCTTACCGAATGGTTGGGCACCTACCAGAATAGGACAAGGCGAGTGACCATCGACGTGACCGACGACTTCGGGCCGTTTGACGGGCGGGTGTGGATCAACTGCTCGCATCAGGGGCCGTTGCCGCGCGTGGCCCGGGAGGCGGCGGCCGAGGCCGTCGCCATCAAGACCGCGCCCCACCGCCTGGCGAACTCGTCGTTGTTCAGCGACGTCCCGTAACGCCTGCGCAGCACCCTCGGCCGCCGCATCGACGTACTGGCGAACTTCTAGTCCAGACTCCGCCCGCCTTATCGAGTTGGCATGATCCGGCCGCAGGCGTTAGAGTGCCGGCCTTGACGGCGCGCGAGTACCACTATGAAGCTCACTGTCATTCGCCCAAAGGAGGTCGCCATCTGCTCGGCCATCGGAGCGGCCGGCGCTCTGATCTTCCTCTTCGCCTTCCCCAAGGGCGCGATCAGCACGCTGATGCACGCGGTCCTGCACCTTCCCGGCCCCGGTGCCGGCATCGCCCTGATCATCGGCCCCATTGTCATATTCGTGGCACTCCTCGCGTCCCTGCTCACCCGGGGTACCGGCGGCGCGCTGATCGCCTCGTTGACCTTCGCCGTGGCCAGCGCACTTGTCGCAGCGATCTTCGCGATCCCCACCAACCCCAAGGGTGCATTCGGCAGCGCCATCTTCATAGCGGCCGTCGCCCTGGCCGGCATTACCGCGGAGGCCGTCATGCATCTCGGCAAGAGCGCAAAGGGCAGACGGCGCTGCCTGCTCGCCGGCGCCCTGGCCAACACCGTGCTCCTCGTTTTCTACTGGATCGCGATCTTCCCGCGCACCTACAAGCCGGTCGCCTGGCACGACGTCCCCCTTCTGACGGCCCTTGCCCTTGCGGCCGGGCTCCTCTTTGGGTATATCGCCTGGGTGGTGTACGGGTTCCTTTCGAGGACCTTCGCCCTCAAGGAGAAGCGCTAGACCATGTGCGGTCCCCCGGACTTCGCAGCCCTCGAAACGTGCGTCATCCGCCTGGCCGAGCTCTCCGCCGCCGGCCTGGGCACCTACGCCGTCTGCCAGACGGCCGCCATGTGTCGCGGTTTCGCTTCCGGGCGAGGCAAGCGGCAAAAGAAAACCTCACCGCATCCCCCCGCCCGCCCCGTCGCGGAGGGCCCCAATGACCACCTCGACACGTGAAGATCTTCTGGACCGCTGCGTCGACTTCCACGGCCACCTCTGCCTCGGACAAGTACTGGGCGTTCGCCTCGCACTCAAGGGCATGGAACTGATCGGCACCCGCGACCCCCGTCAGATGATCGTCTTCATCGAGAACGACCGCTGCATCGCCGACGCGATCCAGAGCGTCACCGGAACGCGCATCGGCCGGCGAAGCGCCAAGCTGATCAACTACGGCAAGATGGCCGCCACCTTCATCAACACCGAAACCAGCCAAACCTACCGCGTGAACGTCCGCCAGGTAGACCCCGACGCCAGGCATGCCAAAGACGCCATCCGGCGCGTGCTTCACGTCCCTGACGCTGAGTTGCTCGCCTGGAAGAAGGTGACCGTATCACTCAAGCCGGAGGACCTGCCGGGAAAGCCCCTCCGCACCGTGCACTGCGCCCGCTGCGACGAAAGAATCTTCGACGGCCGGGACGTCCAGGCCGACGAGGGGCCGCTGTGCCTCTCCTGCGCACACGGCGCCTACTATCAGATCGTGGATACGAACGAGTGAAACTCATCGATGATTTGCTCGACGGCGTTGCCCACCTCGACTGCCCGGTGAAACGCGTATGCGTCGGCCTCCACTGGACCATCGTCGAGAGCAGATACACCGGCATGGCCCACACCTACAAGACCGGTGACAAGGTCGAACTCGAATCGTCCGGCAACCTGGTTGGCACAAGCGCGGCCGCACTCGCTCAGCGCCTCAGGAGTTGGCAACCGCTCGAAGCAAGCCTTGGCCTGGCGGCGCTGAACTCACTCATCGAGCCGGTCGGTGAACCGGGCAACGTGTTCGAGCACGTCCTCGGCCTGGTTCCGGGCAAAACCGTTACGGTCATCGGCCGATTCCCGTCCAACGACCAGATCGCCCGGACCGCGGGGCGCGTCTACTTCCTCGAAATGGAACCCGAGCATGGCGAGCTTCCTTCTCATGCCTGCGAGGAGGTCATCCCCGAGTCCAACGTCGTGGTGATCACCGCCACCGCCCTGATCAACAAGACGCTGCCGCGCCTGCTCGAACTCGCCCGGCAAGCCACGGCCGTCGTCCTCGGCCCGAGCACGCCGATGAACGACGTGCTCTTCCGTCACGGGGCCGACATCCTCGCCGGCGTTCGGGTCGCCGACACCCACGCGCTCATCAGCAGCGTCATGCAGGGAGTCAAGAAGCACAAGAAGCTGGCCGGCATCGAGTCGATCACCAGGCTGGCACCCGACCGGTGACACGGTCGGACCCGAATGACGCGGGTTCACGCGCCGAGGAATCTCTGGTACGTTGGGCGCAGACATCTCGGCGTACGGTGGAGGCTTGCTGATGGCTGAAGCGAAGGAAGTCAAGATCAAGCAGCTTGCCGCGGCCAAGACGATGCGCAAGCTCATGGCCGATCACTTCTACGAACTGGATCACGCCGCCAAGGAGGGCCGGCCCAAGGTGGCCTGGTGCACCAGCGTGGGGCCGGCCGAACTACTCCGGGCCATGGGCTTTGTGGTGTACTTTCCGGAGAACCACGGGGCCATGCTCGGTGCCACTCGCATGGCAACGGAGACGATCCCCGCCGCCAACGCCATCGGCTACTCGCCGGAGGTCTGCTCGTACATGACCAGCGACCTCGGGGCGTTCCTGCAGAAGCGCACGCCGCTGAGCGACGCCTACGAGGGCATCGAGTCGGTCCCCAAGCCCGACGTGCTGGTCTACAACACCAACCAGTGCCGTGACGTGCAGGACTGGTTCGCGTGGTACGGCCGGCACTGGTCGCGGCCGGTGCTGGGCATCGAGTGCTACCGCGGCGTCGGCGAGGTGACCGGGGTGCACGTGGCCGGCATCGCCGGGCAGATCAAGGCCCTGGTCGGGCCGCTGGAGGAGATCGCCGGGCGGAAGTTCGACCTGGACCGGTTGCGCGAGGCCGTGCGTCTTTCGCGGGAATGCTCGGACCTGTGGAAGGAGGTGCTGGAGACGGCCGCGGCCAAGCCGTCGCCGCTGACCTTCTTCGACAGTGTCATCCACATGGCACCGGCCGTGGTGATGCGCGGGACGCAGACGGCCGTGGACTACTACAGGAACGAGCTGCTCCCGGAGCTGAAGGCCCGGATGGCGGACGGCGTGGCGGCCGTCGAGGGCGAGCGCCTCCGCCTGTACTGGGAGGGCATGCCCATCTGGGGGCGGCTGCGCGACCTGGCCACGCAGTTTCTGGAGCTGCAAGCCTGCGTGGTGGCCAGCACGTACGCCAACTCGTGGATCTTCACGGCCCTGGATGCCGACGATCCGTTCGAGTCGATGGCCCGGGCCTACACCGAGCTGTTTATCGTCCGGTCCGATCCGTGCAAGGAGCGGTACCTGGAGGAGATGATCAGGACGTTCGGCCTGGACGGGGTCGTCTTCCACGACTCGAAGACGTGCCCGAACAACACGAACTGCCGGCATGGCATGCCCGAACGGCTCCGCGAGCGGCTGGGCGTCCCGTCGATCACCATCGCCGGCGACCTGAACGACCTGCGTTGCTACTCCGACGAACAGACCCGAACGCAGATCGAGGCCTTCGCCGAACAACTGGCCGGGTGAGGCCGTCTGGTGCTCGGGATGCACCTGGGCACGGTATTGCCCGGTGCCAGATATTCAGTTGTGTCATGGGACGGATTCGTCCGTGACACCTCCTTTGAATCGGGCGCACCCGTGCGTTGGGTGCCTGCCGTGCGCGTCTCGTGCCCGTGGCCTTTTTCTTGTCGGCGTCGCGGCCTCCGGTGGCGTCGGCTACGCGCATCCGCGCCTGAGGGATGCGTTCCTCTACCCCTATAACTTGGCGCCCGATCACCTTCAGGGGGTGCGGTTTGCGGAAAACGGGGTTTTTGGATGCGCCAGGGGCGATTTGAAGTGCGAATTCAGGCAACAAGAGCTCACCGCAGAGAACACAGCGCGGGCGTCGGCCGCAACCAGAGGCACCGAGGCAACAAGGCACCGAGGCAACAAGGCAAGAGGGCAACCGAGCACGGCGTCGGGGGGCCGAGCCACCATCCGTACGGTGAGAATCTGCGCCGGGTGCAAAACGCAACCGTTTGTAGTAGAGAGAACGCCGAGAACGGCCGCGAGATTGGGTGGTACGCGCGGCTGGTGGGATGGGCCGATCCCCGGGCGCGGGAACGGGCGTGGCGACAGTTGATCGTTGTTTAACTGCAAAGGCATTGTCCGCAGATTTCGCAGATTGGCGCGGATTCAGGCCAGGCAGAAGGCAAACGGCAAAGGCAAGATGTTCACCACAGAGGCCGCCGAGCACGCCGAGAACGGCCGGAGAATCAGTCGTTGGGGGTTGAGGAGGGGCGGGGGAGGATTGAGAATTGAGAATGAGGGACGGCGGATTGTCCGTAGATTGGGCGGGTGGTCGCGGATTGAGGGCAGGCAACGAGGCAACGAGGCAACGAGGCAACGACAAAGACCTTACCACAGAGGGCGCAGAGACCTCAGAGAAAGGCGGGAGAATGGGGGGCGGCGGGTCGTCGCAGGTTTCGCAGATGTTCGCAGAATTCGGTGACGGCGGGACGATGAGGGAGGTTGGGGCGTCGGACAGTTGCGGAACGGTGGAACGGCGGGATGACGAACGGTGGGCCGGGTGACAATCGAATCGAAACTCCGGCCATCATGACGCCTAGGATGAGGCGGCGATGGCCGGAAGAAGTAAGCCTGACCCTTGGCCTTACCGACCCTTGCCCTTACCTCGTCAGCCCGTTGATCTTACCCCCGAGCATACGGTAACGGCGCGGGCCGGAATCAAGAAGGGCGGTCAGTCCGATGGGTGACCCCGAAGATCGACCCACATATGGCGCAGATCAAAAGGAGACAGAAGGGATGCCGGTCTGGTCAACCTGTGGTCTAGTCGGGCAACAGGATTCTCCTGCCACCCGCTGCCCGCCAGAACGATCACCGGCAACGACCGTTTCTCGACGGCAGCGTTGACTTCGCCCAGGATGTCGTCGAGTTCCATGCTCTGCACATACCCAACCATCGCCCCAGACGGGGTGGCCTTACCGTAACCGTGTTCTTCAGTGACAAACCGAACGACCCCCTTTTCCACGTAGTTCACGTTAAATACCCATCGATTGGTGGCTCGACCGAGCCGCTTGCACTCGATGGTGTAGAACATTGAGGCCCGATCACCATCAGTTTCCTGGAGGTTCACGAAGCCGCATTGGAGATCGGGTCGCTTTTCCTCTCTGGAAGTGTGCGTCTCATCGTCTGCCAAGGGCTGGTTCTGTGCTTCCCATACGAAGGGAGTCTGGACGCCACGGCCTTGCTGCAACAGGCGGAAATTCACGCGATGGAGACAGAGAAGCAGCTTGCGATTCAGGCCCGGCTCGTCCGTCGGAAGTTGTTCGGCGTCTTGAAGGTCAGCCAGCGCCAGGCAGACCACCTCAAGCACGCGCTGTTCATGTTCCTGCCAAAACCGCAGCGCACGAATACTCGGCTGGTTCATTCGCGGGCCCCGCGCGTCGCTTGCTGAAGGCGCAGTGCCTGGAGCAACGCCGCCTCGGCGTCCTCGCGGGCCGCGCTCCGCGTCCAGTGGCGACGTTCGTTACGCTTGATAATGATGCAGTCGGTGTCGGTCACCTCGCGGACCAGACCGTCAATGTAGAACCGGCTCCGCTCCCAGTTCGTCAGGATGCCTTCATTGAGACGGTGAAGAAGACTCGACCATTCCGCCTCGTCGCTGTCCGTCAGCGGCGGCAGGGGAGAATCCTTGTACTGCGTTGAGAACACAACGCCCAAGAGAGGGGCGTTTGTGGCCGGGCGAATGACCTGCCAGCGGAACTCACCATCCGGCTGGACTTCGCGGTTCCACATTCCGAGAAAGGCCCGGAGATACCCTTCTAGCCCTTGTTCATCGGTCGGCAGATCACTAACCGTGCCAGCACGTTGCTTCGGGCGGTCAGGCACGACCGGCTTGGCCGCGTCACTTCCTTCGTGGTTGTAGTAGAGGTCGAGCCCAATGTCGCACATGTCGCGGACCAGGTCGCGCTCAGCCTCTGTGAGCTCGTAGAGGTCAAAGACCGCCTCGTCCAACTGGCGCTCTAGCTCGGCGACACCGGCACTGAAAAGCGTTGGGTCGCGTCCGTGCACATCGTCTATAGAACGTAGTTGTTCGACGATCGGCAGAATCCGGTCTCGAAGCGATTGATCTTCGGGTAGCCGAATCGGCAGCGAGCGCATTTCGTCGAGACTGATCTTATCGTGCCATGTTCCCCAGGAACCAGACTTGAGGAAAAGGTAATAGCGCGCGAGCGACGACCATAGGATACCGAGGATGATCTTCGGCTCCCATGTGGCAGAATCGCGGAAGCGAAAACTGTATATCGAGTGGCGGACCACCAGAGGCGTAGATTCGAATCGGGCGATGATCCGGCCATTACCGTCGGCCGATGGACTCTGTTTCACAAGGATGCGACTCCCCTCATAAAGCCAGCGGTCACGTGGTCGCGCAACCTTTGGGGGGATCTCCTCCAAGTCCTGGTCTCTCAATCTCGCGTAGCGATCAAACTTCTGCGTCGGCAGCATCTTCCATTCGCTGGGCCATCCATGGTCTTTCGGTTTGTCCGCGCCGCCGCCCTTCATGAAACAACGCCCTGACCCCTTCAGTAGTCTGCCGTCCGAGTCACTCACCGACTCAAGGGATGGTCCAAGATCCAATGCCTGTAGAAACGCGTCATCCCGATGGTTGCCCCACCAGTAGGTCTTCCAGAAAGCGCCGTGGCGCGTGCGTTCATCCTGCGGCAGAACACACAGATCAGACCGGCTCAAGACAACCGCTCGCAGCCGTGACGCCATCGGTGTGCGCTTGGCCGACCAGTACTCGAACCGCCGGGTGTGGTCTGGACGGTCGGCTTTCTCGAACATCACCGCGGCGAATGGAGCGATCGCACCTTTCTTGCGCCCTGTACCGCTGAAGAACAAGTGGCGCACATGCGTGAAGTTGACGACCGTGACCAGTTGTGCGGAACTCAGCCAAGCCTCCCTGAACCGCTCGCTCTCGTCGCCCTGGTTGTGGAGCACACCGGCCGACACGAGCATCCCGGCACAGCCGCCGCCACGGAGAAGGTCCAGCGACCGATGGATGAACGCCTGCGAAGGCTCCTTGTCGCCGACCGGTTTGTCGTGACGCTTGCACCAATCCAAGGCCACATCCGTCGCCGGCCGCCCCTCAGTATCGTTCGGCGGCGGGTAGCCCCAAGGCGGATTGCCGACGACGATGTCCACGCTGCCCCCGCCGAACTGCTTACGCACGGTTGCGTCCGGCACGGCACCCTTCTTGGGAAAGGCGTTCGCCTCCAGCAGGATGTCGAAGCGCTGATTGCCGTTGGAACGGGCGTCCGGATCATACTTCAGGTACGGCAGCCGCTTGTCGCGCCAGATGTCGGGGGGGTCGAGATAATGCAGCAATGCCAGGTAGAGGCTGAAGGCCGCCACCCGCACGGCCTCGCCGTTGATCTCGATGCCGCGGATCTGGTCTCGCAGAATCTTGCGCAGCTCCAGGAGACCGAGCCGGGCCCCCTTCTTCTGCCAACGGTAGCGCACAATCCTGCGAAACGCTTCCACTAAAAATATCCCGGACCCACACGCCACGTCCGCAATACGGGGATGGCCCGCCAACCGCTCCGGCGTGAGCACTGATGACAAGATGAACTCGACCAGGGCGCTGGGCGTGTAGTGACTCCTGTTGTTCCCGGTGGCTCCCTTCTCCTTGTTGTAGAACGCCTCGTAGATGCTGCTGATCAGCTCGATGGGGATGACATCGAAGCGGTAAGCGAAGAAGAAGAGTTGCGGGCGATTTGGATCGGGGTCCCCCCGCAGGAAGCCCTGCAGGAGCCTGAGGTGTTTCTGCTTGACTGCCCTCTCCTCGGCAGGGTCGGCCGGAAACATGTCACCGTTGAAGTCCGCGGCGAGTTTGCGGAACAGGGCGTAGGTGAAGTCCTTGTTGGCGAGCACCCGTGGATATAAGCGCCTGCTCATCTCCGGGTCGGCGTCCGGACGGCTGGGTACTTGTTTTAGCAGCTTGGTCCAGCCCGCGACCTGCCGGGCCACCAAGCGAAAGTCCTCCTCGAGCAGGATGCCACGGTCCTCGAGGTAGCGAACGAAGATGGACCGACCGATCAGCGCGTGGGCATACTTCGGCTTCAGTCCTGCGTCGATGAGCAGCTCACGGACGGTGTTCAGGTCGCGGACCAGGGCTTGATCGGCCCGAGCCGATTTGCCCGCACCGAAGCGCCGTTCGGCGAAGAGGCGCCCCGACTCGACCTGTTCCCGCCTGTAGGCTTGGAGTTTGGATTGAACCTCGGGGACGCTGCGCGCCCGGGCGAGCAGTCGCTCTTGGCCCTCAAGCGACTCCCCTGGCCGCACTGGGGAGCGTGTCAGATCGTATACCGCCAATTCACCCGGCGTCGCCAGGAAAAGGCACTGCGGCCGAGCCATGCACCAGGCGTCGTTGAAAAGCCTGCGGGTGGCCTCGGGGTTGGCATCCTCGGTCTGCGCGAACACGAAAACGGGGTTGCTGTCGACGAAGAAGACCTTCTCCGCATGGACTCTTTTGGCGAGTGCGAGCCACTCACCCTGGTTCAGCCAGTCGTCCCGTCCGTCGCGGTCAGGGCGGTCGGTCGCATCAGCCAAGTTGCCCTCGGCGAGCCCAAGGTCGCGATAGGCAGCCCGCAGCAACTTGTCTGGTGACGCCACGCCCGTTGACATTCGCTCCGCTCCTCCGCAGTCGGTCAATGCGAGCGAGAAACACACCGCCTCAAGCGAGTAGACGCGGCAGCACGGCAGCGCAGCCTCAACGCCAGACAAGGTTGTCACCGCGCCCAGGATATATCATCCGTACACTCAGGCGCGTCGTCAACATGGAATAAGTGCTGCCGATGCAATCGGCGCGATAAACCCATCACGCCGGGCCTTGGCCCGGCATGGCGCGGTGGTGGCCCTGAGCGGCAGGACGGGCGGGCCGCCTGGATCGTCTACGGCACCAATGTCGGGAGGGCTGGTCGATGGCCACGGTGTGGCAGGCCGGGCGATTTCAGGGGTTCCCGCTTGAGAGATGGTGTCGAACGGGTAGGCTGTAGTTGGCGTCTGCGATCCTGGTGCGTTGGTCGAATCGGGCGGCGGGCGGGCACGTTGGGGGGTTGTCGATGGCGGAGCGTTGGTCTTTGGGGATTGACGTTGGGGCTTCGGCTACCAAGGCCGTCCTTTTGGAGGGCGAGGTGGTTCGGGGGCGGGCTCTGCGCCGGTCGGGGGCCGACTTCGGGGCGGCGGCGCGGGGGTGTCTGGAGGAGGTGACGGGGGCGGCCGGTGTGGATGCGGGGCGGATCGAACGCGTGGTGGCGACCGGGTACGGACGTCGCAGCGTGGAGTTCGCGGCCGACACGGTGACGGAGATCACGTGTCACGCCCGGGGGTGCTACGCGAGTTTCCCAAGGGCGATCACGATCGTGGACATCGGCGGTCAGGACAACAAGGTCATCGTGGTGGAGGAGACGGGCCAGCGGCGGAACTTCAAGATGAACCGCAAGTGTGCGGCCGGCACGGGGGCGTTCCTGGAAGAGATCGCCAACCACCTGGACACGCCGCTGGACTCGCTGAACGAGCTGGCGGCCCAGGCGACGGACGATCTGGAACTCGGCTCGTACTGCACGGTGTTCGCCAAGACGGAACTGCTGAAGCTGATCGCGGCGGGCACTCCGCTGCCGGAGATCGTTAAGGCGGCGTTCCGGTCGGTGGTCAAGCGGATTCTGGAGATGGACCCGCTGACGGAGCAGGTGGTGATGACGGGCGGGGTGGTGGCGCATAACCCGATCATCGTCGAGCTGGTGTCGGCGGCGCTGGGGCGCGCGGTGCTGGTGCCGGAGTACCCGCAGCACACCGGGGCGCTGGGTGCGGCGCTGATTGCCGGTCAGACGGACGAGTGCTGAGGACAAGGGGCCGCGAGTCGTGCGGCGGCACTTCCGGAGAGACAACATGGGACTCGAGGCGCTTTTTGCACCGCGGGCGGTGGCGGTGGTTGGGGCTTCGAATCGGGCGCTGACCATCGGGTATCGGATCATCGAGAACCTGCTCGATTTCGGGTACACGGGGCCGATCTATCCGGTCAATCCGAAGGGGGGCGAGATTCGGGGGCTCAAGGCGTATGCGTCGATTCTGGAGGTGCCGGAGCCGGTGGACGTGGCCCACATCGTGATCAAGAACACGTACGTGCCGGCGTGCGTCGAGGACTGCGCGAAGAAGGGCGTGCAGGCGGTCATCGTGAACACGGCCGGCTTCCGGGAGATCGGCGAGGAAGGGGTGGCGCTGGAAGAGCAGCTCGTGGCGATCGGGCGGTAGACGGGCGTCCGCGTGTTCGGTCCGAACTGCCAGGGGATCATCAACAGCGACCCGGCGCTTCGGGCGTACTGCAACTTCACGTTCACCCGGCCGAGGCCGGGGCACATCTCGATCGTGGCACAGAGCGGTGGGGTGGGCGAGGTGATTCATCAGCGTATCACGGAACTCGGCGTGGGCGTGCGCAAGTACGCCAGCAACGGCAACGCGTGCGACGTGTCCATCCCCGAGATCATCGAGCACTACGGGCAGGACGAGCAGACGAAGGTGATCGTGGTGCACATCGAGAGCCTGCCCGATCCGCGAGCGTTTCTGGAGACGGCCACCAAGGTCGCCCGGCAGAAGCCCATCCTGGCGATGAAGGCCGGTCGGACGGCGGAGGGTGCCAAGGCAGTGTCATCGCACACGGGCGGGATGATGAAGCAGGACACGGCCATCGAACTGATCTTCGATAAGGCGGGGGTGGTGGCGTTTCGGAACATCGAGGAGCTGTGCCAGTCGGCGATCGGGTTCGCGTCGCAGCCGGTGCCGCGGGGCAACCGCGTGGGCATGATCGCCAACACCGGCGGGCCGGCCATCATCGCGACCGACGAGCTGATCGAGAACGGGATGGTGATGCCGCCGCTGTCGGAGCGGACGTCGGCATATTTGCGCGAGAAGCTGTACGCGGAGGCGTCGATCAACAACCCGGTGGACGTGCTGGCCACGGCCGGTCCGGAGCACTTTGCCGCAGCGATTCAGGCGCTGTCGGTGGATGAGGATATCGACGCGATCTTCCTCAACTTCGTGACGCCGTTCTTCGTGGACACGTTGGGCGTGGCCCGGGAGATCGCCGAGGCCAATGCCCGGTCGAGCAAGCCGATCGTAGCGACGGTGATGACGGAGAAGAAGGGCTGGGCCGAGACGCTGGAGGTGATCCGGGAGGCCGGCGTGCCGACGTACGACATGCCCGAGACGGGGGCGCGGGTGCTGGCGTCGATGGGACGGTATGCGGCGCTGATGAAACGGCCGGTCGAGGCGGCGGCCGTGTTCGGTGACGTGGATGCCGCGCGAGCGCGGGCCATCGTCGAGGCGGCCCGCAAGGCGGGGCGATCTTCGCTGGCGGCCGATGCGGCGTATGAACTGCTGCGCTGCTACGGGATTGCGGTGGCCGAGTACCGCGTGGCGGCGAGCGTTGACGAGTGCGTCGCGGCGGGCGATGAGATCGGGTATCCGGTGGTGCTCAAGGTGGAGGCCGAGTCGATCGTTCACAAGACTGAGAGCGGCGGCGTGGTGTTGGATATTCGCGACGGCGATTCGCTCAGGGCGGGGGCGGAGCGTCTGGCGGAGCGGTTTGCCGAGGCGTCACCCAGGTTCCTGGTGCAGAAGCAGGTCACGGCCGATGCGGACTCGAACGAAGGGCTCGAGGTGATCGTGGGTGCCAACGCGGTCGAGGGGCTGGGGCACGCGGTGATGTTCGGGCTGGGCGGCATCTACGTCGAGGTGCTCAAGGACGTGAGCTTCAAGGTGACGCCCGTTACAAAGCGGGAGGCCGGCGAGATGATCGAATCGCTGCGGGCGTCGCGATTGCTGACGGGGGTGCGCGGTCGGCCGGGAGTGGATCGGGCGGCCCTGGTCGAGATCATTCAGCGCGTGTCACAGATGCTGGTGGACAACCCGGGCATCCGCGAGCTGGACCTGAATCCGATCTTCGCGTTTGGGCGCGGGGCGAAGGCGGCCGACGTGCGCGTAATGCTGTGAAAACTGGTCGGATGCTGCGGTGAAAAGGGAGGCGCTTGTAGTGCGCACGTTCAGACGTATCGGTGGTGTGTTCATGGGTCGGCTGGCGGCTCTGTCGATCGTTGCGGTGTCGGTGTCGCCGGCGGTCGGTGAGTCCGAAGGCAAGGGTGAGGACCCGTGGCGCGTCAGCGACCCGGTGGTTCAGGCGACCAACCGCGGCGTAGTCTTGATGGAGCAGTACGACTACGCGGGGGCGGTGGAGGCGTTCGAGCGGGCGCTGGGGCTGGCGCCGGATTCGGTCGAGGGGCGCGTGAATCTGGCCATCGCCCTGTACAACCGGGCGGGCAAGGCCGACCTCGAACGGGGCGAGAAGTTGCTGGATGAGGCGTTGCAGCGTGAGGCCGACAACGCCCGGGCATTGCACTTCCGCGGGATCACCCATCAGTACAGCGGGCGGGACGAGCAGGCGTTGCCGTGCTTTCAACGGGTTGTGGAGCTTCGGCCGCATGACGCGGCGGCGTGGTACCTGCTGGCTCGGACGAAGTCACACCTGGGGCAGCCGTATCGGGCCGAGTTGGAGCGGGCGGTGAAGGAGAGCCCGGCACTGGCCAGCGCGCACTACGACCTGATGCGGCTGGCGTGGCAGGAGGGCAAAGAGGAGGAGGCCAAGGCGCATCGCGAGCGGTTTAACAGGCTGCGGGAGACCACGCTGTCGGAGATGGTGGTCATGCCGCAGTACCGGCGGCTGGGGGCGCTGGCGGTGGTCGAGCCGATGCCGGGAGGGCCGGTGCGGAACGTGGCCGGCGGGGAGCTGGCGGGTGGCAGTCCGAAGGTGTTGTTGCGGGGGTTCCTCAAGGGTCACCAGCCGGTACCGGAATCGGGCATTCCGGCAGGCTTCGCCGCGGGTCTGGCGATGGCCGACGTTAACGGCGACGGTCATCTCGACATTGTGGTCGTTCTGCTCACCACGGAGGTCGGTCGCGGCGTGGTCCTGCTGCTGGGGCAGGCGGATGGGACCTTTGCCGACGCCAGCGAGAGAGCCAACCTGACGGTTAGCGGCGTCCCGGCGTCGTGCGCATTCGGTGATTACGACAATGACGACAAGGTTGATCTGTTTGTCAGTTGCACGGGGGCGAATCACCTGTTCCGCGGTCTGGGTGACGGCAGGTTCGAGGACGTGACCGCCCGGACGAGCACCGGTGGGCCGAACCTCGCGACGGTCTCCGCCGTTTTTCTCGATGCTGACCACGATGCGGACCTGGACATCTATGTTTCCAACAGCATGCGTGCCGACACAGACACCGGTCCGGCTCCGAACCAGCTTCTGAACAACAACGGCGACGGGACGTTCACGGACATCGCGGTGAGCGCGGGAGTGGCCTGCCCGGAGACACCGAGCCACGCGGTTGCGCCGGCGGACATCGACGGGGATCGAGATACCGATCTGGTGGTGTTTCATGCACGCGGGCCGGACAGTGTGTTCTTCAACGATCGGCTGGGGAAATATCACGAGGAGCGCATTACGGCGGAACCGGCTCTCGGGCCAGGGGGCGGCGTCCTGCAGGATTTTAACAACGACGGTCGGCCGGACCTGCTCATCTCACCGACACGGGGCGCGAAAGGACGGCTGTACCTCTCCGGTGAAACCGAACTCTTAAAACCGAGCCCGCAGTTCGACGGGTGTCTCGAGGCGCTGGCCACCTGGGGCGAGACGTACGAGACGCGCGTGGCCGACGTCGATCTGGACGGCGATCTCGACGTCGTCGTCCTCGGGCGGGCGGGACACGCTTTGCTCAACGACGGTCGGGGGCACTTCGTGGTCAAGCCGAACGTGTGGCCCGAGGCGATCACCGAAGGAACGGTGGCGGTGGACGTGGGTGATTTCACCGGAGACGGCGTGGCCGACCTGCTGCGGGTCACTACGGACGCCGACGGTACGCTCGAAGTGATCCCCACGAAGCTGACGCCGCCGGCGAACTGGCTGGCAATCTCACCGACCGGGCACCGAGGGGAGGACAAGCGGACTCGCAGCCCGGCCAGCGGGTTCGGGACGCGCGTCGAGGTGCGCTGCGGTGTGCACAGTCAGGTCATCATGTACACCGGGCTTAACGGTGGGCTGAGCCAGTCGCAGCGGCCGCTGGTGTTCGGGTTGAACGGCGTGACGAAGGCCGACTACGTGGCGTTTACCTGGCCCGACGGGGTGACGCAGTGCGAGAGTGAGTTGGCGGCCGGGGCGCGGCACAGTATTCGCGAGATGGAGCGGCGGGTGTCGAGTTGTCCGGTGCTGTTCGCGTGGGACGGGCGGCATTTCGAGTTCGTGGGGGACTTCGCCGGTGTGGGCGGGCTGGGGTACTACGTCGCGCCCGGCGAGTACGCCCAACCGCAAGTGCTGGAGCACGTTCGGCTTGGGCCGCAGCAACTGGCTGCACGGGACGGCTTCTACGAACTTCGACTCTGCGAGCCGATGGAGGAGGTCGCGTACGTCGACCGACTCGAACTGCTGGCGGTGGATCATCCGGCGGAGTTGGCCGTCTATCCCGATGAACGGCTGGCCATTACCGGGCCGCGGCCGACGCACCGGCTGCTTTGCCCGGCCGAGGCTGTGTTTCCGGTTCGGGCGTATGGGCCGGATGGCAGCGACTGCGTGGACGAGTTGGCCGCGGTGGATCGGGTGTACGCGTATCAGCCGGAGCTCGATCGGCGGTTCATCGGATTCTGTCGCCCGCACTCGCTGGTGCTGGATTTCGCGGACCGGCTGGGCGACCTGCCGGCGGGACGGAAGGTGTACCTGTTCCTGACCGGGTCGATCGAGTACCCCTACTCGCAGACGACGTACGCGGCGGCCCAGGCCGGTGTGACCTGGGAGCCGATGAGGATCGAACGGCGGGGCGCCGGTGGTGTGTGGGAGACGATCGTTCCCGACGCCGGGGCTCCGGGCGGGATCGGGCGGACGATCACGATCGACGTCACCGGCAAGCTGGCGGGCGGCGACTGCGTGCTGCGAATCACGACTAACCTCGAGATCTACTACGACCGGGTGTTCATCGCGGCCGACCGCGGGACCGACGGTTTTGCGATCCGCACGGTGCCGATGGCGTCGGCCGACCTGCGGCGGCTGGGCTTCCCGTTGGAATACTCACCCGACGGCCGGCATCCGACCATCTACACGTACGGCACGATCGAGCCGACGTCGTCGTTCAAGATGCCGGGCGGTGCGTACACGCGGTACGGGCGGGTCGAGGGGCTGCTGTCGGTGTTCGACGATCGGTACGTGATTCTGGGCACGGGCGATGAGATCGCACTGCGGTTCGACGCCCGGGCGCTGCCGCCGGTGGCCGCGGGGCAGGCTCGGAGCTTCATCCTGGTCTCGCACGCCTACTGCAAGGACATGGACCTGTACACGGCCGAACCGGATACGGTGGAGCCGCTGCCGTTTGCGAAGATGAGCAGCTACCCGTATCCGGCGTCGGAGCGTTTTCCCGACGACGACGGCGCCAGGGAGTCCCACCGACAATTCAACACGCGACTCGAGCCGTAGGTCTGGGGAACGCCGCTGAGTGGGTGAACTTCGTTGCCGGCGGACGTCACCCACCACGCAAAGGAAGCGGTGTCCTTCCGGGGAGCGTGCAGAGCTGTTTGTTTGTCCGCGGCGGCCGATTCGGCGTGGGATCAGCGGCGATCAGTCGGGGGGGGCGTCCGTGGTCGTCTTTGAAAAACAGAGGCAGACGCATCACAGGCCGATTCAGGACGTGATGCGCAAGACCCGGATCCGTGATGCGTGGCGGCCGCCCCATGCCCAGATTCCACCCGAACCGCCGGCGAGATCAAGAAAATCTTCCTGACACCTTTTCTACTCCAGCTACCCGTATCCGGCGTCGGAGCGGTTTCCCGACGACGACCGCGCCAGGGAGTCCCACCGACAATACAACACGCGACTTGAGCCGTAGGTTTGGGGAACGCCGCTGAACGGGCCAAGTTCGTTGCCGGCGGACGTGACCCAGCACGCAAAGCAAGCGGTGTCCTTCCGGGGAGCGTGCAGAGCTGTTTTTGGGTCGGCGGCGGGCGATTCGGCGTGGGATCAGCGGCGATCAGCCGCGGGGGGCGTCCGTGGTCGTCTTTGAGAAACGGAGGCAGACGCATCACACGCCGATTCAGGACGTGATACGCTAGACCCGGCTCCCTGATGCGTGGTGGGCGTCCCATGCCCAGATTCCACCGGAACCGCCGGCGAGGTCACGACATTCTTCCTGACACATTTTCTGCCCCAATAGCTGCGGCAACCCTTGCGATGCAAGCGTGGATGTTGTCCCTAAGCTCATGCTCCCAAAGGCGAATGACTCTGTAGCCATGCTGCTCAAGTCGTTTGGTCGTTTCCACATCTCGTTCGATGTTGCGCTTGATCTTCGCCTTCCAAAATGATTGATTTGCCCTTGGTATGTGACCGCATCGCTCGCAACCATGCCAAAAGCAGCCATCGACAAACAAGGCGATGCGTAAGTCCGGAAACAAGAAGTCAGGGTTTCCAATCAGGCCTTTCGGCCGCACTCTCCACCCCCTGATACCTGCCCCCACCAGCGCTGACCGACAACGCCGCTCGGTTGTCTTGTTGTTGCTTCCCCTCACGGCGGACATCGCCCGAGAGCGCTTCGCCGAGACGCTCTTAAACTGACCGCCTGGAAGCTTTTTGCGGAGCGCCGTTTCCATGCGTACTATCCGAACAACTCGCCCGCCTAACCGTCTCTCAATGAGTCGCAGAAGTGCCGAGCAACAAAGAACAACCACTCAAGTTGACTTCGTTGCAGTATGCCCACGTTGAACTCATCAGGAACGACATCAAGCGAAATGATGTCCCGCAGGTCGGAGATCGTATACTCGTAATCCTTCGGGTCAGCATCACTGGGCGTAACGCATGCCCGTATCAAAGCGACACACACCTCCACGAAACCATGCTCTCGGTCAGCGATGTAATCCCACAACTCGCAGCCAACTCGGACAGTCACCTCCACGTCTATGCCGTCAAGTTGGAAAGCGCAGTTCCACCTGCCAGTTGCAGGGGTGACGATGGCTTCGTCCCGTAGCTTCTCGCAGATATTCCGCAGGATATGCCAGTCCTTCTTATGCGACTGCTTCTTTGTTCCGTACAAGACGCCGTAGGTGAAGTCAATCTGGTCAACAGCCGCCTCTCGTGCCCAACCTACTGCGTTGGCAATGATATCTTCCGCAATGTCCTTACTCATTTCATCGTTTAGACATATTGGCCCACTCTTCAGGGTCGCCAGGCGCAACTCACCGGGCTTCTTGGAACGACCATCAAGGACTGAGTCCGTGGAGTGCATTTTACTCTCGACGCATTCCCAGGAGTAAATCGGTAAGACCACGGCCTCGACCATGCGCCCCGCAGAGGTCTCCATCGAGGAGAAAACCTTTGCGGGAAGAATATCGGCTTCGATTTCGTAGATATGCTTGTATTGCTTCTTCAGGCACTGAAACAGCAGGACAAACGGACTCGTTCTAAACTTGGCAAACGAAGCGTTCGCCATCGGGAGGGACTGTACGTGCTGGGTTATCCGTTGCCGAAACTCGGTTTCCATAGTAAGAATACGCTGCCTGGCATCGTTGTCGCTATCAATGTCCTGTAACGCCGATAGTAGGGCGGTCTTGGAAATCGAGTAGGCACTGACTCTTGGCAATCCGGGATGTCCCCTGCCCATGCTTGACACTCCTTCTATAGCGCCTGCGCGCGCCGCTTGGTCTTGGGCCTGGAATAGGCAGCATTCCCGTTGCTGCCGCCATCATCCCAAACGAAGGTCTCACCCGATTTGAACCACTGCCTTGTTCTGACGTGGGATTGGACGTAGATAATCCGGCATGCCTGAGGTTTGTTGGGATAACCGACCCACTTGCGAGAGCGAAGCACGTGCAACTGTTCGGCAATTGTCTCGCCAGCAACCGTCCCTAATCTGACGGGGACTGCATTGCCGATCTGAGCATACTGCTCTGAGGGCGTTCCGCAGACTTGCCAGTCAGTTGGGAACTCCTGAATGTGAGCATACTCACGAAGGGTCAATGCCCGAGTCTCGGTCGGATGACATAAGGACGTGCTTGCGTGGTTCGGCATTGTGACAAGCGTAGGGCAAGGCAAATCGAAAGTTAAGCGTCTCCACCACCCCGAGCGCCCACCTTTTGCGAACCAAGCACGCCCCATCGACTCTTTCTGCAAATCGGTAGGCAGACTCCTCCAGTTGGAACCGGGAGGCACCATGCTGAGATACTTCTTCTTGCGGGGACTGAAGTCCATAATGACAGGATCGGACTCAGAGAGGTCTCCGATAGCCTCCCGAAGTGTTGCCCATGGCGTGAGCGGAGTCTCAAGGTCAGCGAATAGCGATTGCTCACGGTCGGGGTCGTCCTCGACGCCGTGGGTCGGGTCCGGGAAGTTGACTACGGCGTTGTAGCGATTGCCGATGAACAGCGCCCGTTCTCGAAGTTGCGGTGCTCCATAGTTGACGGCATTCACCTCAAAGCAGTCCATGTGGTAGGCTGCGTCAAGAATGCCCTGCAAATCATCGGAGAATCGACGGACGACAGAACCGGGTTGTTCGTCAGCGGCGAGCGGAGGCCCACCTTTGTGGGGACGTTCAGCAATGGGCCGGTGATTAAGGGCAGCGGAGATAAGTCCTCGGACGTTCTCTATCAAGAAGAACTTGGGTTTCATCACTTCGACGAAGCGGAGAAACTGCCAGAGCAAGGTTCCTCGTGGGTCTTGGGTTGTCCGTCGGCGTCCTGCGGTGCTGAAGGACTGACAAGGCGGCCCCCCTGCCAGCAAGTCAAGGTCACCCGGTTTAAGGCCCAGTTCGTCCATCAGCGTGGATGGATCAAGGTCGTTGATGTCGGTCTGATAGACCTTAAGCCGCTTGGAGAGATTGCCTGCTCGCTGGTTCGCTCGAATTGTGTCGCAGAAGGCGGGTTCAACTTCGACGCAGGCGAGAACTCGAAACCGTTCCGTCTGCTCAAGGCCAAGATCGAGGCCCATCGCTCCAGAGAAAAGAGAAACAACGCTGTACTTCTTCTTAGCCATCCTTGACCTACCTCACGACTCTTATCGACCTTCAATCCTATCGCATGACTGATAGGAAATTTGATTCCGCGAGGGGCGGCGGCGCGGGCCCGGGGGCGGGGGTCGCCTGGCGACTCATGTTGGCCCTCCATTGCGCCTATTCCGACCGGCGGTCAGACGCTTTTGGCCCATTTCGCGGAGTCATCCCGGAACGCCGGGAGCCCGTGGGCCGACCGTCGACGGGCAACATGGGCGCATGTATACCCCCTGATCCCGGTCTGCTCAAGACCGAAATGGATCATCTTCCGGTTTGGTTTATGGCTCCCAGGGCAGTTCGGGCTGGTCGAGTTCCTCACGCGAGGATCCTCCAGTTCGACGGTGCATTCGGGAGAAGAAGCGGGCGCCGGAGGAACCAGCTCAACGAAGGTCGTCGCCGACCTGCCTCAAGGCGGGCAGGTATGGGCGGGGTCTTGCTGGATCTCATACCCCTTCCAGTCTGTTCATGCCGATTCGATCCCCACCAAGTCGGCGCCTCTGTTGCGTTGTCGGCCGCGCGGCCTCCCGACATCGTCGGGACGGGTTCGGGCCGCGGCTCGGGGATCGGCAAGCTCATCCTGCAACTGGTATCAGGAGGCGGTCAGGAGCGGGGCGATTCTTTCGGCTACGAAGGCCGGGGCGGTGATGGAGAAGTGGTCGCCCCAGTAGCCGAGGCGGATGGCCGAGGCGGACCAGGGGTATTGGCGGACGAAGTCGGGGCGGGATTGGGCGCCGGTCGGGCGGAAGCCGACCATGCCGCAGGCGAGGGACCAGCGGCCGTCGTTGCAGCCGAAGAGCAGCGGGGCCAGGCCGTTGAGCAGGCAGTCGCGATAGGAATAGAAGTTGTGCAGGCGGCCGACGCGGTCGCTCAGCTCATGGGTGCCGTAGTCGGGGGAAAGGGCACCGGCCAGCAGGATGACCTGGCCGATGCGGCTCGGGTGATTGACGCGCTTGAGGGCCTCCAGGACGAGGAAGACGCCGGTGGAATAGCCGACCAGGTGGATGGGGCGCCCGGGGTGCCGATCGGTCAGGTCGTCGAGGAAGCGGGCGAGTCGGCGGGCCTTCCCGGCCAGGCGGTCGCGGCGCAGATAGTCGGGCAGGACCAGGAGGGCACCGGCCCAGCCGCACCACCGAAAGAGCCGGACCTGGTGGGCGCACCCGCCGCGGCGCAGCCCTCGGCAGAACCGCGTGAAACCCCAGACGATGAACAGCCAGCGAACGGCCTCGACGAAGACGACGATGCCGCCATCGACGTCGCCGCTGCCGTCGCAGGCCCGAATTCGGCGCCCGTTGACCCAGACCGCGAAGGCCCACACCGCGCCCGCGGCCGCCAGGAGCAACAACCAACCGAAAAGGTCCACGCAGGGTCCTCGCCCGAGACGGTTCCTTGGCTTTGTGGGGACTCCGGACCGAGATTCCGGCTCCGCGCCGCGATTCCGATCTCGGTCCCATGGCTGAGCGGCAGGCTTTCAGCCCGCCCGGCCCAGACACCGCGCCACAGTTCGACGCGACGGCCTGCGCCGCGCCGTCGTCATTCTAGACCGGGATGCGCTCCAGGGACACCGCCCCGTCGACTTTGAGTTCGGGCGTGACCAGGCGGAGCAGGCCGCCCAGATAGTCCGTAATCGGCGGGATCACCAGCGGGCCGCCACCCAACTCGTTGCGCAGGCGAGTGTTGTCGTAGACCACGTCCATGTTGAGGAAGGGCAGGTAGTGCTTGAGGGTGGCGAAGAGCTTGCGCTGGGTTCGGGTAGCCACGTACCGGCGGTGAATCTGCCGCGTCCATTGGTCGGGAGGCACGGGCAGGATGGGATTGGCTCTTTGGTAGAACTCGTCGAGGTATCGGCCGACGTCGCCGCAGCGGAGGGCACCGGCCGGCCCGGCGGAGACGTGGTAGCAGTCGTAGGCACGGGTCGGCGCCTGCAGCAGCCGGATCATCGAGTCGGCCACGAACGAGACCGGGACCACGTCCACCCTGGAGGCGGGATCGACGGGCACGGCGTCGAACTCGTTGAGCAGCGGCAGGAACCAGAGGATGGCCTTGGCGAAATCCTCGGAAGGCAGCTCGGCGCTGAGGACGATGGAGGGGCGCAGGACCAGGGCCGGCAGCCCGGACTCGCGCAGGACGCGCTCGGCGGCCGCCTTCGAGCGGGTGTACTCGTTGAAGTGGTCGACGTCGGGGTCGTCGCTGTCCTCTTCGGTCACGCACTGATGCGAGACGCTGCCGCAGATGGTGGCCGTGCTGACGTGAACGATCAGCGGAGACCGCCGGTAGTCACGGACCAGCTCGATGAGGTTCTGCATTCCGACGACGTTGGTCTGTCGGCAACTCACGTCCCGGATGAAGGACAGCTCCGAGGCGCAGTGAATGACCATGTTGACCGAATCGGCGACCAGGGCGGCGTCGCCCACGGAGAGACCGAAGCGGGGAAGGGTGACATCACCGGCGACGGCCTGGAGGCTCGCGGTGCCCTCGAGCAGATCAAGGTCTCCGCTGCGCCGCAGGCGTTGGACCAGTCGTTCGGTGGCCGTCGCCTCCGGCGTGGGCCGAATCAGACAGAAGATCTTGCCGACACCGCAGCGGACCAGTCGTCGAACCAGCTCGCCGCCGATCAGGCCGGTGACGCCGGTGATCAGAATAGTCGTCTGTGGACCCAGCATCTGGTCTCCCTAGGGTGCCCACCTCTGGCTTATGCAGGCTGAGCGGGACGGCAATCGCGCGAATCCCTCCAGAGCAGCTTTATGCGACTACGCCGGTGCCCGGCAACAGAGGGACCATACCGGATTTCGGGGAGAATTGCGAGCGTTCCAACTTGGATTCCAGAGTCGGCCAGGATGAAGCGGGCAAGTCCGCTCACGGGTGCGTTCAACGGGCAGCGGGCGAAGCGACCTGAGCGCCTGGCCCTGCGCCCGGCTTCGGCTGCGGCATGGGTACCACTTGTCCTCGTCGGAGCATGCCCAGGGCGGCGGGACGGTCGTTCTGGCCGGTGGGGTCCCAGTTGATGGGACCGGTGACGCCGGGCCATGGCGACAGGGCGCGGACGGCGTCACGGATGCGGGCGCGGTTGAGGCCGGCGGTGTGGACGGCGTCGATCAGCAGGCGGACCGCGTCATAGGTACAGGCGGCCGTGTAATCCGGCGCGAAGCCGAAGCTCCGCTCGAACCGCCGGGCGAATCCGTCCGGCCGATCTCCGGCGGCCGACGGGTGCCAGATCAACGGGAACAAAACACCTTCGGCGGACTCGGCGGCGGTTTCGGCGAAGAGCCGTCTGCCCATGGCGGGGCCGCCGAGGACGGGCATGTCTAATCCCGCCCGACGCATGGCGATCAGAGACCGGGCGGAGTCCCGGGGGCCGGCGATCAGGGCGACGGCACCGGGTTGCGCCTGGCGCAGCCGTTCGATGTGTGCGTCGAAGTCGGCGGCGCCGGGGTTGAACTCGACGTGCAGGATGGGAAAGGCGCCGAGTCGGTTGCAGGCGTTCAACAGCTCTGTGGTCAGTACGCGCGAGTCGTGGTCGGTGCAGGAGACGACGGCGAAACCTGCGCCGGCCGCCTGCGAAACCAGCGCGTCGGCAAGAATGGGTGCCAGGAGGTGGTCACCCGGCGCGCAGGAGAAGATCCAGGGCACGTTGGCGAGGTTGGCGGTCTTGTCGGTGCTGACCGGACTGATGTACGTCAGGCGGGCCTTGGCCACTACCTGCTCGACGAGATGGGCGGAGGGGCCGTTGGGACCGCCGACGATGGCCCACACCTTTTCATCGTAGACGAGGCGAGTGACGTCCCTGATGCCGGTGCCCCACGGGTTTTCCGACCAGGCGGGGACCAGACGGAAGGGGAGACCGTTGCAGCCGCCGGCTTCGTTGGCCTCATCGACGGCCATGGTGGCTGCGGCCCACATCTGCCCAGCCGTCGGGTGCGTGAGATCGGCGGGTCCGAACCATCCGATCCTGACCTCGTTGATGTTCTGCGGCGGTGGCTCGTCGCGGCCGGGACCGGCGTATTCGGCCGTGTGTGAACGTGCGTTGAAGTACGGCTCTCGAGCCTGGGAGCGGGGCGGTTCGACACGCGTCTGCGTGCTTGCAGTCCTGTCGCCAGACAGAGCGCAGCCGCTTACCAGCGTGGTGCCTGCCGCGATCAGAGCAAAGCCGCAAGACATGACCCGTGTCATTGGGAGTTGGTACGTATGATTGTGAGGGCGGCACATGCTCTTTCGCCGAGACCCAGTTTCCGGGCTACTCCGCGGCGGCGGTTTTTCGGCTGACGCGGTCGCGGGGGGCGATGGTGCCGCGGGGGATGTCGAGGTCCCGGCGCGAGCGGAGTATCCAGCGGCCGTTCTCTACCCGGGCGAGGTACACCTCGCCGAGGTCGTCCAGGCTGGCGCTCAAGGGAATGGGGCCGGTCGCGCCCTTGTAGGGCTTGGCCCGGTGGGCGAGCACGTCGCGAATCTTGGCCCGGTTGAGGCCGGCGGTCTGAATGGCCCAGATGAGCATGTTCGTTCCGTCGTAGGCGTGGGCGGCGTAGGTCTCCGGGTCGGCGCCGAATCGCTCGCGGTACTCGCGGCGAAAGGCCTGGCAATCCTCGTCGGGCCTGGTCGGGTTCCAGGGATAGGCGCACACGACGCCCTCGGCATTGGGGCCGGCTATCGCCAGGAACTCATCGCAGACGTGGCGGTCGCATCCGTAGTAGGGCTGCTGCATGCCCATCTTGCGCATCTGATTGAGGATGGCGGCCCCGTCCTCGGCGTCGCCCCAGTGGACGATGGCCTGGACGTCGCTGTCCTTGAGTCGCTGGAGCTGCAGGGCGTAGTCGCCGGCGCCGACCTGGTAGGCCATCTCGAGAATGACCGGGTGGCCCAGGCGCCGACTGCCGTCCATGATCTCGCGGACGCCGAAGCGCCCGTAGCGGTTGGAGGCCCGGATGATGCCTATGCGGGTGTAGCCCTGCTTGCGGTAGAGGTAGTCGAGCAGGAGGTAGCCCATCTGTCGGTCGTCGCCGATGCAGCGGAAGACCCAGGGGATGTTGGTCTCGATGAATGTTGGATCGGTGTCGCCGCTGTTCATCATGGCGATCTCGGCCTTGAGGGCGACGCGGATGGCGATGTGGCTGTTGGCCCCGTCGATGGTGCCGAGGATGGCCCAGACCTTGTCCTTGTAGGCCAGCTTTATGATCTCGTTGCCCGAGGCGCCCCACAGGCCGTTGTCGTTGGAGATGACCAGCTCGAAGGGCAGGCCGCGTTTGAGGTAACCGCCGCGTTCGTTGGCCTGCTGGATGGCCAACTGTGCACCGCGGAGCATGGGGATGCCCAGCGACTCCTCGTGGCTCTTGCCGCCGGTGGCCACCGAGACCGTGCCCATGATCGGGCCGATGAAGCCGATCTTGACCGTGTCGAGGTGGTCGGGCTCGGGGATGGCCCGGCCTGGGCCGGTGTATTCCATCTGCTCGAGAAAGTGCTCCTTGAAGGGCGTGACGTGCCGGAAAGGCTCCACGTCGGTGGACGAGAAGGCGTAGTTGTGGTCCTTCTTGAGAGCCAGCTTGGGCACTTCGTAGGGACCGACGTCGATGACCTCGAGAAGGCGCCGGAGGTCGGCGCGGTCGGCCGGATCGGTTTCGGGTGCGGCGTTCGTTTCGGTCTCGGTGGCGGGTTCGTCGGCCGCGGCCGCCGACGAGTACCAGGAAAATCCAAGGCAAACGCTGAACGCCAAGACGATGGCCGTTGTGAGTCGCGCGGTATTCATGGCCTTCACCTCCAGAACGGTGCTGTGCGCCGAAAGATCACTTCTCGTTCTTGCGAACACCGGAACCCTTCCGCGGGCGCAAGCCGGCGTAATACCCACGCCCGATGGCGTGGCCCAGACCCTTGGACGTGGCGATCCAGGCATCGTCGCCGTCGAACTCGACCCACAACACATAGTTGTGAGGGACATTGGGCGGCGTGTCGATCTCGGCCAGGACCTCGGTGCCCCGCTGCACGACGGCCTTGCCCTTGCCGGCGTTGTGATCCGTGGTGTAGGTGACCCAGGTGTCGGTCTCGAAATCCGCCAAGACGCCCAGGCCTTTGTCCGTACCGAACCAGGCTTCGTTGGCGGTGCGGCCCTTGACGGCGTTGTTGAAGTCGCTGGGCAGGCCGCAGTCATGGGCCAGGTACCCGCGCCAGTGCCGGCCGTCGTAGCGTGAGGCGCCGAAGTAGGTCGTGGCCCAGAGCACCTTGTCGACGTAACTGACACCGGTGGTGATCACGTGGACGATCCCGTCGTCGCGGTAGAGGTCTATCTCCATCTCGCCGTCGGGGTCGAGGTAGTCCTTCCAGGTGCCGCGTTCGACATTGTATTCCAGGACCCCGCTGCCCCAGACGCCCAAGTATACCAGCCCGTCGGCGTAGCAGACGCCGTAGTTCCAGATCTCCTCCATGGGGGCGTTCTTCTCGGTGAAGATGGACCACTCGCCGGTGACGGTGTTGTAGCGGCTGGCGCCGGCGGTGGTGGCGGCCCAGATGTTGTCGTGCTCGACGGCTACGCCGTAGACCACGTCGTTGACCAGTCCGCTGTTGAGCTGGTGCCAGTGATCGAACCGCCCGCCACTGAAGCGGCCCAGGCCGCCACTGAATCTGGCCATTCCTCCGCCGAACAGGCCGAGCCACACGTCGCCGGTCTTGGGCTGCACGTCGATGGCCGCGACCACGCGCCAGGGCAGGCCGTCATCCTCGCCCCAGGAGCGGATCTTGCGGGTCTTCTTGTCCAGGCAGGCCAGGCCGTTCTCGGTGCCGATCCACACGCGGTCGCCGTCCACCTTGACGGCAAAGATGTGGTCGTTGGGCAGGCCGTCCTTCGTGGTGAACTGCTCCCACTCGGTGTAGATGTAGGGCATGCCGATTGGTTCGGCGGACGGGCTCGGCGTCGTTGCGAGATCGTCTTCGGCCGGTGCTGGGATCGCGCAGGCGAGGAGTCCGCCCAGGATCAGGGCCACAATCACGAGTCGGCTTCCGAACGGGCACATGGCTCGGCCTCTCCACCGGGGTCAGAGCGTCTTGACATACTCCATGAGGTCGTTCAACTGATCCTTGGTCATGTCGTTGGTCACGCCGTGCAGGTCGTAGGGATTGAACCGCGTCCAGATCTCCTCGAGCGTCTCGGCGATGCCGTTGTGCAGGTAGGGGGCCGAGTCGTAGATGTTGTTCAGGTGGGGCACGTCGAACTCGGTTTCCCTGTCGAGCCACAGTCGGGTGCCGACGTCCCGGCGCGTGCGATCGGTGAAGAGCGGCGGGAAGTGGCAGGTCACACAGCGATTCTCTCTCGGAATCATGTTCCCGTCATTGGCCATGAACCGCTCGAAGACGATCTTTCCGCGCCGTTGGGCGGCGGTCAGCTTTCCGCCGACCGGACGATAGCGGTTGGGCGGCCGGGGAATGGTGCAGATGTAGTTGTCCAGGGCCGAGAGCTCGTCCGGGGTGAAGGGATCGATGCGGGTGAAGAATACGGCCAGGCGCGGGCCGCACTGTCGCTGCAGGCTGGGGTTGGTGCCCTCCCATTTGAAGGGGGCGGTGTCCAGAATCCCGCGCAGGGTGCGGTTGTCCACCGGGCTGGAGCCGATACCGTCGGGCTCGATGTCGTAAGTCAGACCGTCCACGTGGCCATCCGGGTGGCAGGAGTGACAGGAGAACTGCCGGTGGAAGGTGATGTCCGCGCTGTGGAACAGGCGCTCGCCGTAGCGGACCTTGGTGATGACGGCCGGCCCGCCGAGGTCGATGCGGTCCACGGCTTCCAGGCGGGACATGTCGATCACGGTGATGGAGTCGTCCAGGGCGTTGGCGACGAAGGCGGTCGTGCCGTCGTGGGAGAAGAGGACGCCGCGCGGGCTGTCCCTGGTGGCGACGTGCTTGACGATGAACTCGGCCGGCTTGCCCAGGTGGTTGGGGAAGACGTGCTCGCGGTCGTAGGGCGTGGCCTCCTGGAGCATGGCGATCAGCTTGGCGACGTCGATGACGGCCACGCGGTCGGAGCCGCTGCTGGTGACCAGGGCGTATCTGCCGTTGGGGCTGACGGCAACGTCGGCCGGGTCGGGGAAGCACAGATGGGGCTCGTCGAGCAGCACCTGGTCCACGCGGCCATCGGCCCAGATCACGCCCAGGCCGTTGGTGATGGTCCAGCCCTGCAACAGCCGGGTCATGGGCACGAGGTTCTTGGTGCGGTTGAGGGTGACCAGAGCGAAGTCGCCGCTGGGATGCCAGGCGATGCCCTGCATCAGGTTGGCCCCCGGGACGTTGATTCGTGCCCGGACGACGGCCCGCTCGGCGTCGATGACCGTGACCTCCGACATCGACGGGGTGCGGAAGGGGACGAAGCGCGACAGGTTGTTGGTGGCGGCGATGTGCTTTCCGTCGGGGCTGACGGCCAGCGACCAGGGGCTGCGGCTGGCGGAAAGACGCGTCGCTTCCGCGAACGTTATCGCGTCGATGACGGAAACACTGTCGGCGGAGGTGTTCAGGACGTAGATGAGCCGGCCGGTCGGGTCGGTCAGGACACCGTGCGGCTCGTCGCCGACGAAAATCGTCCGGATGACGCGACGAGCGGCCGTGTCGACGACGGCCAGGCTGTCGTCCAGGCGGTTGGTGACGTAGGCCCGGGCGCCGTCGGGGCTGAAGGCGACGTCGGTGGGGTGGCCGCCGGTCTCGACCTCGGCCAGGACCTTGCGGGCCGCGACGTCCACGACGATGACCGCGTTGGCGGCCTCGCAGGCGACGTACAGTTCTTTGCCGTCCGGCGACAAGGCGAGATTGAGCGGGGTCTTGTAGCGCGGGCCCAGGGCGCGGCGTTCATCCTCCGCGGAGCGCGTCGGATGGGCGATCTTTTCGAGTGCGGCGGGATAATCGAAGG
>Ga0307379_10001919_pt1 | contig 31613 bp, 37 predicted proteins | sample UN2MG_FD_202237 | JGI IMG/M metagenome (GOLD analysis project Ga0307379, IMG submission 202237) | Soil microbial communities from Risofladan, Vaasa, Finland - UN-2 | ecosystem: Environmental > Terrestrial > Soil > Coastal area > Acid sulfate soil | place: Finland: Risofladan, Vaasa | collected...
GCGAAGATCGCTGAGATTGAGGGGGAGCTTGAGGGCTGAGGCTTCCTTCTCGGGATGAGGCCGTAGAGCTGCTCAGGGGGGCCGGGTGCAGCGAGGGGGTCGTGGAGCACTGCCTCGATGTCGCGCGTATAGCGGTGAGGCTTGCGGGGCGGTTGGTGGCGGGGGGTTCTGTTGTGGACGTGGGGCTGGTTGAGGTGGGGGCCCTGCTGCATGACATCGGTAGGGGTCAGACTCACAGCATCCGGCATGGAGTCGTGGGGGGTGAGGTGGCTCGGGGGCTGGGGCTTCCCGGCTCCGTCGTGAGGATCGTTGAGAGGCACATCGGCGCGGGGATTCCTGCGGGGGAGGCTACGGAGCTGGGGCTGCCGGGGGTGGACTTCATCCCTGAGTCCCTTGAGGAGAAGCTGGTGGCGTACGCTGATAAGCTGACGGACAGGGGGCGGGAGATCGATTTCTCCGTGACCGTTGGGTGGTATGAGAGGAGGCATGGTCGGGATCATCCGTCGGTGGGGAGGCTGCTGGCGTTGGACGCTGAGATGCGTGGGTTGCTTGGTGGCTGACTGGTTATTGTTTTAAGTTGGTTGTGGGGTTTTCTTCTGGGGGGCCGGTAGTCCAGCCTGGTTAGGACGCTGCCTTTACGAGGCAGAGGTCGCCGGTTCGAGTCCGGCCCGGCCCACCATGTTGCCCCTCCCCCCTTCGGTTTGTGTGTGGGATTTGGGTGGTTTTGGGGGTTGCTTTTTGGTTTTGGGTTGTTTTTCTGGTTTGTTTTTTATTCTGTTTGGTACTGTCTAGGTACTGTTCAGCTACTGTTCTGCTTGATGGCTGTCTGTGCGGGTTGTGGGGAGTTGGGGCGATGTTTTTGGTATACATTTATGCCCCTTTTGGTATGAATCGATGGTGATCGGGGGCGTTTTCGGGTTCCGATGCATGACCCTCCCTCCCCCCTATTTTTGTGGTACGCGTGAGTGGATTGACCTTGGCTTTTCTTGGAATTGCCGGTGTTTTTTCTTGGAATCGGATCGGGATGGAGCGTTTTTTGGGTTGCTTTCTTTGTGGGGCGGTTGTTTCAGGTTCCGATGTGTGACCCCCCCCTATGTTTTTTCCGTGTAGTGGTTGATTTTAGGTTGGTGTGTGGGGTCTGACGTGGGTGTCGGGGGTGTATGGTTGTTGGAGCCCGGTCGTCTAGCGGACGAGGATGGAGGGCTTTGGACCCTCCGACGAGAGTTCGAATCTCGCCCGGGCTACTCCTGCTTTCTCCCGGGCTACATGGAGGCTAGGAACGCTTCCTGAAGAGCTTCGGGTCATCGAAATCGCGGACGTGCTCGAAGCCAAGCTCTATGAGGTTCATGGCTTCGTCGACGTTTGAGGCTGCCTTGCACACGTATTGCTCGTCCTGGTCGTCGAATAGTACAGCGTCCAGTTATATGTACTTCAGTGTATTCTGGACGCTTCGATGCCCCAGAAAACGCTGCACGAACAGTAAATCCTTTGTCTGGTGGTAGAGCTTGGTTGCCTTCCAGTGTCTGAACGTGTGGAACTTTATTTCCAGAAGCCTCGGGTTCTCCAGCTTCCTAGCCAAAGTAGCTCTCTGCTTCTGGAAAAGCCGTCTCCTGTTTCGCAGGTATTTTCCGCAAACAAACCAGTTTATTTTGGAGTTAACGGGAGATCGTAAGTGGACTTTTGGCTTCAAATCCAAGGGCGATGTACATGGAGGGGCGCGCGCGCCATGTACCAAGGTGGGTCGTCGAGGTCGAGGAGGGTGGAGGCGATCCAGGTGATGCGAGTCCAGTGGCGTATCCCGTGCACCTGGCGTAAAGCCTGAGCTCGCGTCCCCGGAGTTTGAGGGTGAGCCAGTGGCTGTGGGCGAGGAGTCTCTAGAGTTCCATATCGGCCTACTCCTTGAGCATCTCCTCTCCGCAGTAGGGGCAGAGGCTGAACTCGGGGAGGACTGCTTGCCCGCAGGAAGGGCATCGGGTCCCCAGGGGTATACGGGGGATCTCGAGGGGCTGGGTCGCCTTGAACCTCATCACCCGGGCCCTGATGCTCGAAGGGTAGGTGGCCTTGACGACGGTGCCCCCCTCCGCCACGTTGATGAGTTCGAAGTAGATGGGGCCGGTCCGGTTCTGCATTCTGTAGAGTCTGGGGGGGATCTCCTCTGCGGCCTCGAACCTGTCCCCGGCCCTCCTGCCGCTTAAGAGGGTGGGGGCCCGGTATGCGAGGGACGACGAGATCCTCTCCGCGTTCCTTTTATCCTCCTCCCTCCATGTGTCGGACTCCTCGACGACGGCGCTGTAGGCGTCCTCGACGACGAGGGTCGTATACCAGGACTTGACGACGGTGTCGCCCTTGCCTCGGTTTCCCTTGCCCTGGTTCATTATGAAGAGGATGACGGCTATGGGGAGGAGCTAGATGAGTAGGTCTGTTCCGCCCTGACCGATTAGGGGGGGTAGCAGCATGGAGGTCCCTTTCCTTCTTCAATTCCCGGGTTTATAAGATGGGGGAGCTAGCTCGATCTCCCTTGCCTTCTGAGTTCGGCTTCGGCGAGAAGGAAGACGCCACCGGTCCACTCCCCCGTGGATAGTATCTCACTGAACACCTCGACAACTTTCTCCGTCTCCCCCTTCGCCAGGTACAGGTTCCCGACAGCCTGAGCCCTCGTCATGAACCTCACTGGGCCCTCGGACCGGGCCTTCTCCAGTAGCTCCTCGGGGGTCAGAAATCCCTTCTGCATTAGGAGGGTCTCGTAGTAGTCACCCACCTCGACAAGCTCCATGTTTGGCTTAACTTTCTGTAGCAGCTCCTCGGCTTCATCCCACCGACCCAGCCGTATCAGGGTCATGTGGAGCCAGTGGGAGGTCGCGATCACGCTCTCCGGGTTGTCGCTCACCTCCATGCATCGTCTGTAGGCCTCAGCCGCCTCTTCGAACCTCCCCGCTACCAGGTAGGTGAATCCCAAGTGGTACCAGACGTTCCAGTGAAAGCTGGAGACGCCCATCTTGTCCCTGTTCGGTCCGCCGCTGGCGTAGAGCTCGGGCTCATCGGGCTTGCCCTTTATGAGTTCAGCAGCCCTCTCGAAGTCCGTTATGGCGAGATCGACGAGTCTCAGGATCACAAACCTGTGCCCTCTGAACCTGTAGAATCTGGGATCGTTGGGCCACTTCTCGACACCGAAGCTGTAGATAGCCGCGGCCTTCCGAAAATCTCCGAGGATGCCGGTGCGGCGCCCTAGCCAGAGGAGTCTCTCAGGATCCTCCGGATTCTCGGCGTACTCCTTCCGTGCCGCCTTGAGGTTTTCCTCCAACTCCCTCATCTTGCGTTGGTACCCCTCCTCGTCGCTGGGGAGCCAGAGCCTTATAGGGGACCGGTACAGGGGCTCACCAAAGAGGCTGAACGCCTCCGGCGCCCTCACGAAGGGGTCATCTTCCATGACTGATCATCTTACCTGATCGTAGAAAAGGAGTTTTATCCTCAGGTGAGCTGGTAGTCACCATGAAGCGCAGGGAGTTCCCCATTCTGGAGCACGACCCGACGCGAAAGGCGCTCCTCGAGCCCACTGAACTCATTAATCCCATCGACATATCGGAACGCTGCGTCATCTGCTTCTTCCAGGACGTCATCGACGGGCTCCTCGACGCCGGAAAGGCGGTCAGGGTCCATGCCTGCAGGTCGGAGATGGGGGAGCACCCCATATACGAGATGGAAGTCGACGAGCAGCGTATCGCAGTATTCCACCCCGGGGTAGGCGCCCCCCTCGCTGCCGGGTTGCTCGAGGAGGTGATCGCCCTCGGCTGCAGCAAGTTCATCGTTTGCGGGGGCGCCGGGACGCTGAAGAGCGAGTTCGACGTGGGCCACATCGTCGTCCCGGTCTCCGCCGTGAGGGATGAGGGCACCTCATACCACTACCTTCCCCCCGCACGGGAGGTCGAGGCGTCCTCGGAGGCAGTCTCTGCTATCGACAGGACTCTTGAGCGCCACAGGGTCCCCCACGTCAAGGGCAAGACGTGGACCACCGACGGCATCTACCGCGAAACCCCGGATAAGATCGAGCTGAGACGTGGGGAGGGCTGCCTGACCGTTGAGATGGAGGCCGCTGCGTTCTTCGCCGTCGCCCGCTTCAGGGGCGTGACCTTGGGTCAGATGCTCTACAGCGCCGACGACGTGGGAGGGGAGGAGTGGGACCATCGAGACTGGGTTGACAGGAGCTCTGTGCGTGAGAAGCTCTTCTGGCTCGCAGTGGAAGCCTGCCTTGAATTGTGACCGCAAAAATTGAACCCCCGTTTTCCCGGGCTTCTTTTCATGTAAAGGTGGAAAACGGATGTAGTTCACTGATATGGAACAATCGTTCCAACTTCTGGAGCGGCGGTTCCACGAGGTTCCTGAAGTATAACCAAGGGCATCGTCAAGGCGGTTGAAATGAAGCAGAAGAGAACCACCATAATGCTCAGCCTGGTGCTGGTGGCGGCGCTGATGGCGTCGATACTCCAGGTCCAGGCCTACGCAAGGACACTACAACCGCAGTCTATGAACGCTAAGTGCAAGACCCCTGTGACCCTGAAGGCGACTCAGATCGTCAAAGCCGCTAAGGCTGTCAGGAACGGCGTCCCCGCGTTGACGAAGAACGGGGACTGCCTGACGCAGGCGGCCACCGCCCTTGAGTACGTCGATGAGCTCAGCCTCGACGAGGTAGATGAGGTCGACATAGACGCCCTGGTGGCGGAGTATGAGTCCCTCCCCGAGGAGGAAAAAAAGCTCGTCCCCGGCGTCTGGATAGTCTGGGTGAGGGGGCTCTCCTGGGAGCGGGAGGACATGCCCGTCATCTCGGAGGCGATCCCTGAGGGCACCCCCGTGGGGCTCAGGATGGTCGCCAAGGCCATCTGGAGCACCCCAGAGTGGACGCTCTACAAGATCGTCAAGGCGAACATGGGCCAGAACGGCACTAGGTACGAGCTGGAGGGATACGCCCTCTACAGGAAAGACACGGGCCGTTTCCACCTCTCCCTCAGGGGAGACGGTGTGACCAGGTTCAACGCGGTGGGCAAGGTCTACGGCAACAAACCGACGACCGACAGCTGCAAGAGCTGCAGATACCTCAGGGTCGTGATGAAGGGCCGGATGACCGTCGAGGGCGGCGACTACGTCTTCGCCATGAGGGGCTCCGCCCACAGGCTATGGTTGCGCAGAGCCCGCCCGGAACCTGTGCCCGAGGAGACTGTGAACGGCTCAGACATCTAGAACTCAATCTACCCCTTTTTCTCTATTTTTCTAATGAAACGAGGTCAGGACGTGTAATTATCGCGTATTCTCCCTGAGATGATGGAAAATAGAACAATCTCTTAAAAAACTGGATTTTCGGAGCTAAACTTCCTTCTCTTTATGAACGAGCGGAGCCTGGTCCCCGGGCATGTCGTATACATCGCCCATCCTGGACCTCCCCGCGTAGTTCTCGCTGAGGGAGACCTTTTCCTCAGGTTTAGAAAGCATACCCCGGATGCTATCGATGAACTTCTTCACAATCTCGGACATTATCAACTCTCTCCTCCCTTCCGAGAAAGGGACTCCCAGAACCTTAAATCCATTCTGAAGGCTTGTTCCATACCCCTCGATGGTACGAGAGAAATTTACATCAACAAAGAATCCGGGGAACAGATAAGAGAGCGACAGGAACTGATCGTCAAGAAAAGGGAGAAGGCATCACTGTTCTCCGATTATCTCAAAGAGCCTTCTCCCGGTCTCCCTCAGCATGGGGATCTTATGATCCTTGGAGAACTTTGTGACCGGAACGAGGTCGAAGACGTCGAACCCCACACGCTTCAGGTACTCCTCTAGGTTGAGGAGGGCCTTCGCCGCCCCGTTTCCGCTTCCGCCCGCAGAGGCGATCCCGATTGCCTTCCTCCCCTTGCAGGTGCCCCTGCGGCTCCAGGTCTCGCACCTCCTCAGCCGGTCTAGGAACACCTTCGCGGACTCGCTCAGATCTCCCCAGTAGACAGGGGTGGCGAACACGAAGGCGTCCGCCCCGCCGATCTTGGCCCTTATCTCCTCGAAGTCGTCCTCGAGGATGCAGTCACCCTCCCGGCATTGCCCCCACCCGTCATCGCAGGCGATGCAGGTCTTCACGCCCATCTCGTTCAAATTGATGATCTCGACATCTCCCCCTGCTCCCTCGAAGCCTTCGAGCACTGCCTTCGCAAGGGTCGCCGTCAGGCCGTCGAGGTTGGGGCTCGACTGTATGGCTAAGCACTTCATAAGTTGAGAAATGTCCCAGAGGGGATAAACCCTGTGCTGAAAACCCTAAAAGGAAGTTAGGTCGAATCGTCCCCCATGGAAGCCGAGAGGGACCTCGAGTTCAGGGTGATGACCCTGGACGACATGGAGCTCTGTCTGGGGCTGTTCAAGGTGGCGGGCTGGGGGAACACCGCCGACGACCTCAGGAGGATGCTGAACTACGAGCCGGAGGGCTGCTTCATCGCCTCCCTGGGCGGCGTCGATGTCGGGATGGTCGCCAGCACGGGATACGGCAACATAGGCTGGATCGGGAACCTCATCGTTCTCCCCGATTGGAGGGGCAGAGGCATCGGCGCCTCACTGATGATGAAGGCTATACGCTACCTGGAGGGCTCGGGCGCCTCCTCCATCAGGCTCGACTCAGTCCAGAAGGCGATCCCCCTCTACAGCAGGCTCGGTTTCAGGGAGCAGTACTGGAGCCATAGGTTCACCGGCGAAGGGAGGGAGTACACGACCCACGGGGTCGAGAGTATGACCGCCGCGGACCTTGACACCATCACCTCCTTCGACGAACCCCTCTTTGGCTCCGACAGGGGGAGGATGCTTAGGCGAGTGCAGAACGACTTCCCTGACCTCTGCTTCGTCTCAAGAGGGCCCTCGGGGCTGGAGGGCTACATCATGGCCAGAGTCGGGGATGGCACAACGAGGATTGGCCCCTGGGTGTGCCTCCCGGGGAGGCCCGAGGTCGCCGAGGCACTCCTCGAAGCGCTCATGATGGAGGAGAGGGGGGAGAAACTCTGGGTGGGCGTCCCCGAGGCAAACCAGGCGTCCGTGGAGATCCTTGGGAAGCACGGCTTTGGGAGCCTGCCGTCGAGCCTCCGCATGTGCCGGGGGACCTGCGGACCCATGGGGGACTTGGAGGCCACGTACAGCATCGGTGCTCCCGACAAGGGCTAGGACGCCCTTAATATTCCCCCGTTCCCCAGTCAAGATCGAGATTCTATGAAGCTGAACGTGGGGGACGAGGCCCCCAACTTCATCCTGCCGGCCCACACCGGCGAGACGTTCACCCTCTCCGAGCACCGAGGCAGTAACGTCGTCCTCTACTTCTACCCCAAGGACGGCACCGCCGGCTGCACCCAGCAGGCCTGCAGCTTCAGGGACAGCTACGAGGCCTTCCAGGAGTTCGGTGCCGAGGTGGTGGGGGTCAGCTCCGACAGCGTCGAGTCCCACAGGGAGTTCGCGGCGGCCCACTTCCTCCCCTTCAAGCTCCTCAGCGACGAGGGCGACGCCGTCCGGGAGCTCTACGGCGCCAAGGGGGCCCTCGGGATGCCTGGGCGGGTCACCTACATCATCGACGGGAACGGCGTCATCCGCCACATCTTCTCCTCCCAGCTCAGGGTGAAGAAGCACATCGACGAGGCCCTGGAGATCCTGAAGAAGCTCCAGTGAACACCCGTCAAGACGATCCCGGGTTCGCAAAACTTATTCGGGACACCGTCAACCTACCTCTGAAAAGCAGGAGCATCTACGACTTTCAACGAGGGAACTGCGTGTCAAGAAGAAAAAAGAGAGATGAGGAACGGCGGGAGGAGCACATCGAGAGACAGCGGGAGAACCTCCTCGCCGACGCCACAAGGCCAAGCAAGAGCAGGTCGCGGCGGCAGACGAGCAACCGCAGGGTGAGGAGCGGCTCTAGCCCGGAGAGGCCGAGGGAAGAGGCCAAGCCATCCGAGCCCGACAGGAACAGGGTGAACACCCTGAGGATGAGCGTCTCCTCACTGATGCGGGAGGCCGACGGCGTCCAGCAGAGGATCAGCGACATCGACGACAGGATCGGCGACCTCCCCAACAGGGTCGCCAAGATCAGGAGGGGAAACTATCTCCTCATGGGCAACATCGAGGAGGCTCAGGGCTCCCTCGCCGACAGGTGGAGGGAGAGGGGCCCCGCGCTCAGGGATGAGGCCTGGGGGAGGCTCGACTCCATCAGGGGAGACCTCCAGTCCCTCAGCGGCATCGTCGCCGCGCTGACCTCCGACGCCGCCCCGGGACTATCTGACGCAGAGTCAAGGCTGAGGGGAGTAAAGGGGGACGTTTCCAGCGTCAGTAGCCTCGTCCAAGGTGAGGTGGACGAGTTCGAGGGCTCCTTCAGGGGGTTGGACTCGGAGCTGACGCAGGCGGAGAACACCGTGGAGCTCCTCGCGGAGCCCTCCTTCGATTGGAAGAGGGGGGAGCACCCCATCATCTCCGTCAGGGCCCACCACCTGAACGACGACATCCACGGCGTCCTCACCCTCACCAACCAGAGGTTCCTCTTCGAGGAGGAGAAGGAAGTCGTCCTCAAGAAGACCCTGTTCATCGCCACGGAGAAGAAGACCGTACGGGAGACAATCATCGACGCCCCCGTCGGCGCCGTGGAGAGCCTGGAGAAGGGGAGGGTCGGCCTCTTCAAGGGGGAGGGGCTCTACGTCAAGTTCGCCCCCCAGACAGGCCTCAAGGAGGCCCGCTTCGACACCCGGGGAGACGAGGGGGAGGAGCTGATCCGCCTCTTCGAGTACATCGACTCCGGGGAGGCCGAGAGGGAGCTGGAGAAGCTGCGGGGCGACGAAGAGGAGGAGGGGGAAGCGATGCTCGTCGTCTGCCCGGTCTGCAGCGCGCCCTACACCGAGGAGGTGTTCAGGGGCCAGACCTCCGTGGAGTGCAGGTACTGCGGGGCGGTGATCCGCCTCGGTGGTTAGTAGATGTTAAATAATGCAGGACCGTTGAGAGAGTGATAAAAAAATGCCTTTGATTGAGGCTGTGCAGTGGAGGGGCGCCTCCCCCGACGACGCGGCGTTCAGGTTCCCGGAAGTCTCGCTGAGACTGGGGAGCCAGCTCACCGTCATGGAGAACCAGTGGGCCGTCTTCTTCAAGGATGGCAAGGCTATGGATGTCTTCGAGCCGGGGAGGCACACCATCACCAGCAAGAATATCCCCATCCTCATCGACATAGTGAGGGGGCTTGGGATCATCGGGAACATCTTCGAGTGCGAGGTCGTCTTCGTCAACAAGTCCCAGCTACGGGCCAACTTCGGGGGCCAGGCCTACTCGGCCCCTAGCGGCGACATAAAGTACCAGGCGGAGCTCGGTTTCTTCGGCTACATGCTCTACAAGGTGGAGGAACCGAAGCTCTTCGTCACAGAGTTCTTCGGCAACAGGAATGCGAGCGGCTCCGAGGACATCGCCAGATACATGAGGGGCTTCATCGTGGAACGGGTGATCGACCAGTTCGCCGAGCACGACATCTTCAACGTCGTCAGGAACGTGGACGAGGTCACCGACTCGATCTCCAAGACCATCGACGCCGAGGCGAAGCGCATCGGAATCACCATTGTGGACACCCTCTTCGAGGGGGTGAAGATCCCCGAGGACGCCAGGCGGTTCGCGTCGGGCATGGGCCAGCAGGCGATGGCGATGCAGTACGCCAAGGAGACCGCAGAGGTCCTGCCCGAGGGCGGGGGAGGAGCGGCGGGGGCCGGCATCGGTGCTGGCCTCGGGTTCTCCCTGGGCCAGCAGATGATGCAGGGCCAGCAGAGGCAGCAGCAGCCCCAGCAGGCGCCCCAGGAGCTCGTGGTCTGCCCCCACTGCGGGGCCCGGAACCCGGTGGGCAACAGGTTCTGCAGCGGCTGCGGGAAGAGTATGGAGGCCCCGAAGACGGTCAAGTGCCCCAGCTGCGGGGCCGACGTCCCGGAGGGGAACAAGTTCTGCGGCAACTGCGGGTCGAAGATGCAGGTGGAGAACGTCTGCTCCAACTGCGGGACAAAGAACGCCCCAGGCAACAAGTTCTGCGCAAGCTGCGGACAGAAGCTGGGTTGAGCCCGGACCTCTTTTTCAGCACCTTTTTTTTATAATTATATTCTAGTAAGGTAAAATTGCCATTTTACCATTATAATTAACGTGGGAAAATGGCATCAAGCGTTGGGTCTAATGGCTCCGGTAGGATCGTGATACCCAAGAAGATCCGTGACGAGTTCGGTGTCTCTGGGAGTACCCAGTTTCTCCTCATTAATAACGAGAAGGGGCAGATTCTCCTCCAGAAGATGGACGTGGATGAGATCGCCCGGAGGCTCGAGGAGGAGCTGGAGGGCAAGCCCGTGGAGGAGCTGGCTGAGTTCATCAGGAAGGAGATAAATGAGAAGATCAGGTCAAGGCACCCAAGCATTTCTCCTTGACAACAACGTCTTCATCGGCGCCATCAAGGACCCCACAAGGGAGACGGCGACGCTCAGGCTCATCCTGAGGCTGATCCAGGACAAGGAGATCAGTTTGACGGGAAACGAGTTCATGCTCGAGGAGGTGGCCTGCTACGCTGAGGCCTTCGAGTCGGAGATGGCCTCCACCCGCCTCTACGCACTGATATCCAAGATTGAGGTCGTGGAGGTGAAGGAGAAGTACGTCGCCATCTGCCAGACCTACATGGGCACAGACGACCTGGCGGACATCATCCACGTGGCGACCTGCCTCCAGACGGACGCCATACTTATCACCAATAACCATCACTTCGACGCCATGCGGGACGGGGGAATCGTCGAGGTCTGGAGTATTGCAGAGGCGATACGGACCCTCTTATGAGGATAAAAAAAATGGTTTAGGGCGTTCCTTGAAACACCAGCATGCTGCCCACGTGAAGAGGAGGGCTCTCCAGGGAGTCCGCCTTGACGAGGACGTTCATGTGGTTGGGCATGTGGGTCATGTCGTAGCCAGCTACCTCCCCGAGGCGGCGTCCATCCAGGGTCACCTTATCACCCACGACGGCGAGTCCGCTGGCCTTCACCTCGAAGAAGGCGATAGCTGAGACCCGGTTCGCTCCGCCACCCGGTGCGGCCTCAGACTCGTCGGTTATCATGAGCTCGTGGATCTCGTTCTTGCAGAGGGCCCTGCTCCTCGACTGGATGAGAACGAGCCCCCTCTCCTCGAATGTGATGTGCAGGAGGGCGATCACCTCCCCGATTACCGGCCTCCTGTCGCCGTAGACGGAGGGCGTTATCAGGTTCGGGTCGTAGGGGGCGCTCATACGCTACTCCGCCTTTACCCAGATCCCGGGGCGCTCCACGGGCTCGTCCATGTCGACGTCCATGTACCAGTGGGTGGACTCCCTGACAGTGGAGGCCGAGATGGTGTTCCCGTCCTTGTCGATGGCGATGCACTGCATGCTCCCGGGGTCGTTGAGGGGGAAGATCTCCCTGAAGCTCTTGGTCACCGCCTCCTCCAGGCTCATCCCCTCCTCCAGGTACTTGACTGTCATCCGGGCGGTGAGGAGCCTGATGCTCAGCTCCCCCTTCCCCGTGCAGGCGACACCGCCGTACCTGTTGTCGCAGTAGTTCCCGGCGCCGATGATGGGGGAGTCACCGACCCGCCCCGGGTACTTCCAGCTCATTCCACTGGTGGAGACGCCCACGACGATGTTCCCATCGGAGTCCATGCCGATGACGTTGGTGGTGCCGTACTGCTCGTTGGAGAGTCTCTTGTACCACTCGTGGAGCTTTTGGCTCTTGATGGCTTGGACGTAGTAGTCCTTGCCTCTGAAGTCGTCTGGCAGGTCCTCGGCGATGTCCTCCGCTATCGCCTTCGCGATCATCCTGGTGCGCTCCGTCGTGAGGTCCCACTCCTTGAAGCCCATGGCCCGGGCGAAGCGGTGGGCCCCATCCCCGACGAGTAAGACGTGGGGGGTCTCCTCCATCACCTTCCGGGCGATGGAGATGACATGAACGTACTTGGAGACCGAGGCTACTGCGCCAGTTCGACGCGTCGCACCATCCATTATAGAGGCGTCGAGCTCAACATCCCCCAGGATCGTCGGGGCTCCGCCCACGCCCACGTTCCCTGACAAAGGGCTCTCCTCGATACCGTTCACGGCGGTCTCGACGGCGTCCATGATGGAGCCTCCCTTCCTGAGGATCTCTATCCCCTCATGTAGGTGGGGACTGGCGTTCTGGGTCCCGATCAGAAATGGTTTAACCATGATGACTCAGAGAATATCCCTCAACCGGATATATATCTATGCCAATTCTGGGGTGCAAACCATCTTCGGGGGAGCGATTGTTTCTATCTTGGGAAAAAATGAGGGAACCGATTAAGGCTTCACCCAGATCCCCTTACGCTCCTCAGGGCCCTCAGAGTCGACGTCCATGTAATAGTGGATCGGCTCCCCGTCTGTGGAGGCAGACATCGTGTTCCCGTCCCTGTCGAAGGCAAGGCAGTTCATCCCGCCCCCAGGGCTGATGGCGAATATGTCCATCATCGCCTCGGCACAGGCCTCCCCCAGGCTCCGCCCGTTCTCTATATAGCTGATGATGGTGCGGGCGGTGGAGAGCCTGATAGCCAGCTCACCCATACCCGTACAGGCGGCAGCCCCAATCCTGTTGTCGCAGTAGTTTCCAGCGCCGATGATGGGAGAGTCCCCTACCCTCCCAGGGAGCTTGAGGGCGAGGCCGCTGGTGGAGACGCCGGAGCAGATGTCGCCGTTGGCGTCCATCGCCATAATGTTGACGGTTCCGTGGTACTCCTTGGAGATCTTGTCGTACCAATCCCGGAGCTTGTTCTCCCTAACGTAGCTCTCGAGTAACTGCCTTCTTCTCTCGATCTCACCGAGAGCGTCCCTCACGAAGGTCTCGTAGAGGCTCCTGCTACCCTCCGTAGAGATGTCCCGCCCCTCGAAGCCCATCACCTTAGCGAATAACTCAGCTCCCGGGCCTACGAGGAGCACGTGGGGGGAGACCTCCATCACCTTCCGTGCAATGGAGATGGGGTTGGCGTATCCATCGACGGCGGCGACCGCCCCGGTGTCCAGGGTCTTCCCGTCCATGATGGAGGCGTCCAACTGGATGACACCCATCAGATTCGGTATCCCCCCGACGCCGACGCTCATGTCCTCAGGGTTCTCCTCCACAGCGTTCACGGCGGCCTCAACGGCGTCCATCGCCGAGCCCCCGCTCCTCAGGATCTCCGCGCCCAAGTGGATCATGTTTCGGGCGTTCCTGGTGCCTATGATAAACGGCTTTACCATGACAGCTCAGTTAACCACGAATGAAGGAATATAAAACTCCAATGGACTGGAGGATGAAACTAACCGGAGGGCCAAGGACCCCCGTGGCGGTGATTCAGATGAGCTTGGAGAGGAGGACGTCCAACAGCTTGTTGGGGTAGACGAGGTTGACGGGCTTCGGGGGGTTGTTTAGGCAGCAGAAGTGCTTCCAGTAGAGGTACTTGGAGGTGGTGATCTCCCTCTTCAGGACCCTGTGGAGGAAGACGTCGAAGGTCCCCATCCACTTCCTCCCTATGAAGCTCCCGGCGAACGCCATGCCGAGGAGGTAACTGACGATCGCAATCAGCGTGTTGATGTACCACTCCATCTGCATCCCCCGTATATCTCTAGAGATACGTATCGCTAGTGATATAAAAGCCTATCTCTAGCGATATCATCGGGCGACCCGCCCTAACCAAGGTACTCCTTCAGAGACTCCTTGTAGCCAAAGAGAAAGCTGACGGCGGCACAGAGCACAAGCTCAAGCCAGTAGGTCGCCATCCTCGTCATCAGGGAGATGGCGGAGGCCACATTCAGGGGGATCCCCATGAAGACGAACGCCCCCGTCAGGCTGGCGTCGATGATCCCGAGCCCCCCCGGTATCAGTATGTTCAGCTGCTGTATGAACTCGATCACCGCGTAGATGAGGACGACCACCCAGAAGTCAATGGGCTGCCCCAGGGAGAGGGAGACCAGGTACGCCGTGAGCGCACCGGTGCTCCAGTGGAACGCCACCATGAAGATGGAGAGGACGTTGTGCACCGGCTTCCCCATCAAAGAGTTCACAGAGGCCTCTATCTCACCGATCACCGCCGGGAAACCCCCACCGCCTTGGCTGGGATCGTAGAGGCGGTCGAAGAGGTTCCTCTTCGCCCACGGCGGGCTCACCCCGTACAACCTTCTGAGGAGGTCAGGGCTCAGGATCATCCCGTAGATGACGCTGGAGACCGCAGCGAAGAGGATAACGAACCAAACGAGCTCAGGGCGCACGGGGATCGCTCCGCCCCGGAAGACCGTCACCATGATGACGGCGGCCCCAATGAGCACCCCGAACGCGATGTTGTAGTACGCCTTGTGCACTACCACCGACGAGATGGCCTTCCCCATGTCGGCCCCTTTCTCGTCCTTCACGAGGTAGGCCCTGATGATCTCGGTGCCCACGGGGATGGGGATCATCCAGACGACGAAGAGGCTGATGAACATCGCCTGGACCGCCCTCCAGAAGCCGATGTCAATTCCTAGAACCCTGAGGAGCAGGAACCAGGACGACGCAAAGCAGAGGAGCCCCACGTAGTTGACGAGTACGGCGAGGGTGAAGGCAATGAGGTCGAAACGCCCCACCTCCAGGAGCACCTTGAAGGGATTCGACCAGGCAAGGTAGGCCGCGAAGATGACGACCCCGATGGAGGTCAGGAGGAGCCCCCTTCTCTTCCTCAGCAATCATTTCACCCGTTCAGGCGCCCGAGCCCGCTCTACCTTAGGATGTGGATTAAGGGGCAACAGGCAAATATCTCTTCCGGGAAACCTATGCCAAAGAGGGGTTGAGCCGTGGACGCCTTCGAGACCTTCCTCAAGGAGCACTCAGGGAACAGAATCTGTACTGTCACCCCCGGGGGGAACCACGGCGATACCCTCATCCACATGGGGCTCCTCAAGAAGCTCGACGAGTTCGGTATCGAGTACGAGTGCAGGAACCTGGAGGAGATCTACGGAGGGGACGCCCTGACGGGGGCGAAGTACATCCTCAACATCGCAGCTTGGAGGTTGGGGCTCGAGGCGGGGTTCCGCCTCATAAGGATACCCGAGGGCACAGACCTCATCCTCTTCGAGGGCGGCGGCTACATGAACGACGTCTGGTATGGCCCCGTCCTCCTCAGGCAGGTGGTAAGGAGGAACCCACAGCCCATCGCAGTCGCCCCCCAGAGCTACTGGTTCAACGGCACCGACTTCGTGGCCCTCCTACCCGTGGACCGGTACGTCACCCTCTTCTGCAGAGAGCTTCGCAGCCTCGACCTCCTCAGGGGGATGGAGAGACTGGAGAACGTGAGCCTCCATGTCTCCGGGGACACCGCCCTCTACCTGGAGAGGCGTGACCTGGAGCCCCTCATTGGGAACGCTCCGGAACCCCACACCCTGATCTGCCTCAGGGAGGACAAGGAATCCCTGATGGACCCGGGGAGGAGGAGGGAGATCATCGATGGAGTCTCAGACCCCCTCGTCAGCGACATCTCCAAGAAAGGGGACTTGAGCAGCTTCGTTTCGGCCGTTGCCAACTCGAAGCGGGTGCACACGGACCGCCTCCACGTAGCCATCCTCGCCCACATACTCGGACGGCGTGCGACCCTGTACAGCAACCGCTACCATAAGAACAGGGGGGTCTACGAATACTCACTGCGCGATGACCCTGGGATCGACTTTGTGGACCTCGGCGGGCGGATCGCTTAGTATATTAACCCAGTCACCAATGAAGTTTTTACGATGGCTGAATCCCCTCCCGAGTCCACAAATGTCTCCATCGTGGTTCCGGTCAGGAACTCCGCGAGGACGGTGAGGGACCTCCTCGAGTCGCTCATGAAGCTCGACTACGACAAGGAGAGGACCGAGATCATCTTCGTCGACGGGAGATCCACAGACGGGACTAGGAAGATCGTCGAGGAGTACCCCGTGAGGCTCATCGACGAGGAGGGGAGGGGGCTCAACGCGGCGAGGAACACGGGGATCAAGCACTCAAAGGGAGAGATCATCGCGTACACGGACGGTGACTGCGTCGTCCCCCCCGACTGGGCCAGCTCCATCGTGAAGAACTTCAGGGACCCCAAAATCAGCTTCGTCGGCGGTCTCGTGAAGGGATACGACAGGACCGACTTCATCTCCGTCTACATGGACGAGACCTTCTTCCAGGTGAAGCCGGGCTTCAGGTGGAGGAGGGTAGGCACGGACTTGGAGCTACTCCAGTTCCCCGCAGGCTGCAACATGGCGTTCAGGCGCCACGCCCTCGAGAAGATCAACCTCTTCGACGAGAGGATCGACCACGGCTTCGACGATCTGGACCCTGTGGAGATGCTGGGGCGCAGGGGGTTCAGCATCGTCCTGGACCCGGACGTCTGGGTCTACCACCAGCACAGGACGGACCTGAAGGAGCTCTTCAAGCAGCACTACAACTACGGCCGGGGCGGAGCCCTGCTGGTCATTCACAAGCGCACCAGCAAGCTGGGGAGGTGGTACTCGACTTACCTGATCACGACGACTCTGGGCATCGGCATCCTGGCGACCCTCGTACTCTCCGCCATCTACGTCCGCCACCTGTTGCCGGTGAACCTCGCCCTCTGGATAATAGGTCTATTCCTGCTGATGCTGACCACCCTGTCGATAGAGCCGGCCGTTAGGAGTCGCAGCCTCCGCAAGCTGATCATTTACCCCCTCTTGGACATCGTGAGGGGCTTCTTCTTCACGATGGGGGGCCTCGTGGAGATAATCCACGCCCTCTTCGGTTATAGGCGACTCGCCCAGAACCCTTAAACGGGGACCGAACACATTTTCGATCTGACCCCTCATGCCACCAGACCTCAGGCCCTTCAGGGAGCGGGACCTACCGAGGATACTTGAGATAGAGGCATACTCCTTCCCTGAGCCCTGGCCGGAGATCGCTTTCACCTACCAGATGATGATCTCCCCTGAACTCTTCCTCGTCGCCGAGGAGGGGGGGCTGATGGTGGGCTACGTCATCGGGGAGATCAGGAAAAACTCTGAGGGAAGTCAGAGATCGGGGCACGTCATGAACATCGCCGTCGCGAGGGGGTTTAGGAGGCGGGGCGTGGGCACGCTGCTTCTGGAGGGCGTCACCGAGAGGTTCACGGAGATGGGGGCAAGCCGGGTGACCCTAGAGGTGAGGGTGTCAAACGCCGGAGCCCAGGAGTTCTATGGGGAGAGAGGCTTCACCGAGATCGGGAGGGTGGAGATGTACTACGGAGACGAGGATGCCATCGTCATGATGAGGCCCATCGGGGGACGGTAAGGCACCGGCGTTATATAGCTGAATCCTCATCCTTTACCCTTGATACCGGAGGATAATAGATGGGTGAGATCAGGCTGGCGGTAGCCGGCGTCGGAAACTGCTGCTCCTCCCTCGTACAGGGCATCCAGTACTATAGGAACGGGGGGGCAGACGGCCTCCTCCACGATGAGGTCGGGGGCTACGGCGTCTCCGACGTCAAATTCGTCGCCGCCTTCGACGTCGACGCAAGGAAGGTGGGTTTGGACCTCTCGGAGGCTATCTTCTCCGAGCCCAACAAGGTCTCTCATATTGTTGAGATGCCCAAGCTGGATGTGGAGGTCCAGATGGGCAGCCTGCTCGACGACCTGGTGAGCGACTCCGAGGGCGTGGTGGTGGTCTCGGACGCCTCCCCGGTGGACGTAGTAGGCGCCCTGAGGGAGGCGAGGGCTGACATCCTCGTCAACCTCGTCTCGGGCAGCGCCCTCGAGTCATCCAAATTTTATGCCGAGGCGGCGGAGGACGCCGGATGCGGATTTATCAACGCAACGCCCTCTCCCGTCGTTCACGAAGCGGGGGTCGCTGACAGGTTCGCGGGCTCAGGGCTGCCCCTCGTCGGCGACGACCTCCTCGACCAGATCGGCGCCACAGTGGTCCACATCGGGCTCCTCGAGTTCCTACACGGTAGGGGTATCCACATCGACGAGAGCTACCAACTCGACGTCGGCGGCGGAGCGGAGTCGGTGAACACCCTCTGGAAGACGAGGGAGTTGAAGAGGAAGATCAAGACGACGGCGGTTTCCGGGGCGGTCCCCTACGAGTTCCCCCTGGTCTCGGGCTCAACCGACTACGTCGACTTCCTGGGGAACAGCAGGGACAGCTTCTTCTGGTTCAAGGGCCGGTACTTCGGGGGTGCCCCGTTCACCATGGACGCCAAGCTGAGCACCGTGGATGCCCACAACGCTGGCGCCATCCTCCTCGACGTGATCAGGGGCGTCAAGCTCGCCAAGGACAGGGGTCAGGGAGGCGCTCTTCAACCCCTCTGCGCCTACGGCTTCAAGAGGCCACCGGAGAGGCTGCCCCTCATCGAGGCCTACAAGCTTTTCAAGGAGTTCGTCAAAGCCTAGCTCACGGTGAACCCTTGTATCTAATCTTCGTACTGGGAACCGCCGGGTCCGGCAAGTCTGAACTCACCAGTGTCTTCACTAGGTGGATGGAGATGCAGGGGGAGAACGCCATGGCGGTCAACCTCGACCCGGGCGCCATCTCCGTCCCTTACTCTGCCAACGTCGACGTGAGGGACTACATCAAGGTCGAGTCACTCATGGATGAGTACAACCTCGGCCCCAATGGCGGCCTCATGCTGGCGAGTGAGATGATGCTAGAGATCATTGAGCAGCTAGCGAGCGACATCGACGACTTCGGCCCCGACGTGGTGGTCGTCGATACTCCGGGCCAGATGGAGATGTTCGCCTTCAGGGACATCGGCGCGAGGATCGCTGAGGAGATCTCCGATGAGGGAAAGGGAATCCTCTACCTGTTCGACGCGGCGTTCTGCCGGGACCCCTTGAACTACGTCATGAACATGTTCCTGGCCTGCGCGATCAGCAGCAGGTTCCTGCTCCCCCAGGTCTCCGTGCTCTCCAAGGCGGACATCCTCGGGGACGAGTTCGAGGAGATCGAGGGCTGGTCCGAGGATCCGCAGCTCCTAGAGGAGGCGATCAACAGCCGGCTGACGGGGATGAACAGGCTGATGAGCCAGGACATGATGGGAGTCATAGGGAAGCTGGGAATCGAGTTCGCCCCCATCCCCTTCTCAACCCGGACGAACCTGGGCTTCAACAGGCTATACTCCGAGGTGCTGAGAGTCTTCACCGGTGGTGACCCCTTCACCACCTAGACAGGGTGAAACCTTAAGTCATCCGCCCCCATTCTATTTTCGGGGAATAATTTGACACTCTACTTAACCCAGGAAGAAGTACAGTCCGTTCTGGACATGAAGAGCACCCTTGAGGCTGTGGAGGGCGGTTTCAGGGAGATGGGGCTGGGCAACATCGAGATGCCCGCCAGGGTCTACCTCCACTTCGAGAAGGGGGTCCTCATCGCCATGCCGGCGTACATGCCGGGGCTGGACGCAGCGGGCACGAAGCTCGTGACGGTCCACCCTGAGAACAAGAAGAACTACGGCCTACCCGCCGTCATCGCCCGTATCATTCTCAACAGCCCGGAGAACGGGATGCCCCTCGCCATCATGGATGGCACCTACATCACCGCCCTCAGGACGGGGGCCGCTGGAGCCACGGGCATCAAGTACCTGAGCAGGGAGGATAGCAAGGAGGTCGGGATCTGCGGCCTCGGCGTCCAGGGACGGAGCCAGCTCATGGGCCTAATGGAGGTCCGACCCGGGGTCAAGAAGATCAAGGTCTACGACATCATCCCTGAGGCGAGGGACGCCTTCGTCAAGGAGATGAACGGGAAGTACAAGGGCATCGAGTTCGTCGCCGTGGGCTCCCCGAAGGAGGCAGCCGAGGGAAGTGATATCGTCATCACCTGCACCCCGAGCCCGAAGGCGTTCATCGACGGCGCCTGGCTCAAGAAGGGCTGCCACGTCTCCGCCATCGGTGCCGACACGGCTGCTAAGAGGGAGCTGATGACCAGCGTTATCCAGAAGTGCGACAAGCTTGTGGTGGATTTCATACCCCAGGCCTTCGTCGTCGGCGACTTCGCGAAGCCCAAGGAGGAGGGCGTCATCACCGAGGACGACATCTACGCCGAGATGGGGGAGATCGTCGCCGGCAAGAAGAAGGGAAGGACGAGCCCAGACGAGATCACCCTATTCAAGGCGACTGGCCTGGCCATCCAGGACGTCGGGACAGCCCACAAGGTCTACCAGCTCGCCAAGGAGAAGGGGATAGGCAAGGACATCTAGACGGGCATGTTCCCGTGCCTCTTTGGAGGATGAGGCTTAACCCTCTTTTTTTCAAGCATCTCCAGGGACGAGATGATTCTCTGCCTCATCTCCGAGGCCTCGATGACGTCGTCGACGTAGCCCAGCTTCGCCGCCTGATACGGACTGGAGAACTCCTCACGGTACCCCTCGATGAGAGCCTGCCTGCCCTCGGGGTCCGCCTCGACCTCTCGTCTGTAGACGATCTCGACCGCCCCCTCTGCGCCCATCACCGCAATCTCGGCTCCGGGCAGCGCGTAGACGAAGTCGGCGCCCAGGTGCTTGCTCCCGAGGGCGATATAGGCGCCGCCGAAGGACTTCCTCAGGATGACTGTCACCTTGGGCACCGTGGCCTCCGAGTAGGCGTAGATCACCTTCGCTCCATGGCGTATGATTCCGCCGTGCTCCTGGTCGACTCCGGGGAGGTAGCCAGGGACGTCCTGGAAGGTGACGACGGGCAGGTTGAACGCGTCGCAGAGCCTGACGAACCTGGCGATCTTATCCGAGGAGTCTATGGTCATGACGCCCGCCATCACTGAGGGCTGGGACGCCACGACCCCCAAGGACCACCCGCCCAGCCTGGCGAATGCGACCACGGCGTTCATAGCATAATCAGGCTGGATCTCTAGGAGGCTGCCGCCATCCACCACGGCCTCCAGCAGGTCCCTGACGTCGTAGGCTTTCCTAGAATCGGAGGGGAGCACGCCCTCAAGGCCCCTCGACGGCTCGACGACGTCATGCGCGGGGGGATCGTCGAGGTTGTTCGAGGGAAGGTACGCCAGCAGCCTCCTGATGGTCCGCACGGTCTCCTCCTCGGAGTCCAGGACGAGGGACGCTATCCCCGTCACGGAGGCGTGGGTATCGGCGCCCCCCAGGGTCTGCGCGTCGACGTCCTCGCCCGTCACTTGCTTGACGACGCGGGGACCCGTGATGAAGGTGGTGGCCGTCCCTCGCACCATGAGGGTGAAGTCCATGAGGGCCGGCGAGTAGGAGGCCCCGCCCGCGGTCGGCCCCGCGATAACGGCGATCTGGGGGACTACCCCTGAGGCCACCACGTTCCTGCGGAAGATATCGCCGTACCCCGCCAGCGACGAGACGCCCTCTTGGATGCGGGCACCGCCGGAGTCGTGGAAGCCCACTATGGGGGCGCCGTTCTCCAAGGCGAGGTCCATGACGTGACATATCTTCCGGGCGTGCATCTCGCCGAGGGAGCCCCCCATGAACCCAAAGTCCTGGGAGTAGACGAAGACCATCCGCTCGTCGACGGTGCCGTGGCCTGTGACGACGCCGTCCCCCAGCCACTTCCTGCTGTCCATCCCGAGGGCCGTGGAGCGGTGCTCCACGAAGGGGTCCAGCTCCGTGAAGCTACCCGGGTCCAGGAGGGAGGTGATCCTCTCCCTCGCCGTGAGCTTGCCCCGCTGGTGCTGCCTTTCAGCCGTCCTCTCCTCCTGCTCTCGGAGCGTCCTTCGGCGGTCCCCGAGCCCCCCACCTGAATCCCCTTCACCCATAGCCGTAGCCAACCACGTTCCATTCTCGCCCACTATCCTAATATCTCTTCCAGTGCCGGACGCTGGGACCCTACCATCTCCTCTCCGGTCCCAGACAACAACGTTATAATTCCCCCTGAACTTTTCCTACATGGTTCTACGTTTTGTCAACACCCCTGAAGGAACTTGCATCCTCTGAGATCCGTGAACTCGTCCACTCCCCCGTGAGCGTCTTCAAGCCCGACGACACCGCGTCGAAAGCCCTTGGAGACCTGAAGGACTCGGGCCGATACGAGGCTGCCGTCGCCTCCCAGGGCCCCGTCGGCCTCATCACCTTGAGGGACCTCCTCGGCGTGGACCAGCCGGCCCAGACGAAGCTGGACAAGGTGTGGAAGGCGACGGGCTCCGTCTCGCCGTCTACATCGATAATCGAGGTCGTGGAGAGGCTCGTCAGGAACAACACACGCGCACTGCCGGTGGTAGAGGGCGAGCAGGTGACGGGGATCATCTCCCAGGTCGATATCATAGAGGCGATGTGCGACGTCCAGGAGCTGGCGGAACTCCAGGCCAAGGAGCTCGTCAGGAGCCCCGTGTACTCCCTCGACATCGACGAGGGCATCGCCTTCGCCAGGCGGATGATGCTGGACAGGGGGATAAGTCACGTCCCCATCGTGGAGTATGGCAGGCTCGTCGGCGAGGTGACGGCGGAGACGATAGTCCACACGTTCATCGCCGACGCCTCCAAGGCGACGACGGGGGAGAGGGTCGGCCAGAAGACCTCCAGGTTCCCGGGGCAGGTCATCGGCATCATGGACACCCATCCCCTCTCAGTCAGACCCGAGGCCTCGGCCCAAGAGGTCGCCTGCGCCCTCAGGGACCTGGGGAAGGGCGCATGCTACGTGACCGACCCCCAGGAGAGGCCTCTCGGGATCATCACGCCGAGGGAGCTCATCACCATCTTCCTCAGGCTCAGGGCGGAGCCCGAGCTCCCCGTCTACATCATGGGGCTCTCAGACGAGGACTTCTTCGAGAAGGCGGTCGCCGAGGATAAGGTGAGGCGGACGGTCCGCAGGGGCATGAGGTTCCGGCCCGACATCACCGAGGTCTCCGTCAAGATCAAGAGCTCTCAGATCCAGGGCAACAGGACCAGGTACGAGCTGACGGCACGGGCCATGAGCGCCGACGACCAGATCAATGCCGAGGCGCAGGGATGGGACCTTCTGAAGGCCTTCGACGAGCTCCTCGACACCTTGGGGAAGGCCCTCAGGAGGAGCAAACCGGAGACCCAGGGAACCGCCAGGCGGCGCCGGGGGCGGCAGGTGAGGCGCGGCCAAAGCTTTTAGCCCCTGCACCCCCCTTCCATTCTGATGTGGATTTGACCGGGTTCACAGTCGTAGTCACCGAGCCCATACACGGCGCCGGGATCGAGCTTCTCGAGGACAGGGGCGTTGACGTAGTATCACTGGCTCCTGGCTCAGATATCGAGGACCTGCGTAGGATCGTGCCCGATGCGGACGCCCTCATCACAAGGGGTAGCATCAAGGTCACCAGGGAGATCATGGCCTCGTCCCCCAGGCTCAAGGCGGTGGGGGTCCACGGCATCGGCTGCGACCATGTCGACCTCAGCGCCGCGAGGGAGCTGGGGAAGGTGGTACTCAACACGCCGACGGCACTCACAGAGACGGTGGCCGAGATGGCCCTCGCCCTCATGCTGTCCATGACCCGGAGGGTGGTGAGCGCCGACAAGGCCTTGCGGGCGGGGGAGTGGTCCCGCAAGTACGGTGACCTCAGGGGCATCGAGATCATGGGGAAGACCGTGGGCATCATAGGCCTCGGCAAGATCGGGGCCGCCACGGCGCGCCGCCTGAAGTCGTTCGAGGTCAAGCTACTCTACTTCTCCCGCACGAGGAGGCCGGAGGTGGAGGCGGAGCTGGGCATCGAGTGGAGGGGGCTCGACGACCTCCTCGCCGAGAGCGACATCATCACCCTCCACGTGCCCTACTCCCCGGAGACCCATCACCTCATCTCCACCGCCAGGTTCGAGGCGATGAAGGACGGCGCCTACCTGGTGAACACAGCGCGGGGGCGGGTAATCGATCAGGAGGCCATGATAGACGCCTTGAGGTCCGGGAAGCTGGCGGCCGCAGCCCTGGACGTCTTCGAGGTGGAGCCCCTGGACACGGGGAGCCCCCTCACGTCGATGGACAACGTCATCCTGACGCCCCACCTGGGGGCTAGTAGCCAGGAGGCGATGCGGAGGATGGCGACCCAGGTCGCCAAGGGGGTCCTCAGGGTCCTAGAGGGGGGAAGGCCCGACCACCCCGTCGTGATCTAGCCCCAATAGGGCGCCTCTCAAGACTTTTAAGCCTGTGAAAAAGTTAGCATTGGAACGATATGTCAGACATCGACACTGTGTACGTTGGAAACAAGCCGCCCATGGCGTACGTCATGGCGCTCTTAACCGCCTTCAATAACCAGGGAGCACACGACGTCGCCCTCAAGGCGAGGGGCAGGACCATCTCAAGGGCCGTTGACGTCGCCGAGATCACCAGGAACCGCTACCTGAAAGACTTAAAGGTGAAGCGGATCGAGCTGGGGACTGAGCAGATGCCCGTTGAGGGCGGAGGGACGAGGGGCGTCTCGACGATCTCCATCACCCTCAGCAAGAACGAAACCGTAGCGGAGGTACCCCGGGAACCCGAGGTCAAAGCCCCTGAAGAGGTCAAGGCCGAGCCTGAGGTCAAAGCCCCGGAGAAGCAAAAGGCCGAGGAGTACAAGCCCAAGGCGGCTACGAAGCCGACGACGAAAACCGTCAAGCTCTCAGAGGTAAAGGGCGTCGGCGAGGTGACGGAGGCGAAGCTCAAGGAGGCGGGGTTTAAGACCGCAAACGCCCTGGCGAAGGCAGATCCTGAGAAGCTGTCGAAGAAGGCCGACATCTCATCTAAGGTCGCTGCAAAGCTGGTGGAGTCCGCCAAGACGCTCATCAAATAGCGATTGGATAACCAATAAAACCATTTTTTATTCAAAGATAAGGTGTAGGGGACACCCTGTTTCAGGTGGGCTAGGAGAACTCCTTGAGGAGCCTCGAGATGTCGACGCCCCCGACCTCCCTCCTGGCCATGGGGGCCCCCTGCATCTGCGGGAAGCTCTCGGAGTAGACCGGCCTCTCCCTCCTGTAGAGCACACCTACGGGTATCCTGTCCCCCCACTCCAGGGCCTTGCTGTGCGCCGCGCTCAGGTCCAACGGGTCGTGGTCGGTCTCCTCCAGCTTGTAGACCCGGTCTTTGTAGAATTCGTATGTCTGGACCCTGTTCCATGTGACGCAGGGCTGGAGCACGTCGATAAGGGCGAAGCCCCTGAACGTCATCGCCTCCACCATGAGCGACGCCAGGTGACGCATGTCGCCGGCGTAGCCCCGGGCCACGAAGGAGGCGTCGCTGGCCAGAGCCAGGGCGAGGGGGTTCACGTCGGGCTCGAAGACCCCTCTCGGCGTCGTCCTGGTGCGGTGGCCCTGCTTGCTGGTGGGGGAGGCCTGCCCCGTTGTGAGGCCGTAGATCATGTTGTTGTGGACGACGAGGGTGACGTCCGGGTTCCTCCTGGCGGCATGGGGGAGGTGGCCCATGCCTATGTTGTAGCAGTCCCCGTCCCCGGCGAAGCCAACGACGGTGAGCCCATTGTTCGCGAGCTTGACAGCGGTAGCGGCTGGGAGAACGCGGCCGTGGATGACGTGGAGCCCGTTCACCTTCACGTAGTTGGTGATCTTACCGTGGCAGCCTATGCCGCTGACGGCCACGACCTCCTCGGGGGAGAGGCCGAGCTGCGTTATCGCCGTCTTGAACGCCATGAGGATGCCGAAGTTCCCGCATCCCGGGCACCAGGTGTTCTTCACCGAGGTGCCGAGTTTCTGGACGGTGGTCACGCCATCGCCTCCTTCGCCCTCGCGGCGATCTCACCCGGGTTGAAGGGCCTCCCGTCGTACCTCAGGTAGACGTGCTCGAACTCGATGCCGCAATGGAGCTTGATGAGCCTCCCTAGCTGGGCGGTCCTGTTGCCCTCGATGAGCAGCGTGGGCCCATTCGTTTTGAGAGCTTCGGAGACGGCCTCCGACGGGAAGGGCTCCATGAGGACCACCTGAACAAACCTCGCACTGACGCTCTCCTCCGCCAGGACCTTGAGGGCCTCGAGGGCCGGCCCCTTCGTGGACCCCCATCCGACGAGGGTGACCTCGGCGTCCTCGGCCCCATATACCTTGACGGCGTCCATCACGAAGACCTGCTCACGCAACTCCTCGACCTTCCTCCGCTGCTTGGCCGCCATCGCCTCGATCACATCGGGGTCGATGGTGGTGAAGCCGTACTCGTCATGCTCGTTGGAGTTGGAGAGGGCGAGGGCCCCCGACGTGCCCGGGATGAGTCTGGGGGAAACGCCACTCTCGGTGATGCTGTATCGCCTGTACTCGCCCTCACCCGCCCATGCAGAGGTCATCATCAACTCCCCCCGGTCTATCGCCACACCGCCAGAGAAAGGGTTGGTGGACTTGTGGCTCTCGAGGAGGTTCTTGTCGGTGAGGATGATGGCGGGCACCTGGAACCGCTCGGCTAGGTTGAAGGCCTCGGCTGTCAGGTGGTAGCTCTCGTCAACGTCCCCGGGGGCGACGACGACCCTGGGGAACTCGCCGTGGGAGGCGTGGATGGTGAACAGGAGGTCCGCCTGGGCGGAGTAGGTCGCCATCCCGGTGCTCGGGCCGGGGCGCTGCCCCACCATGATGACGACCGGGGTCTCGGTGATAGCGGCGAGGCCGAGGGCCTCCGTCATTAGGGCGAAACCCCCGCCGGAGGTCGCCGTCATCGCCCTCACGCCCGCGTAGGAGGCGCCTATCACCATCATGATCGCGGAGATCTCGCTCTCGGCCTGGATCACGACCATACCGACCTCGACGTCGTTGTTGATGAGGTAGTGGAGCACCGGGCTGGCGGGGGTCATCGGGTACGCGGAGTAGAGACCGCAACCAGCGGAGATGGCGCCCAGGGCGACGGCTTCGCTGCCTGTGACCATGATCCTTTCGGGCCTCTCCGGGCCCGGTTCGAGTCTGCAGGGGAAGGCGTCGCCATAGTGCTCCCGGGCGTATTCGAAGCCCATCTGAGCCGCCCTGTGGTTGTCCTCTATGATCTCCTCCCTGCCCTCGAAGGCTTTGGTGATCGCTTCCTTCAGCATCTCCAAGTCGTACCCGACGAGGCTGACCGCCGCGCCGAGGGCCACGGTGTTCCTCATGATGGGGGCGCCGCCGATCTCCTTCACGAAGGCGGACATGGGAACGGGGTAGAGGCCGATGTCTTCACGCCTGATCTCCCCGGGCTCAAGCTTGACGTCCTCGTCGTATATGGCCCCACCGCCCACGTTGAGATCCCCCTGGTGGAGGACGAGCGTCTCCTTGTTGAGCGCCATGACGAGGTCGACCCTGTCGTGCTGGGAGTGGATCTCCTCGTCGGAGACCCTGAGGAGGTAGAGGTTGTGGCCGCCCCTGATGACCGAGGGGTAGTCGTTGGCGCCGTAGACGTGGAACCCTCCTCTCATAATGGCCTTCCCCAGGAGGGAGCCGCTCCTGGTTATCCCCTGGCCCGCCTCCCCGCCCACGAGGAAGGAGAGGCTGTTCCCGATGATGCAGGTAATCTCCACCTAGAACCCCTCCTCCAGCCTCGTGACGGTGATCGCCCGGAAGGGGCAGCTGGCCTCGGCCTGACCGTAGCAGGCCAGTTCATCGACCTCGATGGAGTCCCTGTCAGCCCTCTGGACGCCCTGTGCGAGCCTGGACTTGCCGTCGTCTTCAGAGAGGTCGAAAGCGGCGGGGCAGAGCTCGACACAGGCGCCGAACCCCTGGCACATATTTCGGTCTATCTCGACGCGAAATTTAGCCATAAATATCAGTTAGAGGATGAATTGGAAAAGATTTAAAGATGGCGAAAAGAGACTTCGCGTATAAGAGGTATGTCTGATTTGCCTAATGTGATAGTTGACCTTGACGCCTGTGAGGGCGCGGGTGTATGCGCGGAGGTTTGCCCGATGAACGTCTACGACATGGTTGACAAGGACGGCGGAAAGAAGGCTGACCCGGCCCGAGCAGAGGACTGCATCCTGTGCCTGGCCTGCGTCAACGCCTGCCCGACCGGGGCAATCACCGTCGAAGAGTAGTCGGCTTGTTCTCTCCTTTTAGCTTCTTTTCCTCATTTTAATGCCTGCGGACAGCAATGGCCCTGACGATGTCGGCGGTGTTCTCGCACCAGTCGGCGATGGTCTCCAGCGCGTCCAGAAACTCGTTCAGCAGGATCAGGGCGCCCATCGTGAAGTCGGGGAACTCCTGGGTTGCGAGGTACCCTCTGGCGATGGAGTAGAGCTCGTCGAGCTCCTCCTCCAGCATCTCCACCTGGTCAGCCAGATCAAGGGCCGCCTTGGGGTCTGTTGGCAGGACATTGATGCATTTAGCCAAGACTTTAACGCAGTCGACGTTTGCCCTGCACATGTTGCGGGCGGCTTCCTTCATCTCGTCCGACGCCTTGTCGAAGGGGATGAGCACGAGTATCCTGCCGGCCTCCTTGGACCAGTCGGCTACCCAGTCCACTGCCCGTACCAGCTCCATGAGGTCGTCCCTCTCCTCGGGGAACATCTCGCTCCTCGTGAGCTCGTCGACCATCTTCTTTCTCAGGTCGTCCGCCCTCATCTCCAGCTGTGAGACGCTCTCGAAGAAGCCCTTGCACTCGTCGTCCATGCACAGTGATGAGGCATCGACCATCTTGTAGAGGTCGCTGACGGCGTTCAGCGTGAGCTCCAGATGCTCCTCGACCATCTCGAGAACCTTCTGGCCCCGAGTTGGAGTAAACCAATTGAAAATTCTTTTTGCCATGATTCGCCCAAATTTAAGCGGGATTCACCAAACATAAAGTCTTCTCTCATTTACGTTGAAAAATAGACTAAATATGCAATTAAGAGTGAGCTCGTAATTTTGGACTCATTATTGGACCCGTGTATGGTAAAAGGGTCGAGTAGATCACGTATGTGACCAGAGCTGTAGCCAGGACGGAGAACACCCAGCTGGACATGAGGAGCGCTACGGTCCTTTTATTTATACCCGTGGAGCCGAGGCTGGCGTAGCCTACACCTACAAGGGCCCCTATGTTGGCTAGAGACGTGGAGATCGGGAGACCGTAGCCTATCAAAAGGTAGGGGAGGGTGACGAACATGTGGACTACAAGTGCGTTTGTGATCTCCGCCGCGGTCCCGCTGATGACGCTCAACTTCACGATCTTGAAGGCGACGGTCTCGATGACCTTGGGACCCAGCCAGAGGCCTCCGATGACCACACCGACGCTCCCGATGGCGGCGAGGAGAAACATGACCCTACCTTCGGGGGGACTACCCAACACCATCTGGGTGACACAGACATAGACGCCCGTGGCGTTCGCTATGTCGTTCGACCCGAAGGCATACGCCGAGTAGCAGAGGGCGACCTTGATTAACGTTGACATGCCCCTCTGGACGCTCTCGTACCTCTCGGCCAACCTCGTGAGGACCTTGTGGAGGATGTAGGCCAATATCGCCGCTAGGATTGGTGAGACGAACCAGCTTATCACGACCTTCTGGATGAGGCCCCACTGAATGCCTCCGACGCCGAAGGCTGCTATCCCATAGCCCATGATGCTACCGATGATGGAGTGGGTCACCGAGATCTCGAGGCCCATGTTGTTGCAGAACATGATCCATGTGAAGGCCGTGAGGACTATCACTATGGCGCCGAGGAGGTTGATGGAGGGGACAAGGCCCGTGCCGATGGTCTTCATGTTCATGTATCCCTGGGTCAGCGCACCCACTGACGAGAAGATTGCGAAAAGGACGATGGACTGCCTTATCGTCAGGACCCTCGCCCCGACGACGTTGGCCGTTGGAGAGGCAGCGTCGTTTCCCCCCAGAGCGATGGCCATGAGGAGGGAGAGGATGAACCCGATGATCAATGCAATCTCAGGTATGCTCACGGAGTCCCACTTCCGATCGCATCCTCCCCCAGATTCACGGTGAAAGCCTGGGAACCCGCCATCACCGTGTGTACCTCAAGCAACGGATGAAATGTACGCACATTACTCTACGGTAGTGTCTCCTAAGTTTATTTAAAATCCTTCAAGTAAAAGTAATTACAATATATAAAATATATATCTCTAAATAACCCCCAACCATGCAGTGACACAAAGACCTATAATAGATAAAGCAGAACGACCAAAACCGGTATTACGTAGAAGATCACCGCTGTCGCCAGAGCCAGCCTCGGGGACGAACCCAACTTCTCGGCGATCCACCTCACGAGCCTGCTGAAGGGCCCCAGCATCGGCATGAAGATGATGGCGCCTACCAAGTTGATAGTCAGGTGAACGAGCCAAACTCCCATGGAGACGGGGTCGCCCGTGGCCAGGGCGGCGATCATGACGTCGAAGACGGTCCCGATGTTGGCCCCCAAGATATATGGGAGGATGTAGTAGTCGGCGAGGAGAACCCCGCTACTGGCGAGGGGAACGAGCAGGGAAACCATGACAGACGTGCTGGGAACGAGGATCGTGAAGATGAAGCCGACGAAGAAAGCCCTGACAGGCTTCGCGAAAGTTGCCCTGATGAGGTTCCACGACCGGGGTATGCTGAAGATGGCGGTCATGTACTTCTCGAGGACTATGAGCGCCGATATGAGCAACGCCCCCCCAACTATGAGCCCCAGCCATGCGGGGATGAACTCCAGAAGAACGTCCACCCACGGCGTGGCGACGTCGATGATGTCAGGGAACGCGCCGAGCCAGGGCGCACTGATGAAGAACCCCTGACCCTGGACAGCGACATTGCTGAAGACACCCAAGAAAAGTTCGGCGGGGTAGAAGAGGAGCAATGTGAAGAGGTTGTACAGGACGTGGGACATCGTCACGTTGTAGCTGGCAGTGAGTCTCTGCCCACCGCGAAGCTGGCCGAGGATGGAGACGAGGAAGGGGGTCGAAGTCGTCCCGATCTCAGCCCCGATGATGGTAGCCACGGCAAGGGAGAGGGGTATAGCTCCCGACGACGTGAACGTGACGATGATGGAGTCGAAGGCTCCACTACTCTGGATGATTGCGGTCCCTATCCAGCCGGTGAAGACGCCACTCGTTGTGTCCCTGATGAGAAGGACTATCGTCTCCGCCAGTGACTCACCCATCATGACGGCGGAGGACTTGATGAGCACGATGCCGGACACGAAGAAGTACAGCGCCAGCAATGACCCTGCGGCGTTCTTGTACTTCGCACTCATCATTCTCCTGAACTACACTCCCCTATGAGATAAAAAGCTCATTTACATAGAGTCTATAGGCTATGGAGCCCTCTATAGATCATAGCCCCGCTCAGTTGTACCCATTCCGATAGCTTCACAAGAGTCTTACATCTAATTTCCGAAGTAGAAGACTCAAATGTGATAGAGGAAGGCCGACTACGTTGTAGAAGCAGCCCCGCACCTCCTCGACCAGTATCGCTCCCAAGCCCTGAACCGCGTATCCCCCGGCCTTGTCCAAGGGCTCACCACTCGCAATGTAGTTAGCGATCTCCCCCTCGGAGAGGGGTCTCATCTTGACGTCCGTCTCGACGACGTCCGACTCCACCCTACCCGAACCCGTGTCCCAGACCACGATGCCCGTATACACCCGATGCCAGGCGCCTCTAAGGGTCATGAGCATCTCCCGGGCCTCCCCGGGACCGAAGGGCTTGCCCAGTATCACGCCGTCCTTCACGACAATGGTGTCAGCGGATATCACGAGCTCCCCGTCCATCGAGTCCACGACGCTTCGGGCCTTCGCCATGGCGTTTAGTAAGACCACCTCCACGGGCTCCCCCTCGGAGGTCTCC
>Ga0307379_10001920_pt1 | contig 31610 bp, 28 predicted proteins | sample UN2MG_FD_202237 | JGI IMG/M metagenome (GOLD analysis project Ga0307379, IMG submission 202237) | Soil microbial communities from Risofladan, Vaasa, Finland - UN-2 | ecosystem: Environmental > Terrestrial > Soil > Coastal area > Acid sulfate soil | place: Finland: Risofladan, Vaasa | collected...
CCCAAAGCATCGCCGTGGGCTTTACTCCGCCACGCCCTGCGGGCGTTGGGTCAGCTGCGGGATTGGGGGTGCCCGCGATAGTATCGCGCAACTGGCTTTTCCGACCGAAGGAGATTACACGCACCCTCCCGCCTTGACTTCTGGCGCCGTGGCTCCTAGACTGTGCGGCGTCACGGAACCATTCCCCTGGCTGCGTTTGCTGCGAGAGGCGACGGGCAATGACGATTGCGGACTTCCAGAAGCAGATGGCCGACCTGTATCTCGAGCACGACACGCGCCGCGGCCTGGGCGGCACGTTCATGTGGTTCATGGAGGAGGTGGGCGAGCTTTCGACCGCCCTGCGCTCGGGCACCCGCGAGGAGATCGAGAACGAGTTCGCCGACGCCTTCGCCTGGCTCACCACGCTGGCGAACCTGGCGGGGATAGATGCCGACGCCGCGGTGACGCGGAAGTACGGCGGCGGCTGCCCCTGCTGCAACACCAGCCCCTGCTCGTGCGTGCAGAAGCCGTGAGGCGAGCGCGGGGGATGGGGCGGGGTCGTCCCTGCGGGATTGCCATGCCGCGCGCGGGGTGGTAAAATGGGGGGGGGGAGCCGGGAGGCGATGGAGGCGTGAGATGCGACGCGTCGTGCCTTGGGTGCTGCTCGCCGTGTTCGTGGGCCTGGCTGTGGCTGGACTGGTGTTCGGGACGCTGACGCCGGTGTTCCAGAAGGCGATCCGCATCTGCCGCGAGTGCATCGGGATTGGATGAGCTCTGCGTTCCCGTGTGGTCGGCCCTTCGGCGACGCTGAGGAGAGGGCGACGCGGGCGCAGGGGATGAATGGATGGCTGGATGAATGGATGTCTGGCAATCATCCAATCATCCATTCCTCCATCCATCCCCTTCTGAATCGGGGCATGGCGTCTGCTTGCAGGCGTAGACCGCCGTAGGATGAGGAATGATCCGGCGAGTTGTGCAGAGCATCGCCGCGCTGGTCTTCAACCCCTGGCTGCCGAACTTCCTGACGGGGAAGCTGTACACGGGGAAGCTGAAGAACGCGTGCGTGCCGGTGCTGAACTGCCATTCGTGCCCGGCGGCCACGGGCGCGTGCCCCATCGGCGGGCTCCAGGCGGCGATTGGCGCCAAGCCGTTCAACTGGATCACCCTGCACGTGGTGGGCCTGCTGGGGGTCATCGGCGCCGTAAGCGGGCGCTTCGCCTGCGGGTGGCTGTGCCCGTTCGGCTACATTCAGGACGGGTTGCACAAGATCCCGTCGCCGAAGCTGCGGGTGCCCCGGGTGCTCGAGTGGGGGAAGTACGCGGTGCTGGTGGTGCTGGTGATCGCGCTGCCGGCGCTGTGGGTGGACGAGTTCGGCTACAGCACGGGGCCGTGGTTCTGCAAGGTGCTGTGTCCCGCGGGCACGCTGGAGGGGGCGGTGCCGCTGCTGACGGCGGGCGCCGAGCGGATTCCCGCGAAGCCGTATTACCTGATCCTCAAGACCGCGATCCTCGTGGTGTTCCTGGGCTGGATGGTGGTGAGCAAGCGCCCCTTCTGCCGCGTGGCCTGCCCGCTGGGGGCCGTCTACGGGCTGCTCAACCGCCACAGCCTCCTGCGGATGCGCGTGGATGAGGCCAAGTGCATCCGCTGCAACCTGTGCCAGAAAACGTGTCCCGTGGACCTGCGCGTCTACGAGCGGGCCAACCCCGCGGAGTGCGTCCGCTGCCTGAGCTGTCAGAAGAGCTGCCCCAAGCAGGCCGTGAGCTTCGGCCCGTAGCGGGCGCGGGAAGAAGGAGGCCGCCATGGACCTCTCGACCAAGCTGCGCGAGAAGCACGAGAAGGCGATTCGCTCCAGCCGCATCAAGCTCGTCGCCATGGTCATCCTGCTGATCGTCGTCCTCGTGGTCATGTGGGAGCTGAACCGCGTGGGACGCCAGGCGATGGAGAAGGGCGACACGTTTTCGCAGGAGGAGGAGGCCGCGCCGGCCCCGCCGCCGATTGACACGAAGGCGAAGGCCAAGCTGCCCGAGGGCGAGGCCCCCGACGTCGCGCCCCTCGCCCCCGCCAAGGAGCCGGCCCACCTCCCCGCCCGCAAGGAGGATGCCGAGAAGAAGTTCCCAACCGTCACCGACCCCAAGGTGCTCGAACAGGTGCTGGACCAGAACGCCGAGCTGGAGCGCGACCCGTTTCTGCACGTGCTCTGGCGCGTGTGGCAGGACACGCCGGAGAAGCTGCGTGCCGAGGCGGACCCGCCGGTGGCCTGGCCCGCGCTGTGGGACGACGGGTCGGCCCACCGCGGCAAGGCCCTCCGCGCGGCCGGCGAGCTGGTGCAGATCTGGGAGCTCGACCTGCCCGAGAACCCCGCGGGCCTGCCCAAGCTGTTCGCCTACCGCATCCGCGCCGAGGGCGCGCCCCCGAACTCCAAGGGCCACCTGTACGACGTGTTCGCCGTCGAGAAGCTCAAGGGCGCCCGCCGCTACGACCGCGTGATCGCCTACGGCCGCTTCTTCAAGGCCATGGTGAGCGAGGCGAAGCGGCTCGACGACCCCGACTTCCACATCGCCGTGGTGATCGCGCGCGCCTTCGAGCGGCCCACGTATCTCGAGGAGCCGCGCATCCCCGGGCCGATCGTGGACGGCAATCGGGCCGAGGCCCGCCCGCTCTACTGGCTGCTGAAGCGCGCGCGCGACATCCCCTTCGAGGAGCTGAAGGCCCAGGCGAACAGCAGGCTGACCTATCACGACTTCACGCTCTGGCCCGAGCGCTATCGCGCCCTGCCCGTGGCCATCAGCGGCGAGCTGCGCCGCCTCATCCGCATCTCGCTCCCCGACAACCTGCTCGACATGCCCGACGTCTTCTACGGCCAGATCGCCGACCAGGACCGCAAGATGAACACCTTCTTCTGCATCCACGTGCCCGAGGGGGTGCACCACAAGGACCCGGTCGTCCTCTACGGCTACTTCCTGAAGAAGTGGACCTACAAGAGCGAAGGCGACTACGAGGTCACCAGCCCCATCTTCGTGGCCCAGCGCCTGCGCATCCTTGACTACGGGGAGGGGGGGTCGGGGCAGGTGCTGGGGATTGCCCTGGCCGCGGTGGTGGGGGCGACGGCGCTCGCCCTTGGGGTGGCCATCGTGGTGAGCCGCCGGCGCGACCGGAAGGCCGACGACGCCCGCCGCCAGCGCGAGGCCGCGCGCATCCAGGCCAAGCTCCACCCGCCCGAGGACAAGCCCGAGGAGCCCGGCCCGCCCGCCGAGCCGTAGGAGAGGGGAGGGGACCAATAGGACATATGGGGCCTATGGGACGGAAGGCGACGCCTCCTGTCCCGTTCGTCCCATGGGTCCCATAGGTCCTATCTGGGCGCGGCAGGGGCCCCGCCCCGTCACTCTTCCAGGTTATGCCGGTTGCGATACCACCAGGCGAGCCAGGCGCGCTTGTCGTGGGCGAAGTCCTGGCCCGTCAGGGTGCGGAGGGTGTTGTAGGCGGCCTCGTTGAAGAAGAAGGGGTCCTCGGTGTCCCGCTCGAGGTTCGGGTCCAGGCCCCAGTTCGTGCTGTCGGTGATGGGCACGGCGATCTGGTTGCCCATCGCGTCGGTCACGATGGCCATGTCGGCCAGCGAGTTGGTGCTGAGGTTGATGTTCAGCGGGGGCAGCTCGTCGTCCTTCTCCTTGATCTGGAATCGGACGGTGAGGGCGTTGACGAGGGCGGGGACGGCTCGCGCGTCGCCGAGGCCGGCGAGGGCCTCGGAGGCCCGGCGGAGCACGCGGCGGGCCGTGGCGCGCCCGGCCTTGTCGCTCCCCAGGCGCACCCGCGAGCTGGTGAAGCGGTGGAGGAGGCCGACGAAGTAGGCGGCGTTCTCGACGTCGCGCTGGGCGGCGAGGGCCTTGGTGGCGGCGGCCCGCACGCGGCCGTCTATGTCGCGCAGGGCGGTCTTGCGCAGCAGGTCGGCCGTCTCGTCGCCCCGCTGGTCGGCCAGGAGGCCCACGAGGGCGAGGCGCACGTCGTTCGTGCGGTCGCGCGGGGCCTCGATGGCCTCCTTGATCATCTCCTCGAGCACGTAGCGCAGGGCGGCGTTGGGCAGGTCGCGGGGCCGGTCGCCGATGGCCTCGGCGAGGCGCTCGGCGACGGCCTGCTCGGTGACGGGCCGCGCGGCGATGAGCTGGCGGACGCGGCGGACCCAGGCGGCGATGACCTCGCGCTGCTCGCCCCGCAGGCGCTCCTGCTCGCTCACCCACTTGTCGCCCACCCGCACCAGGCCGTCGGCCTTCTTCGCCTCGGCCTCGGTGAGCCACGTGCCGTCGCGCTGCACGTAGCCGAGCCTGGCCCGGGCGCCCTTGTGATTGGGGTCGAGCGCGATGGCCTTCTCGAACTCCTGCCGCGCCTCGCGGAACAGCTTCTGGTCCTGGCACCAGAGGCCCAGCTTGTAGCGGCCGTCCGCGTCGTCCTCCTTCACCTTCGCCGCGGTCTCGCGGTACACGTCGAGCGGGGTGGCCTTGACCTCGATGCGCGCGACGTCGGCCGCCTTCAGCGTGACCTTGCCGGCCGCGGTGCGCACGACCAGCTCGGTCGCCGTCCGCGACACGATGGCCCCCTCGACGCGGCCGCCGGACCGCAGGTGAACGACATCGCCCGCCGCGCGGCCGGCGGCCAGGGCCAGCAGGCTCCCCAGCAGAATGAGTGGCTGGCTTCTCATGTCGTCGCGCTCCTCGCAGCCCCCAGCACCATTATAGGCCGCCGTCGCACGGCAAATCAACAGGTCAGGCTGCGCACGCACTCCATCAGCATGCGCACGCCCGAGCGCAGCACGACCCGCGCCTCGTAGAGCCGCTGGAGCGTGGCGAGGACGAACTCCTTGAACTGCTCGATGGACTCGAACCGCTTGAGGTCCATCTGCTGGAACAACGATCTCGTCCTGTGCACGTCGCGTGCCTGGCGCTCGAAGACGGCGAGGTTTTCGAGCGTGACGTCGCGGAAGTCGCCGTGCCGCTCCTTGTAGAGGGCCTCGGACAGGCGGAGCTCCTCCTCCAGCACGCCCATGCGAGCCACCAACACATCGCGGAACCGCTCGATCGTCTCTCGCACGGCGTGGGCCTCCGAGGCGCCGCCTGCTCCCGCCCTCCTCATAGATTGTAGCCCAGAAACCCCGACGGGTCAACCAGGGGGATTGACAGGGGTATGGCCCCCAGTCCTGGGGATGCCTTCGTTCTCTTCCAATCGTCCTCGTCCTCGTCCGTCGTCCTCGTTCTCGACTCTTCTCCTCGCAAGCCAGGGGGATCGAGGACGATTGGGCCGGAACGGTTGACAATGCCCCGCTTCGCGGGCTATCATTCGAATATGTGGAGAGCACTGGTGTGCAGCGCACTCGTGGCGGTGGCGCTCGCCGCCCGGGCGGTCGAAATCCCCCGGGCCGACGACCCCGACCACTTCACCCCCGCCGACAAGTCGGCCATGCTCGCCCTCGCGCGCCGACGGCTCGCCGGGAAGGACGCCCCGGCCTTCGACCCCGCCACGATGCCCGCCAAGCTGCTCCGCTCGACCGGGCGGCCCCTCCTCCTCTCCGCTCACTGGCCGGGCCGGGAGCCGCTCATCGCCGTGGCGGCGAGTGGCTCGCTCTTCGAGCAGCTCGCCGAAGCGGGGCGCCGCCTCCGCCAGCAGGCCACGGCCGCGGTGCTCGGGGCCGCGCGCCTCAAGCTCGACCTCGTCGCCTCATCGGCGAAGCTCGACGTCGCGGCCGGCACCCCCCTCGTCCTCGGCATCGAGGGCATCTGCCTCCGCGATGCCGGCGGCGAGCGCTTTCTGCCGCCCAGCGAGGCCCTGCGCCTCAATCTGGCCAGCGGCGAGGCATTCGTCCGCCACGCCCTCGGCAGGCTGAAGGCCCCCGCAGGTGGACTCCGCGACGTGGCTATCGAACGCTTCTCGACCGCGAGCTTCATCGAGCGGGGGCCCGGAGGGGCCGGCGGGCCGCCCGTGGACCTCGTTCGCGGCATGCCCCTCGTGGAACGCTTCACCCGAGCCGACCTGTTGGCGGCCTGCGAGGCCGCGGGCGACTACCTCCTGCGCGTCCAGAAGCCCGATGGCACCTTCCACTACCTCTACGATGCGGCGAAGGACGCGACCGATGGCCCCGCCAGGGGGGCCGCTGCGTCCGACCCGACCGATTCGCCCGAGTATGTCACCCGCCACGCGGGCACGGCGTGGAGCCTGGCCCAGCTCTACGGGGCGACGGGGCGGCGGCGCTTCCGCGACGCCGCCAGCCGCGCCCTCGAATGGCTCGTCGGCCGCCTGCGCGCCCGCGACGACATGGCCTGGGTGGAGCAGGGCGGCGAGGGCCACCTCGGCGCCTCGGCCCTCGCGGCCGTCGCGCTCCTCGAATACCGCGCCGCCCGCGGCACCCGCCGCCACGACCGCGCGATTCGCCAGCTCGGGCGCTTCCTCGTGTTCATGCAGCGCGACGACGGCTTCTTCCACAGCCACTACGCCCCGAGGGAGCGCCGCGGCCACATCCCCGACGGCCACGTGCCCCTCTTCGCCCCGGGCGAGGCGTTCCTGGCGCTCGTGCGCCTCCAGCGCGCGGTGCCCGAGGCCGCCTGGCAGCGGGCCGCCGCCAAGGCCGCCGACTTCATGGCCGCGCAGCGCGACGCCTGGCACTACGAGCACGACCTGCCCATGATCCACCCCGATTCCTGGACGATGATGGCCCTCGACGAGCTGCACGCCCAGGGGTCCGCCCGGCGGGTGCACGCCGACTACTGCCTCTTCCTCGCCCGCGAAATCCTCGAGGAGCAGGAGACCCCTGCCTCCGCCCGCTGGCGCGACCACGTGGGCGCCCCGCGCGCCGCCATCGAGGCCCCGCAGAGCGCCGTGGCCGCCGGCCGCGCCGAGGGGCTGCTCGCCGCCTGGCGCCTCGCGCGGCGCATGGGCGTGGCCGCCGACGACTATCGCCGAGCCATCCTTCTCTCCGCCTGCTTCCAGCTCGCCCACCAGTACGGCGCCGTCAACAGCTACCTCCTGCCCAACCCCGCCCGCGCCGCGGGCGGCTTCTACGCCAGCTACGCCGACCACTCGGTCCGCGTGGACTACGTTCAGCACAACCTCAGCTCCCTCCTCGGGCTGGCCGAACTCCTCGGGGCCGAGGGGAAGAATGCGTCCACAGATTGCACAGATTGACACAGACAGGAGAAGGGACAGTTGGGGCTCAAAGCCATGGTGGCTTTTCTGTCCTATCCGTGTAATCCGTGCAATCAGTGGTTGTCCTCTTCTCCGTTGCTGTGAAGAGGGAACTGACCACGGATCACACGCATGGGCACCGACACAGGAGCAGCCTGACCCGGGCTTCAGCCATGGTTGCCTGTCCTGTCCTATCTGTGTGAATCTGTAGCAATCTGTGGACGGATCTGTCTCTTCGTCCTTCTGTGGTTGAGCCACGATGATCGGGCAACGGCTGTTCGCCGTCTACTACTTCATCAAGTACCTGCCGCTGCGCCTGTGGCGGCACGGGGGGCCGATGGAGCACCGGGGCTTCGTGGGCGTGCAGATTGACGGCCTGGCCCACGCCGACCTCACCTACGCCGTCGAGCACGGCTACCTGCTCCGCCTCCGTCGGCGCCTGCGGAACCGCGAGTACAAGCTCCACGCCTTCCCCGCCGGCCTGCCCAGCGCCACGTCGTACGCCCAGGTGGGGATGTTCTACGGCGAGAACGCCGACATCCCGGCCTTCCGCTGGTACGAGCGCGCCGACCGCCGCGTAGTCAACTGCAACCGCCCGCACAGCGCCGAGTACATCCGCCCGCGCCTCGGCGACCGCATGGGCATCCTCCGCGGCGGCTCCAGCTACGTGAACCTGGTGGACGGCGATGCCGACCGCGCGGTGCTCACGGCCAACTCGTCGGTGCCGCGCTCGTTCTTCGAGGAGATCGGCGGCTTCCGCCTCTTCCTCCTCGCGCTCCTGCACCCGCTGCGCATGGGGATGACCCTGCTCGCCTCGGTGCGCGAGCTGTTCTACGAGCTGTACGACCGCTGCCTCTCGCGCACCGGGCGCCACAGCTCCGTCGTCGAGGGCTGGTTCCCCGTCCTGCGCGTCCTCTCCAACGTCATCTTCCGCGAGGTCCAGACCATCGCCGTCATGGCCGACGTGTATGCCGGCGTGCCCTACATCTTCACCACCTTCACCAGCTACGACGAGCTGGCCCACCACTACGGCCCGCGCTCGCGCCCCGCCCTGAAGAACCTGCGGGGCATCGTCGGCCGCATCCTCGAGATCGAGAAGATCACCCGCCGGCTGCCCGGGCGCCACTACGACCTCATCGTCGTCTCCGACCACGGCCAGACCGAGGGCAACCCTTTCCTCCGCCTCTTTGGCGCCACGCTCGGCCAGGTCCTCCACCGCCACTTCGAGGGCCGACGAGTCCACGTCGAGACCGACCGGCCCGACCTGCCCTCGACCCAGACCCGCGGCCTCTACGCCGACCACCTGGCCCGCCGGGCCGAAGGCCGCTCGTTCCTCACCCGGGGCATCCTGCGCGGCATCGCCCGACTCCTCCGCAAGATCACCAACCCCGAGAGCTACCTCGTCGAGAAGTACTACGTGGACCCCGACAACGACTTCGTGGTCACCTACTCGGGCACGCTGGCCCACGTGTACTTCTCGCGCTGGCCCGAGCGGCTCGACGACGCGGCGGTCCGCCGCGAGTTCCCCGACGTGTTGGAGTTCCTGGTCGGGCATCCTGGCGTGGGGCTGGTCGCCACGAGGGCCGCCGAGGGCGGCCTGGTCCTGCGCTCGCGGCGCGGCATCGGCCGCCTGGTGGACGGCGAGGTGACGGCCATCGAGGGCGACGACCCCCTGGCCCCCTACGACGACGCGGGGCCGGTGGGCCGCCGCGCCCTCGAGCGCATGGGCGGCTTCGCCAACGCGGGCGACCTCATCCTGTTCGGCACCTACGACGAGCGGGGCTTCGTGTGCTTCGACGACCAGGTGGCCAGCCACGGGGCGCTCGGCGGCCCCCAGTTCTGGCCCTTCCTCCTCGTGCCCAACGACCCGCGCTTCGACCGCCTGGCCATCACCGACCCGCGCGACCTCTACGCCCAGGTCTTCCTCCCCTACCACCACGGGCCCGCCGAGGGCGGCGGCTTGTGACCTCACGCCACAGATTCCTCAGGATGCCAACCCCGGGGGGTGGGGTTGGCATCCTGTGCTGGCATCTTGTGGGGGTGGTCGCGCTCAGATGGGCATGAGGTCGTGGACGCGGACGACGGGGGTTTCGGGGATGTATTCCATGTGCTCGCGGTCGAGGATGTAGCGGGCCTTCGGGCCGTCGGTGAGGATGGCGCGGAGGGCCTCGACCGCGTAGTCCACCTCGTCGGCGGTGTTGTACATGCCGAAGCTGAAGCGGACCATGCCGGGCACGGTGGCGTGGTCGCCGGCGGCGAGGCGCGCGACGATGCTGTGCATCTCGGCGTCGGTGATGCCGAGGAGCTCGCGGACGTAGGGCTGGGCGCAGAAGCAGCCGTTCCGCACGCCAATGCCCCACTCGTAGCCTAGGACGGCGGCGAGCTGGCCGTGGCTGTAGTCGCGCGCGTTCATCGTGATCACGCCCAGGCGGTCCTCCCTCACCTCCGGGTCGCTCAGGCCGTAGAGCGTCAAGCCGTCAATCTCCTGGAGCTTGCTCAGGGCGCGGCGGGTGAGCGTGCGCTCGTGCTCGGCCACGTTGTCCAGCCCGATGGATTCGAGGACCTTGACGACGCAGCCGATGGCGAGGCAGCCGAGCACGTTGGGGGTGCCGGCCTCCTCCTTCTCGGGCAGGGGGGCCCACATCACCTCGTCCATGGTGACGGCGTGGACGGTTCCGCCGCCGACGAGGTCGGGCTCGTGCTCCTCGAAGGCGGCCTTGGGGCCGGCGAGCACGCCGGCGCCGAAGGGGGCGTACATCTTGTGGCCGCTGAAGGCGATGAAGTCGATCCGCTCCGGATCGTCGGGCGCGCCCATCTTGAAGGCGCGGTGCGGGATGAGCTGCGTGGCGTCCACGACCATCTGGGCGCCCGCCTCGTGGGCCAGCCGCGCGATGCGGCGGATGGGCGGCAGGGCGCCCGTGACGTTCGAGGCGCCGGTGACGGCAACGACGGCCAGGCGCCCGGCGTAGCGCCGCACGTGGTCCTCGAGGTCGGCCAGGTCCAGCAGGCCGTTCTCGCGGTTCACGCGGACGTAGTGGACCTCGCAGCCGAGCTTGCGCCAGGGGAGCATGTTCGAGTGGTGCTCCATCACGGTCGTGAGGATCACCTGGTCGGGCGCGGGCGAGAGGTGGAGGGCCAGCTTGTTGAGGGCGTGGGTGGCGTTCTGGGTGAAGATCACCGTGTGGTAGCCCAGTTCGGCGCCGATGAAGCCGGCGACGACCTCGCGGCAGCGCTCGAAGGCGTGGGTCGAGATCTGCGCCTTCAGCCCGCTGCCCCGGTGCACGCTGCCGTACCACTCCAGGAACATGCGCGAGCAGGTGAGCACCGACTCCACGGGCGGCGTCGTGGCCGCGTTGTCGAAGTTCACATACGTCACCTGCGTGCCATCGAGGAGTGGCACCTTGCGCTCGACGCCGACAATGGACTTTCGCACGGTGTCGATCGTGACCCCCTTTGCGAGGTCACAGCACGCCTGACACAGGTCGGACACTTCGTCCTGGAAGGCCACGCGAGTCAGCTCCTAGCAAGGGAAGGCTCGGCCGCGGCGAGGGATTGCGGCTTCGGCGAGGCCGAGCCGTATTTCGCGGCGAGCTTCCGCTGAATGTCGTTCTTGTAGAGCGAAAACGAGCAGACGGGGATCGTGCGCACCTCGCCCGTGTCGGGGTCCTCGAAGGCGAAGCCGGCCGTGCAGCTCCGCAGCCGCGCCCCGTCAATCGAGTGGTACTCCTCGAAGGGCAGGACGATCATGCGGAGGGCGTCCTGGACGCGGGTGTGGCGGCGCAACACGTCCTTGCCCTTCTTGCCGACGGCGAGTCCGCCCAGGATGCGCAGGATGGCGAAGAAGGGGCGGCCGCGGAAGATGCGGCGGAGGTCGAGCGAGCGGCGGACCGGCCCCCAGGCCGCCCGAAGGACGCGCAGCCTCCCGCGCAGGCGCTGCCAGAAGCGGGCGGGGTCGAGCTTCTCGAGCCCAGGCCCCAGGCGTTCGGCCAGGGTGACGATCTCCTCGGCCACCTCGGCCAGCGGCCGCTTTAGGTAGTGGCTCAGCGCGTGGTAGCGCTCGCCGTCCGAGAGCAGCAGCGTCATGGACTCGCAGTTCGGGTGCACGCCGCCGAAGGTCAGGCGGGTGGCAGTGAAGAAGCGTGTGAGGATGTCGAGCTTGTAGCCGAGGCCGGCGGGCACGAAGTCCACCTTCTCGTCCGGCACCGCGTCGTCAATGATGTGCTCGACGTCTTCGATCGTGGTGTGGACGTCGGTCTCGAATTCGCCTTCCTTCCAGGTTTCGGTGAGGGGGATGAGGTGGAGGGCGGTGATGAAGTGGCGGTTGTCGTGGGCGAAGCGGATCAGGCCGCCCATGTGCTTGTCGTTGATCTTGCGGGCGACGCAGACCATGATGGTGTTCTTGCGGCTGCTGAATTTCTTGAGGTTCTCGAGGGCTTTGAGCTTCTTCTCGAGGGCGCCGGGGTTCTTGCGGAGGCGCTCGTAGATTTCCGGGTCCTGGCCGTCGAAGGCCAGGAGCACGGGCACCTTGGCCTCGCACAGCCGCCGGCAGTAGTCGGGGTCGGCCAGCTTCAGGCCGTTGGTGACGATGCGGACGCGGAGGCCGTGCTTGCGGCACAGGTCAATGATCTCGAAGAGGTCCTTCCGCACGGTCGGCTCGCCGCCGAAGAGCTGCACGGTCGGCGGCGGGTCCATCGCGGCGAGGCCGGCGAGCACCTTGTCGAAGTAGCCGAGAGGCGGCTCGAAGAGGAAGCCCATCGAGGGCGTGTTGTTGATGCAGATGGGGCAGTTCATGTTGCAGCGGTTCGTCACGTCGAGGAAGACCATGCGGGGGTGGTGGGCGTGGCCGCACTCGAGGCAGTTGATGGCGCAGGGGCCGACCTTGGCGGGGTCGTAGTGCCACAGGTCGCGCTTGCGCTGCCAGGCCGCGGCGTCGCTGCTCACCAGGCGCTCGCTGGGGCCGCAGTCCGGGCAGTCCTTGCGCACGAACACCCGGCCGTCCCGGACGAAGTGGGAGGCGGGAGAGCGCCGTCGGCACTTCTCGCAGATGCCGTACACCGTGGGAGGCAACGAAAGCTCCGCTGGGCCGAGCCGGGGAGGAGACTACGGGGCGGCCGTCAGGTTGCCGGCTTGGCCTCGGGCGTGGGGGCGGCCTTGGCCGCCTTGAGATCGTCGTTCATGATGTCGAGGCCAAACCAGCCGAGGAAGAAGTCGCCAACCTGGTCAATATGCATAGACATCCATAGGCCGAACCAGCCTATATGAATGTTGCGGCGTCATGAGAACCAGTCGGGGTAGGGGGGCTCGCCCCCTTTGCAGGCCACGCGCAGGAAGCCGATGTTGTAGCGCCGGGGCGCGGTGGGCAGCGGCTTGTTCGCCGCCTTGAGCTCGGCGATCTCCTTGGCGGGGAACTGGTGCGGGTCGTTGGGGTCGAACTCGCCGATCGTGAGGGTCTGGCTGCCGCAGGTGACCACGCCCCAGATGCGGTCGCTGATCGGCCAGGAGCCCCAGTGGCTCTTGTAGATGCCGTGGAAGCGCCCCTCGATGCGCGAGAAGCCGATCGGCGTCACGTTCATGTAGTCCGCAGGCAGGAACGCCAGGCAGAACTTCTTCGAGGTCGAGATGCCGAAGTCGAACATGTGGGCCGCATCGCGGCTCCTGTTGCGCCAGTAGGTGCCGCAGCCGGCGCAGCCGACCACGACCGCCACGCTCCCCAGAACCAGTCCCCAACTCCGCGTTCTCATTGGTGTCTCCGAAGCTCTGCTCGTCCGACCCCATCCTGACAGGATCGCAATTATACGCACAAAGGGCGCACCGTGTCAAAAGAACATCGGCCCCGCACGGAAAAGACACCCGCTGTCTCTTGTGCGAAGCACCCGCAGGGCCGTTCCGGCAAGAGACAGCGGGTGTCTTTTCCCCGCGCGAGGGGTGTCAATGGACCCCGAGCGCGAAGCGGCTGCGGGGCGTGTGCGGGTAGTCCTGGAGCACCATCAGCTCCATCAGCCGGTCGCGCAGGCGGGTGCGCGCGCTGGCGAAGCGGGGGTCGAACGCCAGGTTCCGCATCTCGTTCGGGTCCTCGCGGATGCGGAAGAGCTGTTCGCCCCTGCCGCCGGGGTACATCGTGTAGCGCCACTCGCTCGTGCGGATGGTGCGTGCCCAGCAGGCCGTGTCGCTGCTGGTGATGTTGTTGTAGCTCTCGACGTAGGCGGCGTCGCGCCAGTCGCGCGGCACGGCCTCGCCGCGGCACAGGGGCAGGAGCGAGCGGCCGGGCAGCGCCCGCGGCTTCGGCCCCTGGTGGTACGGCCCCAGCACGGTCGGCTCGGGGTAGGCCACGCCGGCCATGTCGAGGATCGTGGGGCAAAGGTCCTCGAGCTGCACCAGGGCGTCCACGGTCGAGCCGGCCTTGAGCCCCGGCCCCGCGATGACGAGGGGCACGCGGACGCACGCGTCGTAGTGCCGCTCGCCCTTGCCGGTGAAGCCGTGGTCGAGGAGCAGCTCGCCGTGGTCGGAGAGGAAGACGACGTAGGTGCTCCGGCTCCTGCCCATCTGGTCGAGGGCGGCGAGGACCTTGCCGAGCTGGTCGTCGAGGTGCGTGAGGTCGGCGAAGTAGTAGTGGCGGCGCGCGTGCCAGTCGTCGGGTGTCGCATCTTCATTTCGCACTTCGCCGCCAAGTGCCAAATGAAGATGCGACACCGCGCCCTCGCTGCCGGCGAAGCAGTCGGGCGCCTGGCCCTCGACCGCCCACTCGGGCGGAATCGGGGCCGGGATGTACCGCGGGTCCACCCGCTCCATGTGGTCCTCGGGCGGGCACGAGGGGCTGTGCGGCTGCACGTAGCTCACCTGGGCGAAGATGGGCATGTGGGGCGCGAACTTGCCGAGGAACTCGATGGCCCGCCGCGTGATCCAGGCCGTCTGCGACACCTCCTCGGGGAAGGGCAGGGTGTAGTAGCCTGCGGTGCCGTGCGGATGGCGGTCGGTGGCCCACTGGCACTTCGCGCGGAGGTCGCGGATGCGGGCCGAGAGGTCGCTGCCCCGCTTCCCATAGCGCGTCAGCTCGGGGATCTCGGTCGCCCAGATCGTCGCCAGCGCGCTGTCGTAGAGCGCCGGGTACTCATCCTCCACCCAGTCCAGCCACTCCCCCGCCCGCGGATCCTCGGTGCACGACACGATGTCGAAGCCGTAGGGCTTGTAGTCGGGGTGCACGGTGTGGAAGTGGGGGATCAGGTGCACCTTGCCGAAGGCGCCGGTGCGCCAGCGGCGCTGGCGCAGCAGGTGCATGAACGTGGGAAGCGCCGGGTCCAGCTCGTAGCCGTTCTGGAGCACGCCGTGGCCGCGGCTGGTCAGGCCCGTGGCCAGGGTGGCGCGGGCGGCCATGCAGATGGGGTTGCTGACGATGCACTGGCCGAACGACACGCCCCCCGCGCGGAGGCGGTCAATGTTTGGCGTCGGGCAGGCCCTCTTGCTCTCGCCCTCGAGCCACTTGGCCGCGAGCTGGTCCACCATGAACAGCACGATGCTCGGTCGTTCCTCGGGCACGGGCGCGACCCCCTGACAGAATTCCTGGACACACGGCGGACGACCCTGGGATTCTACCCGCCCGGCGTGGCCTCCGCAAGCGCGGCCCGCGTGGGGAGTATGCCCCCCAGCCAGTCTCGGCGCCCCAACGGGGCGTACTGTGGCAGCCCAGGGTAACGCCCTGATCTCTGCCCATATCTCGGGTTCCGTAGCCCGCCGACGGCGGGCGGCAGGTGGTAGCCCACGGCGTAAGCCGTGGGTTCAGGCGGGTACGAGGTCCAGCCCCCGCAGGGGGCGGCAGGAGCGTTGGCCACCGGCGTTCTGCCGCCCCCTGCGGGGGCTGAACCGTGGGCCGCCCAGTCCACGGGCTCACGCCCGTGGCTACCCTCTGTCGCCCCTGACGGGGCTGGCCGGCAAGAGACAGCGGGTGCCTTTTCCGCCTCGGCGTTTGGCACGGCGATTGCTCAAGCGAAGGACAGACGGAGAGTGGCCGCTCGGCCTTGCAAGGGCTAACCTCTTGGAGAGAAAGGAGATACGTGCGTGGGCGACACCGCGGTCTGCGAGCGCAAGGACGCCGCAATAGGGCCACAGCGCCCTGGAACGGTTTCCATAGTGCCGGGGACCCCCGCGGCGATCGAGGCCGCGCGCCTGGGCGTCCCCAGGCCGGCCTCGCGCCAGATGACCTACCTCCCCAACGTCGTCTACCGCGCCCTCGTGCGGGCACGGCTCGGCTGAATGGCTCGCCGCGACGCCGCGCGCGGCCCTACGGGGCCGCGGCGGGCCGGGCCAGGGCGCGTTCGAGCACGGGCGCCAGCGTGTCGGCCACGAGGCGCTGGCCCGCCGCGTTCGGGTGAATGCCGTCGGGGATCAAGGCGTCGCGCTCCGGGTGCTTCTCGAATGCCTCGTGCACCTCGGCCAGCGGCAGGCCAAGCTCCCTGGCCAGGCGCCGCGTGACCTCCGCATACTGCTTCACCAGGTAATTCAGCCCGTTCTGCTTGTAGGCCGGCAGGTCGCGCAGCCCGTAGTGGCCGCTCATCGGCACCGACGTGCACAGCACCACGCCCGCCCCCGCCTTGCGAATCCGCTGGACGATTTCCCGCATCGCCTTCTCGAACTCCTCGACGGACACGCGCGGCGTGTCGGCCACGCCGTTGGGCGGGCGGAAGAAGCCGGCGTCATTCGTCCCCAGCATCACGACCACCCAATCGGGCTTGCGGGCCAACACGTCGCGCTCGAGGCGCTTGAGCACGAGTGGCGCGATATCGGCGTCCACCCCCGCATTTGCCACCTCGACGGGCCGCTCGAGGCGCTTGGCCAGGTCGGCGGCGAGAAGCGACCGCCACGCCGTCTCCTCCGTCACACCCGCCTTCCGCACGCAATTCGTCGTCGAGTCGCCCAGCGCTACAATCTTCACCATCGCCTCGGCTCCCGTGTGCGGAGTGGACAAATCCTTCGGTTTCCCGGGGGCTTCGTGCGGCGAGGCCCCGGCGGCGTGAGCGCGCCGGTCAAGCAACGAGAGCGCTGCGAGCAACGCCAAGCCAAGTATGGAACACGCGCTGCTCATGAGAAGCCGCCTGGCGTGATTGGAGCACGCCCTGTGATCAGCGTCAAGCCCTTGAAAGGTGCTTCGACAAGCTCAGCATGACAGGTTGCGGCGGCCCACGGCTCGCCGGCGCACCTGCTCAGGAATGCCGGCTACAGGTCGGTCGCCAACTGGGTCGTCACCTCGTCGCCGATCTCGACGTGGCCCTTCATCGTCTTGCCGTAGTGGGCGGAGGACATGTCGGGAAACGTGTCGTCCACGACGATGGTGCCGATGAACTTCTCGGCGCGGTAGACGGTGAAGGCGTAGCCGGCCCGCACGCCGTTCAACTCGCCGACGTTGATGACGACGATGCCGTAGAACTTGTCGGCGGCAGTGACCTTGCCGCGGATGGTGGCGGCGGCGCGGATGCCGTCGTCGCGCCCCAGCGGCAGGAGGCGCGAGGGGGCCGGCCCCGGGCGGGCCGCCTCCGCGGGCTCCGCGGCGGGAGCCTTCTTCCTGGCCCAGGGCCTCGGCAGCCGGCCGCAGCCGCCTGCCGACCCGATCGCGACCGCGATGCACGAGGCGAAGAGCAGCGCGCGATACATGCCCGCCTTCCTCTCCTTGCTGGCGTGAGGGTGCGACACGCGTCTCCTCCTATCATACTCCGCCGCGCGGCGATTGTGAAGAGGGAGTGGAAGAAGGTGCGTGTAGTCTTCCACGATCAGGGCGCGCAACGGGAACGCCCGAAGGGCGTGGCGGACCATAGCCCACGGTGGAGCCGGGCGGAACCGTGGGTTTGGGGCGAGAAACAGGCCCAGCCCCCGAAGCGGGGCGGCGGAGGCGACGATGCCCAGGGCTCCGCCGCCCCGCTTCGGGGGCTGGGCCGCGGGTGGCTCCCGAACCCACGGCTTCCCGAGCATCGCCGTGGGCTGTATTCCGCCGCCTCCTCTGGAGGCTCAGACCGCCCCCGCCTCTTCACAGCGAGGCGTCGGGAACAGCGCGCTCGCGGACGTCGGCGACTTCGAAGAATTCGCGGCGGGTGAAGCCGCACGTGCTGGCGAGGAGGTTGGTGGGGAACATCTCGACGAGGTTGTTGTTCTCGCGCACGTTGCCGTTGTAGAAGCGGCGGGCGGCCTGGATGCGGTCCTCGGTGTTCACCAGTTCCGTCTGGAGCTGAAGGTAGTTCTGGCTCGCCTTCAGGTCAGGGTATGCCTCGACGCGGACGAGGAGGCCGGAGAGCGCGCGGACGAGCTTGTTCTCACTCGCCGCCTGGGTCTCGGGCGAGCCGGTGTTGGCCACGCACTCCTGGCGCAGCGCCGTGATCTTCTCCAGCAACTCGCGTTCGTAGCTCGCGTAGCCCTTCACGCAGTTGACGAGGTTCGGGATCAGGTCGTAGCGGCGTTTCAGCTCCGTGTCAATGTTGTACCACGCCTCGTTGCAGTGGTTCCGTGCCCGCACGAGGCGGTTGTACATCCCGAACACGAACAGCAGCAGCACGAAGGCGACGACGGCGACGACGATTCCTGGGTTCATTCCGTTTCCTCACCCCCGATACAGGTACTCGGGGAACAGGTTGACGATGGCGACGAGCTGGTCGAGGCGCTCGGGGACCTCTTCGGGCTTGAGGCGGCGGCGGAAGGAGAGGGCGACGGAGTTGAGCTCGATCTCGATGGAGAGGTCGCGGTGCGCGAGGAGGAACTCCATCATCCGCGTGTGGCAGACGTCGTAGGCGAACTTGCGGTTCTTCGAGCGGACGCAGAATGCCTTGGAGAATTCGAGGGACTCGAAGTCAATATCGTCGAAGCCGAGCATCTGGCCGAGCTTCTGCCAGATGCCCTCGGGGTAGATGCGCAACTCGGGGAAGTCGCGGGCCTGCTCGAGGACGAAGAAGCTGAAGTAGTGGTGGTGGGTCTGCCGCTGGCCCTTGGAGTTGGTGGAGTGGGTTTCGTAGTGGTAGTCGAAGACCTGCACGGGGTAGCCTTGGTGGTCGCCGTTGAGGAGGTTGAAGGCGTAGCGGTTGGAGCCCTGGCGGAGGGCGTCGAGGAAGCCGTAGCGGAGCGGGAGGGTCTTGTCGCGGCCCGGGCTGAAGGTCAGGCCGAGGCGCTGGGCGAGGGCGGCGAATGCCTCGCGGCGCTTCTTCTCCCACAGGTGGCCGAGCACCGCGGCGACGATGACGATGGCGATGAAGACGGCGAAGATGAGGATCACGCTGCCGGGCATGCGGGCATCTCTCGCAGGGGAGGGATCATGAGAGCGGCTGCTCAACGGCAGTCTAGCTTCTGCGGGCGACTTGTCAAGTGGTCTTTGGGGCGAGCGGGTTTGTGGGCACTCCCTCGCGTGCAGGGCAACTCGCCGCGCCCGGCTGGAGCAGGAGCCCCCTCGCTTCACTTTTCTTCAACTCGTGTTTGCTTTTCCTCAGAATGCCAGCGTCCTCGCACAGGCGGGGGTGGCATTGTGAGCGAATCGGCTATCCGGCCGCGTCCGGTGGGGAGTTCTCAGAATGCCAACCCCTGAGAGGCGGGGTTGGCATTCTGACAATCTGGCACCCTGGGAGGGGGCGAGGGAGGGCGGAGGGACCGGGTGGGGCAGGCTGCCGGCTGCGGGCCTTGTTGCATGACCCCGGCCCCCTGTGGCACAATGGGAGGGCGGCGAGGAGGCGGAGGTCTCGGGGTGAAGGAGCGACGGATGCGGAGAGCGTTGTGTGCATCGGGGCTGCTCTGGGCAGCTCTGGCGCTCGGCGCGGCCGAGAAGGAGGCGCCCTCCGCCGAGTGGCCCGGCTGGCGCGGGCCGAACCGCGACGGCAAGTCGCCCGACACCGGCCTGCTCAAGCAGTGGCCGGCCGATGGGCCGGCGCTGCTGTGGAAGGTGGACGACATCGGGAAGGGCTACTCGAGCGTCGCCGTCGCCGGCGGACTCGTCTACATCACGGGCGACGCGGAGGGCGCGCTGCGGCTCTTCGCGTTCGACCTGGACGGCCAGGAGAAGTGGCACGTGGACGTGGAGCCGTCCTGGCGCGGCGACCACCCGGGCGCGCGGGCGACCCCGACGATTGACAGCGGGAGGCTCTACCTGGAGACCGCCGCCGGCCTCGTCGTCTGCCTCGACGCCAAGACGGGCAAGAAGATCTGGTCGAAGCACCTGGTGAAGGACTTCGGCGGCGGCGTGCCCGGCTGGGGCTACGCCGAATCGGTGCTCATCTACCACAACCTGGCCATCGTGAAGCCCGGCGGCAGGAACTGCGTGGTCGCCCTCGAGAAGGCCACGGGCGCGACGAAGTGGATGAGCAAGGGCTTCGACGGCGGGGCCGAATACAGCTCCTGCATCGCCCTGCTCTACGACGGCGCCCACCTCGTCTTCACCGGCACGCGGGCCGGCCTGGTGTGCCTGAGCGCCCGCACGGGCAACGTCCTGTGGTCGAACGCCTGGAGCGCGAACAACACGGCGAACTGCCCGACGCCCGCGTTCGCCGACGGCTATGTCTTCTGGGCCAACGGCTACGGCAAGGGCGGCATCTGCATGAAGATCGCCGTCGGCGACAGGGGCGTCGCCGCCCGCCAGGCCTGGACCACCCGCGACATGGTCTGCCACCACGGCGGCTACGTCATCGAGAAGGGCTACATCTACGGCAACCACGAGGGCGGATGGGCCTGCCTCGACCTCAAGACGGGCAAGCGGCTGTGGAGCGAGCAGGGCGTGGGCAAGGGCTCGCTGTGCTGGGCCGATGGCATGCTCTACCTCTTCGGCGAGGGCGGCGGCCAGGTGGGCCTCGCCACCTGCTCGCCCCAGGGCATGCAGATGAAGGGACAGTTCCGCGTCCAGGGCGGCGGCCCGAGCTGGGCGCATCCCGTCGTCGTCGGCGGACGCCTCTACATTCGCTACGACACCAACTTGTACTGCTTCGACGTCAAGGGCAAGTGACGCCGCCGCAAGCGCGTCACCCAGTCAACTGAAGGAGATGGGCATGAGTGGAGTGCGCAGAGGCGGCGTTGTGTGGATGCTTGTGGCGGTCATGCTGACATCGGCGGCCTGGGGCGCTGCGACCGACTGGCCCTGGTGGCGTGGCGCGGAGCACGACGGCAAGTCGCCCGACACGGGCCTGCTCAAGGAGTGGCCCGAAGGCGGCCCGAAGCTGCTGTGGCAGGTGGACTCCATCGGCAAGGGCTTCTCCAATGTCGCCGTCACCGGCGGCACGATCTACACCACCGGCGACCTCGACGGCAAGCTGATGCTCTTCGCCTTCGACCTCGAGGGCAAGCTGAAGTGGAAGGCCGAGCACGACGCCTCGTGGACCGCCAGCCGCCCCGGCTCGCGCTCCACGCCGACCATTGACGGCGACCGCCTCTACATCCTCTCCGGCCACGGCCTCGTGGGATGCTACGACGCCAAGACCGGTGCGAAGAAATGGGCGAAGTCGTCCAAGGACTTCGGCGGCCGGTCCGGCGGATGGGGCTATGCCGAATCCGTCCTCATCCAGGGCGACTGGGCCATCTTCAAGCCCGGCGGGCAGAACTGCATCGTCGCCCTCGACAAGATGACCGGCGACAAGGTGTGGACGAGCAAGGGCTTCGCGGCCGGCCCCGAGTACAGCTCGTGCCTGCCCTTCGTCTACGAGGGTGTGCCCCTCCTCGTCACCGGCACGCGCTCCGGCATCGTGTGCGTGGACGCCAAGACGGGCGAGAAGCTCTGGTCGAACCCCTGGAGCGCGAACAACACGGCGAACTGCCCGACGCCGGCGTTCGCCGACGGCTATGTCTTCTGGGCCAACGGCTACGGCAAGGGCGGCATCTGCATGAAGCTCAAGAAGGTGGACGGCAAGGTCACGGCCGAAGAGGCCTGGACCACCAAGGACATGGTCTGCCATCACGGCGGCTACGTCATCGAGAAGGGCTGCATCTACGGCAACAACGGCGGCGGCTGGGCCTGCCTCGACCTCAAGACCGGCGAGAAGAAGTGGGAGGCCCGCGGCGTGGGCAAGGGCTCGCTGTGCTGGGCCGACGGCATGCTCTACCTCTTCGGCGAAAGCGGCGGCCAGGCCGCGCTCGCCACCTGCTCGCCCCAGGGCATGGAGCTCAAGGGGCGAGTGCAGGTGAAGGGCAGCGGCCCGAGCTGGGCGCACCCCGTCGTCGTCGGCGGACGCCTCTACCTGCGCTACGACACCAATCTCTACTGCTTCGATGTGAAGGCGAAGTAGGGAGACGGTGTTCGGGGTGACTCGATGGTCATGCTGAGCGACAGCGAAGCATCTCTCCTGGCGCGCGCGCGGAAAGAGGGATTCTTCGCTTCGCTCAGAATGACCGCGTATCGCGCGGGGAAAGCCCCGGGATGGGCGCGCGTTGTCGTCCTGCTGATCGTAGCGGCCGCAGGCATCAGTCGCGCGGCCGAGACGCGGACGCTGGAGATCCGCGAGTTCCTGGGCCACACGTGGACCAACGAGCTGGATAGCTGCCGCCTGGAGTTCAAGCCCGGACAGTGCTGGCCCCACGGCATCCGCCTCTTCGACGAGGCCGGCAAGGCCCTCCCCGTCCAGCTCACCGACCTCAAGACCCACCCCGACGGCAGCCTGGCGAGCGGAACCCTCTGGTTCCTCGTGGACAAGCTTCCCGCGAGGGGGAAACGGAGCTGGACCTTCGAGGGCGGGCGGAAGGGCGACAAGCCGCCCCGCTACCGGCCCGACCTCGCCCTCGACCTCCGCAAGGACTTCTGCGAGATCACGACGAGCAAGGTCGGCGTCCGCCTCCTCGCCGGCTCCCAGCGTCTCGACCCGCCCCTGCCCGCCGACAAGGCGCCCGTGCCGCTTCAGGCCATCCGGCTCCGCGGCGGCGCCTGGATTGGGCGAGGGCGCTGGGACACCGAGCCGGCCTGCACGGGCTACCAGGCCCTCGTCGTGGCCGAGGGGCCGGTCTTCGCCGAGGCATGTGTCCGCGTGAACTTCGCGGGGGACAAGCACTACACGGCCACCTATCGCGTCGTCGCGGGGCAGGAGGTTGTGCTCGTCGAGGAGGAGTTCGACCTCGGCGACCCGAAGCGCTTCGTGCTGCCCGACTACGACGAGCGCTATCGCCTGATGTGGGACTGGTGGGCGCAGACCCACGGCCGCTCCCCCTCGCCCAACAACCTCATCTTCTCGCTCTACGACGCCAAGAGCTTCGCGCCCGACACCGCCCGCTGGTTCGGCCACCACGCCACCATCCCCGAGCGCGGCAAGGGCGGCGGAGCTGACTTCGCGATTGACTACACGAAGAGCCGCCTCGACATCACGCTCAACTCCTGGCTCCAGTGGGGCGACGACGAGTCGGTCTTCTATACGGCCTGGAACAAGGCGAACCCAACCGATGCCCTCGCGGTCGTGGCCATCCGCCCCTCGAAGTGGATTCATCCCGACCTCCTGCCCCACTCGCCCGGCTTCATCAAGCAGCACACGCAGACGAACAACATCGGCGTGTGGGTGTCGCCACCGCCCGACCTCTATCTCCGCTCCCCCGTCAACCGCGGCAAGCGGGCCTACCTCCTCGCCGCTCTCGACGCGAAGACCGACGTCGGCCCCGACCCGACCAAGCCCGACCGCTCCGCCCAACTCCTCGTCCAATACGGCCACAAGCCGCTCGACAAGATCAAGGACTGGGTGCTCGGCTGGCAGGCATCGGGGGCGCATCCGCGCCTGTTCTGCAAGCCGGGCGACCTGGCGGCCCTCCGCAAGCGCGCCGAATCGCAGCCCGAGCACTTCCAGCACATGAAGCACCGTGCCGTCTTCCGCTACCTCGCCACCGGCGACGACAAGGAGGCGGTCAAGGCGTTCGAGGAGGCCATGACCCGCCTCCGCGACCTCGTGACCCGCAGCCTCGAGGGCTTCGGCCCCCACGACGGCACCTCGAACCACATGATGTGGGGCTGGCGCATGCACGACATGGGGGCGGAGTTGGACGTGGCGCTCGCCTCGCCCGCCATCACGCCCGACCAGCGCCGCGAGGCCCAGGCCGTCCTGGCCTACATCCAGCATGCCGCCTGGGACCCCGACCACTTCCCCGGCCGCGAGAACGGCTTCGCCTGGGGCAGCGCGAACCAGGGGAGCACGATGATGACCGGCCGCGCCCTCTGGGCCAAGCTCCTCGCCGACCACCCCCTGGCGAAGCAGTGGGCCGCCGACGGCGCGAAGTTCGCCATCTACGACCTCGAGCGCTACCTCCACCCGGCCAGCGGCGTCGCGATGGAGTGCCCCGCCTACGCCGCCACCGCCGTCACCGCCAACCTCACCGTGCTCTTCGCCCTTCAGGACATGGCCGACGTCTCGCCCGTGCTCTCACGCCTGCGGGCGCTCGCCCGCTGGCGCCTCGACACCCAGCCGCCGCCCGACCCGCGCTTCGGCCTCCGCACGCTCCCCACCCTCGGCGATTCGCCCTATCACGGCGACAATATCATTGGCCTCCTCGGAATGGCCCTCCTCAAGAGCGACCCCGAGCTGGCCGCCAACTGCCTCTGGGCCTTCCGCCAGGGCGGCGAGCAGGGTGCCGGCTTCGTGGACCGGTTATTCCTCATCGACAACTCGCTGCCCGACACGGCGCCCCGCGTGGCGAGCAGGCAGTTCCCCGGCTTCGGGGCCGTGCTGCGCACCGGCACCCTCGCCCCCGACGAGACCTATCTGTGCTACTACCACGGCAGCTTCTCCTTCGGCCACTACCACAGCGACCAGGGCCAGCTCATCTTCTACGCCAAGGGCGCCCCGCTGATGATGGACTTCGGCTCCCAATACCAGCCCAGCATCCGCCAGGCCTGCTTCCACAACACCATCTCCTACAACCACCGCGAGTGGCCCGAGCCGAAGAAATGCCCCGGCCGCGACACCCCCGGTTGCTTCTACACCGGCAAGCGCTGGTTCGGCCACGACGTCGAGCCCTTCACCTGCCTGGAATACGCCTTCGACGAGACCTCGCCCGACCCCAGCGGCTCGCTCGGCGAGATCAAGGAGTTCGCCGCCCTGCCCGCGGCGGACTACGCGCGCGGCGAGCAGCCGCAGCGCTTCTTCCACACCGTGCCCTATCGCTACGAGAAGCCCGATTGCTTCGCCGGCTTCGACTTCGGGAAGCCGACCGAGGTGCCCCCGTTCCTCTGGTCCCGACAGGTCATCCTCGTCAAGGACGCCGACCCGAAGGGGACGAGCTACCTGCTCGTCCACGACGACCTGTCGGGCAACCAGAGGCTGGAGCCGGCCTTCAACCTCTGGAGCCTGACGAAGGGGGTCGAGCCCAGGGGCGACCAGCCGTTCCACACCCTCTCCGGCCAATGGGGCGTTGACCTCGACGTGTTCGTTGCCGAGCCCGCCTCACCCCGCATCGGCTTCGGCGAGCTGGCCCACCAGAATGCCTCCGTGAATGCCGACCGGTTCAAGCGGCTTCACAACCGCCCCTTCGAGGAGAGGCAGAGCCTGTTCCGCATCCTCGGCAAGCCGGGCGACGGCTTCACGGTCGCCATCTATCCCCGCAAGCCCGACGAGCCGAAGCCGCAATTCGCCCGACTGGCGGGCGTGCCGGGCGTCAAGGTCACGATGCCGAACGAGACCCATTGGGTCATCGCGTCGCGGACGCCGGTCACGTTCAGCGAAGGGCCGTTGAGCTTCAGTGGCACGGCGGCGGTTGTCAAGCAATTCGCCGACGGGCGTGCGAGCCTCACCCTCCTCGCCCCCGGCAAGCTCTCCCTCGGCGCCCTGACCCTCGAGAGCGACAAGCCGGCGACGCGCGAAGCGGCCGGCAACCGCTGATGGCGCATGTTGAAGCGAGCCGACTCGCAGGTTGTCATCGTGAGCCTGTCGAACGACCTTTCAGGGGCCTGCTGTCACAATGTCAGCACAGCCCATCGTTGTGTGAACCCCCTTGAAAGGTTCCTCGACAAGCTCGGAATGACAGGGTTTGTGAGGCGCGGCTCGCCGTGGAACGCAGGATGACGCAACGAGGAGATTGAGATGCAGATCGAGCACTTGGGCCTGGACGTGCCCGACCCGGCCGCGATGGCCGACTGGTATGTGAAGCACCTCGGCATGCGGGTGGTGCTGGCGAAGGACGAGCCTGTGCCCGTCCGCTTCCTCGCCGACTCCGCGAACCACGTGATGATCGAGCTCTACAACAACCCGGCCGTGACGCCGCTCGACTTCCCCGCGATTGACCCGTTGGTTCTTCACCTGGCCTTCGCCTCGAAGGATGTGAAGGCGGATTACCAGCGGCTCCTGGCCGCCGGGGCGACGGTCGCCGCCGAGCCGAAGGTGTTGCCGACGGGCGACGAGATCGCCATCGCGCGCGACCCCTGGGGCTTCGCCGTGCAGCTCGTGCGGCGCCGCACGCCGATGATCTGAGGTGTTCCTGTGCGCCGAGTCGTGCCCATCGTCCTGATGTCTCTCGCGGCGGCGGTCATTCTGCTCGCTCACTTCGGCGCGGAGCCGCTCGATGAACGCGAGGCGCGGTGCGCCGTGGCCGCCCGCGGAATGCTGGCGACGGGGAGACTGCTGACGCCCGGCCTCGGCGGCGAGATGCTCTCGGGCGAGCCGCTCATCGGGTCCTGGCAATCCCTCCCGTTCGGGATTGCCCTGGGCATGACCGAGTTCACCGGAAGGGTCCCGTCGGTCTTCTGGGCGTTCGTCCTGCTCCTGGCCACCTACGGCTTCGCGCAGCGGTGGTTCGACGCGGGCACAGCGGCGCTGTCGGCCGGCGTGTTGGCGACGACCTACGTGTTCGTCCGCGCGGGCTGGCGCGCCACGCCGGAGATGGCCCGGGCCGCACTGGTCATGCTTGGCCTGTGGTACTTCGCCCGACACAGGTCGGACCATAACCGCGCCTGGCTGTACGGCTTGGGGCTCATGGTGGGGTTCGGCGCAGGGCTGGCCGGGCCTTGGGTCGGGGTGGTGGCGCTGGTCGCCATCGCGGCGCTGTCGTTCGCCCGAAGGGACTTCGGCTGGGCGCGCCCGACGCAGGCGTTGCTGCTCGCGGTCCTGCTCTGCGTTGCGGCGTTTCTGGTCCTTCCCCTCGCGCGCTGCGCGGCCACTGGGTCGTGGGAGCCGTGGCGCCTGATGTGGTGGGAGAGCCTTGTCGAAGGGTGCCTCTATGTCCCGCTCTTCTTCGGCACGGTGCTCCTGGGCATCCTGTGGATGCCGTGGTTGGTGTTCCTCCCGATCTCCCTCATTGACGCGCTGGCAAGGCTCTTCCGAAAGAAGCCGCCGAAGACGGACGTGCTCGTTCTGGTCGCCCTCACCGTCGCCGTGGTTGCGTGGAGGTCGAGCGACCTGGTTCTCGCCGTATCGCTCACGAGCCTCGTCGTCGGCCACCTGCTGGCGCGGTGGGGCCGGGGTGAGACCGCGCGGTGGACCAGTCACGCGGTACGGGTGGGAGCCATCGCGATGGGCGTGGCGTTCATCGCTTTCATACTGATCCCCTTCGCTGAGGGGGTGTTGATCACCAGGGCGCCGAGGGACCTCGTCGTCGTCGGCCTCTGGGCCATCGGCGGGCTGGTGTTCGTCGCCAGCGCCACTTGGCGGCGCCCGTGGGCCATGGTGGCCGGCGTCGCGGCTGCATCCATCATCCCAGGTCTGCTGCCGTCTCACGGCCCGTGGCTGCGCGTGCGGGCGAGTGCACAGGCCGTGAAAGAACTCAACCGCCCGGTCGCGTTCCTGAACTGGGTGAACGCGCAGGCGGCCTTCTACCTGAGCGTGCCGTACGAGGTGCTCGGAAGCGAGGGGGCCGCAGAGGAGTGGGTGCGGCGGACGAGCGGCCTCGTGATCATCGCACCGGGGGTGCCTGTCGGGCCATTGTGGCGAGTCGTGGCCGATGCGGGCTGGTGGCGGGCCCTGGAGTGGAAGCCGAGCGAGAGAGCGGTCGCCCTCACCCGCGACCCCGGTTGGCTGGCGAGGCACCCGCTGCGGGGGATCAAGAGCGAGTCGCTCACCTACGTCTTCAGCGCCGAGAGCGGCATCCGCTTCAACCTGGGCACGGTGACGATGCGGCTCGGCCGCGAGGAGACGAAGGACGGCCGCGAACTGGTCATCACCGCCGAATCGAAGGGCGGCGTGCCCGGCTACCCCATGGCGTCCACCATCACCTCGCGGCTGCGCGACAGCGACCTTGCGCAGCTCGAGGCCGACGACTTGCGCACCAAGCCCTCCTTCAAGCACCGCCGCTTCACCTGGTTCCCCGAGGGCGTGGACTACCGCCGCCACGACCACTGCAAGGACAAGGCCTGCCGCAACCCGCTCCACATGGTCACGCGCCGCGACGGCTCGACGGTCCACTGCACCGACAAGCGCTGCACGAACCCCGACCACCGCGTGTGGCGCCTGAAGGAGGCGTTCCGCGCGCCCGGCGCGCGCGACTCCTGGCACGTCATCGCGGCCTGCTACATCGCCCGCGGCTTCGACCTGCGGCCCGGCGCCCCGCCCCAGGTCATCCGCGTCATCAACAATCAGTATATGTGGGACGTCGCTCTCCGCGGCGTGGAGGAGCGGACGATCGCGGTGCCCGCGGGGAAGTTCGAGTGCCTCCGGCTCGCCTTCGACGCGACGCCCGTGAACAAGGAGGCCAAGGAGTCGGCCGACGAGGCCGAAGGCCCCTTCGGGCTCACCGGCCACGTCGAGCTGTACGTGGACAAGGCGACGAAGCTCCTTGTCCTGCTCGATGGCCAGATCGAGCTGGGCGCCACGTTCAAGGTGCAGGTGATGCTGACGAAGCGCGAGGCCGAGGCACAACCGTAGCCGGCGCCCTCACTCCAGCTTGTGCACCCGCACATCATCGAACCAGGCCGCGTCGTCGGCCGTCGGCTGGTCGGCGACGCACAGGAGCACGACCAGGCGGCCGGCGGCCTCCGGCACCTCGACGACGCCGAGCATCTCGCCCCACCCGTCCTGCCCACCCGGTAGGGCATGCATACCTGCACGCGGTTCCTCGGAATGAATGAGCACGTCGAGGGCCTCGGCGGTCCACTTCCCGTCGGCGGCCTGCCATCGGACGCGCAGCCAGGCCTCGCCCTTGCCCTGGAGGCGCCGGACCGCGCCCACGGCGTAGTGCTCGCCCGGCTTCACGGCGCAGCTCTGGAGGAAGCAGCCGTTGGCGACACCCGCTGCCTTCGCCGAGCCCTTGCCCGCCGCGCCGCTGTCGCGGTCCCAGGCGAACGTGCCCTTTGACTTGTCGTGCTGCCAGGCGCTCCAGCCCGCGGGCGGTCGGCCCTCCTTCCACTCGATTGCCGCGCCCTCGTAGGTGAGCGCTCTCTCCGAGGCGAAGTCGCCGTTGCGGGCCAGGTTGGCGAGCTTGCCTGCCTTCGCCAGCTCGGCCATCTGGGTGCGGGCGTAGTCGAGGGGGTCGCGGGCGAAGCGGAGGGCCTTGTCGCAGCCGGGCAATGCCTCGGGCCAGCTCTCCTCCTTCACCCGCTTGTTGGGCGTGGGCCACCAGCGGAACTGCTCGCCGTAGACCCACACGTATTCGTCGGCCACGCGGAGGGCGGTCGCGACGTTTGCCCGCAGGCGATCCACCCGCGAGCCGCCCAGGCCGTCTATGTGCCACGGCGAGGTGGGCGGGTTCCAGTAGGCGTCGAGGTAGATGCCGAAGCTCACCTGGACCTGGGCGCGGTGCTTCGCGCGGTTCTCGGGCGACACGAGTTCCTGGCAGGCGCCCTTGATGAGCAGGGCCGACTCGAGGTACTGCTCGACGCGGTTGTAGCAGTAGGCCATCTCGCAGCCGTCCACCAGCGTCGCGGTGGGCGGCGCGGCGTCGAGCCAGCCGTCAATGAACGCGGGATAGAGGCCGTAGCCCTGGGCGGCCAGCACGCGGTTCGGGTTGGCGTGGCCTGCCGCAGTGGAGGCGACGATGTTCATGAAGTAGCAGAACAGGGTGATGTCGGGGAACTCGGCGGCGACGGCGGCCATCACCTGGCGGCCGCGCTCGCGTGCCTTGGCGGCGTACTGGTCGAAGGTGTGCCGGTCGCGCTCGGGCTGGGTGGCGTAGGCGAACTGCGCGTGCGGCTGGGTGTAGGGCTCGGGGTCGAAGAGCAGGCCCTTCATCCCGCCCTGCCGGGCGACCCAGGCGGCGATGCGCCAGTGGTCCACGATGGCGGCCCAGCCGGCGTCGTCGTACCAGTCCACGTTGCCGGGGTTTGCGCCCAGGACGACGAAGTTGTCGGTGAAGCGGGTGAACTTGCAGGCCCTGAGCTGGGCGACGCAGGGCTGAAACCACTCGCGCTGCCATTTCTCGTTGAGGAAGGCGGTGCGGAGGCTGCAGCGGCGCTTCGCGTCCGCCTGGCCCACGACGTTCACGACGACGCCGTCGAAGGGCCGCTTCTCCATCTCCGCGAGGTTCGCAAGCAGCCGCTCGGTGTCGGGCTGGTCCCAGCCGGTCTGGATGAGCTTCTTGGGGCGGCGGGCGTCGCCCGCGGCCGCCGCAGCGGCCAGGGCGGCAAGGACGATCAGCAGTTGGCGAAGCATCTCAGCGGGCCTCCTGTGCGGCAGTGCTCCCACGGGGAAGCATACAGGGATCGCCTGCTGAGTGTCAAGGGGAGAGATTCCAGTGGAACGCGCGTGTGAGTTTGCTATAATGTCGGGGACCGAGCGGCGATTCGTCCCGGGTCCCAGGGGCCGCATCTTCGTTACGCACCTGGCGGCGAAGTGCCCGGTGAGGATGCGACCCCCGGCAGAGCAAGGAGAGCAACAATGAGCGTGACGTCGCGGGTGCTTGTGGGGATGAGCGTCGTGGTGCTGCTCGGGTTGCCGATGGCTCGCGGGGAGGAGGCGACGATGCCTCCGCCGCCTGCCGCGCCGAGCCCGGCTCAACTCGACGAGCCGCGCCTCCCGGGCACGGGGCCGCTGTCGCGGCTGGGCCGGGGCCTGTCGAACATCTTGCTGTCTCCGCTGGAGATTCCGGCGACGATGCTGCGGGTGGGCGGCGAGTACAATGCCTTCTTCGGCATCTGGGCCGGGGCGCTCGAGGGCCTGGGCAATGGCCTGGTGCGCCTGTCGGCCGGCGCGCTCGAGGCCCTCACGTTCCCCATCCCGAGCGATGGCCTGCCGCTCTACAACAAGCGGCTTGGCGCGCGCGCTCTGCCGCCGTCGCGTCCGCCGGTCCACAGCACGCGGCCATGATGGGATGGGCAGTGGCGCCCTAACCTCTTGGCTGCCCAATATCTATGGCGCGCCCTGCTGCCCCGCGGGGGCCGGTGGGGGGCCATCTTGGGTTCGAGCGCGGATTTGACTGGAACCTCGGCGTAAGTTTGGTATAATGCCTTGGGTGAGTGGCGAGCGCCTGACAGGTGCGCCTTGGCTGATGCGGCTGGCGACCGACTGGCGTGTCCAGCTTGCGCTCGCGGGTGCGGCTGTCGGCTTGGCGGTGGCCGTGGGGGTGGCGCTGGGTCGGCGTGTGCCGCCGAGCAGCAGCGGCCCCGGTGTGCCAGGCCCGATGCCTGAGGCGTTCCCGATCAGCGACTCGTGGCGTGCCGCCGCCGCGGGCAACGCTGAGGCGTACTTGAGCTGCTTCGCGCACGAGGCGCGCGCCGAGCGGGAGGGCCGGCTGGCGCGGCTCGGCGGCGAGGCGTTTCGCAACGAGCTCCGGGCGGCCGCTGAGGCGACGCTCGGCTTCGAGTGGGGACCCCCGCAGCCTGCGCCGGAGGGCGGCCTGCGGTTCCCCGTGACCGTGTTCCGCGAGGACGGCGCCGAGCTGCTCGACTACGTCGTCGTGGAGGCGGGGACCGGTTGGCGGATACGGCGGGTAGAGAGTCGCGGCCGGCGAGGCATGCTGCCGCCTGTGAGCGAGCGGCTTGGCCCGCCGACGGTTCAAGGAGGCCCGAAATGAGCAACAAGATGCGATGGCTGCTCCTGACGGCTGCGGTAGCGGCGATTGCCGTTGTCGGTCCCGCCTCCCGCGCGAGTGCGGCCGCGTGCACGGGGTGACCCGTCGCGGATAGCATGCTGGACCGTGGGTCCGGCTCCACCTACGGAGGCGGCAGGACGCCTCTCGAGGGAGTGACAGGCGGCATCTGGAAGGTTGTCACCGCGCCCTTCCAGCTCCCCATCGCGGTCCTCCAGACATCTGTCCAGAAGAACATCTTCTACGGCGCCACGTTCGGCGTGCTCAAGGGGGTGGGCACCAGTGTGGCGCACGTCGTCGGCGGCACGGTGCAGGTCATCTCGAACGCGATCCCGGCGAACCCGCTGGAGCTGGTGACCCGGAAGCTGGCCTACATTCAGGCCGGCAAGTGACGAGGGTCCGCTCGCGCCCGTGCGTCGGCAGAGGATCTCTTCCTGCTCTGAAGACCCCTACCCATGCCTGCTCAGGCAGTTGACCCGACTCCGTTCATGGCCCGTGCCCTGGAGCTTGCCGAGCGCGGCCGGGGACGTGTCGAGCCGAATCCCCTGGTCGGCGCCGTCGCGGTGCGCGACGGGCGGGTCGTCGGCGAGGGCTTCCACGAGCGCTTC
>Ga0307379_10001921_pt1 | contig 31607 bp, 30 predicted proteins | sample UN2MG_FD_202237 | JGI IMG/M metagenome (GOLD analysis project Ga0307379, IMG submission 202237) | Soil microbial communities from Risofladan, Vaasa, Finland - UN-2 | ecosystem: Environmental > Terrestrial > Soil > Coastal area > Acid sulfate soil | place: Finland: Risofladan, Vaasa | collected...
AAAAGAACTCAATTTCTGTTATCGATGCCATTCAAGGTGCATTTGAAGGGCATCCATTCATCCCGGGAGAGACTTTGATTGCGGTCTGAATTCTTAATGGTTTAGTGGGTAGGGCTGAATAGTTACATTATTTTATCGAGATAGTCTCTGGCATCTGTTAAAGCCAGGTTGGCTTTTTCCAATTCAGCCGTTCTCTCAAGGACTCTCTTCCCCAGTCCACCATGGGCTCTTTTTAGCTGCTCCTCCATCTTTTTGCGCTCTGTAATGTCCCTGGCAATGCCTACCAGAAACTCATTTCCGGCCAGATCTTTGTAAACTGTCTTCTTGGTGATCATGGTTCGAACATTGCCATGGCCATCAGTCACAGATTCTTCATTTACGTTCTCTCTTCCTGTAGCAAAGACCTCTTCATCCTTTTCCCAGAAAATGTCTGCCTCCTCTTTTGGGAAAAAATCGTAACACGTCTTGCCGATTATATTCTCTGGCTTGAGATTGGTAAAGCTGTATTTGGCAGCATTGACCAATAAATATCTGTGCTGTCTATCACTGACAAATATAGGATCTCCAATGGAATTGATTATCTTTTCCAGAAAATCCTGGGCATTGGGTATTTCTTCAGGAATAGACTCCGGGCTGCTGCCATTCTGTTTATGCAAAGAAGTGATACGGCATGGATCGCCATAAGATATTTTCAGGTTCTCTGCACCGTTTTTCTCTTCAAGCAATCTTTCAATAGCTTGCAGCTCAAAGGAAGCATCGAATAGCGTCTCAGATAGGCAAGCTGGGTCTAGTTGGCTCTTGATTCTGATATCGTCCAATAGAACGCGAAGCTGGCTGAGCCTTTGCAGTGCGTCATTGAGTTGCATTTCTTGTCCAGGAAAAGACAGCTTATGTTTTAGTGCTTCTGCGAATAGGAATTTTTTACTCTAGCTTCCAGCGGCAATGCCCGTTTATGATAAATAATTTTCCCCTAAAATGCCTTAAGGATAGTGTTTAAATTCGGTTCCTCGCTATTTCATGTGGCTGACCTCAAGTTATCATGAAATGCAATCTGGAGCAGGAGTCAAGAAATCGACACGCAGGATAACTAACCACTTAGTCAGAATAGCTGGGTTAGCATTCCAGAGGATTTGTATCTCCTGTTATACCCACACAAAATAGCGAGGAACCTTAAATTCTCTAACAGATTGCCTTGGCAATTCTCACAATCCATCTGAATTGTTGAGGTGATGCATATAACCAGCAAGTCGTGGCTAATAATAGTGGCATTGGCTCTGATCGCAGGAGCTTTGTTATTTTCCGAGAGTCCCCCCTCATCTATATCCACAGAGAGCAATAAGGCGACAGGCATTCCGGAGGACTATTACTTTAGCTTGAAGGCCGCCGACATAACTTCTTTGCACTCATCCAGACGCAGGCCTGATCGCTCTTCGATGGGTATATATACTCATAACTGACTGAGACTAAGTCACTGATTTGTGCATATTCTGCAGGAGACAAGATGAGCAGGATCGTAAAAGAACCTGAAGAGAGGCGAAAAGAGCTGATAGACATGGCAGAGCGTCTGTTTATAGCCCAGGGCTACGATCAGACCTCTATAAGCGACATAGTAAAAGAGGTCAATGTATCTCAGGGCGCTTTTTACTACTACTTCGACTCAAAAGAAGATGTCCTGGTGGCGGTGATGGAGAAGCAGATAGCTTTAATGGAAAGCGATTTCATACAGATTGCAAACAATAGTGACTTGGATGAGGCAGCCAAACTCAATTCCATGATCAACCGCTTTCTGAGCATCTCTGCATCCGGAAAAAAGATCATTGGTTATGTCCACCAGGCCAAAAACGCCACGCTGCATAAGAAGCTGATGAGAGTGAAGCCATTTGCCAGGATCGCTCCGGTTATGGCGGAGGTAATCGTCAAGGGTTGCAAGAATGATCGTTTTCGTGTAGAGCGCCCCCTGGAAACCTCCTATCTCCTGCTCGTGCTGATGGCGTCTGCAAATCATATGTTCTATCAGAAAAATGATGAATTTGCCAAATCAAAGAATGCTGATCAGCCCGAGTGGGAATTTCTTGAGAATATGCGTGCCGCCATGGAGGATCTCCTGGGCAGAACGCTTGGAGTTAGCGATTACAGATTCATCCTGCAGACTTAGGTTGCCTGGGAAGAAAATGGAAGCACATTGATTACCGACTTAGAGTAAGTCAATTGACATTGGAATTGGGAAGGTGAACAATATCACAAGTGAAATTGGACGGATGGACGGACCTCAGCTTGGCCAGGCCAAGAACGAGGCTGCCATCTCCATGCAGGGTCTGACTAAAAGGTTCGGCGATATGACTGCAGTGGATCACGTAGACCTGGAAATAAATAAGGGCGAGCTCTTCGGCCTCCTGGGCGCCAATGGAGCAGGTAAGAGCACCATCATCAAGATGCTCACCACCATGCTCACACCAACAGAAGGCGAAGCCCGAGTATGGGGTCACAACGTAACCCAGGAGAGAAATGCGGTGCGATCCTCGATCGGCGTGGTCTTTCAGGACCCGGCAGTGGATGGCATGCTGACCGGCCGGGAGAACCTGGACTTTCATGGCAGGATGTACGGAATGGACGGCCCCCTGCGCCAGAAAAGGATCGATGAGGTTTTAGAATTGGTGGACCTGGTCGAGAAGGCTGACATCAAGATGGAAGACTACTCAGGTGGCATGCAGCGGAGGCTGGAGATTGCCAGGGGACTGATGCATTATCCACATGTGCTCTTCTTGGACGAGCCCACCCTTGGTTTAGACGCCCAGACGAGGAGATACCTCTGGCAGTACATCCACAATATGAACAAAACGAATGGTGTAACGATCGTCCTCACAACCCACTACATGGAAGAAGCGGACGCCCTTTGTGATCGAGTGGCCATCATCGATAACGGTAAGATCGTAGCTTTGGACACACCGGAGAATCTCAAAGATATGATTGGATCTGATTTTGTCATCTTGGAGATCCAGAGCGGCGCAGAGGCACTAATCCAATATTTGCAGCCTTTCTCCTGGATCAAGTCCGCATCAATCATCAATGGAACTGTTGAGCTTAAGGTGGATCATGCCCAACAGAGGATCCCAGAGATCATGCAGGTGGCAAATGAATGCTCTGCAGTGATAACCTCGGTCGGACTGCATAAGCCCACGTTAGAGGACGTATTTCTCAAATATACGGGCAGGAAGATACGAGAGGCCGGCGGCACAGCCAACTCCCTGGTCGCAATGATGCACAGGAGGAAAAGATGAAGCAGGATCTTTATGCCATTTACAGCATCTGGCTAAGAGAGATGCTGCGCTTCTTCCGCCTGAAGAGTCGCGTCTTTGGTTCCGTTGCCATGCCCTTCTTCTTCCTGGCGTTTATGGGTGTGGGATTTGGCAGCGGCACGAGCATGCCGGGCATTCCCTCTGGTGTAGGCTACGTCAGCTTCCTGACTCCGGGGATCATAGGTATGACATTGCTCTTTTCGGCCACTTTTGCAGGCCTTTCCGTCCTCTGGGACAGAGAGTTCGGATTCTTAAAAGAGATAATGGTAGCTCCAGTAAGCAGAATTGCCATAGTCCTGGGACGAACAGCAGGAGGCTTGACCACCGGCATTCTTCAGGCAGTGATAATACTCATCTGTGGGATATTCCTGGGAATGAAGATGCCGAGCCTTGCCGGATTCCTGTTGTCCCTGGTATTCATGGTCCTGATAGCTGCGACCTTCATCGGCCTCGGCCTGGCTTTCGCCTCAAAGATGAAAGATATGTCTGGATTCAGCCTGATTATGAACTTCCTCATCTTTCCATTGTTCTTCCTGTCTGGGGCGCTCTTCCCTTTGGAGAGATTCCCTGGGCTATTAAGGAACCTCGCCTACATGAATCCCCTTACCTATGGCGTGGACGGTTTGAGATACAGCCTGATAGGCACGAGCGCCATTTCCCCTGTAGTGGACCTGGCAGTTCTGGCAGTCTGCTGCGCCGCCATGCTGTTCCTGGGTGCATATTTCTTTGAAAATACCGAGGTAAAGTGATCTTCAGATATCAAGGCCTTTGAAAAAGTCAGGATGTTGCATGGAAAGATGAAATCACTAGAAATCGCTCGGATGCTCGAGATGAGCGAGAGATTGGAAAATGAGTATATAGCACTAATCGAAGAGCAAAGATTTATTGAGGGTGAGAGTAATCATGTTAGCTAAACATATCTCTGGGGCAGGCGACATATGTCGTCATTTTAATTACTCATTTATTCTTTTAATCCCATCAGCGCACTTCGCCAGTTGTTCCAATTGCGAGATGCGCTCCTTCCCCAGCGCATCTTTGTGAAAAAGCAAAGAGATGAGATCTCCTTTCATGCCGGTCACTCTCACATCTATTACCTATGTCCATTACGGCATCCTGAAAGCTTCAGCACCGGGGGCAAATGCAAAAGCTCCTATTCTTTTATCCACATCTACCACCCTGCTGTGAACAAAACCGCCACCAGGCCAACGCCGACAGCCGTCCCCAGCATGAGCAATGCTTCAACGAGGAATGCTCCAACATTCACTTTAATCAGGAACCCCTTTTGATGAGGTCCCTAGAAGAGCTCTTCAGAGGAAAGCCTCCATTCTGGCCGCAAAGGCCATGGAAAAGACAGCGCCAAATATCAGGATGGCCAGGCCTAGCGTAAATAGAATCTCATCTGTCAGATTCATGCAGCCTACGGAAGTGCTCCAGCTCGCAACTTGCCGACAGAGCGGCTTGGAGACACGATAATTCCCCTGGGCGACCTTGCCAGCTATGACGATGTTTTGGCGAACTCTGTAATCAAGATTCTCATCATGTTTTCTCGCTTTTCCACCTATTATCATTTTCCAACTCCCGAAAGAGTTAGCCGTTCCCAGGTGCCGCTCTGATATCAAAACGCTTAATTATGCCTAGGTGACACAGTTGCAACAAACCTGGTGGAGTCCTTTGAGTTCTGAGGACCCGGAGGACTTCATCCGGCCATTTCCTTCAAATTTAGATTCGATCTCCTGCAGATTTTTATTTTTCAATTTGCTAGTCGATGTAATTTTTTTAAATGCGATACCGCCATACAGCCAATTTAATATTCTACACCCAACCCAAGTCATTACTGGATTGGGCCTTACAGGCTGGGTTTTTCAGTAGATGTACATAAAAATACACCATTGCCGTGCTCTCGACTAAAAACGGGAATTGTGAGGCTCGACATACTATAAGGGTTAATCTCAACATATATTAATTTAACTGTCGAGTTGTGACAATTTCACAACCCCCGGACGTTGTTTTTTTTTGCGGCTTGAATCCGCTTGAGATCTTTCCCAAGTCTTCCCCTGATCAGAGATAATCTATCTCCAAATCCATTCATTCCAGGAAGTCCGTCACCATCTTTACGGTCTCCTCCGGATGGCTGATCCAAAATATATGCCCGGCCCCCTCAATCTCGCGTATCTGCGCGCCTGGAATTCTCTCGGCAATCAAAAAGCTATTTGGCGGCGGAATTAGCAGATCCTGATTGCCGATTATTACCATTGTTGGCAAATGAATAGTACGCAAGCGCTGATCTACATCGAAAGTCTTGAAGGCCTCAAGCTGAGCTTCGTAGGCTGAAAGCGTGCATGGAAAGGCAAGATTGGCCTGAATCTTTTGCTCTACAATATCCGGATTTGCATCAATGAACTCTTGCGGATAGCACACACTTGAGGTCCACAACAGGTAATCGTGAGCGGAAAGGTCCAGCCTGGGATAGAAATATTTCTCGATTTCCGGCGGCGGAAAGACTCTGGATCTTCCCCCGGCAGAGGTGGCCCCGAGCACGAGCTTATTGACACGCTCAGGGTGATCCAATGCCATTTGCAGGGCAATCATGCCTCCCATACTCCCTGCAAAGACATGGGCCTGATCAATTCCAAGGACATTCATCAAGCCAACGGTATCCCTGGCCATCTGCTCAATGGTGCAGGGGCCAGAAGGCTGATCGCTGCGTCCAGCTCCACGATTATCAAACAGAATTACCTTATAGCGATCCGCCAATCTTTGGGGCACGATCTCACCCCAATCAAGACAGTGGCCCCCCAGGCCCATAATCATGAGCAATGGCTCTCCCTGGCCATGGACCTCGTAATACATCTTTATATCGCCCACAGTGACTCTGCCTGCGGAATTTGGCTCAAGGGCCTTGCCGGTGGCAATAGTATGAGCCAACGAATCGTCGGTCAAATGCATCAAAAGAGCTTGATCGCTCAACAGTAAAAAATTTTGCGATATTTGAGGCTTGAATCTTATTTTGGTCTTTTTCTTTCTTCCAAATTTCTTAATGTTTATGATCTTCTTGGTTTTCGTCCATTCAATCCAGACTCTCTTCATAGGGACGGACTTAACTTTATATCCACTACGATTCTCTTGGTGCTTTCGCCTCTTATTTTTGCCCGAATGATTCATCTGATCTTCTTCTCGGATAGCTTTACAACTTCATCCTTCTTTCTCATGCCCCTTTGATGGGTATATAAAGTCAAGAGTTTGGGACTCTACATAATGATTTAAATATGAAAAGAGAATAGTAGTACAGCTAAGCTAAGCTTCAACGGCAGGATCGAAGGCTTTAGGCTTGGGAGATTCTACAATGTACAAAAAATTGGTTTTCGTCGTGGGAGTCCTTCTCATCTTGTGCTCCGCTACAGCATTGGCACAGAGGGAAGCCACAACTCAAATGAGTGCTATATCGAAAGATATTGCATCAGCTTCCGTCAGCATGAAACAACCTCAAAGCATTTATTCAGAAAATTTTGTTCTTAAGCGCTTGCCTGACCTTAGAGTCACACAGGTTATTCCAGGTACGCCTTCGTTTGAAAGCGGAAGCGTGGTCAATGTTCCGCTCACGGTAACCATTAAGAACTTCGGAGCATCAACAAAGGAAAGTTTCAAAATCAGTGTAGATGCCCAAGTCGATGGAGGACCGAGATATGTGAAGCCCTTCACAGTTCCTCGTCAGAGTGATATGTGGTACCCCTGGCAAAATGGTTTAGCTAGCGGGGCTGAAGTCACCTTCACTGGAAATCTACAAATAGGAACTCCTTCAGGTGATTCGCTCTCCGGCAAATCCGCCATCATATATGTAATAGTAGACAGTATATCTGGTGATGAGTTTATAGCAGACTCGGGGAGAGTTATGGAAAGCAATGAGGAAAACAACGAGATGATGGCAGAAATTCAACTCTAGATTTCGAGAATTAATCTTAACCTACATACCTACATTAGATAACCGTAGCGAACTTAAGCCTGTATGCGATACAGGACAGTCGACCGAGTTCACCAACTCGGTGTTTTTTTTCATTAACGAGAGAAAAAGAGGTTATCCAAGAGCGGATCTCAGCCGGGCTGCAGGAATTGACGCAAGCTTTGGATTTCCTGAAGGGCCGGGATGAGGCCAGAGATGCCGGCATAAATCGAAACGCTGCAATCCGCCGTAGGCAGCTCGCCGAAGGTTAACCGGCAGCCAGGAACGAACGGACATTTAGATAATCCACTATCGATAGCTGAAAACGCCTTAGCACCAACAGAGATGCTTTTTTTCCAAAGCCTAAAGTCGTGTTTAAATAGATCCTGTTCTATCGGCCGCCAGGAGCAAATAATGATGGATGATTATGAAGGCAAATTTCGGCTCCTCGCTGTTTTGAGTGGGTAAGCTTGAGTCCTGCAGCCTGGTCGTAGTTATTACCGAATTGCCAGATCATTTGTTCATGATAATATCACGATCAATTGCCCCGCAAGTCGGCCTCAAGACAAGATGCTGCATCAAGAGATTGCAGATCGATATCCTGGGGTTACCCATAGAATATAGCGAAGAGCCTAATAAATATAATACACACGATCCGGGACCGCTTTACGATGCGTTTCCATGAGAATATGAGAACCATCATTACCTCAAATCTGGGATTCTCGGATTTGGTGAAGGTGTTTCATGACAGGACCCTAACAGCAGCAATTCTGGACAGGATTACACACCATGCACTGATCCTGAACATGAACGGAAAGAGCTTCCGCAGGAAGAAAAGAGACGTGAGCTTTATACTCGATGAGATAGGTTAGCTATCTTAGGGGGTCAAAATCGGATCGGCGTGAGGGGTCAGATTTGGATCGCTGCCAAAACAATAAAGTCACATTGGAGCGGAATAATAAATTATGCTGAAACCAAAATATCCAACGGCGTGCTTAAAGGAATAAACAGTAAACAGCATGGTTCAATCTGCAAAGAGCAGTGCAAGAGGGTTCAGAACAACGAAAAATCTCATACTAATTATATATCTTGGACTTGGAAAATTGCAGTTCAATCTACCCACTTGAAATAGCGAGGAACCATTTATTATTTTCATTTTTGTCTTACTGCCATTGCCACCAGATCTACAAGATCGATTACTTTCTCGCCTGCCCCCGCATCTCTCAGATTTCTGATGCAAAGAGGACAGGAGGTGACGATGTAGTCCACGCCGTCCGGAACGTCTCCTAGCCTCTTTCTGGCCATCTGCAGAGATAGGTCCTTGTAGCCGGCCCGAACCCCACCCCCGCCTCCGCAGCATCTGGCATCTTTTCGGTTTGCCTTCATCTCTTCGAGGCGGCAGATGGCCTCGATCACCTGGCGCGGTTGCTCATAGATCTGGTTATGCCGGCCCAGATGGCAGGGATCATGATAGGTAACCGTAAGATCAAGTGGCTTTATTTCCAGTTCGGAAATTCGTTCTGCCAAAAACTCCGGGACGCTCAGCACCCGAAAATCCTTGGGGTAGTTCTCCTTAAGTGTGGTGTAGCAGCCTGCACAGCCCGTTATCACGGTGCCAGCCCCAATCTCGGCAATCTGCCTGCAGTTCTCATCCACAAATCTACGGGCATCAAATCCTGTTCGAAGCAATGGCGAGCCGCAGCACTGCTCAGCTGGAAGCATTGTGGCCCCAAAGCGACTAAGAAGTGCAAAGGTATTGGCAGCAGTCTCGGTATAGCGGTAGGAGTTCATGCAGCCTACGAAATAGACGTAGTCCGCCTTTTTTGGAAGGAGGCTTCTGTCTGTTAGCCAGGATAGCCTGTCACTCGATTCGCCAAAGGTGTTACCGCTCTCAAAGATATTTTTACTGAGATCTGCTTGCTCGCGTGTCATGACTCCCATGGAGACAAGCTGTCTTCTGGCGCTCTCGATCATTTCAGGAGGATTCATGCCAGCCGGGCAGTTTTCCGTGCATATCCCGCATGTGGTGCAGGTATTCAGGCTGTCCAAAACCTGCAAGTCGGGCTGAAGGCCGCATGTTAGGCCCTTTAGAATCATAATGCGGCCCCTGGTATTGGCCGATTCCCAGCCGGACTCTTCGAAGACGGGACAGAAAGTGCGACAGGTTCCGCAACGCACGCATTGATTGATCGCCTTTAGATCGAGCTTCATTTTCTTTCCAGGTTTATGCATTTTAATCCCTAATCAGGTTAAAGCCCCATCTTTCCTGGGTTTAATATCCCTTTGGGGTCAAGGGCCTTTTTAATGGATTGCATTACAGAAAATGCTCCCCTTCCCACCTGCTCCGGCAAATACTCTGCCCGGGCCAGGCCAATGCCATGCTCGGAGCTGACAGTCCCGCCAAGCTCCATAGCCGCTCTATGGATTTTATCTGCAGCAAGCCGCAGCTTCTCCCATTGTTCTTTGTTATTGACATCGATAAAGAGGGCTACGTGCAGGTTCCCATCTCCAATATGGCCGTATTTCATAACCGGGATATCAAGCTTGGCAGTGATCTGTTGCACCTTCTTAATCAGCGCGGGAATCTCCTTGATGGGCACACCCACATCCTCGCCCATATAGATGCGGGTTTTCGTGGGATCTAGCCGGGATATGGCTGCCCCTACCAGCCTTCTGGCCGCCCAGATGCCGTCCATCTCCGGGCCGGCAGCAATCCTCACTTTCTTGGCTATAGGATGGCAGATCTCAGAGATTTGCCGGGCTGCCTCTGCAGTTGAGCCTTCCGTTCCGTCCACCTCAAACAAAATCACATCTCCGTCTTCGGGGATGTCAAGCAACGGATCGCAGAGCTTCAGGACCTGCAGAGTTGTTCTGTCCAGTATCTCGCAGGCAGAGGGGGTGATACCGCTTGAAAATATCTTTATTACCGTCTGGCCGGCAGTCTCCGCCTCTTCAAAGCATGCCAGTACTAGTTTTCTGGTCTTGGGCAAGGGAGCAATTTTCAGACCGGCGCGGGTGATGATCCCCAGTGTTCCTTCCGATCCTACAAAGAGACGGGTGAGATCATATCCCGCAGATGATTTGAGTACCTTTTTGCCGGTATGAATGATCCGTCCGTCAGCCAGTACTACCTCTAAATCAAGGACGTAATTTCTCATGGTTCCATACTTGACTGAGCGCATGCCGCTGCTGTTGTAAGAGATCATTCCTCCGATGGTGCACATGGCCAGGCTTCCCGGATCGGGCGGAAAGAAAAAACCGTACGGCTTTAAGGCCGAATTGAGCTTCTCGGCTACCACACCCGGTTCAACTATAACTTGTTGGTTGTTGATATCTATTTCCAGTATCCTATTCATGCCTGACATATCCAGGACAATGCCGCCTCTAACTGGAGAGCAGCCGCCTGCAAGACCGGTTCCTGCTCCCCGCGCCGTGACAGGGATGAGCTGTTCGCTGCAAAGCCGAAGGATGCGAGAGACCTGGCCTGCGTTCTCCGGGCGCACAACAAAGTCGGGCAGGCCTACAACTTGCGATGCATCGCTGGCGTAGCAGCACCTCTCACCAGGAGAGGCAGATATCCTGTCTCCAACGATCTCCTTTAGCTCTTGAAGAATATCCGTCATAAAGATCAGGCCAATGTCGTTCTTCTGGAAAGCGACATATCGATATAAAGATTCGCTGCGAAGGGACATAAGTGATTGAGGGGCAAGGCCGGAGTGGAGAAGAAATAGGCTCGCTTTTCCTTAGATGTCTGGGTTTTCAGGTCGTAAAGGCTCTGACGTGCGTCTTTGATGTGGAATCTTTCTTAAAGAATTATTTTCTCTTCTCTCAAGTGCGTAACTAACGGTTCTAGGCAGCAGGTAGGTCTTTTTGGTTATCTCTTTTTTTAGCAAGACGTTGCAGGATTCTAGCACTTACTGGCTTGATTTTTGGGCGAGTATGGATAATAATAATAATAATAATAATAATAATTTGATAAACGTAGTAATAAAAGACAATAGCTTATATTAAACCTCAAATCTGTCCAATCGTTCTCTAATCTCTCTCTTTCTCCTTCTCTCTCTAATAAACTCTAACTTTTTCCCAAGACATAGATTCCTACAAAATAATTATGATTAAATAATTATTATATGTTTACAAATTAAAAATTAAATAATTTCTGGTTTTTACAATTTTATATTTATAAATTTAATTCTTCATAATTTAATATTTTTCTAGATTTCAATTATTATGATAAAATTCAATTAATTTTAAAATTTAATAATTATGCAAATTATATTTTCAAAAATTTTCTATTTTAACAAAATATGATTAATTCAATGATTACAAAATCATATAATCTAATAAAATCAATCATATACTAAAGTTGAAAACATTCATAGATTTTAAACTATAAGATCAGTGATTATAATATGTATTTATAAAAATTGTTAGTTCGTCTCCGATTAAAATCATTAAAATTTTATAAATACTAATCTGGCATTGTAACTATAGATGTAATAGTGGGTATTACTATTTATAAAATTAACCCAATTTTGTTTAAAAATTTCTTCTTTCTGATAGTTTATATGAATGAATCAAACTTAGAATACTCTCTCATTGTTGAAGGAGGTTTTCATGTCGCAAAGGATGGGTATTGGCGATAGACGAGGTATATTCTGATATACTATGGAATGGGTCTCTCAGCTAAATCGAGATTTAATCAGCCGTGTTAAAATCAATCCTATATAGTATCATAATAGATTATTTATTTGGTGCAAATTTGGCGCCATTGGTTGGAAATCCTAAATCCTCATTTAAGTTGTTTTATTAATCTTATTTAAAAAACTAATAAAAAAAATTTTTAAAAAAAATTGACACTTTACAACTTATTATTATATTTTTAGTATACATTTTAGTACATTAATTAGTTCAATTTTAAAATTTTATTAAAATATTAAAGAATATTAAAAATATTGTATTTCGTAAATATTTATTTATTAAAAATTTAATAACTATTGTATATTAATACTATTTTATTTTACAAAACTTATTTTTAAATTTATTGTTAAACTTTATAATGATGAACTATTTTAAGTCACGCTAAAAAGTTAGAGTTGGTATTAGTACTCGTCAAGCACTTTCTGCATTTGTTTCTTGATGTTAGATCCGTCCGGGCGGGCTGGCTTGCCTGGCAAGCGCTCGTGTCCGGGGGCAGGAGGCCGGTCGGGCCAAGATTCACGCGAAGGCGCGAAGCCGCGAAGTTCGAAGAGAAAAAGACAATCTTTCGCCTGGTCCTCGGCCCGCGTCGATGGAGCCGTTTTTCATCAAGAGTGGGCTTCCTTTTGACGGTCAGTCGATCCAAAAAATAATCAAATTCAAAGCCTATGAAACTTCAAACCATTCCTCTCGGGCTGATCCCTGATTTTTTTAAAATCCTCTGAAAAAGATCAACGCTGATATCGCCGCCGTGAGGATTTGGAATTCGTACTTCTATGAAACCCCTTGACATATACTCGTGATCGGCTCCTGGGTACGGGCCTACAAACCCCAATTTGCCCAATCGCTTGATTGGCTCACGTCTTGAAACTGGGACGAGCTTATTCGACAATGGATACTGGCTCCGTAGACGCATTATATAATGACATAGCTACCGATGGGAGGTATGGGATGTCCCAGTCTCAGCTTTAATGCAATCCAGTCCTTAATAACGCTCTGGAGTTCTTTTCGACACTTTTCCAGGGTTTTGCCGGTCGCCCATACGCCTTGCAGCTCGGGAACCTCTCCATAGAAAGGTTCAGGGTCATCGATGATCTCGTAAGTTGCCCTCTACATTGCCGCCAAGATGTATTCTGCAAACATTGTCCAGGTTGTTGTCCGTGATGAGATTTAGCCTTTAGGGTTATGATACCTCGAATGCAGTCGAATTTGCGCATAATAACTGCTAGCTTCCGTCCCTATCCTCCCCTCCTGCTGCTGCTCGTGGCTCGCCGCTCGTGGGCCGGGCCGTCCGGGCTCGGTTCTCCTTTCGCCAAGTGGGCTTCGTGCACGCACGGGCGAGCACCTGCGCTCGGGAGCTTGTTATCAAGTGACGAGCGGCCGTAGAATGACTATCCAGGAGAATCTCTCCGACTATCTTTCTATATCAATATCTCAATCCTGCCGGGCACTCGAAGTAAGTCGCAGCGGCTACTACAAATGGCAGACGCCGCCAGAGATAGCCGCTACTGACTCAGAGGATATGGATCTGAAGAACCAGTTTCAGGAGGTCGCACTGGAATTTCCTAGCTATGGTTACAGGAGGATTACGGCTGAACTCCAGGACCGCGGTTATGCAGTTAACCGCAAACGTGTGCTGAGAATGATGCGACAAGATAACCTTCTGTGTTTGAAGAAGAAATTCAAGCAGGTGACAACCGATTCCAGTCATGGCCTGCCTGTATATCCAAACCTTCTGAAAGGTGCCAAGATAACCGGACTGAACCCTGGTTTGGGCTTCAGATATCACATACATTCAGTTGCTGTATGAGCATATCTATCTGGCAGTGATCCTGGATTTCTACAGCAGAAAGTGCATAGGTTGGGAGCTGAGCAGAAACATAAACAGCCAACTGGTCATGAATGCCCTGGATAAGGCATTAGAAAATCGCTGGTCAGAATCAATTCAAGGAATCGTCGATCATTCTGATCAGGGAGTTCAGTATGCATCCCATGATTATGTAGATTGTCTGAACCAGCATAAGATCCTGATCAGCATGTCCAGAAAAGGGAATCCATACGACAATGCATTTGCAGAGAGCTTTATTAAAACTCTAAAGGTCGAGGAGGTGTATCTGAATGAATACGAGACATTTGAAGATGCCTATAGAAACATATGGCGTTTTATTGAGAATGTGTACAACCATAAGAGGTTACATTCATAAAAACCAAGTATCCATAATGTGGGGGGCGAGAGTCGAACCCACGAACACCTTCGTGACAGGGTCCTAAGCCCTGCGCCTTTAACCTTATTTATGGCTGAAAAGTCGTGGCACCATTTAAACAAGGATTTGCCTTGCTTTTTTTTGATCCGGTCTTATGACTATCCCTGTCTGAACAGTCGTACCCCCTTTGAGCAAACCAGTCATCCCGAATGGCAAATTATATTTCTTTTCAGCCCACTATCTCTTTCAGGTGAAAGATCATGGAGAGCGAGAAAGAGAAGGGCTTCGGCACCCGGTGCGTTCATGCCGGAGAAGGGCACAATCCGTTTGGCGCTCACGCTACCCCAATTTACCAGACCTCCACATTCGTGTTCGATAGCGCCGAGCAGGCAGCTGCCGCCTTCTCCGGGGGTCCAGGCTACATATACGTCCGCTCCCCGCCGAGCACCCCCACCCATGCCGCCTTCGTCGAAAAGATCTGCTCTTTGGAGGGCGGCCCGGCTGGCCTGTCCTTCTCCTCAGGCATGGCGGCAGAGGCGGCGCTCGTGCTCTCTATGCTTCAGAAGGGCGATCACCTGCTCACTGCAGATGTCATCTACGGCGGAACCTATGGGCTCTTCTCCTCTCTTCTCCCTAAATTCGGAATCGAGGTTAGCTTTATAGACACTACCGATCCCGAGAAAGTTAAGGCCGAGCTGCAAAAGAACACCAGGCTTGTCTTTTTAGAGTCGCCTTCCAATCCCACCATGGCCGTAAGCGACATTGGTGAGATAAGCAAGATAGCCCATGAGGCGGGAGCTCCGCTGGCCGTGGACAACACCTTTGCCACGCCCTACTTCCAGCAGCCTCTGCGGCTTGGCGCGGACGTGGTGGTGGAGAGCTGCACCAAGTACATTGGCGGGCACGGCGATCTCTTGGGAGGCGTGGCCGTGGGCTCGAAGGAGCTGATCTCCGGCATGAGGCGCGTCGCCCTTCTGGCGGGCGGCACCATGGGAACGCATGAGGCCTGGCTCTGCCTGAGGGGCCTGAAGACGCTGCACCTGAGGATGGAAAGGCACGCAGAAAATGCGCTGCAGCTGGCAAAATTTCTAGAATCGCATCCTGCTGTGGAAAAGGTCAACTACCCTGGCCTAGTCAGCCATCCCCAGCACGCGGTGGCGGCAAAGCAGATGAGCGGATGGGGCGGCATGCTCTCCTTTGAAGTCAAAGGTGGAGTGGAAGCAGGCCGAAGACTCATGAATCATCTAAAGCTCGCCAGCCTAGCGGTCAGCCTGGGCTCGGTGGATACCCTGGTTGAGCATCCCGCCTCCATGACCCATGCCGTTATGCCCAGAGAGATGCGAGAGAATATGGGAATAACTGACGGCCTGGTGAGGGTCTCTGTAGGAATCGAGGATGCAGAGGACATCCTGGCCGATTTTGCCCAGGGCCTGGATAGAATAGGAGGAAATTGATTATGAAGAAGAGTTGCAGTTTTTTCGAAGTTTCCGGCATTTCCAGATATTTGATTTTGGCGGCATTGATGGCAGCTTTTCTCTGCTGCAGCCCGGCCTGTGCAAGTCCCGCCCAGGACATGCCCGGAACCTGGAATGTGGTGGCAGAGCTGGTGGCTGCCACCACCGAAGATCCCAATGATCCCTACGCACCCAAGCCAGGGATGATCAAGCCCGATACCTGGACCATCTACAATGGCGACGCCGGACCGGTGCTAAGTAGCAGCAGCGGCTCCATTGCCGGCCAATACACAGACCGAGGCAGCATCTTCGAGGGCACCTATCCCCTGGGCTCCGGGGTTTACGTGGCCATAAAGATCGAATGCTTCATGGATGGCTCTTCGTCCATGTACGGGACCAACGAGAACGACTACTGGGGAACGAATACGGTGACCGGTGAGATAATCAAGCTGGGGATCGAGTCCTGGAAGTTCCGGGCGACAAAGCAGTGATCTTGCGGGGTTCGAGCTGTGACTCTTGAGGAGATTGTAAAGGAGCGGCGGCAAGAAATTATGAAGAGGAGAAAAGCAGGAAATTTGCCTGGGACCTCGGAGGTCATCCAGAGGCCGAAGGAGCGAAGCTCGGCATAATCTAAGAATAAGAAGGATTTTTCCCCTTCGTGGAATTTTCGTTGCTCAGATCCCCTAGAGCACGATTGGATCTCTGCTTCGGTTCCCATAAGGTTTCTTGCTGTAATGCTTGATTACGCTAAAGGTCGCATTTCCAACGAATGGACCGAATTTGCCACTTGACCATAGATTTCCACAAAAAAAACGGGCGAGGGTTCACTTCATCCCCGGCCGGAAGGTCGGGGTATTCGTGACCCTCCGCTCTCCCGATGTAATAGAATCACGACAACGCGGCCAACGCACCATAAGGAGGTTTGAGTCCGAATGATATCTTATAATAATATCTTGTGGTTACAAGCATATCGAAAAAAAGAGTGGTGGATCCCACATCCTGTTGATAGCAATTCATTTAAATGGCCCAGGAAAGTGTTTAGGCCCATACTTCAATAACATAATGCAGCTAGATAAAGTAAGCGAGGGAGATTTTCGTCATTGTATCGCTATAATCTCTTTTCCACCAGGGCCACAATCTCTTTAGGTGCCGCCAAAGTATCTCTCCCTCGTCAGCCTCTACCATCGCTCACACGAAATAGTTTTGGGTGCCACCTGTCAAAAAGCGACCCGAAAGATCGCCTCTACTGGCGTTGTGATGCAGACCTCTTCCGGGATGATCGGTGCTGTCTCACTTTCTTTTCTTCCTGCTTCGTTGCCTGGGCTGCATGCTTTGCCGCCTTCCTTTCCACTTCAGTCATTTTCATAACATATCCAATCAGGTTCTATCTGTCTCCATCTATCATTTCCGCCGCGTGCCGCCAAATTTCTTCCCTCGGAGTGCTCAACCTACCGCTCACACGAAATAGTTTTGGGTCACACCTGTCAAAATGCGCCCCTGCCAGCTTTATGATGCTATTGACACGGTCGCAAGACAAAACCAATAGTTTTCCCACTGGTGATAACCTCTTACCGGTATTAACACCCATGCTTTCAGTAGTTAGGTAGGTCTACTATATACACAACACACACCCCGGCCGCAGCATTTTCGTAAATGATTCTCTCGCTTTGCGAGGCTTGCCCAAGCGCCCGCAAAATCAGTTATTGACGGCAGAGCGGATTCAATAACTGCGCCGCCGGGTCGCAGCCTTAATCGGCCCAGACGACGGCAACTTGCGGGCGCTCTGGCTTCGAGGGGCAGAGGACTGGCGAAAATGACTAATGCATTATAGCTAACGTACAGGCGAGGAATGCAGGGTATGAACCCAGGAAAATCAGGGGTGGACGGGATGCGGGCAGCGCGAGATGCCAGGGTCCGAGAAGGGCTTGATACCGACTATGAGCTCTATAGGGTGATAAACAGAAAGCCAGGGGCTAGCATATACGAATTGGCTAAAGAGCTGGGGTGGTCAAGCGGCAAGGTATACGGATCTGTTCGACGATTAGAGAAAGATAGCTTGATACGGACAGAAAAAGCAGAAAGAGATGGCAGATCCGTGCTAAAAATAAAACCAGTCGAATGGTTTGAGTTCTTGACTCCGGTTGAGATTGAAGAGTTCAAAAACATGGATTTTTGAGTGAAATGCGAGTGCAAGAAGGCCCTGCAGAAGGCTGCCCGTGCACCCGTAGCTCGGCCCTGTGGCACAGGCCTAGGCCCCTCTATCAGCGATTGTGACATGTAGTCAGAAATTTGTCTCTCTATCGGGTCCATTTACCAAGCAAAGAAAAGCTAATATAACGAAACGAGGATAGAGATGACATGAACAGTCTCAACCGGTTGTCGGATCGTCGGATCTGCTTTATCTAATGGCATGGTGTTGCGAGAGGGGTGCAAGAAAAGAGCGATGAGTCCACATCCAAGGAGAAATCCGCGCCAGGGCTTCGGAGGATTAATTTTAATTCGTCAGGAGATGTTTTACATATGAGCTCATTAAAATTAAAAAAGGCCCTTTTGGTGGTTGACGTCCAAAATGATTTTTGTCCCGGTGGCGCTTTGGGCATCCACGGGGGTCACGAGATCATCCCTATTCTTAACGAGTACTTTAAGTTTTTTGAGAAAGAAAATTTGCCGATTTTTGTGACGAGGGATTGGCATCCTAAAGTCACTAAACATTTTGATGAATTTGGCGGAGTATGGCCCGAGCATTGTGTCGAGGGGAGTCCTGGAGCTCAGTTTCATCCTGACCTTGAGTTTCCGAAAGATACCTTGGTGATGTCCAAAGGCATGGATCCGGAAAAAGACAGCTATTCGGCCTTCGACGCCACAGATTCAAGCGGAATAGTATTAGCGAATTTATTGAAGATTTTTGGAGTTACGGAGATTTATATCGGCGGGCTAGCTACGGATTATTGCGTTAAATATTCCGCGTTGGATGCGCTTAAAGACGGCCTGAAAGTCTTTATATTGACCGATGCCATCGCCGGAGTGAACTTGCAACCAGAAGATTCTATCGTAGCTTTGGAAGAAATGGTTAGCCGTGGCGCTAAAAAAACAATCTCCGAAGAATTTATTCGGATATACCCTCCTCTGGTACGGTCTCCGAAAGTGCGATAGCCGGGGAGGGCAAGCTAATTCCAGCCCAATGGAAAGTATGAGATAGCGATAAAAACGTTGTTCTTTTTACCGCCACATTAGCCTCTGTCCAGTCTTCAAACCTTCGGCTCCAGCCTTCTTCTCACTGATTCGGCGTGTGCCTTCAAGCCTTCTGCCTCAGCAAGAGTAGTAATTGTATCCTCGAGTCCCAGGAGCCCGTCATCGGTGATCATCTGCACGGAGATCTTCTTGGTGAAGTGGTCCACATTCAGTCCTGAAAAGGTTCGGGCGTATCCGGAGGTGGGAAGCACGTGATTGGTGCCGCTGGCATAATCGCCTGCCGCTACTGGCGTGAACTTTCCTAGAAATACGCTGCCTGCGTTTCTTATGGACCTCAGGACTTCCATGGGATCCTTGGTGATTATCTCCAGATGTTCGGGAGCGAAGGCATTGCAAAAGTCCAAAGCCTCATCCATGTCGTTTGCCACGAGAACTGCGCTGTGATTCAGGCTCTCCTGCACAATCTCCATGCGTGCCGCGCCCGCTGCTTGAATATTCAATTCCTCGACCACGGCACTGGCCAATAGATCATCTAAAGCGACCAGCACGGAGATGGACTTGGGATCATGCTCCCCCTGAGCGATCATATCTGCTGCGATCACTCCCGGATCCGCCGTCCTGTCCGCCAGGATGAGAACTTCGCTCGGGCCCGCCGGAAAGTCGATCTCTACGCTGCCTCTCATGAGCATCTTGGCCGCAGTGACGTAAACATTGCCCGGCCCCACGATCTTCTGCACCCGTTCTATGCTCTCGGTGCCTATTCCCATCGCAGCAATAGCCTGGGCTCCGCCGACCTTGTAAATCTCATCTGCACCGGCCATATCGGCAGCCACGAGAGTGAGTGGAGTTATGGACCCGTCAGCTTTGGGAGGAGTGCATACTACTATCCTGGAAACATCTGCCACTTTGGCGGGAATAACGTTCATCAGAGCTGAGCTCGGATAAGATGCTCTGCCGCCGGGCACATAGGCCCCCACAGAGTCAAGGGGCACGACCTTCTGGCCCACGGAGACACCGGGAGCAATCTCGGTCATCCACAATTCGTGCTGCTTCTGCTGGTTATGGAATTGGAAGATGTTATCTGCCGCATCGGCTAAGGCTTCCATGAGCCTTTCCTCCACCTGATCGTAAGCTGCATCGATCTCTTCATCGCTTACGCGCAGGTCATCGAGACGCGCCCCCTCAAACTGCTCTGTGTACTTGAAGAGCGCCTCATCCCCTTTGCTTCCAACTTCCATGACAATCTCATTAACAGCGGAAAGCACATCGGAAATGCCCACATCTCGAGAGAGAAGAGCTTGTAGATCCTCATCCTTCAGCCCACTTAGCATCTTTGTTATCATCGTAGTAGCCTCCAATTGCCCATATTCTAGCCTGCATTTTAGCTAGCATATTTAGTCAGCTTTTTCCCTGCATGATCCGGATATCAAGCTGATCCAGGAAGATTTAAGCCCACTCAGCCAGATTCAATTAGATTCAAGCAGAATTGCTCCTGCCCCTCTGTCCTCTGTAAAGGGAGATGACGCGCTCCAGGCTGTCCGCCTCCTCCAGAGACTTGTCGTCCCTTACAGCCACCATCCGGGGAAAACGGAGTGCATATCCTGAGGAGTAATTGGGACTCTTTTGTATCTCCTCGTAGGCAACCTCGAAGATCACCGCCGGCTTGATCTCCACCTCCATGCCCTTCTCCAGCAGAATCAGTTCCCGGAACATCCCCGTGAGTTCCGCTAAAGCCTCATCCGTAAGCCCTGTGGCCACCCAGCCCACGTCTAAAAGCTTGCCGGTGGCCCGATCCTGGCATCCCAGCCGATAGGAGCCAAGGAAGCTCGCTCTGCGGCCCTCGCCCCATTTTGCGCCTATTACCACAAGGTCCAAAGTCTCCATAACCGGCTTGATCTTCAGCCAGTTCTTGCCCCTCTTTCCCGGAGCATAGATCGAGGAGGGATTTTTTAAAATAAGACCCTCGTGGCCGGCATCCAGAGCCTGACGGTAGATCTCCTCTGCCACCTCGGCACTGTCGGACAGAACCTGATCGGCAAGAAGAGTGGGATTAGCGATCTTCTCCAGCAAAGCCCTTCTTTCTCTGAGGGGCAGATCGGTGAGGCTTTGGCCATCCAGATAGATCAAATCGAACAGGAAAAGGCGCAAGGGAATCTGGGCAGCAAGCTTTTCGATATTGTATTTTCTGCGAAACCGTTTCAAAATCTCCTGGAAGGCCATGGGCCGGCCGTCTTTGCCGATGGCTACTGCTTCTCCATCCAGTATGGCGCTCTTTGCAGTTATCTGCCTGGCTGCCTGGACCATCTCCGGCAAGGATGCCGTTACATTCTCCAGGCGGCGGGAGAAGACGCGCACGCTGTCCCCTTCTTTATGAATCTGCACGCGTGCCCCGTCATACTTCCACTCGATTGCAGCGGTGCCAATTTCTCCTAAAGCAGCTGCAATGCTCTCGCCCAGCTGGGCCAGCATCATCTTGATGGGGTGATTGATCGTGACGCTCAATTGCGAGAGCGTACCGCGCCTGGCACTCACTGCTACCAGGCCCATATCGTTGGTGAGGTTATAGGCCCGCTCCACGTTCTCTACATTGGCTCCATTGCCTGCAAAGGCCCTGGCAACGGCATCCCGCACGCCCCCTTCCCCGATGCCGATCCTCATGTCCTCCATAGCCAGGCGGGCGATGTAGAGGGCCTCCAAAGAGCTAGCCTGGCTGAATAGAAACTGCAGGTTCTTGACTTTAATATCCTGGCTTCTCTTGCCGGAGGCACGGGCTATTGCCACAAACCTCTCATAAACATCTGTGAGAGAGAGAGCCTCTACGCCCAGGAAGGCGGCAAAGCCAAGAGGCCTTCTCTTCTCCACAATGCCAGCAGCAACCAGGCCCGGATCGCCGGTGGCTCGCAGCATATCAGAGATCTGTCCGGCCGGGCAGCCGCAGGCTCGTGCCAGTGCCTCGTAGAGGATGCTGGGCCCCACGCCCACAACGAGATTGAGGCTGGGCGAGAAGAGCGTGCCCATAACGAAGCTGCAGGCCACGGGAAGCTCTGCCTCGTCCAGGTCTGTCAGGAACGCTGCGACTAGGTCGATCTTTTCCAGGGAGCCGGATAATGCCTCTACCTTCTGGCAGAGCCGGGCGAAGGCAAGAAAGCTGGTCATGCTGCCAAACCGATTTCAATTGCCATATCTAGCGCTAGAATATGGCATCAATGCGTTTCGTCCTGTAGATGCTGATGATATCGGTCAGAATGGCGGATGCCGTCTCTATGGAGCCGGCACCAAGGCCGGTGACGGTTATGGTTCCCGAGAGATCGGTGTAAATGGCCGCAGAGTTCAGAGTCCCCTCCACCGCTATGGGGCTTCCCAGCGGCACCAACGTGGGCCGCACCGTGAGTGCTGGCACATCACCGATGAGCTTGATAGCATAGCCTCTCTTTTTGGCCAGGGCCAGGGCCTCGGGAGTGACGCCTGTGATGCCTGTTACATCCACATCGCTGTATTTGACGTTCATGTTAAAGAGCGAATTGGCCAGGATGACCACCTTTCCGGCGGTGTCCACGCCCTCCACATCATAACTCGGATCAGCCTCGGCGATCCCCAGGTCCTGGGCTTCGCTCAGAGCATGGGTGTAGGGTATTCCCTCCTCGGTCATTCGGGTGAGGATATAGTTGCATGTGCCGTTGAATATGCCGCGGATCCCAAAAATGGTGTTGCCCACCAGCGTGCGCTCCACCAGGCTGATCAAAGGCATGGTGCCGCCTGCAGTGGCCTCGAACTTCAACATGACTCCATTGTCCTCGGCCAGCTTTTTCAGGTGGCTGTAGGAGACCACCAGCGGCCCTTTGTTGGAGGTCACCACATGCTTGCCGGTGGAGAGGGCAGCTTCCATGTGCCCGAGACCAGGCTGACCGTGTATGATGTTGGTAGGAGTGACCTCGACCACTAGATCGGAGTTGATGGAAGATATGGCCTCTTTGCCCTTCATGCCGGAGGTGGCAACGTTGGCAAGGGTCCTCTCGCCCAGGATCTTGTCCGCGTCCACGCCGTCTTCCGCAATTACCGTGCCCGTATGATCGGTGACACTGATCAGCATCAGGTTCAATCCCAGATCCCGGAGCATCTGTTTCTTGCGATTGAAGACATCCACCACGCCGTGGCCGACGATGCCGTAGCCCACCAGGGAAACCTTAATGTCTCTCATGCTTATACCGCCTCCGTCTCGATCGGGTCAATTACAAGCAGCTTCTTCTCCCGGCCCACTTCGCGCAAGATGGAGAGAGCCTTCTGGATCTCAGCCTTGCCGGTGGCCCGGATCTTGAGATAGGCAGAAGACGGTTCGTCCACACCGGTCATGGTCAGAGAAAGGTCCATGACCTCGGCAAAGCCGGTGGAGTCGATGCGGTTTATGGTATCTCCCAAATCACTGTCAAGCACATGGCCTACCAAGACAACGGAGACTGCCTCAAGGAGGCGGTCCTCGCCCGCTCGCACCACGGAGATGCCGCACTCATTGAGCTTGGCATTGACGGTCTCGATCTTGGACCGGTCCATCTCCACTACGAAGCGAACCGGGATCATGCCGCGGGGTGTCTTTCTATCCCTATGATGAACCACACTGATGATGTTGGCCTTATTATCCCTAAAGGGCTGCAGAGCCAGGAGAAGCTGGCCTGGTATGTCCTGCAGCTCTAAATCCATGGAAAGTCGCATAGCATTCCTCATAATTTGATGGACGTGTGCTTCGCCTGATGGCAAATAAACCTTGTGTAGAGATAGATTTTAGATAGACGGGTCTTATACAGGTGTTATTCGTCCAAAAAGGGCAGGGTGAGAGTAGCGGTGCAATGAGACGCAAGCTGACAGGGCCAGCTTTCATAATTATCCAGAACAGTCACAATTATATCCTGAACAGTAATGATTAGATCGTTATTTCTGCGGCAAGAACATGATAATTTTATGCAGTCCAGCGAGAAAACAAATGACTTACATCTCCTCACGCCCATCTCTGATATCGATCTGCGGGCCCTGGCCGAAAGTGAAGACGAGCGGGACATCTTTCTTTCCGTTTATCTTACTACTATCAACAGGGACGACAGTCTCGTCGTGCAATCCAGGCTGAAGGCCATGAAGAGGGCCATGCCCAAAGATCTGCAGGAAGGCTTTGAGAAAACGATTGAGATGATCGAGCCCTTCCTCGCGGCCAGGGCCGCAAAAGGCGAGAAGGGGCGGGTGATCTTCGCCTCCGCAATCAGGGATTTTCTGCAGGTCTTTAGAGTAAGCGTATCGCTGGAGCCCCTGGTGGTCCTGGACAGCTCACCATTCCTATTGCCTTTAGCCAGGCTCAAGAGCGATTACCAGGATTACGCTCTGCTGCTGATCGACTCTCAGGAGGCCAGGCTATTTTTGGTTCGCTCCGACATCCTGGAAGAGAAAAAAAAGGCATCGATAGATCTCATGAACAAGCACAAAAAGGGAGGCTGGAGCCAGATGCGCTACAATCGCCTTCGTAGCGGTGCAATAAAATCCTTCCTTACTGCGGTGGTGGAGGATCTGCAGGGCCGGCTTGATCTTGCGGAGATCAAAGGGCTGGTGGTAGCAGGTCCCGGTGAAGCTAAGGGCCAGCTTGCAGAGATGTTGCCCCATGACTGGAAGGATAAGCTCCTGGGCGTCATAGACATCTCCATGCAGACGCCCGACGGTGATCTGGTGAAGCTTGGCAGCCGTATCTCCAGAAGCGAAAGATCTTTGCAACTGCATCTTGCCGAGAGACTGAAGGAGGCGGTGCTCAAAGGGCAGCCCTCTGCCTAGGGCCTGGCCGAGGTGGGCAGCGCTTTGGAGGAGGGTCGAGTCAATCACCTGCTTCTCTCCAGCAGCTTTGCCCTTCCTCAGATGATCTGCAAAAAGTGCCATTTCATTCATCAGGAGGGCGAGACATGCCCGAGCTGCGGCGGGCAGATGCAGGCCCTGAGCCTTGAGCGGCTTTACGATCAGGCAGAAAGGACGGGAGCTGAAGTGGTACTGGTGGAGGACGATGAATTTCTGGAGACGATGGGGGGAGTAGGAGCGCTGCTGAGGTATTGATTTTAATTTTTAAAAGCAGGCGCCTTCTCAGTAAGCAGGAATCCTTAACAGAGGATTCCTATAAGTATTAACCCATGCCTGTAAAGTATGTATAATAGTAATATTGTTATTACTTGTGTATTTTTGTTAAATTGGCACTACGAGGGCTTAGCGAGAAGCAAAGGAATACCTCCGATCTCGCGGTCTTCATTAGGCAGAACGTCGGGCTTCTTCCCAGGACTGTCACCTGTTTCCGCCGAAGCTCTTCGTTGGCATTTGTTATGATGCCAAGAGAAAGGTCCGGTTGTAGTTGCGCGGGCCGATATTCATCATACGCAGGGCAGCCAGTCCACGCTGATGGCACCGCAGGTGGAGTTGCCCCAGAGCTGAATGAACTTCTCGATGGAGAATACCCCGGTGAGATCCTCGATGCTTCTGCCATACTCAGCGTGACGTCCCTTGAGCTGCGGATCAGTCTTGGGGCCTCTGGACATCCAGCCGATGTGAGCGACGCCGATCACATTGCTATTCAGGTTGGCTTCCAGGACTCCGCTGCAGCATGGAGTAGGAGGATATCGAAGGTTGTATTCGTGAGTAATTGCGGTGTCCTCTGATGCCGAAATGTATATGGATACATCTTGATTTTTGTAACTCTTGGTTTTAACCTCGGTTGTCTTCTGCAGATGCTCAGCATGGGTATACATCTCGGTCAAGACCGCGCCTATGGCGTAGTTCTGAACACAGAGCTTATCGGCCCATTTCTGATCGTAGGTGCCAGTCTGATAGCTTATGGGTAGGTACTCGTACTCGGATTGCCTGATGAAGGTAACATAATCCATTGGACCTACGCCTGTCGGCCACTGATTATACCTGAATTTGATATGCTGATACGGATCCGAGAAGTCCCAATATATCCATGGACCAATGGGCCCAAAATCCCCGCCTTCATATCCTGGAAATGGAGGAAGCGGCCATTCTGGATCGTAATTTGGGTCCGGATTATGCCATCCAATTAATTGAAGCATTAATCCTTTGCTGCCACATCTGCTGCCGATCTGCCTTTCCGCCTCCAGCTCGGATCTATCAGTTATCACATTGCCGCTTCCAGAGACTTTCTCTACCAGCTTGGATCCGTTGAATCCGATCTGTGTTGAAATTATCTTCTCCGCACTCTTGTATCCCACGCCCTTCACCGATGCCTTCTCATACATATAGTTGGCAGCACTTGTCGCGCTTGCTAAAACAATAGCTAATAATACTAAAACGATTAGCCACTTCAAGATCTGCTTCCTCTCCTACAGTTGAATGATTATATAGCTGTAAATGCTCGAAAATAAATGTATTTCGGCTTAAGGAACAAAAATCCAAAGAGGAAAGCAAGTAGTCATTTCTTCCCTCTGGATCAGCGGTACTCTTGGATCTCTCTTGCTCAGACTAGCTAGAGCGTTTATCAGAATACCTTCAATCAGTCCCAATCACCCAAAATAGCTGACTGCATAAAGAAACGCCGCGCTCTTCAGCTCCTCATCCTCAGGCACCCTCATCAGCCCTAACCGGCGCGCTAGAACCGCCGCCCTGTCCGGACCGAAGTAGATCTCCATGCCCTTCAGGCGCAGCAGAAGGCGAAAAAGCTCAACCTCAGGCTGAGTAGACGTAAAGAGCCTCTCCAGCTCGCTCTTGGCCTCGACATCTCCATTGAGCATAAGGGCAAAATCTGCTATCCTGGCCCGAAGCTCCACATCGCCGGGGCAATAGGCAAAGGTGCTGAGCTTTCCATGCTCCTCGCATAAGAGCAGATTCATTTTGGCGAGGTAAAGGGCGGCTGTGCACACCTGTGGCTTGAAGGAATGGATGCGACAGCCGGGCAGGCTGGAATCTAAGAAAGAACAGAGAGAATCCTCCACTTTTTTCATCATCCGGGCGTTTCCAACTTTGTCACCCTTCAGCTCATGAGGCCTAGTGTAGTCCATCATGAACCTCTTCAGGGAGAGACCCAGGTGTCTGTCGATCCTGCGGCAGTCGTCTATGGAGACGGCAATGGTCACATTCCTGCAGCACCAGCCGCATCTTTTGCATTCGGCAAGCAAGTGCAACGCCGCATTTGCCGAGAAATAGGGCTCAAATTCCGGCGAGATCAGTTCATCCATCTCTTCTTGGACCTTTTCCAGGTTTTTCAGCCCACCCACCGGCACAAGCTTGCTCAGGGCCTGCATGGCTCTTATTTCGCCGTCTATTTCCGTCCTCATGACTTCATCCATGCAAACCTCCGCCAATAGCCTGTCCAATAATCCGCAATCAACCAAGCTCCTGAACCGAGCTTATCGTGTTTCGTTTTAGGGCTAAATCCAATTTACGGTTATCTCATCTGCAATTTCGATGATAGATGCAAATCCCCGCCGCAGCTCCCCTACATTGACGATCCTGGTAGAGCCGATGTGACATTCCCCCCAAGCCTCGTGAATATGCCCGCAAAGAAGTAGGGCTGGCTGATACTCTTCCACGAAACGACGCAGGCTGACCGATCCCGAGCTTTCCCCATTGTAAAGAGTATCCTGTGCATCCCGAGGCGGCTGATGTACAACTACTATCTTGGTTCTTGCATCTGATATATCCTGATAAGACCTGGCCAGGGTTTCATAGACTTCTTCATCTCGATGATAATAGCGAGCAGGGTCTCCCAGCCGCCTGGGATCTTTCGCCACCATTCCGCCCATGCCCAAAAAGCCCAAGTCTGCAAACCGAAATGAGGATCGATGCAGCATTAACAGGCCCGCTTCATTCCAAAGATCAGGCACGACATCCCTGTGGTCCATGTTTCCGGGAACGATGAGCACGGGCGGCCCCAGGCTGGCCAGGGCAAGAGCAGCAGGCTGAGCCGTCTCCCTGCTGCCGGCATTGTGCAGGTCTCCGCAGAAGGCTATCAGATCAACATCAATTTCCTTCAGCCGGTCCAGCATCTCGATGCGGTCGTGCAGATCAGCCAGGCCTAAAATCCGGAAAGTCTTCTTTGCACCTGCCATTTCCCCTTCCCCTCATTTTAGCTTTCATCTATCTGGTCGATTATCTTTTTTAGAAAATACATCGGGCATAAGCCAAATCCAGAAATGTCAAACCGTCAGGATCATATAAATAGAATACGAACGGGCCCCTGGAAAACAGGCTAATTAAGCATTTGATAGTCATATTGAAATCAAAAAAACGAGGAAACGACATGAGAAACTCAACATTATTTCTAGTAGGCATTGCATTCTTGACATTCATGACTGCTTTGGCTTTTACTGCATCCGCCCAATGCGCATCCTGCGCGAAAGAAGGAGACTGGAGCCAGAGCGCCAACGCCTTTCTCGAAGGCACGCCCATAAGCGACGAGCCCGCTGAGTTTGGGCCGAAGGTAGTCAGGAAGACGACCTCCCAATTTGATAAAGAGACTGCAAAGGCAGAAATCATTTTGCAGAGCATCAATGTCACCCCTACTTTGGCAAACTCTGCAAGTCCGGTGAAGATCACAGCCGTCTTTGCCCTGAATGGCTCTGAGCAGGCAGAAAGCCAGACTGAAATCCTCCTCACGGCCACAGCTTCTATCAAAGACTCCACAGGCAAAGAGGTAGAAAGGCTTAACCTGATAAAAACATCCGGAAATGAATACTCCAAAGATTGGGTCGCCAGTGTCCCGGCAGGAATCTACAGTGTGGACATTGCCGCATCATCTCTGCAAGGATCAGCAAGCTTCAATGATGTCCTGCAAATTGAGGTAGTCGGCACCGCCAATGCCAGCGATGCAGTTCCTGCAACCGAAAATCTGGGATGAAATCAAACTGCGTGCGGTCTCCGCGCCCTAAAGGACGTGGTATGCTTCGGGCCGCACGCCCGGTTTTTTGGGATTGATCAAGATTGTGATCTTGCCGGATGGCGAGAAAATCACAACTAAGATCACCAAGAAACAGCGAGAAATCCTGGATGCTCTCCATATGTGTGCCTAAACTTTGGGGTGGTCTGGTTGCATGCAAAGACGCGCGTCCCCGCGATGTCACTCAGACGACATAAAATAAGGACCACAATTGGGCAAATATCTATGGGAATTGAACAGCATCTCTTTCTAGAACACCTATCTTCGGCGGCTTTATTCCCTGTTTGGAAAACTCGGCCCATGCTCGTCTCGTAACATCAGTCTCAAAAGAGAACTCATACCGGAAATCGTTGGCATACCCCTTGGCCCGGATGCGCTTATAGAACGGAAAATCTTTCATAAGGATGATGTAAGGGTGCTTCTCTGATAGCCGAATGTATTTGGACGTTACCAGCGCTTCTTTTAGAATGTTCATGGCTAAGTTGGCATCGCAGCTCGGATCGATGAAAAGATCAATCACCACCATCATCTCCAGGTTTCCAGCATTGACATTCACTACCGATTTTTGAAAGATTGAGCCGTTTGGCACTGACACCAGGCTATCGTCCGGTGTAACCAGCCTGGTGACCCGAATCCCGATATCCTTCACTTCTCCGTAATAGCCACCCATAGTTATCTTGTCGCCGATCTGATAGGGCCTTTCCACGACGGTCAGAATACCTCCCACCACATCGGAAAAGAGGTTTTGCAGGCCGAAGCCCAAGCCTGCACCCAATAGACCGGAGAAAAGGATGAGCTGACTAGATGCGATGTTGAAGATGCTCGCTAAAATATAATAGATAGCTGCGAAATAGAAGGTGAACTTCACAAGCGGTATCAACATCTTGACAGTTATCCTGTTAAGCCCGACGATATTGAGGGCCTTCCATTCGGAGAGGAGTGTCAGCACATAGGTGAAGATGCGGCTGGCAGCATAGGCAAACAGGAGCACTACAAGCGAACTTAAGATGGAGGATGCATTTATTGATTGTAAAACCCCTGAAGTGATATCTTCAACCGCCATTTACCACACCAACCGCATGCTCTTTAGGTAGCTTTCTATGCTATGCAATGCCTCGGGCATGATGCTCAGAAGCTCATTCTCGACAGATATCAGGCCGGTCCTCTCTAGATCGTGGACAGATCGGTTTACATTGGCGTTAGGATCTATTATGCCATTTAACTCTTCAATGCTGACGCTCTCCATGCACAGGATTATATACAACAAGAAGGCCTGGTCATAATTGAGATCAATTTTATACTGTGGCTTGATTATATCTCCCGGCTTGATAGCGCCTTCGGCTCTGGGAACGCTTCTCATCCAGATAGCTTTGGCCGCACCCGGGTTTCCTTCTGAATAATCCAAGAGCCTATTGAACACTTTGTCCTCAACAGAGACCGTTTCTTTCTTATTCGATCCTTTAAACCTGTCGGGTAACCTGGACTTTAGAGCTGTATAATCAAACGCAGGAACTGGAACTTGGAGTGTTCGCTTCAATGGTTTTACCTCAATGGGTATCCTGGTGAATTGAAGGATCTTTTCCTCTTGAATTGTTTGTTCCTCTTCGAAGCTCATTTCCCATTCACAGGAAGACATAATCATCCCTTTTAAATCCTGAGAATTAAGTTTGGGCAGTTCTATCTTCAAGGGAAATATTTGCTGCAGAGGAAACAGCGCAGATAAATAGTTCCAGGAATAAATGTTCCAGGTAGTGATGAATGTATTGCTTGATGAAGCTATAAAATTTAGAAAATTATCAAGCATCTGAAAGCCGCCAATCTTTCGCGTATAAAGGAAGTGGCAGTTATCCACTAAGACAATTCCCCCAGACCTTGTAAGGGCTTCAAAAAGAGTCTTATCCTTTACCAAGCTTCTTAAGTAAATTTTAGTTGTATTGTCGGGACGGATCCCGGCAACTTTGCCTAAAAGCTCGCTGCTGCCGGAAAAAGGTTCGGATACGATCGCTATATTAGATCTGCCCTCAATTTGCAGTTTGTCGATGCTCTCTTTAATGGTCTTGAGCGTCTCATCAAATCCGTATAGTTCTTGATAGCTATCATCTTCCCTAATGACACATTGTGCAGATACCATTAATCCTCATAATCTTTTTATGCTAATAAATTGAACTCTTGAAATATGATTTTCTCCATAAATATAATTTACCGCCTTTAAAAAATGATTTTTTTGGATTCTCATCCAGTCAGATCCGATGTGCAGTGTGAGCACTTGACTGCTGCCTTGGGAATGCTCTCCTTGCAAAAGGGGCACTCCTTGGTGGTGGGATCGGGAGGTGCCGGCTTTTTCTTGGCTGCATTTACCTGACGGATGAGCACGAATATGGCCAGGGCTACTATGAGGAAGCTGATGATGGCATTTATGAACAGACCGTAGTTAATGGTAGGCGCGGCTGCCGCCTGAGCCTCTGCCAGGGAGGCATAGGTCTTTCCGTCCAGAGCTACGAAGAGGTCGGCAAAGTTTATGCCGCCCATGAGCATGCCGACAGGTGGCATAATAACGTCTTTTACCAGCGAATTGACTATGGCACCAAAAGCTGCACCTATAATGATACCTATCGCCATGTCAAGAACATTTCCCTTCATGGCGAACTCCTTAAACTCACCAATAAATCCCATGATTCCTAACCCCTTTAAAAAGATACTATTTCCTTATTGATATTAGAAGCTTAAATTATAAATTCTTTATGGAAGGAATGAACAAATTGTGTCAGATATCAGTATGATTTATCAGTAGAAATGAACATGCTCAATAGAGGTACTAATTTGCAAGAACGATAATTATAAATAGAAATTGTTAATATGTTACTCATTGTGGGAGAAATTATACAAAAGGATCTTATCAGCCTTGATGTAGATAAGATCAAC
>Ga0307379_10001922_pt1 | contig 31606 bp, 42 predicted proteins | sample UN2MG_FD_202237 | JGI IMG/M metagenome (GOLD analysis project Ga0307379, IMG submission 202237) | Soil microbial communities from Risofladan, Vaasa, Finland - UN-2 | ecosystem: Environmental > Terrestrial > Soil > Coastal area > Acid sulfate soil | place: Finland: Risofladan, Vaasa | collected...
TTTATCACAACTACATCCTGAATATGTTCTTCTTAAATATTCATAAAATCTCATTTATGGCGACCACGTTTTTCCCCAATCTTTCGACACTTGTAGTAAATCAAGTCCATCAATATTACCATCACCTGTAATATCTTCTCGATCAAAATATCCTAAACCGGTTCTTCCCCAATTTTTAATAAGTTCAATTAAATCAAGACCATCAATCGCCTCGTCGCCACGATAATATCCACGTTCTAAATCAAGATCATCTATTTTATTAATGTCACTCGCCATAAAATAAACCCGTACAGAATCACTTGGATTACTTGTAATGCCGAGAGTATCTTTAGCAATCAGATCAAATGTAAATTCAACATTATAATTATATGGGTAATCGACACGGATATTGATGGTCATTGTATCAAGTTCTTGTGGTATATCAATCCAATTAACCCATTGACCTTGTTCATTTTTTATCTTTACTCGTAACGTATCATTTTTATAAATGTCAATTGATTCTGCAACCCCATTATGCCAATTTACTGTCCAATAATCATTATTTGCAATACGTGGTTGATAAAAATAAACCATTATAGCTTGTAAATCAGTTCTCTGAGCATAAGAATTATCAAAAGTAAAGAACATAAAGAAAATAGTTAAAATCGTTATCTTAACTAAAGGATTTCTTTTCTTGCCACAGAATAAAGATTTTAACCACTCCCAAAATTTTTTAAACAAATCTACTATTTTTTCAAATATATTCATTATTATAATACAGTTATCGTTAAAGTAGCATTCACCGGAATATCAACGACATCACCAACTACATCAGTGGGAATATCGCCATCCATGTCTTGTAAATTTACATGATTAGTTATAAAATCAATGTTTGTTGTTCCTTGAGCAACGGCTCTAAAACGAACTTGAAAACAATCACCATCACCACTTATTGGCGTTGGTGGTATACTTACATATCCACAAATTAACGTTCCTGGTTGTTCAACGTTACTACCATCTTTTTGAATACCAACTAAAAGTTGAGCATTTGGTAAAAAAAGTAAATCTTCCGCATCAACTTGTGTATCAGGCATTCCAGTATCTAAATCAACTACCTCAATTATTGATGGATCATAAGAAATCCAAGCATTTAACCCAATAACAGCAGTAGCATTTGTTACAGATACTTTTACATCAAATTCCTCTCCGATTCTTTTTAACATAATATTTTCTCCCGTTATAATTTTTGTTGTAGGTTTGTCGCCAGACGGCACACAACCCATTAAAATAAATAAAATAAATAAAATAACTATTTTCTTCATACCCTATTCCTTCTTGTAATATTTATATCCCGCACTGTAATCTATTAATTTTTCAGAATACTTTGAAAAAAATACACCTAATAGAACAAAAATATATGATAGCCACCACGCTAATTTTCTAAGAATATATTTCATAATTTATTAAGCCATTCCCAACCATATTTTTTTATTAACCACTGGCGTAATTGATACAACGGCTTTCCGATGTAATGACCGTATGAATGATAATTCGCATCGTTATATACCCTTTGAAGTCTATGTTGACCAGTATCGTCAAGAATCGCCCAAAATCCTATTGATGTAAGTATAGTTCCCCAAGCACCATTTCCAATGCTGAGTTGCCAAAGACCAACGCCTAACATTATAATCCCCGTATACAGATGATGCCATCCGCGGGGATTAAACATAAAATATTTGTCTAAAATCATTTAAACTCTCCCTGTCTATAATAGTTATACTACTATAAATAGAGAGAGTTCCACTTATTTATTTTCTGACGATTCAGCTTCTGCCGTCTTACGATTTCTTCTTGCCTTGTATCTCCCTTTCCCTTGTTTCTTGTTACGCCATTTGGCGTCTTCGAGTTTCATCTTCGTTTTCTTAACTTCCGAGATTTTTTCCACATTTTCAAGTTCATCCAACTCTTCAATTATTTCAATCTCATTAAGATTTACCTTAGGCATCTTCCTTCTCCTCAATTAATTTTTCTTTAACTATTTTTATTATTTGATTTATCTTACCATCTTTATCATAATATGGTTCTAATAATTCTACATTTTCTAATATTTCGTTCCATATTTCTTTTCGCCACATTCGACCACCTTTTATATATGTCGCCGAATATGAACCAGGTCCCATATCATCATTGAATTTCCACCGAACACCACATAAATTACATTGTCTACTAAGAAATGTCCCTGATCTATCAATATATTCCATTTTTTCACCACAATAAGGACATATCCCATTGTCTATTTTATTACATTTTTCACTCATAATAAAAACACCTTATATATAATTAATAATTGAACTGCATGTAACCATTGATCAAATCCAATAACTATAAAAAATTTATGAACTTTACCACCTTTCCATAACTTTGATGTTATTTTACTTGTAATAAAATCAGTAATCCAATGAGTAATAAAAATTGAAACTGCAATAGGAATAAGTATAAGAACCAATGGAAGCGAAGAAATAATATTTCCAAAAAATAAAATAACAAATATAAGTACTGTAAAAAACATCATCAATAATGTATAAACACTAACATGATAAGTCAACCAACCAATATCAGTTGATTTGTTCATTGCCATTTCATTTGTTTGACCAACAAAATCTGCATACCAATGGGCAAACAAGATAAATAAAACCAACCAAATTTCCATTTTTACTCCTTTTCTTTATCTGACCATTTAAAAGAATTATCTGCTGGAGCCATATCAGTTATATACCAATCTCCATTTTCTGTTTTACAAACATCAACTGAAAATCCAATATCGTTTTTAAATCTGTCGGCGACCTCATATACTAATTCATATACTTTATTTTTGTCGTCGCCCAAAATGGACATATCTTTTAGTTTTTCTTCCCAATCATTAGCACTCGGTCTTTTAATAGAATGTGGCGGCCAATATGGTTGTTCATGCATAATCCTTCCATTTTCTACAAAAAACCGGAATTCTCTTGCTATTGGCATATCCTCAAATGCACGAAAAGTATAATCCAATTTCAAGAATTCCCGAACTGCCCATATATCAGCCGGCAGTCCTATCATATCAGCAAGACAAGAGAATAATATAATTGTGTCCACATGACTTCTAATATTTTCATCGGAAGAAATAAAACAACTGTCTTTCCAATCGTGCTTCGCTGAAGTTTGTCCGGTTCTCAAAAATACAGGATAACCCAATTCAAATCCCCTATTTTTAATATCTCCTATTAATAATCGTATCTTGTCTTCTATTATATTGTCGCAATCAGCATATCTAATCTGTTCTTCAGCAGTAATGCCAGTTTTTATAATATACGTTTTAGGAACTGGCAATCCATCGAGTTTCGGAAACCAATATGTGATGCAGGATTTAATAAATCTATCAGGCCATGTTATTTCAATATCTGGAATTTGTTCCGCATGTAATTTAATTAAACTTAAATCTTTTATTTTTTTCATACTTTTTCCTTTAGTTTAATATCAAGAGACGAATAAATAAGTCCATCGATAACTCGAAAAATTATGTTAATTGTATATGTAATAGGTTCTTTTCGTTCATAAAAATATGAATATAAAAGTTTATGCAACTCTTGAATAGTTCCATCACATATATATTGACATTGAATATACATATCATGGTGACAAGAACATTCAGTATTAATCCCATTGTCACGGAGATATTTAACTAAATCTCGAACACCGCTTTCAATATTTTTTTTATACCAATTATTTGAATATTTCATTTATTTCATTTATTGCTGCAGCAGCTACGTGAGCTGCTAAATCTTCAATTTGTTTTACTGTTAAGTGTGGTTCAATAACATCATTACTTCCCCACGTAACCCGATCGCCATTTTTTGTGTTCCATTGTAACCAAGTCCTCGCTGCACCTAACCATTTACCACCTTTTTTATACAACTCACAAGGTAAAATTCTTTTCTTCGCCCGCGCAAGTTGTTCTGCCTTTTCCAATTCTAAACCCTCTTTAATAAATTCAGGATCGTCTTTATACTTTTCAATTCCCTTTTGTAACCAATTCTTACTATAATCAACCATTTTATTTTCCAATCATTTCTAAAAACTTTATATCACTAATTATTTTGACCCCAAATTTTTTGGCTTTCTCGCTTTTTGAACTCGTTGATTCCGGATCAGCTTGAACAAGATAAGTCAATCCACTTGAAACACTTTTAACTTGACCACCATTTTCTTTTACCAGTGATTCTAACATACTTCTTTTATATCGTTCGCCGTTCTCGTCAGTCGCTTGAACGGCTCCAGTAAAACAAAATGACATTTCATTTAAATTGCCTTTACTTTCCATAACCTTATTCTCCTTTATTGTTACACCATTTTTCAATAATTTTTCAATCACTTCTTTTTTACTCTCAAGTCCATTCAAAAAAGATGTCGCTGTCTTTTCTTCAATCCCTTTGATTTTAACAAGTTCTTCAAAAGTTATAGAAATAATCTTATTATCATCTTTCACCAAAAAATGGGAAGTTGGTATTCCCTCAACCATCTTCACTCTTTCTACTTCTTCAAAATTCAAGGCGATAATCTTTTCAAGAGTATCATATCCATTTTCAACTAATAACTTAACCATCGAAGTTGAAAAGTTACGAATGTTCAATCCACCAATAAACTCAGCTAGTGGTAACTCTCTTTTACTATCAATGATCTCAATTATCTTTTCTGCTGACCGCTTTCCAAATCCCTCAAGATTTTCAAGTTGGTTCGTTTTTAATGTATACAAATCAGCAACATCAGCAACCAACCCTTCATCAAAAAGTTTCTCAAGTGTCTTTCCACCTATGCCCAAACTTTGCATCTCCGAAACACTCGCCCACTTCTTTAAATCACCTATTTTAGAACCATCACAATCAGGGTTAGGACATACAAGAAACTTACCATTTTCTACCACCGGAGTATCACACACAGGACAAGTATTAATACGTTCAATAACTTTATTTCCAACTACAGAAGATACAACACTTTCAACATAAGGAATAACGTCTCCTCGGCGAGATACCAGAACTATATCACCATGATGAAGATTCATATATTTAAATATTTCTAAATTAGACAATGAAGCACGTTTTACCGTTACTCCGCCAATATTAATTGGTTCAAGTTCGGCGACTGGAGTAATCGTTCCACTTTTCCCTAACTGCCAGGTAACGTCTTTGATAGTTGTTTCTTTTTTAATTGAAGTAAATTTAAATGCCATAGTACCTTTAGGGCAATTATCTTTTTCGCCAAGACGATAATAATCATCCAAATCATTACATTCAATAACAAGTCCATCTATTTCATAGTCAAGTATAGCACGTTTGGTTTCTTCATACTTGTTATATATTTCCATTACAGTGTCAATGTAAGCTAATCCTACAAATGCAGTAGGCAAATCTAAAACTTCTTCGATATATTTAAATTTTTCTCCCTTCATAAATGTCGGCAGCGTTATATCATAATAAACAATTGAAAGATATTCACTATATTTTCCGTCATATCTTTTAGCAATTCCACTTGCACCATTTCGTAAATTCTTTAGTGGTTCTTCGCCACGTTCTTTTTGAATGGTGACAATTGAATCAAAATCACTTTGCTTTAATATGATTTCACCACGAATTGACCCGGTAAAATCTTTTAACTTTCCTTTAACTCCTTGCATCCTCTTGACATTTTTTGTAATATCCTCGCCAATATAACCATCGCCACGTGTAATTGCTTTTATAAGATTGCCATCGTTATATTCAAGATCAATGCTTATACCATCTAATTTTTCGCTTATACAAAATTCAGCTATATCGTTTTTTACTTTCCAATCTCTCAACTCAATTTCATTCGTTACCTTGTTTAAGCTGCCCATCGATATTTTATGTGTCGCCTTTACCCATTCGCTCGCCTTATCAATAGCTGAACCTACGGTTTTTAGAAACGGGTCATTTGGATATAATGACTTGAACTCGTCATAAAGTTTGTCGAACTCAAGATCCGACATTATTGAAGTGGATTTGTTGTAATAAGCATCAGAGGCTTTTAACAGTAATGCTTTCATTTCTTCTTTTGACATAATACTTCCTTTTTATTTTACTATAATATACGCCAATTTTTATACATTGTCAAGTAAAATCTGATATTTTTTTAATTCTTCTAAAAATTCCTCAATTTCCATTCTATCAGAAGTATCGTCACGTCGCACGTGCATTCCTTCAAGTAACATTTTTTCATCATTATTAACAAGAGTCTCAAGAATAGTCCAACCATGTTCAGGATAAAATTTCTTGAATGAAGTTTCGCCGAGTGGCCAAATAGCATGCTCATTAACTAAATAATATGTTGACACTATCGTTCTTCATATGATTTTTGTGATTCTTGTAAAAGTTGTTTTAATACTATTAGTGGTTTTTCTCTTTTGAGAAACGCATAACCACCAGTATAAACAACAAGCTCCCAGCCGTCGTTACCAAACTCATTCATTAATATTTCAAATTGTTCGGATTCAACCAATTCTTTCTTATACTCAAATTTTTTCATTTATTTTCTCCTTAAAATTCCTCTCAATATAAATAGGTAGCCAATCTTCCAAACTAACAGTCGGCTCCCACCCAAACATCTTTTTTGCTAAGTGATTGTCAGCATGAGTTATAAATGGCTCTATAACGGCCGGTAAATAAATCTTGTCACACTTTGTCACACATTGAAATATTTGAGCCACCTCATTTACTGAAATGGGATTCCCATTACCTATATTAAATGCTTCGCCAGAATGAATCTTGTCGTCTGTGGCGACCCTCAAATTAGCATTCACTATGTCCTCAACAAAGGTAAAATCTCGTCGTTGTTTTCCATCACCATTTATAGTTATAGGCTTTCCCTTATTTACTAAATCTAACCAAATTCCTATTACTAATCCATACGCCCCACCACAGGTCATTCTGTCACCAAAAACATTAAAGTATCTCAGTGACACAGTTGGAAGTTTATACAAATCAGCATATAATTTGACATATTGTTCACCTATTAATTTTTGTAATCCATATGGACTTACTGGATTCTTTGGAGCCGTTTCAATTGTTGGAAATGTATCTTGATCACCATAAACTGACGAAGACGAAGAAAATATAAACTTTTTTAACTTAATACTCTTTTTAAGAACTTCCAAAACATTCAATAATCCATTTACATTCGTTTCATGGAATTCCATTGGATTTTCAATTGATGGTTGTACTCTGGCTTTAGCAGCAAAGAAAAATACATATTCCGCATCCATTAAAATATCATAAAAATCTTTATCTACATTTTCCACATCCATCACATAAACATAATGATTTGGAACATTTTCAATACAACCAGTACTCAAATTATCAACGATAACAATTTCTTGTCCAACTTCTTCTAATCTATCAACCATATTACTACCTATAAATCCCGCGCCACCTATTACCAAACTTTTCATTATCGTACCCTCTTATTTTTATCAACAATGATTAAATCATTTTCATAATGTTTTATTTGTTTCACTTTTACATCAAATATTAATTATAAAACGTTTTCATAAGTCCATCTAATTCATTTGGATTAAATTCTTTGCCTATTCCAAGTATTTTTGAGCTACTATTTATTAAAGTTAAATTATTATTTTTAAAATCAACAAATTTATCAAAATAATTTTTTGTAGTCAATTTTTTTATCTTATCCAAAGCATCTTTTGATGATCGTTCTCTAATTGGCAAATGGATTTTAAATTTTAACAATACTCCAACAACAAAATTTTGAGAACATTCTTCTGAATACATGTTTGTTTGTTTTTCTTTATTCCAAACTCCATATATATTCATTCTTTGCTCATCATTAATATGATAAGCATAATTTTTAAAAGAAATGATATCCCACGTTCCTAATTTGTTTGTTTTTCGTAAAGCATCTTCTAATGTTTCAGCATTAATCTCTAAAGATACGTGAAATGCTAACAATACCCTTGCAAGAAAAGATTGTAATTTTACTTTTTCTTTTCTTTTTTCTTGTGTTAAAATACTTGTGTTCATTTTTATCTCCTTGTTTTTGTTTTATCACATACAATTAAATCCTTTTCATAGTATGCTAATCGTTTTACTGTTATATTAAATATATCATGTTCATATTCACCAGGTTCTTTAATTTGATCTAAAATTTGTGAAAGTTGAGTTATAACACCAAGAAAATATTGTTGTGTCATATTCTTTCCATCAAATTCAACTATAATATCACCATCAGCAAATAATGGATATTTAAGAAATAATGCTATCCTTTTTCCCAAATTATACATTGTATTTGGTTGTTCCTTTTCAATATATTTCTCCACTTCAGCATTTGAAACATCACAATGAATACGACCGCACCATGGCTCAAGCGCGTCCAAGAGTTCTGGTGTACAATTCTTAACTACAAAACTTATATCATATTTATGTGGAACAATAGGTTTCAACTTCTTGTCAACCTTAACCATATGCCCCCATTTACGAGTAAAGTTTCTTTCACTCTTACGATTGTGTGCTAACCACTCCATACTGGCTTTCCCAACTTGTGTAATTTGTGGATTAAACCTTGAGCCGCGACAAGTCATATGATAAACATAAGTTTCCCACGTTTGTATTGACTTATATCCAGCTAAAAGAAAACGATTAAAAATGTCACTGTCTTCCCTTGATTGTGGTGCATATAATGGATCATGACCACCAATAGCTAAGAAATCTTCTTTATATATCGCCCAAGGGGCGAACATTCCTTGTGTATCTCCCGTATTGTATGTTCCCCTGTCGTCAGCAAACTCCAAGAATCGTTTTTCATTAAATTCTTCTGGTTCAATTCCAAAGTTCATTATGATTTTCTCAGGCCCGTCAGGATGGAGCGGTGGTTCTATTCTTGTTACTGATACAACCGTCTTTGGTTTCAATATCCTCAACACTTCCTTATCCATATCTTTTGCAGCGTACATATCATTATGCCAAATCATTACTATATCATTTGTCGCCGTTGCTATTAACCGATCATAAAGTATAGTATGACCCAATCTCGTCGGCCCATCATTACGAAATATACAAACGTTCGGATCTTTATCCACCGTTTCTTGCATCCATTCCCAAGTTCCGTCGTTGGAAAAATCATCATATATACAAATATCATGTTGCGGATTACAATTTTTTCTTAATGAATTATATGACCATTCCAAATACTTCTTACCATTTCTTGATGGCATTATGAAACTAATTTTTTCCATCTATTTTTTCCTTTTCAGCTTTTTTCTTTTCAGCTTCCAATTGTAATTGTTTCATTCCATTTTTCAATGTATCTACAAAATCATTGATTTGCTCTTCGCCTTCAAATATAAAAAAATTCTCTACTTTTATACGTCCCACAAATAATAATCGTAACGCACCCGTTATTCTATACCATTTATTAATAAACCAATTATCTGTTTTCCAATGCGGTTCGTAATATAAATCTTCATATATACCCAAATTAATCATATCAAATTCTTTATCTAATTCCAATTCTAAATCCATATCACATCGTTTATCTGTACAGTGACACGACGCACGATAAAATATAGCATCACCAAAATCATTTATTTCCATTATTCTAAAAGTCATTTTTTACCTCCACATCTTTCAATATATATTTCGCTAATTAATGCACATAATTCTGCTTCAACATCAATGGCCACAAAATCTCGCACATCAAGTTCTGCGTAAAATGAATCTTTTATTTCATAATACAATTTTTTTATTTTTTGATATTCTGCTTTAAGTCCACCACCTTCATCAAAAATTCTTCTCACTAATGGAAATATAAATGAATTTAAATCCTTATCTTTTTCAAAATCTTCAAACATTGCTCCCGCACATTCTTCTAATGCTTCTGCTATTAAAACTTGTTTTGTTTTTTGTAGCCTTTTTTGTCGTAATACATTACTACTTAAATGAATAGTCGGCCCCAACAATCCAGTCGGCTCCCATTTTATTACTAATTCTTTGCCTTTCATAATTTCCTCCAGATAATTTACTCTCGTGATTATTTGGTATGATGTTTGTTTCCATTATTCTAAATAACATTTTTATTCTATTGATTCAACACCAAACCCTAATTTCTTTATTCTTTTTGGAATTCTTTCCAGTAATTCTTTTTCTATAAATTTTTGTTTTTTCTTGAATTCTTTTATTCTTTTATCTTTAGAATTTTTTAAATCATAATAAATTCCCTCTTCAGCTTCTCTATAATCCCATATTTCGCCAAAATGTTCTTTCCCATCTTCCTCTACAATTATAGAAAGTGCAAGACCGAGAGGATGTAAAAATAAACGATTTAATTCTTGTAAATATCCCATTTTTCTAAATACCTCAACATCCATTATATTTTCAGTTTTCATCACTTTCTCCCATTGCATCTTTTCTATCTTCTTCAGTAAACTTTGATAATTGCCCAGTAGAACGATACGTTGAAATTTTATCAGATACGGCACTATACGAAGCTGACACACCTTTTGAGTTAGCAGCATAACTCAATGAACTATTAGCACCATAACCATATTGCCCACCCACTTGAATAGCATCTTGATTTGCTCCAAGAAACATAAACTGCCATTTGTCTTTTTCTTTCATTTCAGTAATCATATTAAAAATTGCTTCTCTTGTAAATTCTTTGCTATGATTTTCATATCCATCAGTAATAACAACAAACACAACTTGTTCAGGTCTATCTTTTTTCTTCGTTGATTTGATCGTACTATAAGTTGAGTTAATTGTTTTCCCAACAGCATCCAATAATGCTGTCATACCACGAGGCACAAAGGTATTTTCATTTAAATCTACAACATTTTGTATATCCAATCCCTCAAATACTACATCATATTGGTCATCAAATAATATTAATGACATTTTCGCCTTACCCTTTTGCTTCTTTTGTTCCTTTAAAAATTGGTTGAATCCACCAATTGTATCATCCGCAATAGCGTGCATTGAACCTGAACGATCCAATACCACTATAATTTGTGTAAATTTTGCCATAACTATTCTCCTTCTTCTTTTTTCATTAATTTAATTAAATCTTCATCAACCATTGGATGTTTCAACCACCCCTCTTTATAAAAATCCAATCCAAATTTGGTTGATAGCGCATGATGAATTGTATCATCAAGATACAAATCATTTGGCTTTTCTTTGGTTTCTGCTGCACAAAGAGCGATTGTTTTATTATTTATTGTTCTTATTCTAATTGCCATATTTATTTTTTTCTCTTAATTCTTCCCATTTTTTTCTATCATTTCTTATTGTTGAAAACCCTTTTGTTGACACCCCTTTGTAATGAAAAATAAACGCCGTCTTACATAACGCGGGAAAATCATTATTTGGAATCAACGACGCCCAATTAAATTCGTCTTCACCTTGATACATTAATTTCTCAGGATTAAATAAATTACCATCTTCCCTTTCATAGTTGATAATATACCTATTCATCATAAGGAAAAAACCATTAAACATTTTCATTCTCACAGGATCCAAAAGATACAAATTATTTTGTTTCTTTATTATTTCTTTATGTTCTAAAATTTGTTGCTGTATATTTTGATAGTTATTTGGTTCATTCGCCAATTCAGATGGTGTGCCTGGCCAAACATTTTCTATACCTTGAGTATTTCCATTATGTCCTGCTCCAACCACACTTGTCATTGGAACAACCAATGAAAACGGCCACTTTTCAAATACCTCAACCAATTCAGTTAACGCACCATCTGGTACTAAAATATCATTACTCGCAATAATAAAATATTTATATTCTATATGTTCTTTAAAATAAAGATACGCAAGATTCCAAGAACTTGTTGCTCCTTCTGGTTTTCTTTTTGAAATTGTTTGTATATTATTTTTTGTTGACCAATCTGGCGTTCCATCATTGCTGAAATCATCAACAATTAAAATATCAAAAATTTTATGTGTGTGTTTTTTCAATGATTCAATACATAATTTAGTATATTCCAACTGATTATATGTTGTAATAGCAAATAATATTCTATCCATTTTGTTTCAACCTAACATCATATTTCTTCAACAATTCAATGAGTGCTTCTTCTAAAACCGCATGTTGAGAACTTTTTTTGTTCTCCGTAACGGTTTTTAAAACTACCAACTGATCAAGTAAACTTTTCATTTCTTTACTAACCTTGAAATTAAGATTTACCTTATTTTCTTTTTTTTCTGCCATTATTCTTTCCTTTATTTACTATCTTTATATTATTTAACTACCGAAAATACTTTTTGTTCCAAAATTTAAAAATAAACTATTCGTCATTATCATATTCATATTTTTGAATATTTTTTCCGCGTATTGGCTTATTTTCTTTTAACCAACTTCTCAAATCTATTTCAAGTTCTCTTAATTTTTCTTTTGACAACCATTTAGTGCTAATAATTGAACCGCCAGATCCATCATTACTCACCATATAATATTCATCAAAATCATACGACATTTTTGTTATTCCAAACGCATTTGGCTTTTCCCATACAGGAGTACCTGGATACGGAATAAAATTACTTACAAAATATTGATCTACATCAGATTTAATTATAAACTCTTTTGTTTTTTTTATAGTTTCTTCTGTTTCTCCAGGAAATCCCAATACAAAAAATGCTCGAGCATCCATGCCATACTTTTGACACCATTTAATTACATTATAATTATCTTGTACGGTAGATAATTTATTCATTTTATTTAATATATCCTGACTCCCTGATTCTATTCCCCACGCTACACCAACACAGCCGGCTTCCGCTAATTTCTCATAAGTTTCTTCGGTATCATAACCGGCTCTACCCATACATCTAAATTTCATTCCAAGAGGCTTAATTAATTTCAAAATCTTAAATAATCTTTTTTTATCTAACGTAAATATATCATCTTGTATATTTAATGCGGCAATCTTTATTTCATTTTTTATATAATTAATATAATCATATACATCATCTGGTTTACTAAATAAAACCGTGGAACATATATTATGTAGTTTATGTAATCCACAAATATTACATTTATAAGGACATCCTCTGGTTGTGAGAATAGGAATTGATTTTTTTCCATCTATTCTTCTACTATAAGAATTAATATCAACAGGTGACCAATCCATTTTAATCGGATAATTTATTAAATGATTACCATGTATAACTTTAGGAAGTTTTTTATATGATGTAAGTAATTGAACCATTGGAAGTTCACCATATCCTACAATAACATGATCTACTACATCAGATAATGTATCAGGAAGAGCCGTTACGTGAGCTCCCCCTATACATACTATTGAATTAGGATTAACTTCTCTACATTTACTTATTATATTTCGAACAGTATTTATAGTTGAACAATAAACTGTAATACCATATACATCAGCATACCCTACTTTTATTTCTAAATCTGATTTGATGCCCGACAAATCATTTATTTTAATTTTTATTTCTGGTTTATATATTTTTATTGTTGTTGCAATACTAAGAAGCCCCAACGGTGGGTCAAGTCTATCGTCAGTACTATTATAATGTGGTGGATGTATTAATTCAACTTCAATCATGTTTTCTCCATTCATATTGTATTATTTTTTCTAAAAATTAAAAGAATTCTTTTTTTAATATTTGTTCCCATTTTTTTAAAAATATTTGTTCAGAATAATGTTTTAAAAATAATTCTTTTGTTTCTTTACTTACTTGATCGTAAAAATCAGGATTTTGTTTTAATTTAATTACTAATTTTCTTGCTTGTTCTATATCACCATCTGGTACAGATAAATTAGGATGTAAATATTTTTGAGTATTTACATTATCATAACCAATACACGGAATTCCTAAATAAGAACAATTTAAATTAAATGTTCCAGCAGCAGCTGTGCCCAATTGTACACCATATTTATATTTTGACAATTCATACATCCACTCTAACCAAGTAATCCAAGCTAAATGATTTATATCAAGTATCTTTTCGTCCGGTTTCATTCGACCTGTTGTTGGTGCTGAAATATTATCACTTAATATTTTTCCGATTATATATGAATCAAATCCTCTATAAGCGGTAACCCAATTTCCACCAATCATAACACCTTGTTTTTCAATATTACATTCTTTTATATAATCAGTTATCATTAAAGTCGCCAATAATTCACACCTAACATCAGTAATACCTTTATAATATTTTAAATCCATATCATTATGACAAAATATAATATCCATAGATTGTAATATATTGTGATACCATAATTGAGATTGTACCGTCCCACCTTGCCAATACCAATAAGTGCTTTCTTGCATTGTACCTATTTTAGTACAAACTCGTTTCATTTGTTCTATAATAGGATAATTAAATAATTGTTCTTTATTTTTTGGTATTATTATTATACCAAAATCATAACTGTCACTTGGTAAAGTATGTAATGCAAGAATTGGATAATGAACTGCACCAGTTGCGCATATCCAAGCTAAATCCGTTCTCATATTTGGATGATTTCGTGGAATTTTACCTTGATATCCGCCCTCTGTTAAAAACAAAATTTTCATTTATTAACTATAAATCCTTTCTATTTTAAAATATTCAACATATTTAATATTTCGCCGAGAACATTGATAATTTATATGAAATTCTTTAATTGAAATTTCATTAAAATATAATCTATGTTTTTGTGATATAAAATTAGTTAATAATTTTATTTTTTTATCTAAATCTATTTCAACAAAACAATTTGCCACCCACGAATCAAGTGTGCTTGGAGATCGATATGTAACCAATCCCAACTTTTTATTTCTAATTAATGCATATGTTATATTATTGATTATTTTATGTTCAAATTGTGAATCATCCTGAGGTAATGTAAATATACAATCATAAGCAGTTAAATCAATAGTATTTTCTATTATATTTACCCATTTGTCTTCTGTTAATGCTTTTATATACATATTATTAATACTTTTTTCTTTATCACTTAAAAATTCACCAGTAACATTTGGTATTTTATCCCAAATAGTTTTACATTCTTCTTTTCTGCAATATGTTGTTGGATCAAAATCTCCACCATGAGAAAAAACTAAAATATCAAATTTTGTATTTTTGTATTTATTTATAGAACCGAGCATACCATATTCAACATCATCTGGATGTGCAGAAAGACACAATATCCTATCAAAATTTAATAATTTCATGTTATATCCTTATATTTTTGAAATTCGTTCGTTGTTAAGCTCCTAAAAGGAGTCCCATCATAAATTTTTATACTTCGTCGTCGCAAATAATTTCTAAAATCCTGAACAAGTTCATTTTCTATATTTTTGCCTGATATTTTAAAATTTAATAAATCAAATCTATATGATTCAAATTCTTCATCAACTGATTGGTCATTATATATTATTAATTCAAGAATATATGGTTCTATCACTTGTATATCAAATTTAATTGTAGGCAACTTCCATTCTAATTGATATTTATATTCTTTAATAATATCTTTTATTTGATTTTCGTTCCAAGTTTCTCTTGGATACATATTTTCTTTAATGACTTTTACCGGTATTCCACCTGCCAAACAACCATCAGGTAAACTTTTATTTACAATAGAGTTTAATGCAATTACAACATTATTTCCTATTGATATGTTTGGGAGAATTTGAATTCTGGTAGGAATCCAAACATTGTTTCCTATTTTTACCGGTCCAAAATCAACAGGAAATCCACGCAAAATTGATAAATATGATCCGTGCGTCCATATGTTAACTTCACTACCAATTCCAACATTATGACCTATTGTAATACTATCAGAAGGATTTAACATTACACGATCACATATCATTACATATTTTCCTATTTTTATGTGAGAGTTTCTGTTCTGACAACCACCACCCCCGATTTCAATTCCATTCATCATATACAAATAGTCTCCTACATCAAAACTTCTACAAATTATAGAATTGTTATTTACAATTATAGAATTAGCTTTAATAGAAAATAATTGAGGAGTTGTAAAATTATTATTCATTCCTATTTTTGAATTTTTTCCTATAAAAACTTTATCTGATTTTATTATAGTGTTTTTATCAATTTCAACATTGTCTTCTATAACAACATCGTCTGAAAAAATCCGAACATTTGACCCAAATTTTATATTATTTCCAAGTTTAGTCGATTTAGCATATTTAATATGTTTGTCAATATTCAAATCTTCTTTTAACTCCATATCAACTTCTCCATTTCTTTGTGTGTCATTTTTTCCGCGGTCAATGACGTATAGGGTTCAGACAATCTCGTATCATAATGTACATTTTTATCTTTTTCTAATCTAATAAAATCATCATAAACATATGAATATGCTATTTCCTTTTCGTTTATTAAATCTTCATCTACCTTTTCGCCAGGTCTGTCGCCCACAATCTCTATATCATCTGAAATAATTTCTGCTAAAGAATACATATTCACTGATTTGGATTTATATGAACCTATAATTCCGCCATAAACATTAAGAGTATATTTTAATACATTGTTTATTGTATTAGCAGCTATATCTTGTGACATCATTAATCTATTCATTTTAGGGTTTGTAAGCATTAAAGGTTTTCCTTGTTCTTTCAAAGATAACCAAAATGGAATAACAGACCCTCTACTATGAGCAACATTAGCAAATCGAGCAGTAGAAAATTTGTTTTCAATCGTGTTTGCATTCAAAAAACATTTTTCCATCAAATATTTTGTAGAACCATACACATTTGAAGGCGAACAAGCTTTATCAGTACTAATACCTATTGTTATTGGAACATCAGCCTTTAAACTGGCATTTATAATATTTAAACTACCCAAAACATTTATATTACAAGCTGAAATTGGATTTTCTTCGGCTAAATTTATGTGTTTGTGAGCGGCTGTATGAATTACAACGTGTGGCGAAACATCAGAAAATACCCTTAATAAAAATCCTAAATCTTCTATATTACCCAAATATGATTTAACCTCAGGAAAATCTTTTTTTAATTCAATTATACCTATCTCGGTTTGACTTATATTTACAAACTCATAATCGTTTTTATATTTCTTTATAAATGCTCTTCCAACTGTACCACTACCACCGGTTATAAGAACTTTCATATGTTACTCCCATTATTATTAGATGCATGATTTATTTTTATATCTTTAAATCCTTCGCCGTAATCCTCAACTATTTGATTTTTTACTGTAATTCGTTTTTTATTCCATTCTCGAATTAATAATGCTCGACGCCCAACTTCCTCAAATCCAAGTTCTTCCTCTCGACCACGACGAATGTCGGCTTCAAGCTGCCAAATTTCTCCATTAATTTCATATAATTGAGTTATATATTCCTGAATATTTGAATACTTTTTAATTTCGGTTTCATACAATTCTATTTCTTCGCGCAAATCTTCATCTGTTCGCTCTTGTTTGAGTAAACAAATAGACAACCTGTCAGCGATCTCACTTATTGACATTTTTATCATGATTTACCCCCGTAATAATTCTCGTTTATCTAATTCAATACCACTAAACCCTTCAAACGCTTCATAAGTCATATCAAATTGTAATTTTGTGACCACATCTTCAAGTGTTAACATTTTTCGTACCACATCAACAGCAATTACGGCGACTTTGTGTTTTCTGCCGCTCATTTCCATTTCTACAAGTAATCCTTTTATGTCCTTCATTGTGTCCATCTCCTTAATAATATTTTTATAAAATACCATTTTCTGGTTTTTCTTGTTTTTTTATAAATTCAATAAATATAATCAAAATGGCGAAACATCATTTTAAGTAACCCTGCTGAATCATCGTTGTAAAATATTCTTTCCAAGTGTGAAACTTAAATCCTGGATTGGTTAAATTGTATAAATTTTCTTTTGACCATTGTTCTAGAATTTTCCACCATTTTCCTTTATCATTTTCGCCACAAAAACCTTGTGGATTATTCTCACCCTGAATGTATAATCTCTTTTTTGGGTGGCGTCGATTGTGTACTCGAAGTAAATTTTTTACATGAAATTGAGTATAATTTTTGTCCATCACCTTCTTTGCCATCCATCCAAAACTCGTATCCTCTCCACTCATAAGTAATGCATGAGGAATATTTACACCACTTTTTACTAAATCGCTTGAAAATACAACACACGAACCATCAAACTTTGGTTCATTTATTCCTATTATGTCAAATTCGACTGGTTTTTTATTTATCTCATTCATTTCTTCAATTGACATATAACATTTTTCACTCGCTTTATTATGAAGATTCCATTCATTTGTATCTTGAAAAATTTCATTAATAAATTCGGGATGTTCCATTGCTAACCACCCTATATCCCACATCTTACGATAAGCAAAAGTTACTACATGTTTATATAATTTTTGTTCTTCAGCATACAAAGCCATCCACTCTAATACCCGAAAAGTTTCTTTTGGAAAAAAACTATCTGTTTCTCCCCACATCAAATAATCAACTTTTGTGGCATATTTGTAGTTGAAATCTCGACGAGCACGAGCAATACTCATTGGTTCGTATTTACCTTCAACCAATTCATCGTCGTGTCCACCAGATAAAACATAATCATTTACATTTATTCCCAAGTTCATTAAAATTTTTATTTGTTTCATATATTCAGTAATTAAGTATCCGGATTCCGGAAGCGCCTCTTGATCTATCTTTTCAAAATCTTGTCGTAAACTGTAATCAATGTGTAAAGTAATATTCTCAGGATTCTCAATACTCTCTACCATATTTTCAATACCTTTTACCCAATCACGCATCATTTCGATTTCATAAAACATAATCAAACAATGAATAGCGTAAGTTTTATTTAATTTCATAATTCCCCCCATAATTGTTTATATGTTTTTTCCATCCACGCATTACTTATTTTTGAATTTGTATTTCCAGGTATCGCATTAAAATGATATACCCAACCAAACTTTGTGAATAATAAATCTTCAGTTAATCCCTCGTGCATCGTAATATCTTGTATATTGAATTCGTAATCTAATATTGTCATATCTATTTTATAGATGTCCAATAAAAAGTTAACCACAGGTTGATCAGTTCCAACATGAAAGGTTTCTTGAACATTTAATAAATGATCTTTATTATCATTGTAAAATTGAATCATGGCAGTAAAAAAAGATTTGTGTTTCTCATTTACTATTTGAAATCCACCATTTATGTATTTCGCCCAATCACTGAATTTGTGGTCATTGAAAATATGTTTTGAATAATTTTCAATACTTCTAAATATCCAATCATAACTCCCATTACAATGTACTCCACTATATTTATTCTCCGTAAGATTGAAAAAATTTGGACAATCCGGATGAACTATTGTATCAGAATCAACCATTAAAATTTGATCATATTCTATTTTACTGTTATCTAATAAATCGAACAAATAATATCGTTGCCATGTGGGACTCATTACCTTTGAGTCTGTTAATGGTTCTTCCAATACAACCATTTTACAATTATTCTTGTCGCCCCACTTTCTCCAACTGGCGATTGAATATTTGTATGCGTCTGCTCGATTTGGTTTGTGTTCAAGTTTCATATCAATCATAAAAATAACATTATTCAAATTCACTCCTTTATTATTTTTGACTTACAAATAATACCTTCCCAATCAATAATCGTTAATTTATCATTAAGTTTTGTTCCTGGCGAATGTCCAATATATTTTACAAACTCTAATTTGCCGTTATCTATAAATTCATTTATTGCTATTTTAACTCCCGTTGATATTGGATGTCCATAATCATCAAATATTAAAGTTAACTCTTTTTCAAAATGTTTCAATGAATTTTCAATGTCCATTTTTACTGCTTCATATGTGTGATTAGCATCAATGAAAACTATATCAATATCTTTAGGAAAATTCCACTCATTTTCATATAAATCAAATTTTATAATTTCAATGTTGTTTCGTCCATCACAAGTTATTTTTGCTTGTTCAATATTCCAATCATCGATTTCTACACTTATAACTTTTTTAAATATATGACTCAATACTCTTGTTGATTGTCCTTGAGAAGTTCCCAATTCTAAAATCGTTTTGTTCTTAAACTTATCATTATAAAACATATCTAAAATATCTTGTTTAAACTGTCTACTCGTCGTATATTTTGCATTATCTTTGTGTTGTACTTCATTCAAAATCAAATCACTATCATAGCGCTCGCCGTAGTGGTGTTTGATGATATTCCACGTTTTACTCATAAGTTTATTACGTGTTTCACCCCTATCGGGAAATCCACTGAATATCCATACATAGAAATACTTGATGAAAAATGGAGTAGGATCATCATTGAGTTGCCAGTTGTTTCCCAAAACTTGCCATCTATATAAATGATTGATTCCGTATTTGAGCGGTAAAAACTTTATATCTATATTATTCATTTGTATAAAATAATTTAATACGGGTTGTTCAGTTCCCCTCTTTACTTTTTTAGTTTGATACTCTACAACCATTTCATAATTATCATAATAAAACTTTTTAAAATCTACTAACATTTGTTTATGTTTTTTATTAAATATAACAAATCCACTATTAAAATGATTCCTAACAACAAAATCAAAATTATTAAACATTGGCTTGTAACCTTGAACACTTTCCCAGGCCCATTTCCAATTTTCTACAGATTTAAGAGCACAAAACTTATATTCACTCATATTAAAGATGTCGGGCATATCCCACTTGACCATTATCGAAGCATCAGTGGATAAGATTTGAGCGTATTTATCAATGAACTCTAACATCTCGAACCATCGTTGCCAATTCGGACGATGTGCTACTAAATCGTCCTCAATTGGTTCTTCAAACGCATAAAAATCAACTCCATTTTCTTTACACCAAAATTCCCACGTCTTCTTTGAATAATCCATCCAAGAATAATCACTGTGTCGTTTGGTTAAAAATTCATCCTTGCTCCGTAACCCTGTCCAAAATACTAAATTCTTTTTATTGTCGTCCTTTTCAAGTTCTATTTTATTTTTAAAAGTGTTCCATTTACCTGATCCAACGAATATTTTTATTTTTTCTTTTCTTAATTCGTTTAATATTTTTACGCCTCGTTTGATAAATTTTTCGCCCATTTTATGTCCATGAAATTCTAAATAAATAATATCAATATAACAAATCGACCTATCCTTAATCATTTTTTCTAATACATCATATTCAGCGCCTTCAATATCCATTTTTAATACAATATAATCGTCTTTATCAAATGTGTTTATTATCCATCTACTAAAATCTATTCCCTTTACTACAAGTTGAGTCGGTTTCCAATCTTTTAATGTTGTATTTGTTTTTTTGACTGCCTTTTCTGTTACATCCATTTTTTCTTTTATTAATGTACTTCCAAAATAATAATACTCATCAATTCCACCTTTTGCATATCTTGTATCAAAATAAAATATTTGATCATCATCAGAAATAGACACCGCTTTTTCATAATAAAATACATTTTTTTTCTCAAGTGTTTCCCTAAATATTGGGGTTGGCTCAAAACTATGTATTTCATATTCGTTAGCATTAGGATATTGATCTTTAAATAAATCAATTGAACAACCATCATTAGCACCGCAATCTATAAAAATCTTTTTCATATTTCTACCTCACCAATGCCTTTATTTCGTTTAACCGTAATAGCAAATGCGGTTTTTTCGTCACTATCAGGTTTTGTATCATTAATCAAATACCGTTTTCCACCACCAATACCCATAATCAAATGATCATAGAAAATACCAACTTCTGCTAACTGATTCTTTGTCACTTCACGAAAAGATTCTTTTCTCCCAGTTGTCAATATAATATAATATCCTTTACGATCCCACTCCAATAACTTTTCTTTAACTCCCGGCAACAACTCCATTTTATGATTTGGATGATGAGCTATACACGGGTCAACTTTCTTAACCAACGTACCATCAATATCACAAAATATAATAAAAGGTCTACTATCCATTATAAACTCCTGCATACTTAGTGAATCGTCTTTACTAAAAGATATATCCGGAATTGATGAAATAATAGGTGGATCATTTTACGGCATCAACTGTCTGTTCCTTCTGTATGCCACATAAAATGTGAAACTAATTTTTCCCACGGATTCCGAATAATAGTAAATACATAATAATCTTTTATATCTTCTTTATGAGTACTATACAAATAATTCTTATATTCTCGATAATCTAAATGTTGGCGAGAGTGTTTTCTTTCCGCCGGGTATTTAAAATCAGATGAAAAATCTTTTAAAGCATATGTCATACTTGTTTCGGCAGTTCTCGAAATATGAATAAATACCATTTTATATTTTAGACTATACATTTAATATATATCCTATTTGTTTCTTCAATCGTTTCTTTATAATGTTATCAATATTCCACGATTCTTCAAGTTCCTTTTTTATCTGTTGAAATTCAGATGTTGAAAAAACATAATGACCACATATTTCAACGAGTTTTTGTTTATAATGCATTGGTTCAAAGTTTTCATCAACCCATTTTTTCCATTGACTAGACTCATAACATATTTTATAAAATCTATCAAATTGTCCATTGTGCATGTATTCAAGATATGTTAATGTTTCAAGATAACCAAACTCAGGTGCTATATTTATGGCATCAACCATTTCATAATGTTTTTTGATTTCATTCATTGATAAATAGTCGCCATTATGAATTTTGGTCAGCAAACCAAAATCATTGGCCACCTCAACCATCTTCCGTAACCGCTGCTCATCAAATTGACCAATGTTTGTATTACCTAAAAGTCTTGTTCCTGATTGAACAACTATATAATTAATCTTATTAAATACTTCTTCTGACAAATTATCTTTGATATACTTAATCCAATTCTCAAAATCAGTCTCCATTCTATAAATGGATTCTTCTGTTCCAATCTCATACCATATAGGATGTTGTTTCATCTTTTCACAATACAAAATATTTCGAACTGTTTTATCAGCAGCTTCTAATGAATATTGACTTGATTTCCACGGATCAATGTGTATTGCTTGAAAATATTTTGCATCAGTCATATACGATTCTAAATAATCGCTTTCACCTTGATCTTGTCCACCATGATCACGTTCAATAATAACGTTATTTGTATTTTCTCTTACATATTCAGATAATGTTTTTGTTGTCCAATTATTTACATAACCGCCACCATAATCGACTTGACGACGTGACGGAATTAAACCCATTTTGACATTGAATTCGTTGGCATATTCTATAACCGCATCGACTGTATTTTTTGAAACCGTACCAATAAATAATTTCATTTGTTCCTTGTTATAATATGATTTGAAATGGAAATTGTTTACCTGTATATAACCAAAATTGCCAACTTGCTTGAATAACAGATAACCGCTTTCCTGTTTCAGTTGATGTTATACAATCTATGTATTTATTTGATTTATGAACTTCTAAATTTTCGACAGGTGTACAATTAAAAATAAGTCCATTTCTGATTTTATTAATACTATCCCAATTTTCACGAGTAATAGTTTCTATTTCAATACACAATTCCTTAGCCGCATACCGAACAGCTGCGGCATAACCACCATTACCTAAAACATACATTTGTGTAAATAATGGATATGTTTTAATTACATTCCTGGCAGCAACATAATCAGTATTAGTTGCAATTAACTTACCACTCACATTTAACACCGTATTCGCAGCTCCAATATCCCATACTTCAATATTCACATCGTCAACATAATTAAGTAACTCTTGTTTAAATGGCATACTAACTGCAAACCCACTAAACTTCAATGTCCGAGCGGCTTGAACTGCATCACCAATATCTTTTACAGAAAAAGAACGATAAATAGCATTAATCCCATGATACTTAAACGCTAAATTGAACAATTTAGTTCCCAAATTTCCTGCCTTTTTTGAAAATGAACCATAAATCTTTGTATCTTTAGTTATCATAATAACTCCTGTAACATATAACTTGATTGAAAAAACAATAAATCGTCAAGTGGATAATTGTGTAACGGTGCCATATTTAAAAATATTAATGCCGTTAACAACTTAACTTTTTTAAAATCATAATCAGGATTTATTGTTATCCAATTCTCAAAATACCGTTTAATTGATTTTAAATTATCAGGTACTTCAAATTCAAAATCAACATATTTTCCTTGTTTTGATATGGTAAACTTCGTATCGTCTTTCATTAATTGATAAGACATAATCATTCCACCATATAATTTAGCTAAATCATAATATATGTCGCCGTGTGTCGTACATCCACCAAAATCTTGCCTCCAGTCAACTAAGAAAAAATTGCCATTGTCGTCAACCATTGAATTGTCAAATTGTAAATCGCCATGAAAATTCTTTGTTGGAAGTGATTGACAAATTTCCAACCAATTAAAACAATCAATGTGTTTATATATTCCGCGACAATCAAGATCATTGATAGTATGTTCGCCAAGATAACTTCCATCTTTTTTTGATAAAAATTGTTCCAATCTCGATAATGTTTTATCAACATAAAATTTCTCTGCATATTTCGATAAATCAAAATTATTATCGACTACCCACAAATTTTTAATCCATTCAATAAAACTTTTCCATAACTCAATATCATTGGCTTCATATAACGTCTTACCACTAATTAATTTATAAGAATATACATTTTCACCGCTAAATATAATATTTGGAACGATTCCTGATAAATATTTTGCTCGTTCAACTCTATTTTTTGTAACAATAGAATCGCTAAACAATTTTACAAAGTTATCTCCTACCACATACAAAAACTCCCCAAATGTTTTTGGTATACTATATAGTTTCGCATTACCAAATAGTTTTTTAGCTTTCATATATGATTCGATCGTTCCAACATCATACCAATCTAATATTTTAGCTTTAAATGATTTGTAATTTTTAATATTATAAAATGCTGATACAACCTCACCACTTTCTATATTTGTTTCAAGTTCCTTCCAAAATGTTTTATAATCAATTATACCAGCTAACCCAATATATGCATAATCATATCCAGTTTTATCTTTATTTTTAAATGAAATTATGTTCATATCAGAATCAATTTCTGCAGTCGAATAAAGTTCAGGAATACTTGTTGGATATAACCCCAACCAATTATTATCTAACAAAGGTAAATCATTATCAATAATACAATCACTTGTAATCCAATAAAATGGACGTTGTAAATATTCTTTACACATCATTGTCGAATAACCAGGACCTGAATCCGCGCCATCTATATTATCTACTTCAACAAATGTTATATTCGGAAATCTGTCTGGGTGAGCGGCAGCACAATATTCTTTGATTGTATTTCCTTTATATCCAATCGCAATAATAATGTCAAAATCTAATGGTAATTTATCAATTATATGAGAAATAACTGCTTTGTTGTTCATAGGTAATAACCCTTTATGAATTTGTTCTCCTATACTTTTTAATCTCGTACCTTGACCAGCCGCTACTATACAAAGTGCTGATTTTAAATGTTCAGATTCTATACGTCCGGATCCTCGATGTGTATCATCTTCTAATCTAATAACATCGTCAACCTCAGGAGTAGATACTTCTTGTAATACAATATCCGTGATCGCACAAACCCTATGTTTTGCATGTGGTTGTATCGTAATATAATCACCATCTTTTAATATTAATTTTTCGATTTCATTTGTTTTTGTGTTTTCAATCCACACTTCGGCTTTTCCTGAAATAATGTAATTTGTTTCCATCTTCTTTTCATGATACTGAAGACTCGTTCTATGTCCTGCATTAATATAAATACGTTTATAACAATATTTGTCATTCAATTCTAACCAAATTTCTTTTCCCCACGGTTTATTAATAGTCTCATTCATTTAGTTTGGTTCTCCTATATTCTTCAATTTCTTCATAATGCCGTATTAATGTATAATCATATGGTTTAGTTATGTCAGCTTTATAATTATAATGAATAAATGGAAATTTAATTAAATCTAATAATCCCAATTTACGAAAATGCCAAACAATTAAAAAATGATGAGATATATAATTCCAAGTCGGACATTGATCCGAACGTGTATATTCATTTAATTTATTATATATTGTACCATAAAAAATATTCATATTTATACTATTAGAAAATATAAAATGATCTATAACCTCAGGATTTGCGTTAGGCCAGCCATATTCTTGCCCGCCTTTTAAAAATAGTTTCGCCAAATAAAAATAATTCATATCAAAGTCTGAAAAAATAATATCAGTATACCAAACGGTATCAAATCGTAATACCATTACAACATCATATAAAAAAGAATTTTCAATTTCCCATTGATTTTTCAATGATATAACTTCTTTGTTACCATACCATCTACTATAATGACTTTGAGCACGTAAATTATTAGGAAGATGGGATGGTATATCAAATATTATTTGTTGTTCAAATTTAGATTTTTTAGGCTCATACGTTCTAATAAGTAAATCCTTTAATTCAACTTCCCAACTATGAATAAATACATCAACATTATTTTTATCTATTATGTGTTTTTTAATATGTTCAGATGAAATTTTTAAAGATTCTTCACTGCCTTCCATCATATGTTGGCTTTTTCCTTTCATTCCGCCAATAAGACCACTAAAACATAATGCTATTTTCATACCAACTCCTTTACTTGTTTTGTTAAATAATAATCTTCCCAATAATCTATCATTTCATCTAACATTGATTCAAATGTATATGTTGGTTTCCAACCAGTCACCAACTTTAACTTTGTAGCATCACCTTTCAATTCCCAAAGTTCCTCAGGTCGTAGATACTTATCGTCCGTCCTAACAAGAGCCTTGTCTATATCAAGTTTCATAAAAACATAATCAACTAACTCATCAACAGAATGTGAGATCCCTGTCGCGCAAACGAAATCATTCGGGTATCCTTGTTGTAAAATTAACCACATCGCTTCTACATAATCCTTAGCGTGCCCCCAATCCCGTTTCGCTAATAAGTTACCTAGCACCAACTCTTTTTTCAATCCATATTTAATTTCTACAGCTCTCTTTACAACCTTATTAGTTACAAAGTTTGTTCCACGTCTTGGCGACTCGTGATTAAATAGTATTCCATTAGAAGCAAATAACCCATAAGAGTTTCTATATAGATTAACACTATTATATCCAAAAAGTTTCGTTATTCCATATGGACTTACAGGCTTCATCTTTGTCGTCTCTCGCTGAAATCCATCAAGTTCTACATTGTTTCCAAACATTTCGCTTGAACTCGCTTGGTAATACTTCGCCTTCGGAACAATCAATCTCATTGATTCTAAAAGATTTAATGTTCCTACCGCATTTGTTAGTGCCGTGTATATTGGTTGATCAAAACTTATTTTCACATGACTTTGAGCAGCAAGATTGTAGATTTCATCTGGTTGTGCCTTTTGTAACACACTTATAAGTGAAGACATATCGTTCATGTCGCCATAAACTAACTCAACCTCTTTATGAAGGTTGTCATCAAAAATATCTTGTAACCTTGCTGTTTGATTCTCGGCGACCGAATTACGTTTTAGTATTCCCCAAACTTTATATCCCTTATTTAATAAAAATCTTGTCAAGTAACTTCCATCTTGACCATTTATTCCTGTTATAAATGCTACTTTTTTCATTCGTTCTCCTTTACATACCAATCATATGTTTTTTTCACTCCATCTCTAAATGAAGTAAATTCAAAATCGCCTATCAACTTCATCAATTGTTGATTGTTACCATCTTTTCTAAATTGACCATCTAACTCTCCATTGAATGTAATCTTGACATCACGATTTGTGACCTCAAGTAATATAGCAACCATTTCTTTTATACGTAAATTTTCATTGGGTGCTACAATCAATGGTAAATCAGTGTTATGTTTCTCTAATAGTATTGGTATTATTTTCGCCACATCTTCTACATATAATTGTTGACGCAATGGGTTGCCCGTGCCCCAAAATACTATCGTATCTCCATCTTTCGCTTCATATACCTTTCTAATCATCGCTGATACAAAATGTGACGACTCAAAATCAAAATCGTCGCCTGACCCATATAAATTACTTGGAGCAAACGTAGAATAATTTAACCCATATTGTTTTCTACAAGCATTATTGTGTACAACTAATAACCTCTTGGCATATCCATATGATAAATTCGTTTCTGCTGGTGCTCCGTCGTGTAAATTACTTTCCTCAAATGGATAATTTTTAACTACATCGGGAAACGCACACGAACTAATGGCAGATAAAACTCTCGGTATTTCTAAATTAACCGCCGCAGAAATAAGATTCAAATTCATACTAACATTTTCATAAAAAAATGTTTCAGGATATGTATCATTGGCTTTTATTCCAGCTACTGTAGCAGCCAAATGAACAATGGCGTCAGGTTTCGTCCTATCTAAATAATCAAACGTCCATTCTTGGTTGAGTAAATTGACATCACTACGACCAACATAAATCCAATCAGGTTTAACCTTTTGTAAATTCTTACCAACAAAACCAAACCCACCGGTCACTAATACTTTCATACAGAAACTCCCTTATAAGTATTCAATATATCACATATATAACTTATTTCTTCACTACCCATTCCAGGATGATTTGGTATATAAAATCCAAACCTATCAACGTTATTGGCATTTGATAATGTATTTTTTCCATAACGATTTACATACATTGGTTGTCTACCCATTGAACCACATATTAACGGCCGTACCTCAACACCAGCTTCTTGTAAATCATAAACCATCGCTCGTTTCATTGGATGTATTATTGGATAAGCAAAGTTAGAAACCATAGTTCCTTGTAATGGTTTTGGCTTCCAACCAGGAAAATCCGGTGTGTTCTCATTCCACAACGATATTTGATATAATTGAAAATTTTTATTTCGTATTTTAACGTGTTTATCAAGTTTTTTGAGTTGTTGTAAACCAAATTTAGCATTCAAGTCCGTCGATCTCAAATTGAATCCGGGTTGATAAAATGTCAATAACGAATCAAACTCAGAAACTTTATATATATCTCTATAATATTTTTGTCTATCTTCTGATAAATCTCGACTCCATCCGTGACTTCGTAACATCAATAAGTTTTCGTACAAGGTATCGTCATTTGTATTTACAAATCCACCTTCAATAGTTGAAATGTGATGTCCAAAATATGTCGAATATGTACTGGCAATTCCGTAACTTCCAACATGTTTGCCTTTATATAAAGTTCCCATAGCTTCACAATTATCTTCTATCAAATCAACATGGAAATTATCGGTGATATTTTTAAGTTTATCCAAATCAGGTGCCATTCCAAGTACAGCAACAGAAATAACAGCAACTATATCCTTTTCGTTACATAAAACTTTTTCTAAATGATCTAAATCAAGTGTCAAATCATTCATGTTACAATCAATTAACACAGGTTCAAATCCAAGTTGTATTACTGGTGCTAAGTCAGTTGCCCAAGAAAGTGCTGGAACGGCTATCTTCGCTCCCGGTTCATAAAATTTAGCATAACTACCATGCCGATTCATTAAAGACAATGCATATAATACAAGTAGGTTCGCTGACGAACCACTATTTACAAACACTGAATACTTAGTTCCAACATAATGAGCCCATTCTTTTTCAAGTTGTACAGTTAACTCACCCTTAGTTAATCTTGGATAAGTTTTTAACCATTCAATCAATTCATCAATGTCTTGGTTATCAATTGTATCATTTATTAGCGATATTTTTTTCATCAATAAACTCTTTCTATTTTTGATTTTCTAAAAACTCTTTAATTTTAAATATCATTTCATCCCTCGCCTCTATTTGTCTAACCGCAGTTGATGACGGTGGTGAATTTCCCCAATCCCACCACCGTGGATCATCTTTACCCAGAATTTTTTCAAATCATGTATCATTTCTTTACTACTTTCCATATAATGTTTCCGCCCCCATATATGTGCGTGTTTTGAACGAATATCATATTTTCTCAAAGGTAATGATTCATTCTTTGGTAATTCAATATCAAAAATTTCTTTAGCAAGTTTACCAACACTCACAGGTTCAGACACCAAATTTAATATTGATAAATTACAATTTATACAAGTCAATATATCAGGCCAAAGACAATCTAAATTATATATTGGTAATTCATTGTCAGGATTAATATACTCTGTTCTTTCATTATAAATCAAATCATATATAAAATTCTTTTTTAGTTTTTCGCCAAATAAAATAGGTAATCTAATTATTGATGAATTTTCAAATTCCGTTATAACCATCTTTTCTAAAGCTCTACGATTTCGACCATAATCATCTAATTGACTTTCTTCAATTTTAACATCTTCATCTATTCCATTTTTACAAGAATATACTTCCACCGTAGAAATCAATACTACCTTTTTGATTCCCTTTACCAAATTCAAATGTGTTACTAACGCAGCAATACCTATTCTATCCTCACCAGGAAATTTATTGGCGACAATCCTACTCCCGCCGGGAGCAGCAATGATGATTAACTCATATTCTTTTCCATATATTTCATGTATGTTCGATGTGTTATATAAATGTATCACATCATTCTGTTGAAGGAATATGTTATGACCTACAAAACCTGTATAACCAATAAGTGCTGTTTTATGATCCATTATTTTCATAACTTATCATACTCCCTTACTTTATCTATAACTTTATCCATTTCAATATCACTTAAATCATAATGAATAGGTAAAAGAATAACATCCTTGTCCACTTTATCTAAAGTTATTAAATCTCTTTGTTCACCACCAAAAATTGAATATCTATCATTTCTACGATTGTTTACAACAACTTGTATTCCGGCGTCCCACATAAATTGAGCGAACTCTTTACGTTTCTCAACATGAATAGGAAATATTTGATAGTTTGGTTCTCTATCAGAATAATATTTTAATAGCTTAATCTTATTTAAACCATCTAATTCTTTTTTATATTGTTTTCCAATATGTTGCCGCCATTCAAAAGGTTTATCAAAATTATTAATAGCAGAAATACCTAAAGACGCAATAATATCGTTCATATTATACTTAAATCCTAATGTTGTAATGTCGTCGGGAAGTGGATCATAAAATAAATTTGATTGTTTATTATCTCTATCAACACCATACCAAGTTTTTTCTTTCAATCTACTATAATATTCATCGTTATCAGTAACAATAAGTCCACCATCACCCGCGGTAACAATCTTTACAGCTTGTAACGAGAATGTAACCAACTCGCCGGTTTCTCCAATATATTTACCTTTATATTTCGATCCAATAGCGTGAGCAGAATCCTCAATCAATGGAAGTTTATAATACTTAGCAACTACTCGTATTTCATCCAAATCAGCCGGATTTCCCGCATAGTGAACAACCACAATCGCTTTAGTTTTATTCGTAATCTTTTGTTCAATACTTTTAGCCGTAACGTTCAAATCCTCATAACGAACATCAGCAAATACAGGTGTAGCACCTTGTTCTAATATAGCAGTATTTGTAGCTATAAATGTATATGGAGTTGTGACTACTTCATCA
>Ga0307379_10001923_pt1 | contig 31598 bp, 29 predicted proteins | sample UN2MG_FD_202237 | JGI IMG/M metagenome (GOLD analysis project Ga0307379, IMG submission 202237) | Soil microbial communities from Risofladan, Vaasa, Finland - UN-2 | ecosystem: Environmental > Terrestrial > Soil > Coastal area > Acid sulfate soil | place: Finland: Risofladan, Vaasa | collected...
GGCGTCGTCCGCTTCAGCCACATCGTGTAGACGAACAGATAGAAGGCGATGGTGAGCGCGAGCAATCCGGCAGCGACCCAGTTCGCCATCAGGCCGAGGCAGAGCACCGACCCCACGGCGAGCACGCTGCCGAAGCCCAGTGCTTCCTCCGCTGTCACCGCGCCCTGCGGCACGGGGCGCCCGGCGGTGCGCGCCATGCGCGCGTCGATGTCGGCGTCGTACCACATGTTCAGGGCACCGGAGGCGCCGGCGCCGACGGCGATACAAGCGAGCGCGGCAATGGCCAACACCGGATGCATCGAGCCGGGCGCGGCCACGAGACCGACCAGCGCCGTGAATACGACGAGGGACATGACCCGCGGCTTGAGCAGCGCCACATAGTCGGAGACATCGCCACCGATAACGGGATCGAGCTCGCGTGAAACGGGTTGGACCGTGGCGTCCGACATCAGCCTACTCACTCAAAGCGCCTTGTTAGGCCGCGAACAACCGTTATTCCGGATCGCTTGCCGGATCACTTGATGCGCGGCAGCGTCTCAAAGGTGTGGAACGGCGGCGGCGACGGCACCGTCCATTCCAGGGTGGTCGCTCCCGCGCCCCAGGGATTGTCGCCGGCCGGCACCCTGCGGGCGAACTGCGCCGCGATACCGTACAGAAACACCACAAATCCGGCGAAGGCGATATAGGACCCAATCGAGGAGACCATGTTCCACGCGGCATAAGCATCGGGATAGTCGGCGTAGCGGCGCGGCATGCCGGCCAGACCCAAAAAGTGCTGCGGGAAGAAGGCGAGGTTGGCGCCGATGAACATCAGCCAGAAGTGCAGCTTCGCCATTCCCTCGGAATACATGTAGCCGGTCATCTTCGGCGACCAGTAGTACCAGGCGGCGAAGAGGGAGAACACGGCGCCAAGCGACAGCACGTAATGGAAATGAGCGACCACGTAGTAGGTGTCGTGCATCGACCGGTCGATGCCGGCATTCGCCAGCACCACGCCGGTGACGCCGCCGATGGTGAACAGGAAGATGAAGCCAAGCGCCCACAGCATCGGCGCCTTAAACGACAGCGAGCCGCCCCACATGGTGGCGATCCAGGAGAAGATCTTCACGCCCGTGGGCACGGCGATGACCATGGTGGCGAACACGAAATAGGCCTGCGTGTTCACGTCGAGGCCGGCCGCGTACATGTGGTGGGCCCAGACCACGAAGCCGATCACGCCGATCGCGACCATCGCATAGGCCATGCCGAGATAGCCGAAGATCGGCTTCTTCGAGAAGGTTGCCACGATCTGGCTAATCATGCCGAAGCCCGGGATGATGAGGATGTACACTTCGGGATGCCCGAAGAACCAGAACAGGTGCTGCCACAGCAGCGGATCGCCGCCATGCTTTGAGTCGAAGAACGCCGTGCCGAAATTGCGGTCGGTCAGCAGCATGGTGATGCCGCCGGCCAGGACCGGCAGAGACAGCAGCAGCAGGAAGGCCGTCACCAGCACGGACCAGACAAAGAGCGGCATCTTGTGCAGCGTCATGCCGGGGGCGCGCATGTTGAGGATCGTGGTGATGAAGTTGATGGCGCCGAGGATCGACGACGCGCCGGCGAGATGCAGCGCCAAGATGGCGAAGTCCACGGCGGGCCCGGGCGTGCCCGAGGTGGAAAGCGGTGCATACATCGTCCAGCCACCGCCGACGCCGTCGGTGCCCGGCGCGCCGGGCATGAACAGCGACAGGACGAGAAGCGTGAAGGACGCGGCCAGCAGCCAGAACGAGATGTTGTTCATGCGCGGGAAGGCCATGTCCGGCGCGCCGATCATCAGCGGCACCATCCAGTTGCCGAAGCCGCCCATGGTCGCGGGCATCACCATGAAGAACACCATAATCAGGCCGTGGGCCGTCACAAAGACGTTGAACATCTCGGGGTTGCCGAAGATCTGCATGCCGGGCTGCATCAGCTCCGCGCGCATGCCCATCGACAGCAAGCCGCCGATGACGCCCCCGACCAGGGCCAGGATCAGGTACATCGTACCGATGTCTTTGTGATTGGTGGAGAACAGCCAGCGACGAAAGAAAGTCGGATGATCGTCGTGATGGTCAGCTTCTGCCTGGGCGGTCTTTGCCATGACTGTCTTCCCTTATCGCCTTTGTCGTTCTTTTCAGACCCGCGGCCGGTTCAGGCCACCTGTTCGTTCTTAGCCCAGCCCTATTCCTGGGCAGAGGCCACCTTGCCGTCAGCATCGATCGCGGCCGATTTGTGCCCGGCGACCCACGCATCGTATTCGTCTTGCGAGACCACGCGGACGGCAATCGGCATGAAGGCGTGATTGCGGCCGCACAGCTCGGAGCATTGGCCATAGTAGATGCCTTCGCGCTCGGCACGGAACCATGTCTGCTGCAGCCTGCCCGGCACGGCGTCGAGCTTGACGCCGAAGGACGGCACCGCCCAGTCGTGAATCACATCATTGGACTTGAGGCCGACGACGACGTTCGCGTTCACCGGCACGACCACTTCGTGATCGACAGTGAGGAGACGCGGCTGGCCCTCTTTCAGGTTGGCCTCGGGCACCATAATCGAATCGAAGTTGATCCCCTCGTCGGGATATTCGTAGCTCCAGTACCACTGGCTGCCCGTGGCGGTGATGGTGATATCGGCCTTGGGGAAGTCGTACTGGGCAAACAGCAGCCGGAACGACGGAATGGCAATGGCCACGAGGATGAAAATCGGGATCACCGTCCAGGCCACCTCAAGCAGGGTGTTGTGCGAGGTGCGCGACGGCGTGGGATTACGCTTCTCGTTGAAGCGCGCCATCACGTAGACCATCAGCGCCAGGACGAACAGGGCGATGACGGTGATGATGATGGTGACGTAGGTATGGAAGTCGGTGATCTGCGTCATGATCGGCGACGCGGACTTCTGGAAGCCCATCTGCCACGGCGATGCCTGGCCATCCCCGGCCAAGGCAGGACCGCTCAAGGCAAGGCCGCTCAGCGCAAGACCCGCAAGAACCGTTAGCGTTCGATGGAAGATCGCCATTCCTTCACTCCTAAAGCCTGCTCCCCGCCGTTCCCTTCAGCGCGAAGGGTCGGGCCAGTATATCGGGCACGGGCAGTTTGCCCACGCCGCTCTGTAGCAGGTCGAGCGCGAAGAATATTCGGCGCGAAATAAGGCGTCGCCCCCGCTACGTCGTTCTTTCTTCCGGTCCCCCGTCATGCGCCGGGACTGGAGGTTCTTTTGTGTTTCTAAAAACATAAAGGATATAGATTGGCAACACTCATGATTCAGCGGGATTCAGCGGGCCGCTGCGGCAAAAGCACGCTTGACACTGTGCTTTCAGCCAGTTGCCGCAATGTTTTGCGGGCACAACCGACATTCGTCAGGAAAGTCGCCGCCGAAATTTGGCCCCAATACTCGGCGATGGCCGTTTTCCATGCCGTGGATCGCCGCTTCACACCGCCTTGCTTCGCGATCATAAGACTCCAGAATTCCATTCGCGAATTCATTCGCGCTTGAAAAGGCGGACGCGCCGGTCTCTCTGATGCTCATGGCTCACAAATCCCTCATTCGGGTCTTCCAGGTCTTCGCGCCGCGTTCGCGCCCGCTGGCCTCGTTCGGCGTAGCGCTGGCGCTCGCTATATCTCTGACGAGCCATGCGGGGGCGCAAGGCGCGCCGACCGACGTGGCACCGGCCGCCACCGGCCCCGGCAGCGAGGTGCGCGAGACCCACGGCGCCTGGCAGGTCAGCTGCCGCACGCCGCCCGGCGCCAAGGAAGAGAAATGCGCGCTGGTACAGAGCGTCACGGCCGAGGACCGGCCCAATGTCGGGCTCACGGTGGTGTTCTATAAGGCGATCGGCGAGAACAAGAAGCTGTTGCGCGTGGTCGTGCCGCTCGGCGTTTTGCTGCCTACCGGGCTCGGCCTCAAGATCGACAATCAGGACGTGGGGAACGCGCCCTTCCTCAAATGCGGCAAGCGCGGCTGCGTGGCCGAGGTGGTGTTGCAGGACGAGGTGATCGGCAAGCTCAAAAAGGGCGAGACCGCGATGTTCATCATCTTCGATACGCCGGAGGCCGGCATCGGCATTCCCGTATCCTTGGAAGGCTTCAGCGACGCCTTCGCCGGCCTGAAATAGCGGCACTTTTCTCAGCGCATAAAAAATCGGCGGCAGAAAAGGAGAAATCTGCCGCCGATACATCCGTCTTGGGGGACGGACTAGCGTCCATTCCGTGCAGGGACGCGGAAGGGACGTTGACTTAGCCAGTATATGGCGAACGGGCGCCCGGTTTCAAGATTGCGGTGATGCCCACGGCTGCACCGACTATCCGGCGCTGGAGGACGTGCCCGCCTGAGGGCGCTCGCGTCGCGCTCGCCCGCGCCCCGCGCCGTCCACAATTTTGACCCTGAAGGGGGTACACTGGCCGGAGGGGGTCGGGGATCGGAGGGACGGCTCATGGGATCCAGGGACTGCGGATCGAGGCACTGCGGATCGAGGCAATACGGCGTTATTGTCGCCGCCCTGCTGCTGATAGGCCTTGCGCCCGGCCGAAGCGCCGGCGAGGCGGTGCGCCCCGAACCAGGCCAAGTCGTTCCAGGTCAAGTCGTTCCGGGTCATGTCGTTCCAGGCAAGGTCGTTGCGACCTATGACGCCGCTCTTGCAGGGCTCAGCCTCGGCACGTTCGAGGTGACCGCGACAATCGAAGGTAGCGCGTATGAGATGACGGCCGACGGCCGTTTCTCGCTGCTCGCCGGCCTGCTTTTCAGCGCGACCGCCAAGACGACGAGCAGCGGCACGCTCACGCAAGCGGCGCCGCAACCGGCGACGTTCACCCTCGACTATGACGGCGGCAAGAAGCGCGAGAAGCGCCGCTTGCGCTTCACCCGTGGCGCCGTCAGCGAAATCCGCATCGTTCCGCACAAGAAAAAGAAGAATCCGCGCCACATTCCCGTCAGCGCCGAGCAACTCAAGGACGTGCTCGACCCGCTCACCGCCGCGTTCCTGGCCGTGCGCTCCGACGCGCCGGCCGGCGATCTCGAGGTCTGCCGTCAGACCATCCCGGTGTTCGACGGTAAGCAGCGCTTCGATCTGGTGCTCACGCCGAAGCGGTCGGAACGCCTCGGCGATGGAGCCCCCAACGGTCTCAGCGGTCCTGTGGCCGTGTGCCGGGTGCGGTACAAACCGATCGCCGGTCACCGGACCGATCATCCCGGCGTGAAATTCATGTCCAAGACCGACGAGATCGAAGCCTGGCTCGTGCCCGTCCCGCGAACGGGCCTCTACTTCCCCTACAAGATTCTGGTGCCGACGGGTTGGGGCAGCGGCTCGGTCACGCTTACCGGCATCAAGGCGAAGCGCGGCGAGCGGCAACGCGCCTCGGTGCCCTAGCTCAATACGGCGTGCCTTCGACATGCCGCTTGTTGCACTGCCGTCCGTGCGGCCACACGGGACGCGCACGCGCCGTCATCCAGAGAACGGAGTATAGAGGTGATGGGCGACATCCGACCCAATCTCGAATCCAACAGGAGGGCGCGTGATGGCTTGGTACGATTGGGTCCTCTGGCTCGGCATCCTGTACATGTTCCTGGGGACCGACTTCACGCTGAACTGGCTCGGCGGGTTCGCGTTTGGCCGGCGCCTTGACCGCAACTCGCCCCGTTTCATTGAGCGCGTCTATTACCGCGTCTGGGCCTCGACCGACCCGAACGCGCGGGCCGATCGTATTGACGGTCCGGCCCGAATCCTCGCGCCCTGGGTGACGGCGCTCAATGTCACGAACGCCTTGGTGACCTGCACGATCGAGATCCTGCTGCTCTACGGCATGCTCCAGGACCCTGTACCGCCTTATGTGATGCCGGCGGCCTTCGCCTTTCTGTTGCGCGCGGTGATCGAGATCGTCTATGGCGCGCAGCTGATCTGGGGTCCGGCGCGACTGCGTGGCGCGGCGCTTGCCAACTATCTGGTGATCGGTCTCGTGCCCCAGGTCCTGATTCCGTGCCTGGTCGCGCTTCGCTTTTCGGGCATGGGGGTCACGCCGTTATCGCTGTTGATCTTCATCGGGACGCCGGTAGCGATTCTCGCCTGGACGGCGATGGTCTATCGCAACAACCCGGTGCCGGCTCTGGAGGCGAGGAAAAGCTAGAGCGCCTGAGTCTCGAACAGGCGGTCGATGTCGCCGTCCCACGGGCCCCGATAGGCGTCCACGAGTAGGTCGGCGGGGGACTTTCCCTCCTCGAGGATCTCCCACAGGCGCTTGAGTGAGCGCGTCTCGTCCTCGCCGTTGTCATTGAGCCGCGCGCGCCGCTTCAACCCTGCTTGCGCCAACGTCAGGACCTCGCGGGCCACAGGGAGGAGGGTGCGGCCGCGGAACGGCGTGGCGAGCCCGAGGCGCGGGACCGTGTCGCGCATGACCTGCCGCTCCTCTGCCGTCCAATCGGCGATGAGGGAAGCGGCGCCGTCGAGCGCCGCGCGGTCATAGAGGAGCCCCGTCCACAAACCAGGCAGCGCCACGAGCTCGCGGAATTGCCCGGCGTCGGCGCCGCGCATTTCGAGAAAGCGCTTGAGGCGCACTTCCGGGAACAGCGTGGAGAGATGGTCGACCCAGTCGTCCATGGTCGGCCTGACGCCCGGGAGCGCGTTGAGCTTGCCGGCCAGGAAATCCCTGAACGACGCGCCGGCCACGTCGATGTAGCGGTCGTCGCGATAGACGAAATACATCGGCACATCGAGCGCGTAGTCCACGTAGCGCTCGAAACCCATACCGTCTTCAAAGGCAAAGGGCAGCATGCCGGTGCGGTCGGGATCGGTGTCGCGCCAAACTTCCGCGCGATAGGACTGGAAGCCGTTGGGCTTGCCTTCGGTGAACGGCGAGTTGGCGAACAGCGCCGTCGCCACCGGCTGGAGCGCGAGCGCGACGCGCAGCTTCTGCACCATGTCGGCCTCGTCGCCGAAATCCATGTTCACCTGAACCGTGGCGGTACGGAACATCATGTCGAGGCCGTGGCCACCGCGCGTCGGCATATACCGCATCATAATGCGGTAGCGTTCCTTGGGCACCAGCGACAACTCGTCCAGCGTCCATGTCGGCGAGAAGCCGAGCCCCAAGAACCCGATGCCGAGTTCGCGTGCCACCTCGCCGACTTGGGAAAGATGCTGGCGAAGCTCCTCCTCGGTCTCATGAATGGTCGCCAGCGGCGCACCGGACAGCTCGAGTTGCCCACCCGGCTCCAGGCTGATGGTGCCGCCCTTGGGGCAGTCTAGGCAGGACAGCGCGATGACGTTGCCGTTCTCGCGGATGGGCTGCCAGCCAAAGCGCTGATGATGCGCGTCGAGCAGCGCGCCGATGCCACGGTCGCCGTAGTAAGGGACCGGCGAATGATCCTTGACGTTGAAGCCGAACTTCTCGTGCTCGGTGCCGATCGACCAGTCGGTCTCCGGCTTCGACCCCGCCTCGAGATAGGTGACGAGCTCGTCGCGCGACTCGACGATGGGGCTCTGTGGCCCACTCACGCGTGTCGACATCGAGAAGACTCCGCTTGGATCGGGGGGACTGGCCCTTAGGAGGCGAGGCTAAGGTCCCGAGGTAAAGGGGACCTCTATATCGCGCGGGGCGCGAGGCCGGGCAAGGGGATCAAAAGGCCAATCACGCAATGCTGACTGGGCCCTCCCCTGACCAAATGGGGCCCTGGGCGGAAATGCCTCACACCATCATCCGGTGGTAGAGGTCGAACATGATCCACAAGCTGCCGCCGACCATGATGAAAATCAGCACGCAGGCGAAGGCGAGCGCGATCAGATTCTCCTTTGGCGTTGAGGCGAAGTCGATATGCAAGAAGAAGCGCAGATGCACGAAAATCTGGATCACGGCGACGACGACAATGACCCCGAGCGTCGTGGACCGATCGAGCGCTCCGGTGGCCACGAGCCCAAAGGGGATCGCCGTCAAGGTCAGCGCGAGGACGATGCCGATCAGATACGGGGTAATGGTCCGCTCAATCGGAATTCCAGAGGCATCTTCCATCATAGTAACCCTGGTAGATAGACGACCGAAAAGATGACGACCCAGATGATGTCGAGGAAATGCCAGAACAGGCCGAGCCGCATCAGCCGCGAGGCGACTGGCGCGGTCAGTCCTTTGAACAAGACCTGTCCGATCATCACCGCGATCCACAAAAGGCCGACGCTCACATGCAGGCCGTGGGTGCCGACCAGCGTGAAGAAGCTGGAGAGGAAACCGCTGCGGTCGGGCCCCGCGCCCTCAGCGATCATGCCGCGGAACTCGCCGATCTCGAGGAAGATGAAGCCCGCACCGAGCGCAAAGGTGATGGCGAGCCACAACAGCACCTTGGACCTTTCAGCCGATGACAGGGCCACGGCGGCGAGGCCGAAGGTGGTGCTGCTGAATAGCAGCAAGGCCGTCTCGCCGGCAGCGCGCTCCAAGCTGAACAGCTCCTTGCCCGTGGGGCCACCCGCCGCGTTCCCGACCATGATCAGATAGGTCGCGAACAGGAGCGAGAAGATGATGGCGTCGCTCATGAGATAGAGCCAGAAGCCGAACTCCTTCTCCTCGTATTTCTCGGCGTCCCGAGGGCTCACATTGGTCCAAGCGGTGGCGGTCATGCGGAGCCCTCCGCGACAGGCTGGCCGGCAAAGCCGGGATCGTCGGCCATTTCGTTCTTCGGCGCCTTGGCCAGTTGGGCGAAGCGGGCGTCCTCGATGGCCTTCACTTCGCTTGCGGGGATGACGTAGTCGCTGTCGTCATCGGAAGCGCGAACGATCACAGCGCCGGCGATCACGGCGAGGCACAGGATGGCGAGCCACCAGATGTACCAGATCATGGCGAAGCCGAACACGAAGCCGGCGCCGCCGATAACCGCGCTGATAAACGTGTTCTTCGGCAAGGTGATGTCCTCGTACGCGTCGGGCCGCTTGTAGGCGACACCGCGCTGCTTCATGTCCCACCAGGCGTCGATACTCTGCACCTGCGGCAGCACCGCGAAATTGTAGGCCGCCGTCGGCGAGGACGTGGCCCACTCCAGCGAACGGCCATTCCACGGATCGCCGGTGAGATCGAGCGCCTCGTTGCGGTCCCTGATGCTGACGACCAGCTGCACAGCCATGCAGACGATGCCGAGGAAGATGATGAAGGCGCCGATTGCCGCGACGATGAGATGCGGCTGCCAGGCGGCGATGTCGTAGTGCTCCATGCGGCGGGGCATGCCCAAGAAGCCGAGCACGTAGAGCGGCATGAAGGCGAGATAGAATCCGATGATCCAGCACCAGAACGACCACGTCCCCCATTTCTCGTTGAGCTTGAAGCCGAAGGCCTTGGGGAACCAGAACATGTAGCCGGCGATATAGCCGAACAGCACGCCGGGGATGATCACGTTGTGGAAGTGGGCAACTAGGAACGTGGTGTTGTGCATCAGATAGTCGACCGGCGGCATCGCCAGCAGCACGCCGGACAGGCCGCCGATGGTGAAGGTCACGAGGAAGCCCAGCGTAAAGAGCATCGGCGGTTTGAAGATGATGCGGCCGCGATACATTGTGAACAGCCAGTCGAACACCTTCACGCCAGTGGGCACGGCGATGATGGTGGTCATCGTGCCGAAGAAAGAATTGACGCGCGCGCTCGAGCCCATGGTGAAGAAGTGGTGGAGCCAGACCGTGAAGGACAGAAAGCCGATGGCCATGGTGGCGAGCACCAGCGAGATATAGCCGAACAGCCGCTTCTGGCTGAAGACCGCCACGACCTCGGAGAACACGCCGAAGGCCGGCAGGATCAAAATGTAGACCTCGGGATGCCCCCACAACCAGAACAGGTTGATGTAGTTCATCATGTTGCCGCCCATGCCGTTCGTGAAGAAGTGCATGCCTACGGTGCGGTCGAGCACCAGCATGCCGCAGGCGACGGTCAGGGAGGGGAAGGCGAAAACCATCAGGATGGCGGTGACGAACACCGTCCAGGTGAACAGCGGCAAGCGGAACATGGTCATGCCCGGCGCCCGGCATTTGATGATGGTGACCAGGAAATTGATGCCGGTCATGGTCGAGCCGATACCTGAGATGAGCACCGCCCACAGCCAGTAGTCGACGCCGACGCCGGGGGTGAACTCGGACCCCGAATAAGGCGGGTAGCCGGTCCAGCCCGCGGTCGAGAACTTGCCGATCACCAGCGAGACCAGTACGAGGCCCGCACCCGCCGTGGTGAGCCACAGACTGATCGCGTTCATGAAGGGGAAGGCGACGTCACGCGAGCCGATCTGCTGCGGCATGATCAGATTGATCAGACCGGAGAGGAACGGCATGGCCATGAAGAAGATCATGATCGTGCCGTGCGATGTGAAGATCTGATCGAAATGGCTGGGCGGCAAATAGCCATCGCTGTTGAAGGCGATGGCCTGCTGGCTGCGCATCATGGCCGCGTCGATGAAGCCGCGCATCAGCATGACGAGCGCCACCATGATGTACATGATGCCGATCTTCTTGTGATCGATGCTCGAGATCCAATCGAACAGCACAAGACGCCAGGCGCCGAAATAGGTGATGACTGCCACGACCGAGAGCGCGCCGAGCACCGTGACACCCGCGCCGGACGCGGCGATGAGGCTGTAGAACGGCAGTGAATCGATGGTCAGTCTACCGAAGATGATGTCCACGATCCCTCATTCCGCTGGTTCCGCCGCTGTTTCCGCGTGCGCGGCGCTGGGCATGCGATCGACATCGCCATGGATGTATTTGGCGATGATGGAATCGAACAGGTTCGGCTCGACGCCCGAATAATGGGTCACAGGCACCTTTTGACTTGGCTTCGACAGCTTCTCGTAAGTCGACGCATCGAGCGTGCCGGAGGATTGCTTCGCCTTTTCCACCCAGGCGTCGAACTCCTCCTTGGTGGTGGCGACGGCCCGGAACTGCTGATTGGCGAATCCGGCGCCGCTATATTGGACATTGCGGCCCCAGAATTTCCCGGGCTCATTGGCTAAGAGATTGAGCCGCGTCTGCATGCCGGCCATGGCGTAGATCTGCCCGCCAAGGGCCGGGATGACCAGCGAGTTCATCACCGTATCCGAGGTGATCTTCAGGCTGAGCGGTTGGCCCGCCGGGAACACCAGCTCGTTGACCACGGCGATGTCCTGCTCGGGATAGACGAAGAGCCACTTCCAATCCTGGGCGATCACCTCGACTTGGAGCGACTTCACGCTTGGATCGAGCGTGTTGTAGGGATCGAGTTTGTAGGTGTTGTGCCACAAATGAATCCCGAGCCAGATGATGATGGCGGCAGGCACGCCCCAGACAAGAATTTCCACCGGCCAATAATAGGCGAGGTTGGGCGTATAGCGGGCGCCGCGATTGGTGCCGCGGTAGCGCCACATGAAGAGCGCGGCCATGATGAAGACCGGGATGATCACGATCATCATGATGGCGATGGCTTTGAACAGAAGGTCCCGCTCGGCGAGCGCAATGGGGCCCTTGGGATCGAGCACCGGGCCGTCGATCACGCTACAGCCGCCGCATAGCAGGGCTGCGCCGATAATCAGCGCAATTATCTGCGATCGATATGCAAGAGCTTGTCTCACGATCACGCCTTGCGGTTCGATGGAGCAGTCGGAAATCCGATTCGCCGTCAAGGCTAGCGGGTTCTGGCCGATTCCGTGACCCTAAAGGGGCGAACGCCGGTTCATCGTGAAAAATGCGTCACGTTTGTTTCGGGCAATGTCAGCGCCAATCGCCGAGCACGGCGTTGACCAGCGCAAGACAGGCGACAGCGGCCGTGTCGGCACGCATCACACGCGGGCCGAGCGATATTGGAAGGACGTAAGGCTGCTGCATCAGGGCGTTGCGTTCTTCCGGCTCGAAGCCGCCTTCCGGCCCGATGAGCACGGCAAGCGGCCGGGCGCGTTGCGCCGACAAGGCCTCAATGGGCGAAGCGGTCGGCGCCGCCTCGTCGGCGAAGATCAGGAGACGCTCCGCGTCCCAGTGCTCAAGCAGCTTCGACAATTTCTCAGGCCCGCCCACCTCGGGCACGCGTAAAATCCCGCATTGCTCCGCGGCCTCGACGGCGTTGGCCTCGAGCCGGCCGGTGTTGACCCGCTCGGCCATGGTGCGGCGGGTGATCACCGGCTGGAGCAGGTTGGCGCCCATCTCGGTCGCCTTCTGAGCCATGTAGTCGAGGCGGGCACGCTTGATGGGCGCGAAGAGATAATGCAAGTCTGGGCCGTCGTCTTGGGGGCGGGTCCGATGCTCGAGGATCGTTTCCGCCTTCTTCTTGCCGATGCTCACGAGCCGCGCGCGCCACTCGCCGTCGGCGCCGTTGAACATGAGGACCTGGTCGCCCGGCTTCAGGCGCAGCACGTTGCCGAGGTAATGCGCCTGCTCGGGCGATAGAGCGATCTCGGCCCCCGCATGCATCGGGGACTTGACGAAGAGCCGGGGAAGTTTAGAGGGCATGGACCAAGTCCGGCGAAGCGAGCACAGGGGAAGCGAAACGAGACATGCCACGTCCCGTCTCCCAAGGCAAAGTACGCAGCGTGGCCGACGCGGCGCCCACGAACTGGGTGGACCGCTTCGCGCCGCAGCCGCTCATTCCGTATTTGCGGCTCGCCCGTGCCGACCGGCCGGTCGGCTTCTTCCTTTTGGCACTGCCGTGCTTCTGGTCGGTAGCGCTGGCCGGGCGGAGCGCGGACGCCCCCTACCCCGACCCGTTTCTGCTTTTTCTGTTCGCCGTAGGCGCGATCGCCATGCGCGCCGCGGGCTGCACCTATAACGACATCGTCGACCGCGACATCGATGCGCAAGTGGCGCGCACGAGCTCGCGGCCGCTGCCGAGCGGACAGGTCACGACGGCGGCGGCCGTCGCGTTCATGCTGGCACTGTGCCTTGTCGGGCTCGCCGTGCTGCTCAGCCTCAACACCTTCTCCATCTGGCTCGGCCTCGGCGTGATCCCCATCGTGGCGCTCTACCCGTTCATCAAACGCGTCAGCCACTGGCCGCAGGCGGTGCTCGGGCTTGCGTTCAACTGGGGCGCGCTGATGGGTTGGGCGGCGGTGCTCGGGGGTCTCGCCGTCGCGCCGCTCGTGCTCTACGCGGGCGCGGTCGCCTGGACCATCGGCTACGACACCATCTACGCGCACCAGGACCGCGAGGACGACGAGCTCATCGGCATGAAGTCGACCGCGCTCAGATTCGGCCGCGCCACCAGACCGTGGCTTGCACTGTTCTATGGCGTCGCCGGGATTGCGATCGTCGCGGCGGGGCTACTGGCCGGCGCCGGGCTGGTGTTTCTGATCGGCATGGGCGTGGCGGGTGCGCAGCTTGCCTGGCAGGTGGTCACGCTCGATATCGACGATGCCGACAACTGCTTGGCGCGCTTCCGCTCGAACCGCGATTTCGGGGTGATCGTTTTTGTCGCGGCAGCACTCGATATGATGCTTGCATCGCTGGCCTAGAAGGCCGATTCACGGGGCATGAAATGCAAGAGGGCCCCGGAGCGGTGCTCCGAGGCCCTGTGACGCCTTGCTGTTAGCTTCCTTATTGGCTGCCTTGAGGTAGCCTTTATTACCGCGATCTTGCCACGGAAGTTTTCCCGGACGCTTAATGGACGTCGTTAATGACCGGTAGCTTCCTACATAGTTTAGAGAGTCTTCCCTTCGCCCAATGACCGCAGTCACACCCAAGAAAATATCCGCCGCCGCGCCGCCGTTGGAAGAAGATTACGCACTTCTTAAAGACGCAGTGCGGGCAGGCGGCGCCCTGGCGCTGAGCTATTTCAAGCAGGATGTTCAGGTTCAGAAAAAACCTGACGGCTCCGAAGTGAGCGAGGCCGACCTCGCCGTCGACGCCGCGCTCAAGCTCGACCTCATGACCCGCCGCAAGGACTATGGCTGGCTGTCGGAGGAGAGCCCGGACGACCGCGAGCGGCTCAAGCATTCGCGCGTGTGGATGATCGATCCCATCGACGGCACCAGCGCCTTCCTGCGCCACATCCCGGAATGGACGGTGTCGGCGGCGCTGGTCGAAGACGGCGTGCCGGTCATCGGCATCGTGTTCAACCCCGCCACCCAGGAATTCTTTCACGCAATGCGGGGCCGCGGCGCGTTTCTCAACGACGAGCCTATTCATGCGAGCGACAAGGCGACGCTCGATGGCGCCAAGATGATTGCCAGCGGCGGGCTCTTCAAGAAGAAGATCTGGCAGGAGCCCTGGCCCGAGGTGACGGCGCGCTGGGTCAACTCCGTCGCCTACCGGCTGGCGCTGATCGCCTCAGGCGAAGGGGACGCCACCATCTCGCTCACGGCCAAGGCCGAGTGGGACCTCGCCGCGGCGGCCGTCATCATGGACGAAGCGGGCGGCATCACCACCGATCATCGCGGCAATCCGCATCCCTACAACCGCGAGGACCCGCGATTCCCTAGCCTTGTGGCGAGCGGGGCGGCGCTGCACAAGCTTCTGATCGAGCGCACAGGCCGCATAGACCTTTAGGGCGCATTTCGGCAACGTGCCGGCGATCAAAGGAGGGAGACGCGGAAGCATGGCCGCAAAAGACAAGACCAAGACGGGCGGGCGACAACTGCTCCATCTCGTGTTCGGGGGCGAGCTGACCGAATTCGACAAGGTCGAGTTCGGCGACCTCAAGAAGCTCGATGTTGTCGGCATCTACCCCAACTACGCGCAAGCCTATGACGCCTGGAAGGATGCCGCCCAGCGAACGGTCGACAATGCCCATATGCGCTATTTCATCGTGCATCTGCACCGGCTCCTCGACCCCGAGCACGATGCCAGCGGAGCCCAGGGCTAGGGGCCGCAGCCTTGAAGGGTTTTTGCCTTAAAGGGGGCAGCGCCCGCGTGCTAGAAGGGGGCGACTGGGGTCGGCGCCGTCCTGCCTTGGCGGTTGAAAATCGGGGAAAAGCTTGAAAGATCAGCTGTTCAGAGACGTAGGCGTAATCTCCAGAGGCGCCGACGAGCTTGCCGCCAACTACACGACGGGCGAGATCGTCAGGCGCATCTGGCAGGAACATCTGCGCCCCCGCGGGGGACTCCTTGCCATCGCCACCGTGGCCATGCTGCTTACGGCGGCCACCACTGGCGCCATCCCCTTCCTCATCCAGCGGACGGCCGACGACGTGTTCGTCGCCAAGCAGGAGGAAATGGTCTTCTGGATCGCCGTCGCCATCGCCATTGTCACGGTGATCAAGGCGATCTCGGAGTATGTGGCCAATGTCACGGTGGGCTATCTCGGCCACCGGTTCATTGCCGATCTGCGCATTCAGATGTTCGCCCAGCTCGCCAGAGCCGACCTCGGCTGGATCCAGTCCGTCCATTCCGGGCGGCTGCTTTCGGGCTTCCTCAATGACGCCAATCTGATCCGCGCCACGGCGAGCCGCACCATCGTCACGCTGGGGGAGAACGCGCTCAAAGTCGTGATCCTGGTCGGCAGCATGATCTACATGGACCCCCGTTTCTCGGTGCTCGTCCTGATCTTTATGCCGTTCGCCTGGATCATGCTGTCGCGGCAACGCCGCAAGATGCGGAAATCGACCTCGAAGTCGCTGCAAGAGACCGGCGATCTCTCCGCGCTCGTGACCCAGACCTTGCGCGGCATGCGCGTGGTGCGCGCCTACCGCCAGGAGGGCCAGGAAGAGCAGCGGGCGGCCTCGGCCATCAATCGCGCGATGGAGTTCACCATGCGCGGCACGCGGGCCCGGGCGCTGTCGAGCCCGTCGATGGAGCTTCTGGTCGGCTTCGGTTTTGCGCTCGCCATCTATTTTGCCGGCACGCAAGGGGTGCGCGGCGACCTGACTCTCGGCCACTTCATGGGCTTCATGACGGCGGCGCTTCTCATCTACGCCCCGCTCAAAAGCGTCGCCACGTTGCAGACCCAGCTCCAAGAAGGCGTCGCCGCGTCGTGCCGCGTGTTTGGCGTGGTCGACCGCGAGGTCACGCTGATCGAGCTTCCCGACGCCAAGCCGCTCAGCCTCAAGAAGGGCGAGATCGAATTCAGGGACGTCACCTTCGCCTATGAGGCGGAAAACCCTGTGCTCAAGGGCGTCAGCCTCACCGTGCCGCCGGGCAAGACTGTGGCCTTGGTCGGCCCGTCAGGTTCGGGCAAGAGCACGCTGGTCAATCTCACGCTCCGTTTCTTCGATCCCGAGCAGGGCCAAGTTCTGATCGACGGCCAGGACATCAAGCATGTCACCGTCGAATCCTTGCGCGACGCCGTGGCGCTCGTCACGCAAGACCCGGTGCTGTTCGACGACACGATCCGCGCCAACATCGCCTATGGGTCGAAGCCGCTGGTGGAGGAGCAGGTGATCGCCGCTGCGAAGGCGGCTGCGGCGCATGATTTCATCATGGGCCTGCCACGCGGCTACGACACCCGCGTCGGCGAGGCGGGCGGACTTCTCTCCGGCGGTGAGCGTCAGCGCATCGCCATCGCGCGCGCCATCTACAAGGACGCGCCGATCCTTCTGCTCGACGAGCCAACCAGCTCGCTCGATTCGGAGGCCGAGGCCAAGGTGCAAGCGGCGCTCGAGGGCTTGATGCAGGGCCGCACGGCCCTGATGATCGCCCACCGGCTGTCGACGGTGAAGAAGGCCGACCTCATCTGCGTCCTCGACCAGGGCCGCATCGTCGAGATCGGCCCGCATGACGAGCTCGTGGCCAAAGGCGGCCTCTACACCAGACTGCATCGCACTCAATTCGGCATCGCCGGAGGCTATGCGGCGGCATCGCCCAATGAGGGCGTCCCCGTCGCCGTGGCCGGCGAATAGCGGCGCCAGACGGGTATGTTGAAACGGCTGCTAGCATCGAAGCCCGCCATCGCCGTGGTGAGCGGTCTTGCCTCGGCCTATATCCGCCTCGTCTACGCCACGAGCACCATCAAGCGTGAGCCGGCCGACACCGACGCCAAGCTGTTCGAGCAGCATCCGCAAATCCTCGCCATGTGGCATGGCCAATTCGTGCTGCTGCCGCACCTGAAGCCGAAGCGGCCGGCCGAGGTCAAAGCCATGGTCTCGCGCCACGGCGACGCGGAGCTCATCGGCGCGGTGCTCAGGCGCTTCGGCATGGACCTGATCCGCGGCGCCGGCGCCGGCAAAAGACGCCGCAACCGGGGCGGGGCAACGGCCATGCGCTCATCGCTGCGCGCGCTGGAGGCGGGCGCCACAGTGGCCATGACCGCCGACGTGCCGCCGGGCCCGGCACGCCGTGCCGGCATCGGCATCGCCACGCTGGCCGCCATGTCGGACCGGCCGGTGGTGCCGTTCGCCATCGCCACGCGGCGGTTCTTGAAGCTGCCGACCTGGAGCGCCTTCACCTTCAATCTGCCGTTCTCGACGCTCGCCATCGTCATCGGCGATCCCGTGCGGGTCCCGGCCACCGACGACGCCGAGAAGATCGAGGCGGGACGGCGCGCCATCGAGCGGGCGCTGGCCGAGGTGACGGCGCGCGCTTATGCTCTGGCCGGCGCCACCGATCCGCTGAACAAGGAAGAGACGTCCAGGCCGGGCTTTTCGCTCAAGACCTATCGTCTGGTGACACGGTTGGCCGCACCGGTCGCGCCGCTGATCCTCGCCTGGCGCACGCGCCGCGGCAAGGAGGAGGCCGACCGCCGCCCCGAACGCTACGGCGAGGCGAGCGTGGGCCGGCCAAACGGGTTCCTTGCCTGGTTCCATGCGGCGAGCGTGGGCGAGGTCAATGCCGCGCTGCCGGTCATCGAGGCGGTGGCACGCGACCGGCCCGAGGTCCGCATCCTGCTCACCACGGCCACCGTCACCTCGGCGCGGCTGGCGCGCGAGCGCTTGCCCAAGGGCGCCTTACATCAATATGTGCCGCTCGACCGGCAGGTCTATATAAGGCGCTTCCTCAAGCATTGGCGGCCCGACCTCGCCGTGCTGGTCGAGTCCGAGATCTGGCCTAACCTCGTGCTGGAGACCAAGGCGCAAGGGATCCCCCTCCTCCTCATCAACGGCCGGATGTCGACCTCATCGTTCAAGTCCTGGCGGCGGCGGCCGGGCTTGAGCCGTCCGATCTTCGGGGCGTTCGACCTGGTGCTCGCGCAGAACGACAGCCTCGCCGAGCGCTTCGCCCAGCTCGGCGCGCCTCAATCGCGCGACGCCGGCAATCTCAAGGCCGACGCACCGCCGCCGCCGGTGGACGCCGGGAGCCGCAAGCAGCTCGCCGCGGCGCTCGCCGGCCGCAAGGTATGGCTCGCCGCGAGCACGCATCCTGGCGAGGACGACATGATCGCCACCGCGCATGTGCTGATGAAGCGGAAGCTGCCTGATCTTCTCACCATCATCGTGCCGCGGCATCCCGAGCGCGGGACGCTGATCGCCGAACAGCTGAATGCCGCTGGCCTCGGGGCCACGCTTCGGTCAGAAGGGGCGCTGCCCGACAGCGGGACGGACGTCTATGTCGCCGACACGATCGGCGAACTCGGCCTGTTCTATGCCGTATCGCCGGTCGCCTTTATCGGCGGCTCGCTTGTTCCGCGCGGCGGGCAGAACCCGGTCGAGGCCATCAAGCTGGGCGCCTGCGTGCTGACCGGACCCAACTGGCAGAACTTCCGCGACTCCTACACGGAGTTGCTCAAGGCCGACGGGGCCAAGCAGGCCAGCGATGCGGCTGGCCTCGCCGAGGCGGCACTTCACCTATTGCAGGACGAGGACGCCCGCGCCGGCATGACGGCGCACGCCGAGGCGGCCATCGCCGTCATGAGCGGCGCGCTGCCCCGCACGCTGGACGCGCTCGAGCCTTATTTGCCACCGAAAGCGACGTTGCGGCATGCATCTTGAGACCCCGTTCTGGTGGTACCGCAAGGCGGGGGTGCTCGCGTCCGCGCTGTCACCCCTGGCTGCGCTCTATGGCCGGCTGGCCGGATCGCGCATGGCGAAGAGCAAGGCGTACCGCTCGAAGCTGCCGGTGATCTGCATCGGCAATTTCACCAGCGGCGGCGGCGGCAAGACACCGACGGCCATCGCGGTCGCCACTCTTCTGAAGACGATGGGCAAGAGCCCGGCCTTCCTCACGCGCGGCTATGGCGGGGCGGCCAAGGGCCCGGTGCGTGTGGAGGGCCAGAGTGCGGAGACGGTGGGCGATGAACCGCTGCTGCTCGCCGAAGTGGCTCCTACCGTCGTGGCGGCCGACCGCGTCGCCGGCGCCAAAGCCATCGAGGCGAGCGACGCCGAAATCATCGTCATGGATGACGGGTTCCAGAATCCGAGTCTGGCCAAAACTTTGTCGTTGATCGTGGTGGATGCGGGGTCAGGGCTGGGCAACGGGCTCGTCATCCCGGCGGGACCCTTAAGGGCGCCACTCGCGGGTCAGATCGCCCGGGCCGATGCGCTTGCCGTGATCGGCGAGGGCAACAAGGCCGCGTCGTTGATCGAGACGTTCGAGCGCGCTGGCAAGCCCGTGCTGAAAGCCAAGATCGAGCCCGATTGCGACCCGCGTTGGCTCGGCGTGATGCCGGTGATCGGCTTTGCGGGAATCGCGCGGCCCGGCAAGTTCTTCGCCACGCTCCGAGGAAACGGCGCGCGGCTGGTCGAGAGCCACGCCTTCCCTGACCATCACAAATTCAAAGAGCGCCAAGCGCGGCGGCTCCTGACGGAGGCAGACGCGCACAAGGCGATGCTGGTGACGACGGCGAAGGACTGGGCGCGCTTGCCCTCTGACGACGAGGACAGCGCACTCACCGAGCTCAAGCACCGCTCGCGCCCGTTCCCCATCGTGGTGACGTTCGAGGACGTGGCGAAGCTGAAAGAGCTGCTGACTTCGGTGATCGGGAAGCCCTAAACCTAGAACTCCATACCTCCCCTCGCGGGGAGGTCGGCGCGCTTGCGCGCCGGGTGGGGCAAGTCGCAGGTATCTGTGTGGCCTCACCCCACCCGGCTCGGCCTGTGGCCGAGCCACCCTCCCCATCGAGGGGAGGGATGAAGGTGCATCAGCTCCGAGAATTACGACTGGGCTTCGGCAGACGCGGGATGAGTGTCGCGGAAGCGCTTGAGAGAGATGCCTGCGTCGGCATAGGCCTCTTGCAGCTCGACGCTCCAGTAGCGCAGCTCATCGAGCGGGATCGCCTTGCCGGTGACGGCGCAGCGCACGAAGTCGCCGGGCGTCATCACCTGGACCTCGCCGTCGAGATATTTGAGCTTGGCCTCGCCCTTGAAGCCGATATTGCGTTCGAAGCGGTTCATCGAATCCGTGAAACTCTCTCGTGGTCCGTCACCATAGCGTCACGACCGATCTGTTGCCAGCGCGCTCTCTTTTTACCGCATGATCTTTTCGGAAAACCCGTGCCCAGTTTTCGCCGATCATGCTCAGAGAAGACTCCCCTGCTTTTGATCAGGGCGTCGGCGCGTCTCTTTGCCTGCCTCCGGTTTTGACCCGCGCGGATCGGCATGGGCACCAACATGGCCATCGGCGAACTCGATGTCCAGCGCCGCGCCCGGCTTCACCTCGCTCGCGCGCCGCAGCATGGTGCCGTCGGCGGCGCGCACCAGCGTGAAGCCGCGCGCCAAAACATTCTGATAGCCGAGCGTGGAGAGCAGCTTCTCCTGGCCGTCGAGACGGTGGCGCGCGCGGTCCATGAGGGCTGCAAGCGAACGTCCTCGCGCGCGGTCGAGGCGGATGAGCTTGTCGCGGCCCGCGCTCGCCGCCCGCGCCACGAGATGCGGCCTGAGGCGAGACCCGCAACGCTCAAGTCCGGACCGGTGGGCCACCGCATTGGCGAGCAGCGCGCGGGGCAGCTTATGGCTCGCATTGTCGAGCCGCTGCCGCGGCAGGCCCAGAATAGTATCGCGACGCGGAAGCCCGCGGGCAGAGCCGAGGAAGCGGCTGCGCCAGGCCTGAAGCGCGCGCCTGAGCGTGCTCGCGCCGCGCAAGCCAAAACTGGTCACCGCAATCATGAGATCGGCGCGCACCGGCACGGCGCGCTCGGCGGCCGCCGTCGGCGTCGGCGCGCGGTGATCGGCAACGAGGTCGATGAGGGTCCAGTCGGTCTCGTGGCCCACCGCCGAGATCAGCGGGATGGTGCTGGCCGCCACGGCGCGGACGACGATCTCTTCGTTGAAGCCCCACAGGTCCTCGAGGCTGCCGCCGCCGCGGGCGACAATGATGAGGTCGGGCCGCGGCATCGCTGCCAGGTTCGCGTTGAAGCCGTGAATGGCGCCGGCCACCTCGCCTGCGCAGGTCTCGCCCTGAACGCGGACCGGCCATACCAGCACATGGGAGGGAAAGCGGTCCTCCAGGCGATGAAGGATGTCGCGGATCACCGCGCCGGTGGGCGAGGTGACCACGCCGATGATGCGCGGCAGAAAGGGAAGCGGCTTTTTTCGCGCGTCGTCGAACAGGCCTTCGGCGGCGAGCTGCTTCTTGCGCTGCTCGAGCAGGGCCATGAGCGCGCCGACGCCGGCCGGCTCGAGATCGTCGATGACGATCTGGTATTTTGAGCGGTCGGGATAGGTGGTGATCTTGCCCCTGGCGATGACCTCGAGACCGGCCTCGGGCTTGAATCTGAGCTTTGAGAAGGTGCCCCGCCAGATGACCGCCTCGATGGTGGCCTTCTCGTCCTTCAGGGTGAAATAGCAATGGCCGGAACTGTGCGGACCCTTATAGCCGGAGATCTCGCCGCGGAGCCGCACCTGGCCATAGGCGTCCTCCACCGTCCGCTTGAGCGCGAAGGCAAGCTCGGACACGGTGTACTCGACGAGATTCGTCGCTGGTGCGGCCTTGATGCGCTCAGCCATGTGGATGGATCGCTCTCACTTTCGCTCCCCGGCGCTCAAGCATGTTAATGAGCGCAAGGATTTGCAAGCGTAGGGAATTGGCCTTAGGGCCCGAGCATTACAAGCCTCGGGGTCCGGTAACAAGCGGGGCGTGAGCCACGATGAATGTGCTTCTGATCGGCGGCGGAGGACGGGAGCACGCGCTCGCCTGGAAGCTCAAACAGAGCCCCCTGCTCGACACGCTGTATTGCGCGCCGGGCAATGCCGGTATCGCCGAGGTCGCGAAATGTGTCGCCCTCGATGCGGCCGACCATGCGGCGGTCATCCGCTTTTGCAAGGATAAGGACATCGGCCTCGTGGTGGTGGGGCCGGAAGCGCCGCTGGTGGCCGGCCTCGCCGACGATCTGGAAGCGGACGGCATCACCGTGTTCGGGCCGTCGAAAGCGGCCGCGCAGCTCGAAGGCTCCAAAGGCTTCACCAAGGATCTCTGCGCCGAATACGGCATTCCGACCGCAGCCTATGGGCGCTTTTCGGAGGCGGCGCCTGCAAAGGCCCATGTGGAGTCCCACGCGCTCCCCGTCGTCATCAAGGCGGACGGGCTCGCCGCCGGCAAGGGCGTGATCATCGCCAATTCGCATTTCGAGGCGCACGCGGCAATCGATGCCTGCTTCGGCGGGACCTTCGGGGAGGCCGGCGCCGGGGTCGTGGTCGAAGAGCATCTCGCCGGCGAGGAGGCGAGCTTCTTCGCGCTGGTGGACGGCGAGACCGCTCTGCCGCTCGCCACGGCGCAAGACCATAAGCGAGCCTATGTCGGCGACACGGGACCCAACACTGGCGGCATGGGCGCCTATTCGCCGGCGCCGATCATGACGGAGACGCTGTGCGCCCACGTCATGGACGCGATCATCATGCCCACGGTCGCCGCCATGACCGCGCGCGGCATGCCGTTCAAGGGCGTGCTCTATGCCGGGCTGATGATCGAAGACGGGCGGGCGAAGCTGATCGAATACAATGTGCGCTTCGGCGACCCCGAGGCGCAGGTCCTGGTCATGCGCCTCAAGTCGGATTTGCTGCCGGCGATGATCGCCACGGCGCAAGGGGCGCTTGGCGGCATGGCGCTCGACTGGCACGACGACGACGCGCTCTGCGTGGTCATGGCGGCGAAGGGCTATCCCGGCGATTACAAGACGGGCACGGAGATCAAAGGGCTCGAAGAAGCTGCCGCCGACCCGGACGTCGAGATCTTCCACGCCGGCACGGGGCGCGACGGGATGCGCATTCTCGCCAATGGTGGACGGGTGCTCGGCGTGACGGCGCGGGGGCAAGATATCCGGGCGGCGCAAGCCCGCGCCTACCAAGCGGTGGACAAGATCATTTGGCCGGGCGGCTTCTGCCGCCGCGACATCGGCTGGCGGGCGGTGACGAAAGCCTCCCGCGCCTGAGCGTCGCTAAATTTGCGGGCGGGGGGGTTAGCGAGACCTTCATGGATCGCGCGTACATTCGATCAAGAATCGGCTATCGCCAGTTTTTCGTGGAAAAACGTTGCAGCTTTCGCCGACGATGACTATCTCCATTCCACGAGGAGGCCCCCGGAGACTCACGATGACCTACAGCATGCCCGTTTCGAAGAAGACAGCATCCGGCATTGTGGGGGTCGCCGCGATTCTCTTCTACCTCTGGCTCTTGACGTGGGCCGGTCCCGTCAACGCCGCACCAGGCTTCTTCCTCGCCGGCCCGCCGAACCCAGGATCCCACTCCCAAGTCGTTCAGGCGAAAATCTACAAGCGCGGGCGGACGCCCATCTATCCTTACGTGTCCTCGGGCCCGGGCCCACGCGGATGGACCGGTTATTTCGGCTTCGTGCCCTACACCAAGGGCCATGTCGAGAACGAGGCCATCCAGCGGAGTCTTTATCCGCAGAATAGCTGGCCGCACGACCCCAGCGCCCCGCCGCCGCAGCCCTACGGGTTGGGCAACTAACTCTCCCTGATCTTTGACGCATTGAGGCGCCTTCGCGCGTACGTACGCGTTGCGCCGGCAGACGTGCCTCGTGCGACCGAGACGTGCTGCCGGGCACTATTCTATTCTTTGTTGTCTAAATTTTTCTTCGAACTATAGTTCTAGTATTTCCTCCGTCTCAACATGTAAGTTACTGATTATTCACTGCTAAATTCAACGGCTTGTTAGTCCGCCTGGGCGATCATGCAGTCAAACACCCCAGGGAGACTGACATGAGATCTTTGCTTATTGCCCTTTGTCTGCTGGTTGTCTCGGCGCCCGTGGCCATTGCGGCGGAAAGCGTCGGCCAGCGCTGGGAGGAGTCCCTCCTCACCCATAAGCGGAACGGCACGCTGGCGGGCCCCCGCCCCGGCCAGAAATGCCTGTGGTCCAAGTCGCTGAACGGCTGCCTGTGGTACACGCCAGGCAAATGGGACCTGTATTTGCAGAACTAGGGGCGGCGAGCGGCTACCAAACCGTGCGCCTAGTCCCATTCATCAGATACTGGCGCAGCGTCGGCGGAAACCACTTCCTCGACGGCAGATCGACCTTCTTTGGCTCGAGCCTGCCGGCTAGAGCGTCCTCGATGGCGCGCACGAACAGAGGCAAGGCCGTGGCCATCTGGACGAATTGATAGGTGGTGATGTTGTCGCCGGGCGCGAAGCGGACGGGCGCCTGGTAGAGCACGGCGCCTGTGTCGACCCCTTCATCGACGAGGTGGATTGTAACTCCGGCATGGTCGGCATCGTCCTCGACGAGCGCCCAATAGGCCGGATGCTGGCCACGGTATTTGGGCGTGATGCCGGCATGATAATTGATGAAAGGCGCCGCGACCGCAGCCAGGGTCTGCTTGCCGATGATGCGGGTGCCATAGACCGCGACGACGTGCGGATCGAGCTCCTTGAGCACATGGCGGCAGGCGTCGCTGGTCACGGACCCTACCGATTTGATCTCGACCCCCGCAGGCGGGGTGGTGACGAGGCCGTGCTCGGCGCAGATCTCGTCACGGCGCGCGCGGCTCCTCTTGCCAACGATCTTCAGCAGAACACCGCAGAGAACCTGGCCGGAGGCGTAGACGGGCCCTACGAGCCGGGCCCGGCGGCGGAGGATCGCCTTCTTTGATTCCGGCTCTTCCTTGAGCACCGTGATCTGATCAAAGCGCGCCGATAGATGATTGACGGCGATGTTGGCTAGCTCGCCCTCGGCAACGAGGAGTACAACGTGGCTCAAGTCTTGCCGGGGAGACTTGTCGTGATCGCGGGTCATGGCTCGACCATGTCCGGGAATCCCATAAAGATGAATGAACGGCGCGGGTTCGGGAGGACAGCCTAACGGCGGGCGGCGAAGAACTCCTTGAGGAGCGCCGCGGCTTTCGCCTCGCCTAGGCCACCAATGACCTCAGGAGCGTGGTGGCAGGTGGCTTGCGAGAAAAAGCGCGGGCCGTGCTCGACCGCGCCGCCTTTCGGATCGCTGGCGCCGAAGTAAAGCCGGCGAATACGGGCGAACGAGATGGCGGCAGCGCACATGGCGCACGGCTCCAAGGTCACATAGAGGTCGCAAGCCACCAGCCGCTCGCTGCCGAGCCTGGCTGCGGCCTCACGAATGGCCAGCAACTCGGCATGGGCCGTCGGATCGCGCAATTCCAGCGTGCGATTGCCGGCGCGGCCCAGCACCGCGCCGTCCGGGCCCAGCACCACGGCGCCAATCGGCACCTCGCCCCGGCCGCGCGCGGCTTCGGCTTCTTCAAGCGCCAGGTCCATGGGGCGCTTGCCTGGGGCTCCGGCATCTGCATATCTCGCCGTCATGGTCGATAAACTGGTCGAGAAGCGAAGCCGGGGTCAAGCGGCCCCGAAAAGAGGGGATGCGCCCGCGAAGCCGCAGGAGCCCATGCGCATCGCCAAGGCGATGGCCCATGCCGGGCTTTGTTCGCGGCGCGATGCCGAGAAATGGATCGAGGCGGGGCGCGTCGCCGTCAACGGCAAGGTGCTGACCACGCCGGCCCATGTGGTCGGCCCGGTCGATACCATCACCGTGGACGGGCAGGCTTTGCCGCAAGCCGAGCCGGCGAGGTTGTGGCGCTACAACAAGCCGAAAGGGCTCGTCACCAGCCACAAGGACCCGCTGGGGCGGAAGACCGTGTTCGAGGCGCTGCCGCCCAAATTGCCGCGCGTGGTGTCGATCGGCCGGCTCGACATCAATACCGAAGGCCTCCTGCTGCTCACCACCGACGGCGCGCTGGCACGGCATCTGGAGCTGCCGAGCACCGGCTGGATGCGGCGCTATCGCGTGCGCGTGCATGGGCGGGTCACCCAAGAGGCGCTGGATAAGCTGCAAAAGGGCATCACCATCGACGGGGTGAATTACGGCCCGATCGAAGCCAAGCTCGAACGGCAGCAAGGCACCAATCAGTGGCTGATGCTGGGCTTGCGCGAAGGCAAGAACCGCGAGGTGAAGCGCATCGCCGAGCATTTGGGGCTCACCGTCAACCGGCTGATCCGCATCTCGTTCGGGCCGTTTGCCTTGGGCGACCTGGCGGCGGGAATGGTGGAGGAGGTGAAGCCGAAAGTGGTGGTCGACCAGCTCGGCATCAAGCTCGCCGAGGAATTCGGCTTGCGCCGCGGCCAGCTCGACCGGCAAGCGACCCGCAGGCGATGAGGATCATCACCGGCAAGTTCAAAGGCGCGACCATCGAGGCGCCGACGGGGCTGACCACCCGGCCCACCTCCGACCGGGTGCGACAGGCGCTGTTCAACGTGCTGGAGCACGGGGCCCCGGCGATCGACTTCGAGGGGATGCGCGTGCTCGACCTGTTCGCCGGCTCAGGCGCGCTCGGGCTCGAGGCGCTGTCGCGCGGGGCGCGGTTTTGCGTCTTCATCGAGGAGGATGCGGCCGCGCGGGCCGCCATCCGCCGGAATGTGGAAGCCTTGGGCCTCACCGGCGTCACCAAGATCTGGCGGCGCGACGCGACCAGTCTCGGGCCCGCCGGCACGGTCGCGGCCGTCGATCTCGTCTTCTGCGACCCGCCTTATGCCCAAAGTCTCGGGGAACGCGCGCTTGCGTCCGCCGTTGAAGGCGGGTGGGTGGGAAGCGAAGCCATCGCGGTCATCGAGGACCGCGCCGGCGTGGCGGTCACCTGGCCGCAGCCGTTCGTGGAGATCGACCGGCGGCGCTACGGCACCACGGAGATCGGAATCGCCAAAGCAGATGGCTAGATCCGCGCGCCCTTAACGCCTTCCTCCGGAAAAATATGTTTAGATACAACAAGGCGCAGAGGGGGAGGCTGATGATTTTGCGAGCGTTGCTTTTTGCGCCTTTGATGTTGGTGGCCGCCGCCGCGGCGGACATCGTGGAGGACCGCTTTACCTCAGGGGTATGGCAGGGCGACGCCAATTACGACACCGACGGCCAATTCTCCGACTGCACCATGACGGCGGAATCGAAGCGGGGCGTGCTGCTCGGCTTCGTCATCAGCAAGGACTTCGACTGGGGGATCGTCATCGCCGACGAGACCAAGGCGCTCGAGGTGGGGAGCCGCAAGGCGGTGCTCCTGATCGTCGATGGGCTCAACCCCATCGCCGCCGTGGCCAAGGTGGTGGACAAGCACGGCATCCTCATTCCGCTGGAAAACTCGGACCCGATGGTCGAGGCGCTGCGCCACGGCAAGGTGCTCAGGATCGTCACCGACGGGGCCGAATTCAGCTTCGAGCTGACCGACACACGCGACGCCATCGCCGCGCTGGCGGCCTGTGCCACAGAGCATCAAGGCACCGAGCGGGTCCAGCTTTAGGGTCGGACTCCTCCTAGCGCCTCTGGAACAACTTCTCGATATCGGTGAGCTTGAGCTCGATGTAGGTGGGGCGGCCGTGGTTGCACTGGCCGGAGAACGGCGTCTTCTCCATGTCGCGCAAGAGCGCGTTCATCTCATCGGGGCTGAGCCTGCGCCCCGCCCGCACGCTGCCGTGACAGGCCATGGTGGAGAGCACATGGTCGAGCTTCGCGGCAAGGAGGCGGCTCCCCTCGCCGTCTTCTTCCGCCTCGGTGAGCGCAGCCGCTAAATCTGACAGTAGTCCCTTCACGTCGCAATTGCCGAGCAGCCCAGGCACTTCGCGCACGACAATGGCCGCCGGACCGAACGGCTCGATGACGAGACCCAGGCGCTCCAACGCGTCCGCCGCGGCGAGAAGTGCCGCCGCCGCCTCGCCGTCGAGCTCGACCACTTCGGGGATCAGCAGCATCTGGCGGGCGATGCCGCCATTGGCGAGCGCACCCTTCAGCCGTTCATAGACAAGGCGCTCATGGGCCGCGTGCTGGTCGACGATGACCAGCGCGTCCTCGGTCTCGGCAATGATGAAGGTGTCTTGGACTTGGGCGCGGGCGGCGCCCAGCGGGTAGGCGGTGCCGGCCTCATGCTGGATCTCGGTGCCGCGCGTGTCGCCGGAGGGCGCCGAGACGGTGCCAAGCGGCGCTTGCGCCCTATCCGACAGACCGAAGGCCCGCGGGCTGGTGTGGCTCATATAGCTGTGCGGGCGTGTGCCCGCCTGTGGAGGGGTCTCGGACGGCCGCACCATGCGCTGAAGCGCCGACTGGGACAGGCTCGCCGTGGCCCGGTGACCGGCTGCGCCCAACGCCTCGCGCAAGGCCCCGATCAAGAGCGAGCGCACGGCGTTGGGGTCGCGGAACCGGAGCTCAGTCTTGGCGGGGTGAACGTTCACATCCACCTCGTCCGGCGGCACGGTCAAGAACAGCGCCAACATCGGATAGCGGCCGCGGGGGACGAGGTCACCATAGGCGGCGCGCACCGTGCCGGCGATGAGCTTGTCGCGTACCGGACGGCCATTGACGACGAGATAGGCTTGCAGGCCGTTCGCCCGGTGGAGCGTCGGGAGCCCGGCGAAGCCCTCCACCGCCATGGTGCCGCGCGCGGCCGAGACGGGAAGCGCATCCGCCACGAAATCGGCCCCGAGGATGCGCCCGATGCGCGCTAGCGCATGATCCATAAGCCCGGGCGGGCAAGCCTCGAGGCGGAGCGTAGTGCGGTCGCCGGTGGCCAGCGAGAAGGCGATGTCCGGATGGGCGAGCGCCAGCCGCTTGACGATGTCGGCGATCGCCGCGGACTCGGCCCGCTCGGACTTCATGAATTTGAGCCGGGCCGGCGTGGCGCAGAACAGATCGCGCACCTCGACTTCCGTGCCGGCGGCGAGCGCCGCCGGTTTCAGCGCCGATTTGCGCCCGCCATCCACGGCGATCCGATGCGCCTCCTTGGCGCCTTGCGCGCGGCTCGCAATGGCGAGCCTGGCCACGGCGCCGATGGACGGCAGCGCCTCGCCGCGGAAGCCGAGGGTCAAAATATGGGACAGATCGTCGTCCGCGAGCTTGGAGGTGGCGTGGCGCTCGGCGGCGAGCGCGAGATCGTCGGGCCCCATGCCGGCGCCGTCGTCGGTGACGCGGATGAGCTGCAAGCCACCGCCAGCCGCGGTGACGTCGATGCGCCGCGCGCCGGCATCGATCGCGTTCTCGACCAACTCCTTGACGACGCTTGCGGGCCGCTCGACGACCTCACCCGCGGCGATGCGATTTATGAGGTTCGGCGGCAGCTGACGAATGGCCATCGCATGCCTCCGCTTGGCGCGCCGGTGCGATGCCGGCGGGTCGGCAGCTTACCCGATTCTAGGCCCCGCGGATTCGAATAGGACAATTAGCCGGGCGCGCCTTCCGGGGTCGCTCCCGCCGGCTCGACAGGCCTGCCGACGATGGTGGTGATGAGGCGATCCGCCGTGAGCAGGTTCTTGGCCACGCGCTTGATATCCTCGAGGGTCACAGCCTCGACGAGCGCGTTGCGCTTGCCGATATAGTCGAGGCCGAGATCCTCGATCTGGATCCACAGGAGCTGGCTCGCGATGCTCGTCGACGATTCGAAGCGCAGCGCATAGGCCCCGGTCAGATAACTCGTGGCGCTCGCAAGCTCCTCGGCGGTCGGGCCCTGCTCGGCGATCCGCCGCAGCTCATCTTCGATAACAGCCAGCGACTGGCCGAGCGCTTCGTTCTTGGTGGCGACGTTGCCGACGAATACGGCGCCGTGCTGATAGGGATAGAGGTTGGAATAGACCGAGTAAGCGAGGCCGCGCTTCTCGCGCACCTCTTCCATCAGGCGCGAGGAGAAGCCGCCGCCGCCGATGATGTAGTTGAGCACGTAGGCGGCAATGAAGTCCTTGTCTTGGCGCCCGACGCCGCGAAGGCCGAACTGCGCCACCGACTGGGGCACGTCCATGACGATGATCTCGCGGGTGGGTCCGAGCGGCGGGTCGGCCTCGGCTACGGTCACGAGATCCGAATCCGCCGGCAGATCGCCGAAAATCTTGTCGAGCGCCTTGCCGAGCTCGTCGGCGTCGATGTCGCCGACCACCGAGATCACGAGCTTGTCGCGCGCGAACACGCGCCTCACGTAATTGCGAAGATCGTCGGCGGAAATGGCGGCGATGGATCGCTTGGTCCCTTTGACCGGACGGCCATAAGGATGATCGTGGAACGCGAGCCGGTCCCAGGCGAGTGCTGCCACCGTCTCCGGATCGTTCTCGTCGAACTGGAGGCCAGCCAAAATCTGCGCGCGCACGCGTTCAAGCGCGTCGTCGTCGAAGCGAGGCTGCGACAGGGCCAGCCGCACCAGGTCGAACACGGCGTCCTTGTTTTCGGTCAGCGTCTGGACGTTGCCGAGCATGACATCGCGGCTGGCGTCGAAGCTCATGCGCATGGCGAGCTCTTGCTCGCGCTCCTGGAAGGCCGTGGAGCCGAGATCGCCCGCGCCCTCGTCCATCATCGCCGTGACGAAATAGGCCAAGCCATCCTTGCCCGGATCGTCCTGGGAGGCGCCGCCGCGAAAGGCGAAGCGAAGCGCAATCAACGGATTTGCGTGGCTCTCGACCAGCCAGGCCTTGATGCCGCCGGGGCTCGTAACCTCTTGAATCTTCATACCGCTCCCTTGAGCCGCCGCGGGGAAAGCCAACAGCGCGAGCGCCACCAGCGACGCACCAAGCCGCAGCAAGACGGAGGAAAGCGGAGAGCGAATGATCATCCGCGTCTACGACTTGCCGTTGCCTGCCGCCGGGGCGGGTTTCTCGCCAATGCTGCTCGTATATTCGGGGGCCGGCGTAAGGATGCCCGTGACCGCGTTGTTATCAACAAGATACTTGCGGGCCACGGCGCGGATATCGGCAACGGTGACCTGCTTGAGCCGCTCGGGCCATTCCTCGACGTCCTCGACGGTCATGCCGGCGGCGAGCCGCCAGCCGTATTGGCGGGCCATGCGGGAAATCGAGTCGGAATTGTAGACGAACTCGGCGATCTGGGAGGCGCGGGCCCGGTCGAGCTCGACTTGAGTGACGCCCGTCTCGCAGAGCTCCGTGACGACACCGTCGATGGCCGCCTCGATGTCCTCGGGCGTGTGCGCCTCGCCGGCGATGGCGTAGAAGCCGAGCCGGCCGGAATCGAGACCGGACTCGGTGTACCAGCCGCCGGCGCTCGCCGCCGCCTTCTGCTCCATGACGAGACGCTTATAGATGCGTCCAACCGTGCCGTGGGCGGCGATGCGCGCCAACAGATCGAGGGCTTCGGCTTCACCGGGCTCAGCGGAGGCATAGCTCGGAACGATGTAATAGCGCTGCACCGTGGTGCGGCCCGCGCGCGGGTCCTCGAGCGTCACCTTGACCGGGGCGTCGTGCTTTGGCTCCCGGGGTCGGACCCGCTCGTTCGGCTCGCCGGCCAAATTGATCTGGCCGAACGTCTTCTCGGCGAGAGTCTTCACCTCGTCAGGCTCCACGTCACCGGCCACGACGAGAATCGCATTCTGCGGGGCATAAAACCGGCGGTAGAAGGCAAAGGCGTCGTCGCGA
>Ga0307379_10001926_pt1 | contig 31565 bp, 23 predicted proteins | sample UN2MG_FD_202237 | JGI IMG/M metagenome (GOLD analysis project Ga0307379, IMG submission 202237) | Soil microbial communities from Risofladan, Vaasa, Finland - UN-2 | ecosystem: Environmental > Terrestrial > Soil > Coastal area > Acid sulfate soil | place: Finland: Risofladan, Vaasa | collected...
ACTGTTTTTATACGTTTAATATCACTTATAATAGTTTCAGAACAAATCCCAATCTGCTCAATTTGCTGCGTAAATCCATCATATCGTTCGGTTTTCCCCTCCCCAAGGTCCCATTTATAAACTTCTGACTTTGGGAATTTGATTTCTTCTTTATATTTGAATGGATCGTGTGTTATTGCGACTGAAATTATAGCGGAGATAAATAATTCACCTACAATTCCTACATCTCTATGAGCAATCAACGCATCTTGAAGTGATAAATCCAAGCATGGTTTTAGTAATTCGAGATCATCTTTGGAATTTTCGTACCAATCCCATGCAGGAAGTAGCATTCCATATAATTCTCCCTTCATTTGTGCTCCAATCCAATCAGCATACTCATTTCCATAAACCTTACCGTCATGTTCATAAACATAATCACCAGCATGTTCCCAAGGAACACCATCTTTAGCGTTATCATAAGCAGATTTTTCTGCTGTAAATACATACTGAGGGAGTAAATACTTCAGCCAATATGATCCAAGATAATTTGGTTCCAAAATTGTCCCAGCTTTTAACCTATTAACAAAATCATCATCACTTAATGCTTCTAATGCTAATATAGATATCAATTCATATTGTTCATCATCATTTACGACTTGTCTATGATGTTTGCTCCATCCGCTTAAAGGAGGGTGCAAATTAAGAACGACTTCGCGATTTTTTCCTTCAACAGGCATCCCAAATGTGCCCCCTGCGATTTTTCCTGTCCAGCTGCCCCAAATTTTTTGGAGTAAAAAATCTTTATCAGACATACTTCAATCTCATTTTTTTTATTTTATTAAAGTTAAATGAAATATGTATATTAAACAAATTCCTTTTTGGATAAATATCTATGATTCAATTTAGAATAAGTAATATAAGAGAGAGAGAGAGAAACTTCTAAAGATTTTAAATCTTGGCAACTTCAAAGTAATGAAAATTAAAAATTTTCTTCAATTTTACCAGTAGATTAATCCGCGTCTTCTATGTCCTCTACTCCTTTTGGTGGATTGCAACACCAAATATAATGACCTTCCTCGATTTTTATTTGATGGGGTGTTTCAAATTCGCATTCTGCTGTTCGAGCATCTGATACACACCGTGGATTAAAAGCACATCCTGGTGGGGGAGCAATTGGGCTCGGAACTTCGCCATCTATAACATATTTAATATCTTGGTCAAAAGGATCTATTTCAGAGCGACTTTTTAGCAATGCTTGAGTATAAGGATGAGCTGGATTTGAAAAGATTTGATCAGTTTCCCCAACCTCAACAAACTTACCGAGATACATTACAGCAACTCTATCCGCAATATGATTGACGACTGCTAAGTTATGAGTAATAAATAAAAAGCCATATCCATAATCCTCCTGTAAATCTATAAGAAGGTTTAAGATTTGTGCTTGTACAGACACATCTAGAGCTGATGTTGGCTCATCAAGGACAATTAATTCTGGATTACAAGCAAGTGCTCTCGCAATAGTTATTCTTTGCTTTTGCCCTCCTGAGAACTCGTGAGGGTAACGATCCATGTGTTCTCGTTTTAATGAAACCGGTTTCAACAGTTTCAAGACATGTCTTCTGATCTTCATTTTATCGGTAATACCGAGCAAATTCTTGAGCGGTTCTGCTATAATATCAGTAACCTTTAAACGCGGATTTAAAGAAGCATCGGGATCTTGGAAAACCACTTGAATCTTTTGTCTGAGATAACTTGAAAATTCCTTCGGGAGAGGCTCGCCTTGAAATAATATTTCTCCATCTTCTTTATCTATTAATCCTAAAATTGTGTTTGCGACAGTCGTTTTCCCACATCCGCTCTCTCCAACTAATCCTAATGTTTCACCTGTTTTAATTTCAAACGATACACCAGTCACCGCTTTTACTTCCCCTACTTTTCTTTTAAGTATCCCCTTAAGTAGAGGGTAATATACTTTAAGGTCTGTAACTTTTAATAAAGGCTTACCTTTTTCTATAATATGTAGGCCTCTAATTTCCTGAATTGGTATTGTTCTGTAAGCGATCACTTTAGCTATAACCACCGTAATAATGGAAGTAATAGTACTTATTGCAATATTTTGAAGAAAAAAAGCAAAATAGAAGTAATTTTGAAGGATAAAAGCTGTCATCAGATATAGAAGTCCTGGGATTACACTGACAAGTACGACTACTCTTCTTAACTTTACTAGTTGAATTTTATCTCCCCAATTTGCTATAAATGCAGATAAACCGAGAATAATAGGAAATAAAATCATAAAAGTAAATATTGCACCATTAAACGAATCTTGATAAATACTTGGTACCTGAATTAGAAAAATCCTAAAAATAACAAAAAGAGAATTCGTAAAAATACTAGTAACGAGTAAGGAGATTTGAGCAAGTCCTACAATTACTATAGATTGTAACCACTTCTTTTTGTAAATACTCATCATGATAATAAATCCAATAAAAATGTTGATAAAAATTATGAGAAAGTCGGAAATATCAACCAAGATATCTAATCCAATAATAGGATTGACAATCGATACGAGAAGGCCGCCAATCAATGAAGTAATAATAAATCTCACAGCTAAACCTATAACTAGCCAAGTTATACTAATAATTAGAGCTGTATAGAATGGTCTTTCCCATTTATTCAAGCTGATATGCCATTTTAGATAATAGAGTCCCACTAAGAATAGTATAATTTGAGTAATTACCAATAACGCTATATTCATCAAATTAATAATAATAATGACTTCAACCATTTCGACTTAGCCTTTGTTTTTTATTTTATGCTTTATTATTGAATTCAGTTACTAATCCCTATTTTCTTCTGCTTTTTTTATCGCAATTTCTGTTAATTCTTTATAGTCTGGATCATAAAGATGACATGCAACGAAATAATTTGGTTCAACCTCTATACTTTTAGGTATTTCTGAATCGCAAGGCTCGAAGCAGTATTTGCATCGAGGGTGAAATCGGCATCCAGAAGGGGGATAAATCAAGTTTGGAACCGTTCCTTTTATAGTTTCAAGATGTCGTTTCTTTTTTCCTACAATGGGAACAGAGCTTATAAGACCTCTAGTGTAAGGGTGATAAGGTTTTATAAATAATATTTGAATATTTCCATACTCAATTATCGATCCACTATACATGACTGCCACACGGTCACACATTTTAGAAATTATTCCTAGATCGTGTGTGATAAATAAAATTGAAGTATTATATTTACTCTTAAGTTCTTTCATTAACTTTAGAATTTGGTTTTGAATAGTTACGTCCAAAGCCGTTGTAGGCTCATCGGCGATTAAAAGTTTCGGACTACAAGCAAGACCCATAGCGATCTGAACTCTTTGTCGCATTCCACCACTCAATTCATGGGGATATCGATCAAAGATTAAATCTGGAAAGGGGATATTTAAATCTCGTAAAAGTTGTTCACTCCACTCTCGGGCAACAGCAAAAATACTTCTACCTTGATTAGATGCTTCAATGAGTAACTCATTTTCCATATGTAGGAGATACACTTCAGTGATTTGAGCCCCAATTTTAAAAACTGGATTAAGAGAGTTAAGTGGATCCTGAAAAATCATGGTAATATCTTTTCCACGATATTCCAAAACATCCGATGTCGATTTTTGTAATAAATCTTCTCCACGAAATATAACTTTACCTTTTTCTATTTTTCCTGGAGGGCGTACTAATTGTAGGATAGATAATGCTGTAACGGATTTACCACAACCAGTTTCTCCTACAAGACCCAGATTTTCTCCCTCATTAATTTTAAAAGAAACTCCTGCAACCGCCTTTACAATTCCTTCCTCTGTGTAAAAATTAGTCGTGAGATCATGAACCTCTAATATAACATTATTCCCAACTCGCCTTTCTTCTTCACTTTTCTTTTTCTCAAACAGCTCACTTGCTTTTTGAAGCTTTACCTCACTCCTCTCAAGAGCTCGCGGTTTAAATATCTTCTTTAATGTAATAGAATAAACGGTGACATATACGGCATTAATTACTACGATTAATACACGAATATCTTGAATATAAAGAGTGATACCAAATAATTTCCGTAAATACAATTCAACAACAACGAGCTGAATCGACCAAATTCCAAATGCTATAAGTCCACCAGTGTACATAGCTCGATTAAGCACAATTTTTGGAAGGCGCGTCTCAATAGGACGAGTTCTATTTACTACCCATGTTACGATGATAGCAAATCCAACAACAAAAAGAGCCCACATAAAACCAAGATAGAATATATCAGCATAACCCACCTGAATTTGAAGGAGAGAAATTGATAAAAAGATAGCTCCAACGATCCACGCTACTAGAATAAATTTAATATATAATCGTCTAAAGTGTTCACTCAGGATATTATTTTCATCATCTGGTAATCTGTTTTTTGAAAATCTCTTCAAAAAAATGGAATGGAAGGGTAGAAATATTGTTGCCATTATGGCAAATAAAAATAAATCTGTAGTCAAGTATCTGAATAAATAGTAATCTTCAAAAAGATAATAATTTCCGAGAGATTCTAAGATCAGACGAATACTTAATATTATCCCAAAAATTATTAGGGTGCTTACACCCGAACTAAACCTGTGAATCCTTTTCGAAACCCGAACTTCCTCTCGGAGATTATTATTTAGAATGCCAGTGCTTAAAAATAAAACGAAAGCTGCAACTAAAGCTTCAATTAATGACATTCCAAAATTTAGTTCAATGCTAACTTGAAAGAATAAATCTAGTATTTTAATTTACCTCATTTTACTTTTGTGTAATCGTGGATCTAAAGCGTCCCTAATTCCATCTCCCATCAACATAAACCCAACGGCTGTTATTCCGATAAAAACACCCGGCCATACTACTGCCCATATGGCAGTCAGTAAGCGTTCTCTACCCCAAGTAATGTCAACTCCCCAAGTTGCAACTGAAGGGTCTCCTAAACCAAGAAAAGCAAGCCCCGCTAAACCTAAAACTGTGCCCGCAGCTCCACCAAAGAAAGTTATTATCATAGGTGATAAAGAATTTGGTACAATATGTTTAAACATGACTTTAAATTTAAGAGCACCACCCGTTTTTGCTGCCCTTACATAAGTCATCTGTTTTACTTGTAATACCAGTGATCGCATAAACCTTATGTTACCTGGAATACCGAGTATGCCATAAATTATTAGAGTAGTCAATAAATCTCGACCAAGCATAGGAACGAGAACAATTATTATAATTAACCCTGGAAGTGAAGTCATTAAATCAACAAAACGCATCAGAAGATAATCAACCGCGCCACCAAAATAAGCTGAAATTGTTCCTAAAATAAGACCACCCCCCATCATTATAATTACTGGTACAAATGCCATTCCTATTGTAGTTCGGGCACCCCAAATTAGTCGAGCATAAACATCAAACCCATTTAATGTTGTCCCTAGTGGATGTTCTGGGCTAGGTGGCTCAAAAGGAAGGACAGTAGGTGAAATATATGGGTTTCTTAAATATTGTAACGGAATATCGGTTAACCAAGGACCATAAACTGCTAATATTACAATAAATAAAATCATAGAGAACCCAATTATTGTTAAAGGGGTAAGAAAACGACGGAATACACGCCTTTTTGATTTTATTTTTTCAATTTCATTTTCAAAAGCGGAGAATCCTGGATCACGCCAAGTAGGAAGTAAATAAAATTTCAATAGGCGTACCCACTTCTTACTTCCACTTACAGAAAAATGCTTATAATCTATTTCTTCTATTGTTATATCTTGTTCAGTCATATTTTAAATCTTTTGTTTTAATTATATTTCTAATTATATGTTATCCGAGGATCGATAATTGTATACATTACATCAGTTACTAAGATTCCAATAAGTACAATTATTATAGAAATTACCATTAAGCCATTAATGAGCAAATAATCAGCCTTATTAATTGCATCGACAAACCACCAACCAAACCCACGGTAATCAAAGCTCATCTCAATAAAAAGCGATCCTAAAAATGATGCTGCAGTACTCCCAATAATAAGATTACTTGTAGGGATTAGGGCATTCCGAAGTGCATGTTTCTGAATAATATTATCTTCTTTAACTCCTTTTGCACGGGCAGTTCTAATGTAATCACTGTCTAGTACATCTAACATGCTTGAGCGCGTTAATCTAGATATCCCCGCTAACGAAACAAAAACCATACATATTGACGGAAGAATTAAATGTAAGACTGTGTCCCATAGAAAAACTTGATCATTATAAATAATCGCATCGATTATTCGGAAGCCTGTTCTAAAACCATCTGGAGGAATTGGTAAAGGGCTTATATCATTTGTGCCCATGACAGGTATAAATAGTCGACCATTGGTAAAGTCGGTGATAAATACACCAAAACTAATTTGAAGCATGGTAGCAATCCAAAAAAGCGGAAAACCCGCTGCGAGTATCGTAATAAAACGAATTATATTATCTTTCGCTTTATCCTTGTGCCTTGCTGCAGTGGCTCCCATTTTAACAGCGATAATCGGAGTTAAAAAAATTGGAATTATCATCAATTCAATAGTCTTAGGAAATATCTGGGCAATAATTTGAACGATAGGCATCCCTGGTTGAACTGTGTAAGATTCACCCCATTGACCAGTAAAGAAATTTCGAAGATAGTTTCCAAGTTTAACAAACCAAGGATCATAAAATCCTGTTTTTATTTTTTCAAGTTCAATTAGTTCTGGGTCAAATGTAGACGCTCTAATTAGTATAGAGTAGACTTGCATCGAGTTCGCTAAAAGCCACGTAAGTATTAAAGCAAGTATTAATATCGGAAACATGATAATAATTCTCTTAATAATATATTTTACCATGTTAGTTTGTTTTTTTTGCTTGGATTTTTTGTTTTCCTTATAAAATTTGATTTCCTTTTTTGATATCTTTAACATTTTACCCAACTACTTTTTTTCTCCAATATTTTGATCAAAACTTTCTTTTTTTTTTATTAAATTGTTTCAATTTCATACCACTTAAAGACCCAGTAAACGTACACCCGTACAAGATTAAAATATTTAAATAACCCTCTCCATGAGCAAATTGTAAAATGAACGGCTCAGCAGAGAATCCAAACATTATCCAATAAAACAAGAAACCTTCAACTATTAATAATGGTACTAGCCATATTGAAGCTTTTATCCCATAATGGGGAATATCTTCCCTATAAGTTAATAAAAAACTCACTATAAATAATAATAAAATAGGTAAGTAGTATGTTTGCGGATATACTTTATACGTCCAGAACAAAACTGTAGGATCCATCTCAGTATAAGGGATCCACATTTCCAGTATCCAGTTCTCTACTAAAATTATATTCACGACAATTCCGAAATAACCTAATAAAACAACTATATATGCAAAAAAAACCGCTCCTTGTCTTCCTAAATCCAAGTGAAAATGTCCCTTTATTTCATTATCATTTACCAAAAGGCGATCCTCTTTTCTATTGGCGTTCTTTTCACTCATGTGTAAAACCTTTTTCTAATTTTAAGAATCGTTCATTTAAACTATGATATTTATAGAAATCGACATTTTTATTTATATATTTTTATTGTTACTACTTTTGTTTTTGCTACTTTATGGGAAAGAAATTACTGAAATATTTATAAGGTTTAATAGCGTAACCTTATTTAAATTTACGATGTAAATTTATCTAAAAAAAAAGGAGAAAAATTATAATGCGAAAATTCTCAACTAAAATGATTCTTATACTTTTACTTAGCTCTATTGTTTTACCTTTCTTCCCTGTAACAGCTCAACCTAGAACCGCACAAGTACCTCGATTAAGAATAGGAGTGGCAGGCGACATTACGGGAAATTGGGATAGCCCTATAGGTACAGGAGGCTTTTCATGGCAATATGCTTCTAACGCTCTTGAGCCGTTAATGGAACCACCCCCTTATTGGTCAGGTGACTATGACGATATGATGCCAATACTTGCGACAAATTGGACTTTAATTCCTTGGGAAGAAGAAATGAATAACCATCCAACAGATCCATTTATTAACAGAAACGGTCTTAAGGCAATAGAATTTGTTCTGCGAGAGGGTGTGACATTCCACGATGGATCTGCATTTAATGCCACGGTAGCGAAATTTAGCTTTGATCGTGATCCAGTGATTGCTGGAAATATAACGGGTAAATTATCAGTATTTGATGTCGATGTTTATAAATCGAGATATGGTATGTGGATAGACGCCGAGGATTGGGACGAGTATGAAACTGACAGTTGGAACATATCACAATTTATTGGGCAATATGCAACATACGCAGAATATGGATCTACTAAAGCTGGCGATATGATTGGTAAATATAGCAGAATTAAAAATGTGACTATACTCGAAGATTTAGCATCTGGAGGAAAAATTAGAATTAACTTTAATGATTGGGGTGGTGCAGGCACGCAGTTGTTGTACGTATATGGCACACCTATGATCTCAATGGCAGCTTATAAAGATTATTTCGAGACACCAATTTATGGAGTGGGAGAAGTTTCTGAGTTTCCACAACCAAAGATTACCGGATCCCCAGACGATTATCCTTCTACAGGATTCCCTGGGCATATGATTGGTACGGGACCCTACATATTTGTCGAGCACGATACATTGGTACTACAAGGAGGTTCTATGATAAGAAATCCAAACTGGTGGAATTCTACTGCCATGCAAGCTAATGGTTGGCACAAGATCCCAGAAATTGGTATAGTTACCTTTCCATTAACGGACTGGACGATAAAAAATTTAGCCATGGTAACAGGAACCATAGATCTTGCTTATAATACCAGATCGGCCGGAAAACTTGAACCTGCTGATATGGAATCTGATACTGATATTAATTATCATGAATATGGTCTTGAACCAGCTCGTATTTTTATTACAATGAATGGTATCAATGAAACGGATTGGAAAACCTGGGCAGATTTGGGTCCAGCTAAATTTAATGCAGCAGATCCTGATGGACCAATTGGGGATCAGAGTTGGCTGTTCGACGTTGATGATGATGGAACAATACACGTTGATGGAATTAATAGAGCTCTGAGGAAAGCGCTTAGTTACGCGTATGATTACGATACCTATATTAATAACATCAAACAAGGACGTGCGGTACGATCTGGGGGTTTTCTTACAGCAGAACATGAATTTTATAACCCAAATATACCTATTGCGTACCAAAATTTCACAATAGCACGACAAACTCTCATTGATGATCCTTTCTGGGCTCCATTAGTAGCAGCTAGAAATTTAAATATCAATAACGCAACTGCCGATTGGATCTGGGTCGCGAATAATGACCCAATCTTTGAATTTAAGCTCGTGTGGGATATGCCCAATCAAGCCACAGCAAACTTATTCTCGACGTCCATTAAAAATATAGGGTTAACATTGGGGGGTCCGGGTGGGGCACCTGATCCTGCCTTAGAAATAAAACCATATCTTTACGCTGCAATGTTTTTTAGACCTCAGAATTACCCATTTTTCACGTCTCACGGAGTCCCCACTAGCTGGTCGGGGGGAGATAATCTCATATCTGGTGCTTTACCAGCCCTTGAATATTATTATAAGAGTCCTGGGCTTCCCTTTGAAAACAAATCGGGGAATCACTTCCCAAGTAAAGCATATTTAAACATGGGATTTCATTATAATGCGACCGTTGACGATTGGCTAAATAAAGCTTGGTTTGCGGATAGAACTACACAGCAAGAGCTAATGGATAACTTGACCAGACACTTTCAAACCTATCAATATGCGGAAATTATGATTGCTCAAGACAACTGGGGAATTGCAATAGATAAAGATTGGGAACTAGATAACTTATGGGAAAACTTTCTGTCGACGGGGCCTCAATATGCCCACGTAAAATATGTTAAGATTACTGATGGTGATGGTGATGGTGTCCAAATCCCCGGATTCCAAACTACTGCTCTTTTAGCTATTGCTATAGTAACTATTACGGGAATCGGTTATTCGTTGAATAGAAAGAGAAAACCTGCTGAAATGTGAATAGTATATAAAAATTAAATTTTTTTTTATATTTTTTTTTAACTATATTGTGTGATTTATGTGTTTTTGGGTCTCATAAATTAAAAGAAGTTGTCAGTGATTCAAGTAATTCTATTGATAATAGAATGGATAGTCACATGTTTTTTCAATGGGTCGAAAAACTAAAGAAAAGAAAGTATATCGAGGAGTTTGAATTAAATAATGAAATTAGTTATAGAATAATTGATATGGCAAGGATGAAGTAATGAACATAACAGAAAAACAGAGATTGTTCAGCGCCTTGAAAGACACTTGAAACAAGCCTTTGTCCAATTGAATTAAGTAGAATATATATAAATTTATTCACAATCTAAATTAAAGCTTAAATTATAAAAAATGTAATAAAAAAAAAAATAGATTTTCAATATTTTACTTATTTCATCTTCTTCTTTCGGAGTATTATACCCAATATCGCAGCGGCGGAAATACCAATGAAAAGAATCGGTTCATAACCTGGGATATCAGGCGTTGGTGCTGGTGGTTCTGGTAGAACAGTCATAAGAATTTCATCAAAAACAACGTTATCGCTATAATCTACTAAGTTGATTCTAAAGAGGTAACCTCCTGGCACAAGACTGTCTGGAACGTCATATACAATTTCTACTCCACTTTGCCAAGAAGTCGGGCTTACTACTGCACTTCCATTCTGGAGAATTCCATATCTATCAGGACTTGCATCTGTTGCTGTCCAATTAATTGATACTCCTGTGTAATCATGCTCAACAGTAAAATCACTTGGAGAAGATACTATGGGATCTTCTATATCAGCCAGTATAACATCTACAAGTAGATTGCTTCCATACTCAAATGTGTGGTAAATGAGGACGCCATCCGCATTATAGGAGAATGTTAATGTTATAATCTCTGAATTATTTCCAAACCCCATGACAGGTGAAGTCATTGTAAATCCGGTAAGTGTTGGAGCCACTGTGAGAGTAAAACCCCAAGTACTTGATACACCCCATACCGTATCCAAACCCGTATTACATGCTGCTGCAAAATCTGCCCAGCTTATACCGATTGGTGCAAAAAGCATCCCATTTGAGCCAGTCCAACCGTAATTGTTCGTGACCCACCAGATACTAGTAGCCATACCTCCATACCAACAATCTTCTGCAAATTCTGTAGCATTTTCTCCGATAAAAACTTGGTCGTCATAAATGTAAAGAAAAGAGTTTATTGGTTCCTCAGTTCCCATTGAGGTATTAACTTCTGTATAACCAGTTTTTTCAGCGATTGTGGTAATGTTATAATGGTATCTATACTGTGGAATAGTAGGACCAATCTTACCCGTAGCGACACCATAAATCCCATCCATATCGACCCATTGGAGAATATGGTCAAAAGGAAGAGACCAGTGTTGGGTCATATTATCAGCACGCCATTGGACCCAAGTGCCATTACCAGTACCGAGGTATATATTATTATCCCATTCGTAATGATCACCTACTGCTAACCCAATATAAGTAGGAACTTGCGCTCTCGCAGATCTGATCGTGATGAATGGAACGACGAGGAATAGTAACCCCAAGAGTGAAATCGTTATTATTTTATTTTTTTTCATATTCAAATATCTCTTTTTTATTAAATTATTTTTATTAGAAGTCGTTGTTAATATTATTATTCATTCACATTATATTTAAATGTACCACTTACGTTTATTATAAATGTCACACAAATTCTATAATATTAAAATAAAAAATTGAAAAAATTGAAACAATAATGAAAAGGAAAATTGATCTAATAACGAAAAATAAAATAGAAAAGCTAATTATTTACATGATCTCATTGGCTTTAATTACTTCATTTTCTATAGGATCTCTATCAATGCAAGGAATCAGCACAAATGTCGACGATTCTTCATTTTCCGACTCTAACTTATCAACTCAAGATACTCATTGGCCTGGAAATTCAAGCGAATGGACAGAAGTAGCTCCTGAAACTCAAGAATTAGATTCCGATAAGATTGCTGATATGTTTGAGTTTATTAAAAATAACCATCCAGCATTTATTCAAAGTATTATTATCGTACGCAATGGGTATCTGCTTACCTACGAATATCTAAATAATTACCTAATATTGGATTCTGAAACGTATTCTTGGGGGACAAAACTCCATCCTCAATATTCTACCACTAAAAGCTTAATAAGTATTCTGATTGGAATAGCTCTCCAAGAAGGTTTCTTGGACAACATAAGTCAAACTATATATGGATTCTTTGCTGACATTTGGGAGCCTGGTTTTGTAGATAGCGAATTAAAGAAGAATATAACAATAGAACAATTATTAACAATGACTTCCGGACTTGGTGATTTTCTGATTGCTAATGCTGACGCTAAAATTGCTGCTGATTGCGTTAAATTTGCGCTTGAGGAAGTGCCATTATCTTTTACTCCTGGGGAAGCGGGGGAGTTTGCATACACCAATGAGGGAGTTGATCTCTTGTCAGGTATAATTACCAACGTAACTGGTAAAAGCGCTGAAGAATTCGCAAAGGAATATCTCTTTACCCCTTTGGGAATATCAGAAGATGAATACTATTGGTCGATTGATGCTAAAGGCATTAACCATGGTGGATCTGGATTAGAATGCTCACCAAAAGTACAAGCTAAATTAGGAATGCTATGTCTGAACAATGGTACTTGGAACGGAACTCAAATAATAGATTCAAATTTTATAAAAAACGCAACAACGGCGCAGATTTATGATTATGGGTATTTATTTTGGATGATGGATGGTCCTATTGATGGATATTTAGCCGCTGGGGCTAGTGGACAGTATATCTATGTTATACCAGAATACAATATTACTGTTGGTTTTACTGGTATATTTGTAGACGACGGGGTTTATGAAACATTATTGTCAAATTATATTGTCCAATTTGCTGAGGATAACGCACCAGAATGGGAACAGATGCCTGAAGATCAACTAGTAGGAGAAGGGCACCCCTTTTTTTACGATGTAAATGCTTTTGACACTTCCGGTGTAGATTATTCGATAAATGATACAGTAAATTTCAACATCACTTCCGAAGGAATAATAACAAATTCGCTAAGCCTTACCGCAGGCGTTTATCCTCTAGAAATAAGAGCCTACAATCCCTTCAATAATAATATAACGGCAACGATAAATATAAGAGTTGTTGAAGATGTGCCACCTGAATGGGATGAGGTTCCCGAAGATCAGACAATACTGGAAGGGCACCCCTTTTTTTACAATGTAAATGCTTCTAACATTTTCGGTGTAGGATATTCGATAAATGATACAGTAAATTTCAACATTACCTCCGAAGGAATAATAACTAATTCTTCAAACCTTTCCGCAGGTGTTTATTCGCTAGAAATAAGAGCTTACAATTCCTATAATAATAGTATAACGGCGACGATAATTATTAGGGTTAATTCCAGTAATGGGATCTCCAGTAATGAAATAGCTGGATTTGATTTCAATATAATATTTCTTACGATTTTTTGCACTACTGCTGTAATAATAATTAAGAGGAAAAAATACTCTAAGAATTAGTAAAATCTCTTTTTTTTTTCTACTAAGTGATATTTTAATCTTTTATAACTGTAAAATGAAACGAACAAACATAATTATTATTCGAATTGGTTAATCCACTAATTTTTCATTGAAATATGACGCTGAGATTTCTTTATGGACAAAGAATCTGAGTTATATTTTGAATTGATTTCTCTCCTGCTATTGATTCCATTTTAAATAGAACTACAAACTGATTTGATTTTTCACATGAATTTTCATTGAAATCAGAATCTGAATTTACCTTTCCATTCCAATTTCACAGAAAATTGGGATAAAAAGTAAAAAGATTACGAGCTTTTCGCAATTGATCAGAAGAAGAGATAAAAAATAATAAAATTTATTTATTATAAATGTACATGTATAATTTAAACTAAAATTTGTCCAAAAATGAAAAAGAAAATTGATCTAATAATGAGAAATAAAATAGAAAAGCTATTTATTTGCATGATCTCATTGACTTTAATTACTTCATTTTCTATAGGATTTCTATCAATGCGAGGAATCAGCACAAGTGTTGACGATTCTTCATTTTCCGACTCTAACTTATCAACTCAAGATATATTTTGGCCTGGAAATTCAAGTGAATGGACAGAAGTAGCTCCTGAAACTCAAGGATTAGATTCCGATAAGATTGCCGATATGTTTGAGTATATCGAAACCAATTCAGTTGATATCCATAGTGTTATCATAGCTCGTAATGGGTATCTCTTAACCGAAGAATACCTTTATAATTCCATACTTCTTGGTACTAAATCGTATTATGATGGTGCAAAAATCCATATGCAACAGTCAGTTACTAAAAGCATAATGAGTATTTTGATTGGAATAGCTCTCCAAGAAGGATTCTTGGACAACATAAGTCAGACATTATATGAGTTCTTTGCTGATATTTGGGAACCTGGTTTTGCAGATAGCGAACTAAAGAAGAATATTACAATAGAACAATTATTAACAATGAATTCCGGACTTACTGGCAGCGGTCTTAATTATCCTCCTAATGCAAAAGACCTTCTTAGCGTTGATTGCATTAACTTTGTGCTAGATCTTGTGCCATTAAGGTTTAATCCTGGGGAACCGGGAATGTTTGAATATAGCAGCGATGGTCCTAATCTCTTATCGGGTATAATTACCAACGTAACTGGTAAAAGCGTTGAAGACTTCGCAAAAGAATATCTCTTTACCCCTTTGGGAATTTCAGAAGATGAATACGATTGGGAGAATGATTCTAAAGGCATTGACTTTGGTGGATATGGAGTTGACTGCTCACCGAAAGTACAAGCTAAATTAGGAATACTTTGTCTAAACAATGGTACTTGGAACGGAACACAAATAGTAGAATCAAATTTTTTTAAAAACTCAACTACATTCCAGAATAGGGATTATGGGTATTTATGGTGGATCACGGATAGGCCTCCTGAGGGGTATTATGCAGCTGGAGCTGGAGGACAGTATATCTATGTTATACCAAAATATAATCTTACCGTTGGTTTTACTGGCTTAAATAGGCCACCGAGCGTGTTGTTAGATTATATTGTCCAATTTGCTGAGGATAACGCACCAGAATGGGATCAGATGCCTGAAGATCAACTAGTACGAGTAAGGGACCCCTTTTCTTACGATGTAAATGCTTCTGACACTTCCGGCGTAGATTACTCAATAAATGATACAGTAAATTTCAGTATCACTTCCGAAGGAATAATAACAAATTCGTTAAGCCTTTCTGCAGGCGTTTATCCACTAGAAATAAGAGCCTACAATCCCTTCAATAATAATATAACGGCGACGATAAGTATAAAAGTTGGTGAAGATGTGCCACCTGAATGGGATGAGGTTCCCGAAGATCAGACAATAATAGAAGGAGAATCCTTTTTTTACGATGTGAATGCTTCTTACATTTTCGATGTAGAATATTCGATAAATGATACTGTAAATTTCAACATCTCTCCCGAAGGAATAATAACCAATTCTTCAAACCTTTCCGTAGGTGTTTATTCGCTAGAAATAAGTGCCTACAATCCCTTTAATAATAGTACAATGGCGACGATAAATATAAGAGTTATATCCATACCCAGTAACGGGATACCTGGATTTGATTTTAATATAATATTTCTTATGATTTCTTTCGCTTCTGTCGTATTAATAATTAGGAGGAAAAAATACTCTAAGAATTAGTAAAATCTTTCTTTAACTAAATAAATCTTATACCCAATAAAAAAAAAAAAAATAATATAAGGTGAGACAAAAATGAAAAAGAAAATAGAAAAGCTACTTACATGCTTGATCTCATTGGTTTTAATAACTTCATTTTCTCTAGGATTTCTCTCAATGCAAGGAATTAGCACAAATGTTGACGATTCTTCGTTTTCCGACTCTAATTTATCAACTCAAGATACACATTGGCCAGGAAATTCAAGCGAATGGACAGAAGTAGTTCCTGAAACTCAAGGATTAGATTCTGATAAGATTGCTGCTATGTTTAGATATATTGAAAGAATTGGATTTGATATCCATAGTGTTATTATAGTACGTAATGGGTATCTCTTATTGGAACAATACCTTAGTAATTCCCACCTTATTGAGAATAAATCGTATCCTGGAGGGATAAAAATTCATGATCAATGGTCTACCACTAAAAGTTTAATGAGTATTTTGATTGGAATAGCTCTCCAAGAAGGTTTCTTGGATAATTTAAGTCAAACTTTATATGAGTTCTTCGCTGACATTTGGGAGCCTGGTTTTGTAGATGGCGAACTAAAGAAGAATATAACGATAGAACAATTATTAACAATGAATGCCGGATTTGATGGCGGGGGTCCTGGTTATCCTTCTGGTGCTGAAGATAAAATTAAAGTTGATTGGATTAGATTTGCGCTTGAGGAGGTGCCATTAATATTTACTCCTGGGGAAGCGGGAGAGTTTGAATATAGCAACGATGGCCCTACTCTCTTATCAGGTATAATTACCAACGTAACTGGTAAAAGCGCTGAAGAATTCGCAAAAAAATATCTCTTTGATCCTTTGGGAATTTCAGATGATGAATACTTTTGGAAGAATGATTCTAAAGGCATTGACTGGGGCGGATATGGATTTGCATGTTCACCGAAAGTACAAGCGAAATTAGGAATACTATGCCTGAACAATGGTACTTGGAACGGAACACAAATAGTAGATTCAAATTTTATAAAAAACGCAACATCACATCAAGTTGCTGGGGATTGGCCTCCTAATAGTTATGGCTATTTATTTTGGATCATGAATAGTCCTTTTGAGGGATTTTTAACATATGGAGCTGCAGGACAGTGTATCTATGTTATACCGGAATATAATATTACCGTTGGCTTTACTGGTATATTTTATGGTGATCACGTTTCTTTTTTACAAAATTATATTGTCCAATTTGCTGCGGATAACGCACCAGAATGGAGTCCGACGCCTGTAGATCAGCTATTACGAGTAGGGGACCCCTTTTTTTACGATGTAAATGCTTCTGACACTTCTGGTGTAGATTATTCGATAAACGACACTGTAAATTTCGACATCACCCCCGAAGGAGTAATAACAAATTCGCTAAGCCTTTCCGAAGGTGTTTATCCACTAGAAATAAGCGCCTACAATCCCTTTAATAATAATATAACGACGACGATAAACATAAGATTTGCTGAAGATGTACCACCTGAATGGGATGAAATCCCCGAAGATCAGACAATAGTGGAGGGAGAATCCTTTTTTTACGATGTAGATGCTTCTTACATTTTCGGTGTAGAATATTCGATAAACGATACGGTAAATTTCAACATCACGCCCGAAGGCATTATAACAAATTCGCTAAACCTTTCCGTAGGTGTTTATTCACTTGAAATAAGCGCCTACAATCCCTTTAATAATAGTATAACGGCGACGATAGATATAAGAGTTATATCAAGTTCCGGGCTACCCAGTAATGGGATACCTGGATTTGATTTCAATATGATAGTTCTTATGATTTCTTTCGCTTCTGTCGTATTAATATTTAGGAGAAAAAAATACTCTAAGAATTACTAAAATCTTTTTTTTTTTCTACGAAGTGATATTTTAATCTTTCCTAACTGTAAAATGAAAGAATGAAGATAATAAATTTTTCGACTTAGTTTTCAGCTAAAATTTCATTGAAATCGGATGCTGAATTTACCTTTCTTTCCATAGAAGAAAAAAATCGTAAACCCACACCTAAGTTTTTTACCAGTATGTTAATCAAATTGAGTTAAATTAAGGTGGTATAAAGATTTTCAGCATTAAATAAGATTTGATTTAAATTTAATTCTTATTTTTAAGCTGGTTTAACCAAGCCGAGATCAATCATTGTTTGCCCAGTTTCACGCAGAGTGTCATCTATAGAATGAGTCTCTAAACCAAGTTCCTCACGAGCTTTATCGCAATGAGCAAGAGGCGTTTGATAAACGTTGCCATACTTACTGATGATTGCGTGGATCTCATCAGGTGGTCCACCTACATTTACTTTAGGGAACAACTTTTGTAAGAGTGCTTGAAGTTGTAAAACATTTATTTCACCCGACTTGTCTGTGGCACATAATTGATACCGCGATCTATTCTTACTAATTTTACTCTCAATCATAAGCGCCTGTGATTCACCAATATCCCGAACATCAACGATATTCCACAAAACATTCCAAGATTGCTTGCAAGTAATCCCTGTCAGCATACGACCAACCCACCATTGCCAAGAAAGTACACTATTGTGCACTTTGGAAAGTAAAGGACCAAGAACATTGATTGGACAAACAGAAATGACATCAAAACGCCCATCTTTCTCTGCAAAATCATAACACATGCGTTCAGTCTCAACTTTAGCCATGGCATAAGCCATATGGCCATCCTCGTCGATTCTATTGGAACTCCAACTCGGGTCATTATCACGATTGTCTGAAGCCCAATCTTTCTCTGTAAAGATATATCCTGATGACATAGGATGATGAATGGCAGCAAAGGAGCTAGTATAAATAAACCTTTTTACTGTTCCTACTTTCTTTACTGAATTAAGGACGTTCTTGGTACCGTTCAACGCCCCATTGTATATTTGTCGAGGATTGTTGGCACCGCCGTAACCCATAGGTGTGCCCGCATGTAATATTGCAATACAATTAGTGAATGGTATATCATAACTGCCCTCTTCGAGTAAATTGGCTGAGAATAGTTCTAAATGGCCAGGGTAATCACTCCGATTGAGTTTTAGAAGGTGTCCAGTCTTGTCTGGATTGTTTAAGTCAGTTACACATGCATGTACGGTGTATCCACGTTTCATTAACGCAACTACCACATGGGAGCCGATATAACCTGAAGCACCAGTTACTGCAACGGGGCCATCCAACGATTTTACCACAGGCATTTTTCCTCCCTCGATGGATTATAAATGAAACAAAGAAAAACTCTATTTATTTTACTCAACATATTCAACTTTAAATTGAATTAATATTTAAACTTTGAATTGATCTGATTTATTTCTATGGAATTTTATTGAAACCGGATGTTGAATTTACCTTTCCATTCCAATTTCACAGAAAAATAAGACAACTAAAAAAAAAGAAACCAAGTAAACTCTAAGTAATTATTTTAAAATTCTTTATTAGAATAAATAAAAAAGAGTGATGAATATGAATGAAAAAACATATATTATTACAGATAAGAAATATAATATAATAAAAGTAGGAAGATCTAGGAATCCGCACAAACATTTGAAAACAATTCAAATAAGCAATAGTACAGAATTGGAAATGGTTTGTGTTTTTGAAGAAGATATTGAAACAGAGATAAAGGAGTTGTTGAAAAAATATAAAATTCGAGGAGAATGGTACTATCCTAACCCAAAGACAATGCTAGAAATCCAAGAAAAACATCTTCCAAATAATCAAGAACTAGCTACATTTATTTATAATTTATTTGGAGAAATAGAAATGAGTGATCAACCTATTTGCTTATGCTGGGTAGACGATGATGATAGTAGATGTCAATTCAAACGACATAAGGGTTCGCTTGTAACATGTGAATCCTACGAAATTTGGAAAGCTTGTGTAAGAAAAGAAGAAATAGGTTTCGGAGATTAACGACTTTGAAGATAAATTAGAATTTGAAATAAAAAAGAAAAGAACAAAGAAAATTAAATATTTTCTATTATCGTAGCTTCCGAAAGTCCTCCACCGCCACATAAAGTGGCTAATCCGTAAGAAGAATTCCTTTTTTTCATTTCATGAATGAGCGTTACGATAATTCTCGCACCAGTACAGCCTACAGGATGCCCTAATCCAATTCCTGAACCATTAACATTAGTTATGTCATTGTTCCAATTTAATTCTTGAGCTACGGCGCAATATTGAGCAGCAAATGCCTCATTACATTCAATTAAATCGATGTCCTTCAGTTCCATTCCAGCTTGCTTGAGTGCTAGGGGAGTGCTATACATTGGTCCAAGACCCATGTATTTAGGATCATTTCCTATTTTGGCAATTGTTTTTATTTTGGCGAGCGGAGTTAAACCTAATTCTTGAGCCTTGGCAACTGTAGTTAACAAGGTAATACTAGCTCCATCATTTATCCCTGAAGCGTTCCCTGCGGTTACCGTTCCATCCTTCTTAAATGCTGGCCGTAATTTTTGGAGCGCCTCCATTGATTGACCAGGTCTAAAATGTTCGTCCTTATCGAAAACATAAGTTTTCTTACGTGTTTTTACTTCTACAGGTACTATTTCGTCTTTAAATCTACCATTATCAGTTGATTTTTCAGCATTGTTCTGAGAACGCAATGCGACCTCGTCTTGCATTTGACGAGTTATACCATATTTTTCGGCACAATACTCGGCGGTCATACCCATTATATATGAATCTTGGGGGGTATAGATTTTACTTCCGGCGTATAATCCTTCCATTATTCCACATATCATTTCTTTATTGCTCAATCGCGCACCAAATCGAGCTGATGGTATGTAGTAGGGAATATTACTCATACTTTCAACACCGCCTGCTAGCACGACATCACCATGTCCTGCTAATATATCAACCATTCCTGCTCTTATTGCTTCCATCGCAGAAGTACAAACGCGGTTAATAGTCATTGCTGGGACTTCAACGGGTATCCCAGCCATAAATGACGCTACTCTTGCTACATTCATCTCTTCACTTGACTCATTGCAGCAGCCACTTTTGATATCAGATATCATTGACGGATCGATTCCAGTCGATTCCACACAATCTTTTATCATTAAACTTAACAATTTACTTGCCCTATAGGGTAAAAGAGATCCCGCAAAAGAACCAATTGCAGTCCTTTTTGCATAACATATGACTACTTCTTTGCTTTCTATTATTTTTTCAACTTTAATTATTTTTAAATATAAATGTTAAATCATAGCGATTTATTAGATAAAGTAATCGTAGATAATAATTATTTTTAATGTCTTCAAAAAACCCCCCGAATTTAGGTGAAAAATCTAAAACTAAGAAAATAAAGGCTCATGTCAAATCCAGAAATAAAATTCAGAGTCTGATTTCAAGGGAATTTTAGTGAAAATTTTAGTTGAAGACTACAATCTCTCATAAGAATAATGAGTATTGCATATTGAAAATCCTAATTTCTTATATGTATGGATAGCAGGAGCATTGGCCACCCTTACCATAATAAAACAATGTTTTTTTTCTCGAAATAATTCTTTTAAGGTCGATGAGATTAGCGAACTAGCATAACCGTGGTTCCAGTAATCTGGATGAGTCCCAACAATAAATATATATCCAATATTTTGATATTTCCATAAGCCAATTATACAAATCAAGTCTTTCTCTTTCATTGTACCATACCAAGTATTGTTTTCATCAATCAAGATTTCTTCTGGCTTGCGTGAAACCCAATAAATGGGATCAGCAATTCTCATTAATGAAGCTATGACTTCTCTATGAGATTCATTTAGTTTTTGGAATGTGTACTTCTCAAAATCCTTTTGATCTCCATTTTTTAAACCCATACGATACAATGCAATTTCTTTTTTATAATCTGGAAAGAATTTTGAGATCAATTTTTTATGGTTATCAAATCCAGTAATAGATATCGGATTATAATTCTTTCCATTTAACAAAAATTCAAGACTCACGATTGATCCTCTCAATTGAATTTCGCGATTTTTCCAGATTAAGACCATCCCTTGAATTTTTTCTTCATTATCTAATGCCATATAGATTTCAGTACTTTCCGGATATTGAACATAGTCAACATGAAAAAAAAAGTATTCAGCAAAATTGTTTTTAATATAATCATAGAAAAAAGCTTCATTATCAGGTGTTACTCGAATTGACCTCAATCGAATATAGTTCATATAATAACCTAAGTATTTTATAACAATAAAAATTTCGATTAAAAAATCGCTCGAATTGACATATTAATGTCTTCAAAAAAACACAAAATGAGCTCAAATCATCGATTAATCCAAACCTAGGAAATTTAGACATTCTTCATAATTATAGGAAAACAAGAAGAGATTAAAAATCGGAAGGATAATAATAAATATGAGTTCTAAAGAAAAATATAAACCAACCTGGAATTCTTTAAAAAGGCATAGAAATCCAGAATGGCTTGATGATGCTAAATATGGCATCTATTACCATTGGGGAATTTATTCCGTCCCTGCTTTCGGGCCAAAAATGGCCAAAAATGGGTCTTGGTACGGTCATGCCATGTATCTCGAGGGAACGCCCCAATATAAACATCATACAAAAACTTACGGTCATCCCTCGGAGTTTGGATACAAGGATTTAATACCCTTATTTACAGCAGAAAAATTCGATCCCGAAGAATGGGCAAAACTCTTTAAACAAGTAGGAGCCAAATTTGCGGGACCAGTGTGCATTCACCACGACGGTTTTGCAATGTGGGATAGTAAGGTGACGAAATGGAATGCTGCTCAAATGGGACCCAAAAGAGATACAGTAGGTGAAATGGAAAAAGCCATCAGAAAACAGGGATTGAAATTCATGGTAGCGTTTCATCATGCCGAGAACCACTGGTTTTTCCCTCATTGGAACAAGGAATATGACGTATCTAATCCGGAGTATTCGGGATTATATGGACCAATCCACGATGAAGATTCAAAAATTAACTTACAATGGAGATGGCAACGTCAAGCTAAGCCAAGTAATGAATATCTTGATAATTGGAAAGCAAAGATAATAGAAGTATTAGATAATTATAAGCCTGATCTCATATGGTTTGACTTTGGCTTGGGGAAGCTTCCTGATAAATACAAAAGAGAAATGCTTGCATATTACTTCAATAAGGCTGAAGAGTGGGGAAAGGAAGTTGCTGTAACTTACAAAATGCATAATCTACCTCCAAGTGTTGGAATTCTTGATTATGAGTTGGGTAGGGCTGATAAATTAACATATTATAAATGGATAACAGATTCATCAGTTGACGATCAAGGAGCATGGTCCTATGTAAAAGATGCGGGATACAAATCAGGAGAGACGCTTGTTCATAATTTAGTAGATAGGGTATCCAAGAATGGCTACCTTCTAATGAATTTTGGACCAAAAGCTAATGGTGAAATACCTGAACCTGCAAGAAATTGCCTTCTTCAAATAGGAAAATGGCTCGAAGTCAATGGAGAAGCAATTTATAACACAACTCCGTGGTTTACAGCTGGTGAGGGAAAAACAAAACTAGCTAGAGGAGGGATGTTCAGTGAATCATCTGAAGTAAAGTACACTGCTAAGGATATCAGATTTACCGTGAAGGATAACGCAATTTATGCTATTACTCTCGGATGGCCTGGTGAAGAATTCAAAATTAAGACCTTGAGGAAATCTTATAGAAAAATTCTACGACCCTATCAAGTAACAATATTTTATTACCTAATGGATGAATCGGACATTAGATCCATTAAGATGTTAGGCGTTGATAAAGAATTGGAATGGGAATTAACGGAAACAGGTCTTAAAATAAAAACTCCAAATAAAAAACCTTGCGAACACGCATATGTTTTTAAAATTTCAAGAACTTGAGTAAGTTTTTGCATGTAAAATTAATCTCAGGCATTTCTACTTCTTCTGTTTTAATATCCCGAGGGCCATGATAAATAGCTGCTTTCATAAGTCAAACCTACTAAAATTAAATTAGTTAAGCAAAAATTTGCTTATTTTTTATCTAGATAATCTTCATCGATCATAGCTCTTTTTGAGTAGATCCATTACATCATCTGCTGTTGCCACTTTTGCATGATTTTTATAATCGGGTAGTTTAAAAGTATCTTTCCCAATATCATTTAATGTACTTTTAGGCACATTTTTATCCTTGAAACTCATCCACATTCCGATTTCTCTTAAGAAATTATCCATCTCATCACATGCTTTTTCTGCAGCTACCTTATCCGGTTTATCCTTTAAGGCAGGATTGAATAGTCTACCTACATTTGCATATTTTTTGATCTTATACTTCCAAGTCCAGCGATTTATTTCAGGATACACTAAAGCCAATGCTTCACCGTGATGGATGTGAGAAGCATTACCGCCTATGGCCATTCCCATCCCATGCGGTAAAGTTACACCTGCATTAGAAATGGATAGTCCCCCAAGGGTATTTGCCCAATGAAGAGCTTCCCTTGCTTGTCGGTTTTGTCCATCCTTCATTGCTATTGGTAAGTAATTAATAACAAGTCTCATACTTTCCAAAGCATGCATATCTACATAATCACAAGCACTAGTGTGAGAAGTATAACTTTCAAATGAGTGGCAAAAAGCATCCCAGCCTGTTGCAGCTGTAATATGAGCCGGTACCGTTATAGTTAACTCAGGGTCAATTATAGCAACATTTGGGTATAATAATTTGTCTGCTAGTGCGTATTTCAAATGTATGGCAGGATTTGTTATTACTGAAACCGGGGTTACTTCCGTTCCGGTTCCTGCGGTTGTGGTCACTGCTATGATTGGTAATAATTTATCTTCTATCGGTTTTCCATCTATTATGCGGTAATCCCATGCCTCACCATCGTGAGTGACTCCTACTGAAATGGCTTTTGCTACATCAATAGGCGAGCCTCCTCCTACGCCTAGAATTATATCCACATCATTATTTTTAGCAATTTCTGTACCCGCATTTACCATATCAGTTGTCGGGTTAGTGGAAACACCATTATAACGTATAACATTGATCCCCTTTTCTTGACACAGATTTGCTATTTTATCTCTTATAGGTTCTAAACTATTACCAGATCCTGTTACCATTAAACATTTCTTTCCATATTGTGATATTATTTCTCCAGTTTCTTCAGCCCGACCCCAACCAAATCTAATATCAGTAGAGTTGTAATAATTAAACCTTTTCACATATTCCACTTATCCTTTATTTACATCAATAAAAACTTTCATTACTTTATCTTTTTTATCATCAATATATTTATAAGCTTTATTATAATCCTCAAATGGGAAATGCATCGTCATTAATGGTTCAAGGATCATCTTTTTATTATCTACAAGTTCAATCGCTTTAATGTAATCATCAGCTTGATACATTAATGTACCAATCAACCTAAGCTCACGATCTTGTACGAATCCTAAATCAACGGCAGGTTTCTCTCCAAAAACGCCAACAATTATTATGTCTGATCCCTTTCTTGCGTTTCCAATCGCCGCATCTATCGTTTCGTTGGTACCAACACATTCGATTATTAAATCTGCTTTATCTGGTCCAAATGCATCTACAATCTCTTCAGAAAAATTTTGTTTTGTTGGATTTATGGTAAAGTCAATCCCAACCTCTTTTGCGATTCCCAATCGAAAATCACTTAAATCCGTAATCATTACTGCTTTAGCCCCAAGAGCTTTTGCAGCTTGTCCTACTAGATTTCCAATTGGACCTGCTCCAAGTACTAGAATATTAAATCCTGAAATATCACCACCTCTTGATACTGCATGCACTGCTACGGCACATGGCTCAATCATGGCACCTTGTTCATATGTCATATTTTCCGGGAGTTTAATGACCTTTTCAGCATCGATGGCAAAAAATTCTGAACCTGCACCAGTTGTTTGGAAACCCATAACTTTTAGATCATCGCAAATATGATTCCTTCCGTGAGTACATGGATAACATTGATTGCAAACTTCTTGAGGTAAAATCGTCACTTTATCGCCTGTTTTAAGATTCTTTACATTTGACCCAATTTTTTCAATTTTTCCAGAGACTTCATGACCTTGGGTAATAGGATAGTCGGTATATGGATGTTTCCCATGATAGACGTGAATATCACTTCCACACACTCCAATTCTCATCATTTTTATGAGAACATCATTTTCTTCCAATTCAGGAATCGGAATATCGCGAAATTCTATTTTACCTGGAGCCGTCATTACTTCTTGCTTCATATTTTTCATCTCGTCATTCAAAAATATTCTTTAAAAAGTAAAAATATTCTTAATATTTTTAATATTAGCATTCTAAAAGGCTTAATAATTAAGTATTTTGATTTGATATATAGAAAAGTGTTTTTTTCAGTGAAAATTCCATTGTTCTACCGTTTCAATCATTATCACTTTTTCTTCACCATTTTTTCCTTTTCCTTCAAAATAAAAAATAAAAAATTTTCATGGAAATCAGACGCTGAATTTACCTCTCAAGGAATATTGAAAACTAATCAAATAATATAAAAATGATTTTACATAGAGAGGAATATGAATCGTATCCAAATCAAAGCTCGCGGATTCACCTTTAATGCCTGGTCAGCTGGACCGAAAGATGGACCATTGATACTATTACTGCATGGTTTACCCCGAACAAGTTGGGAGTGGCACCATCAGTTGCCGAAGTTAGGGGAGGCGGGATACAGAGCTGTTGCACCTGATCTGAGGGGTTACTGTCCGGGTGCGCGACCTGAAGGTGTGGATCAATACGTTGTAAATGAGTTTGTCGAAGATATCCTAGCAATCGCAAACCAACTTGGATGGGCAGATCGTCCTTTTCATCTTATGGCTACTAGTATCGGATCTGTGATTGCATGGCGTCTTGCCGGAGAACATCCTCAGCGCGTAGCAACGCTGGTTTGCATTAATGTTCCACATCAGGGCGCATTTACCGAGGTGATGGCGACAGAGGCGGCGGACAAGCTACGAAAAGGGTTTAGTTATTTTTCTAATTTCAAAAAAGAAGGCATGGAATTGATAAATTTTGAGGAAGCAATTAAACGCATAGGATTACCAGCCGAAGAGAGCAACCCTTATCGTGAGGCGCTCAGTAGCGAAGAAGCACTTCGAGCCGTTTTTCACTGGTATCGGGCAATGCCCTCATGGGCGTCTCAACCATTAAAGCCAGTTGTCATGCCCACTCTATATATCTGGCCCCGAAATGTTGGCAATGTGTCCCAAGAAGCGGCTGAAGCGAATGCGCATTATGTGAAGGGACCATATCGATTCGAGATCCTCGAAATTGCGCTCAATTGGGCACTTCAAATGGAGCCTGAAAAAATAACCCGCTTGTTGCTTGAACATCTGGCGGAACACGCCCAATAAGACGATGCGTTGCTTAGATTCATCTAACCATTAGAAACTAATGCTTTTAAAGTCGTTAATCCCCGAAATCTTTTTCTTCTTTTCTTAGACAAGCTTTCCAGATTTCGTAGGATTCACATGTTATAAGTGAACCCTTAGGTCGTTTGTATTGACATCTACTCTTTTCATCGTCTACCCAGCATAAGCAAATAGGTTGATCACCCATTTTTATTTCTCCAAATAAATTATAAATAAATGAAGCTAGGTCTTGATTATTTGGAAGATATTTCTCTTGGATTTCTAACAGTGTCTCTGGGTCAGGATAATACCATTCTCCTAGAATTTTATATTTTTTCAACAACTCCTTTATCTCTTTTTCAATATCTTCTTCAAAAACACAAACCATTTCTAATTCTATACTATTGCTTATTTGAATTGCTTTCAAACGCTTGTATGGATTCTTAGATCTTCCTACTTTTATTATTTTATAAATCTTATTTGTAATAATATATGTGTTTTCATTCATATTCATCATTCTTTTTTTTTTATTCATTAAAAAATTCTAAAATAATAACTTTGAGATTATTTCGTGTTTTATTTTAAGTTTTCTTATTTATTCTTCGTCTCAATGAAATTTTAATGGAAATTAAGTCGAATAATTAATTGCCTTCATTCCTTTTATTTTATAGTTATGACAGATAAAAACATTAAAAAAATAGAATGAGTTTCACTAATTCTTAGAGCTTTTTTTCCTTTTTATTTTGTACGAATTTTAAATTATATATGTACATTTACAATAAATAATTTTTATTATTGAATATCACGATTTAGAAAATCAGCATATACAAAAGTAAAAATTTTTAAGAATTGTGGGCTTTTAGAATTCTGAAAATGAATTTTTTACCAAATTAGACTATGAATTACTAACGAAAAGGGGATATTTAATTTTTAGAGATTTTACGATTGAGAAACAATATCTTAATTTTCCCGTTAAACAGGGAACAAAAGAGAGCTTAATACACTTCATTATTGATGGTAAAATTGTACGTGAATTCAAAGTTTCCTTGGCGATAGGCGACCCTGATTTTTGGGTATTTCTTGACGTTTCTCAATTTAAAGGTAAAAAAGTTACATTACAAATCAAAAAGGAGAATGAAGCTTTCGATAAAATTTATCAAGCTAGTTCATATCCTGGAGAAGAAAATATTTACAAAGAACACCTAAGGCCTCAATTCCATTTCTCAACACGTCGAGGATGGACTAATGATCCTAATGGTCTAGTCTATTATGACGGTGAATATCACCTATTTTATCAGCATAATCCCTACGGATGGAATTTAGGCGATACGGGAAATATAGCTTGGGGTCATGCAATAAGCAAAGACTTGATACACTGGAAAGAATTGCGCGATGTCATCCATCCGGATAACTTAGGTTCAGTTTACTCTGGTTCAGCAGTTGTTGATAAGCTAAATACTATGGGCTTTCAAAGTGGTGACGAAAAACCAATAATATGTATATATACTTCCGCAGGTGGTACCAATCCGTGGTCAAAAGGCAAACCTTTTACTCAGTCAATCGCATATAGTAATGACAAGGGTAGAACTTTCACTAAATATAGTGGAAATCCTGTTCAAGAAGAAGTTGAACCATTTAACCGTGATCCTAAAGTTATTTGGCATGAACCAACAAATCAGTGGGTAATCGTGTTATATTTAGAAGAAGGTGTTATGGGTTTTTTCACTTCCAAAGACCTTAAATCTTGGCAACTTCAAAGTAGATATGAAAGAGATAATCTTCATGAATGCCCAGAGTTATTCCAATTGAGTGTTGATGGAAATCTACAGAACAAGAAATGGATTATGTATGCTGGTAACGGCCGTTACGATATAGGCCAATTCGATGGGAAACAATTTATTCCCGATACTAAAGGGATTACTTTTAACTATGGTAATTGTTTCTACGCATCACAAACTTTTAACAATATTCCTGAAGAGGATAGCAGGCGTATTCAAATAGCATGGGGGGTAAATGCCATACCAGGCATGCCCTTTAATCAACAAATGCTTTTTCCGGTTGAACTTACACTAAGAACTACAGAAGCGGGACCGCGATTATTCGCTCAGCCTTTAAACGAAATTAAGAAAATTTACAGAAAGAGCTGGATTTCTCAAGATAAAATTGTCGAAGAAGGTCAACATTCAATTTTGGAAGAAAAATACGATGAAGGTCTTTATGATATCTCAGCTGAGTTTGAAGTTGGTAGTGCCGAAAAATTTGGACTTATTATCAATAATATCCAAATTACCTATGAAATCAAGGAGCAAAAGCTCATTTGTCAAGAGCGTGATGCGTCATTGAAACCGATGGAGGGTAAAATAAAATTCAGAATCCTCGTTGATCGCACAACATTAGAGCTTTTCGCTAATGATGGCCAAATCTACATGCCGATCCGCACACATATAAATATCACAGAGTTTTTAGAACTTTTTTCTAAATACGGTACGGATCTTGATACCACAGATCTTACTGAGCTCTTTCCATACAAGCTTAATTATTCAGTACCATACACTAAACCTATCATCATAGGGAAAGGCGATATTTTAGTTTTTAGTGAAGGAGGAAAGACTAAACTAGTTAAAATAGAGATTCACGAGCTAAACTCAATTTGGCAGTAAATATTTACTGAACACCAGAAGTTCTGAATTTGATGGCCAAAATTTATTTTTCATTATTTGATCAATTTTTTTTTAAATTTATTGAATAAAATCCAGTGCCCTCACGAATTCAATAATTTTATCAAAAATAATTAATAATCAATAATCAATAATAATGGGATATTTTTAAAAACAGTTTAAGAGATGAAACTAAGCGATTATCATACACATAACAGACGATGTGGACATGCATTAGGTGAAATTGAGGATTATGTAAAAGTTGCGATTGAGAAGAATCTTAATGAAATAGGAATATCAGATCATTTTCCCTTAGGAGCGGTAATTGATGATCCACGAATAGCGGAATTTATTAAAAAAGCGTCAATGGAAGTTGAGGAATTCCCCAGTTATATTAAAGAAATAAAAGGACTGAAAGAAAAATATAAGGATAAAATAAGCATTCGAATATCCACAGAAGTTACTTTTTACACCCCTGGAAGAGCTTTATCTCGGCAAAAGGAGGTTCTTAAACCTTTTATAGATGATATGGATTATATAATTGGGGCGATACATGATATAAAATGGCATGAATCTCCTGTAATCCTCATGAATCCAAACGAAGGTTCTAATATCCTGAGAGAGTATGGTGAGGATAAAATCATATTAGAATATGTAAACAAATTAATAAAATTGGTAGACACTAATTTTTTTGATGTTATTGCTCATTTTGACAATTATCGTATTTTATTTCCTCCAAATAATCCTAAATATTCCCAAAATATATGGCAAAAGCTCTTGGATCTATTAGACAAGATTAAAAATAAGGGAATGGCTGTTGAGATTAATACTTCAGGAATTCTTAAACAAATCGGCAGTCAATATCCCGATGATGAAATTCTTAAAGAAATGATTCAACGTGAAATCCCTTTACTGACAGGTTCAGATGCTCATAGACCTGATTATGTTGGATACATGTTTGAAGAAAATATAGAAAAAGCAAGAAAATTGGGTTTATCTCATTTATGTTTATATGAAAAACGTGAGCAAAAATTAGTAAAGATTTGATATCATCTTTTAAAGAAAAAGAAAAATCTTACTCTTATTAAAAATTTGTAGCTATAATACTTATTGAATTCCAAAAATCCTGAATTCTACATAATTCCGTCCCAAGCTTTTCTTTCTATTCCATATGGATCATCGACTGCTTTTATCTCCTTGCCTAAAAGCATTGTACTCCTTTTTTCCGTGTCATATTTAGGCCAATCGGGTATGCTGCTGTGAGAAGGATTTCCCGTTCGAGCAAATGCTATCCATGAATCCATAATTTTTTCACTGAATTTCTGCGCTTCTTCGCTCGTATCCGAATAAAGGTTCCAATCTGGTTTATCCAGTATCCCAAATACGAAGGGTATTTCACAAGTGTGGAAGGCTCCAAATTTCCCGTCCATAAATGGAGATGGCCATGTAAATAAATACATATAAGTATTAGGATTTTGTATAGATTGAGCCTCGGCTGTTCGTATGGCAGCAATACGAAATTCAAAATCGGTTAAAAATGCATCCATTACTGCTTGGGCGGATAGAGAATCCTCATCTTTCCTTGTTTCTCTATATGCATTTATTAAGCTTGCTGCTTTATCTTCATTTTGATCAAGAGATTTAATAACAAGTTTTATCCAGTTATGCATCCCATTTTCACTTACTTCCTTGAAAGTGGAATCATCATCCGGTTTCATTGATGTGGATTCATTCAAATTTGTACCAATTAGCAAATCAACCT
>Ga0307379_10001928_pt1 | contig 31544 bp, 32 predicted proteins | sample UN2MG_FD_202237 | JGI IMG/M metagenome (GOLD analysis project Ga0307379, IMG submission 202237) | Soil microbial communities from Risofladan, Vaasa, Finland - UN-2 | ecosystem: Environmental > Terrestrial > Soil > Coastal area > Acid sulfate soil | place: Finland: Risofladan, Vaasa | collected...
GGTTGTATTGCCAGGATTCGCTATTTCACGAATCTCTATACCAAGAGTCCACGTGCATGTTCCTGGTGCGACAGTAAATCGTTCAAGAGTGTAACTACGAGTTGACGTGATTGGGAGCCATGCACCTGTTGTGCCCCACGTTATGGCATTAGAGCCTGTTATACCCATATCTGTAACAAACACCTCGAATGATGAGGCTGGTCCACCACTCAATAACCAATCACTGCCAAATTGAGTGTATACAAGAATGGCCGCTGTGCTTCCGGCAGCTGACTTACCCTCACCAGTTGACTCAATTCGAACGGCTGCTAGTGGGTAATACAAACCATATGCAACTGATGCTCCGTCTTTGGTGGCTGGTAGGCTGGCGAGTGAAATCGTACCAACAGATGGTAATGGTGAACCGACAATTGGTGAGCCACCTGTATTACTCGATATTTGCATAGCCGTCATGTACAAAGCAGGTCCATGGTCAGGTGTAGAACCCGAAGAGTCCATGTAGAAATTAACGGCAGTGTCCCCACTCATTTCACAAATATATGAAATCGTAACAGGTGCTGCTCCATCTGGCCAATCAATATTTTGTCCGGGAGTCTGAGCGACAATAGTTCCCACTCCAGGCGTTGTTGATCCTCGGCGTAAGTACAATGGATACATATAGTGGGTACTTGTTCCTGCACTTCGCATAGTTCCATATCCGTTTACGAGATAAGTCTCGTTGGGGTTTAAGCCGCTTATAGAACTTGTGCCAACAAATATATTACCGGTTGGGAATCCGCCGGAGGCAGATAAATCATCAACGTATTTTTTATTTGGGATAATGTCATCGCTTGTTACAAGCGACTCATATGTGGAATTTAGTGATCTTAGAACGCCGCCCGACTCTATTCTAAATCGCTGAGTAGCTCCGGTCGAGAAGCTTAATTCATTCGTGCCTGAGCGATATATTCCGTTGTCTGTATCAAGACCGAAACCATAAGCGGGCGTGGCAGCGGAAGTTCCTGTAGTGGCTCCTACTATGGGAGCGGTGAAGATTTTGATGCTATCTATTTGTTGTGCGGTTGAGGTTAGTACGACTGTGCTGTCGACGTCAACTTGATTAGCTGATACGCTAATGCCATCACCCTGACCAACATTAATCGTCACATTAGAATCAATTGTGGTTGGACTTCCAAATAACCCCTTACCTGCTCCAATCGTTATAGCAGAGTGGTCTATGTGTTCGTTGGCAACAAATCCAGAGAGGTTGTCGTGAACGATTTGTGAGTCGTTTGTTGATACCAATCCGGGAGAACCCTGAACAGTAATACCTGTTCCTGCTCCCACGTTAATTGTTACTGATAGAGGCGATCCTGCTGGGAATCCGCCTCCCGTCAACCCCGCACCAGCTACAACGTCAAAACCTAAACCAGCAGATGGTGGAACAACCGCTCTCCACGCGGATGGGCTTCCGGACGTATCCCATACCTGTAGATCAACCGTATTCCACCAAAGTTGTCCATCCATTGGGTTGTTCGGTGGCGTAGTACTAGAAAAGTTTTCCAGTAGGCGCACAATGTTTCGATTGCGCTCAGTACCATAGGGCGAAGCCCCACGGCCATGGAGCACCAAACTTGTGCTGGTTCTGTCAACGCCCTTCTCATCTATCATTGCGATAAGGTCGCCTCTAGAATTTTTAATACTATATGACATTAACTACTTCGGCCCTTAACTGGTTTGTTGCCCTTTGTAACATTAAGATCATTCTGAGCATCGTGTGGATTACCAGGGTTTCTACCTGGAACACCACGAAGTTGGGCTCTGTATGCTGTCCACTGTGCTTTCTCGGGAGGTGTTAATCCTGAATCATCAAGCTGTGTCCAGTCGCTATTGAGAAGCTCTTCGTTTCGTTGGCTACGAACATATTCCCACACAGTAATATCGTCACGGCTGTCTACCCAATTAGTACCATCCGACACCCACCAATCTTGTCTTTCAGAAAGTCCGCGACGAGGATCTGGTTTGTACAGGTTTACAGTTCTGAAGATAGAGCCGAGCATGTTATCCCTCCATTGCACGTCGGGAATTTGAATAACTTCAAGCGGAGGCGATGGCGTAACTCGCATATCGTATAAGAGTTCAGCTACATTGGTGATTGTGTTTTTTAGTAGATATTTCATTTTCGTTTTCCTAATTAATTGTTACGGACTCTGAACAAAGAGTGTGATTGAAAAATTATTTGGGCCGTCGTAAATTGTACTTCCGCCATCATGACTAAGTTCTATAGAATATGTCCCAATATTGGTGCTAGGGCCGCCATCGCTATTTCTAAAGCCCCACACAGGATTTGTACTTATTTGAATCCACGTGTTGAGGGCTGACGATCCTCCAATGCTAACATGTGAGACACCACTTACATATTGCAAGCGGACATACCAACCGGTCGCACCTGGTTCCGACGAAGAAAGTGGGGACCAGTCTAGTGTTACAGTGGAGAAAAAATCCAACGTCTCCTCGCTGAATCTGGCCTCACCCGTAGAATCATAGTACACATACGCGTCGGCTGTAAAACCGTCTTCATCAAGTGAGCTTAAATCAGCCACTTGTGCAATGTATCCAGCCGGCGAACCAAGTGGTATCGGTGAGCCGACGTTAGTTAACTGAACGGCAGTAAGATACTGTGAACATATATTACCGCCACCGTGAGCCGTGTCATTGATTTGCCAATTAAGTGTAGTGTCGCCTCCCATTACAATAACCAAGGAAGCAAATGTAGGACATTGACCGTCCATCCAATTAATGCTTCGCTGTCCTGTTATTCCCTTTACAGCACCGGATGCACATGTCGTAGATCCGGTCCTACAAACATGAGAACTAAGAGTCGCTCCACCAGTCCCTTTGTTTGGCAAGACTCCCCATCCCTGAACTAGATATGTTTCATTTCCTTTTAACCCCGACAACGAGCTTGTTCCCACAAACGTGTTAGAAGTAGGAGGGGCTCCACCAACAGCAATATTATCGTCTACATATTTTTTGTTTGGAATATCATCATCTTCTGTTACAAGCGTATCATAGTTAGGTGTTTGTGCTACTAACGCGCCTGTGCTGGAGATACAAAGCCGTTGTGTTCCTCCGGTTACAAAACTCATTTCATTTGCTCCCGAAAGGTATATTCCTGTGTCCGTATCGGCACTAAATGAATATGATGGCAGAGATCCAATTGTAGCACCTGCTCCCCTTAACTGAACAGAAAAGGTTTTTGTACCAGCAATTGATTGCACAGCGCCAGGCGAGCCATAATTATTGGTTCGAACAACAGTGCTGTCAACAGCAATACTACCAGGCGACCCGAGCGACAAAATACCATCACCTGCACCAAGTCCTAAGGTCTGGCTTGCATCTATGGTCGACCCAATTGTCGTAAAACCGGTGCTTAAAATAAGGGTGACACTACTGTGATCTATGTGTTCATTAGCAACAAATCCAGAAAGGTTATCGTGAACAATTTCTGAATCGTTTGTTGATATGGAATTAGCTGTTACAGTAATGCCAGTATTGAATGTTCCAACACGAAGAAGAACCTGCAAAGGTGATAATGTAGGGAAGCCACCTTCGTTTAAGCCGTCACCAGCGATTATTGTAAAGCCAAGTTCACCAGGTGGTGGAACAGCAGTTCTCCACGCGCCTGTAGATGGGCTGCCTGTGCTAGACCACACAAATAATTCTACACCCGTTTTCCACCAAAACTGACCTTCGACAGGATCGTCTGGTGGCGTTGAATTTGAGAAGTTTTCAAGAAGATAAACAAGGTTTTGATCCCGCTCGAGACCATATTCGGGAGCCCCACTGCCATGCAAGACAAGACTTGTAGTGTTGTCTCTGGTTCCAGCGGGAATAGTTGTTACGACGTCACCAGCAGAGTTTCGTATGGTGTAAATCGTAGGTGTTTTTGCCATCCTAGCAGCCTCTAACGCAAAAATGCGTACCTTATTGTATTTAGGTATTTATTAGAGGTCTAGCTCACGGATATACTTCTTCATTTGTGCGACTATTTCAGGATGCTTGGACTTCTTATCCATCCAGTAAGCCGGGCGAATTATGGCTTCCATTGCTATCCGCTCCTGGCTTGTTGTTTTATTGATAAGAAATTCTTTGAATTTAGAGCTGTGGAGGAGAATCCACGGTGACAGCTGTCTGCGATGTAACATTAAAATTACGTCGTTTGGTTCAAGATACTCGAACACCTTTGATACATCCACCTCATATTCATCAGCAAGTTTGAACAAATACTCAATTGTTTGATGGGCTTGTTTATTAGGGTCTGAATTCTTGTCCAGATACTCAATGAAACTAGCGTAGATGTCACTATTAACCCATATGACAGGCTGTATACTCATCTCTTTCATATACCAAATGAATGTGTCGATGTCAGGTAGGCCGACCTTTTGGGCGAACTGAGCGAACTTGATAAACGCTGTGTAAAACTTGGAAGTGAGAAAGGTCTCAATTGATGGAACGGCCCTACGGTGAGATTTCATCCACTTTTGGTAGTATGACCATGCTGTCTGACCAAGAGGTGTTTTTATCTGATCATCTCGTGCCATAGCTTTACATCTATGAACCATATATCTGCTTTCAATTTTGAAGCGCATGCCACAGAACTTACATTCATATTTGTATCCGGTGCTCATAAACGGTTCTTCAATTCTCGCTTTAGTTTCGCTATGTCTTCTTTAGGCAACCCCAAATCTTCTCCCATTGTGAGAACATCACCGTTGGTTAGAATAGGGGCAACGCTAATTGCGTCTGAAGTGCTATAATGTAATGTCCGCTTAATAACATCAACTATCAACGGGGTTGTTGTAGTCTTCTTTGATTTTGCTTTATTCCAATGGTAACGCCTGCCAACCTTGCCGCTCGAAGATATCGTCAATAGTTGCCACAGCAACTTCTTGTGCTTCGTAAGGGAAAACACGAACCGATTTGTAAGCTCACTCAAGAAAAAGATTTGACGGGCATCTGTCGTTCCAGTAAGCCATCGCTGGATGACAAGCGGAGCCATCGCCTTTACTTCTTCTTCCGTAAGAGTATCGTAGTAAGCGTGGTTCTTTTTGTTTATCTGTTCAAGAACAGCAAATATATCGAGTTTATGTTTCGTCGTCATCAACAAATTCTTTTGGCACAGAAATACGACGGTCACAGAACTTACACCTAACATGGTTTTCAAAGTATGTCAAGTGGTCATACGGATGGATGCATTCCTTTACCATGGTCAATCGAAGCTCTTGTATAGCGTCAAAGATTGGTATTTTTTGTTCGATTATTTTGAGAATTTGTTCTTCAAGAGGTCGCATAGTAGCGATTAGCTTAACCATGTTATCCATCTTACGATTCCACGAGGTCTTTTCGCTTCGATCGGCATTATTAGCAATCGACTCTAATAGCTGTCGTGATCGTGATTCTGTCATTGTCTCATTATCTGGTTTACGTTGTCTGGCCATTATTTTATTACCTTCATAGCATCGTCATAATCTGTGTGCCTTGATGGTGTTTTTGGGTTGTAAACAACATCAGCAACCAAACCCGATACAGTAAATGTAACGTTGTTGGGCGGGATAACACAATCTTCAAGTAGTTCTATTTGTTTTTCAAGTTTGCGTACGTCGGCATCTGGATTTATTTGTAGTGCTTGAACTAGTTTGGTCCGGAAGTATTCGATATCTTCAAGACCAGCATCAATAACTTCTCCACCCGGCAGCTCTTCAACTTCAATAACTTCTCCACCTGGAAGCGCTTCAACTTTAGACGGAAACTTAAATTCCATATACTCATCTGGCATATCATCTGCAATTCCTGGAGGGGCTGATACAAGTCTTTCACAAGTACAATCTGAAGCACTCCATGAGCATGAGTGGTCCCAGTTGTGCCAATTACAATGATCCTTGTGTGTCAATCCCATTCTTTGACGAGCTACCTCTATGATACTTTCAGCTTCTGGCACCTCAAGAATTCTTCTTACTTGTCCAAGGACCTTCACTGCATCGAACTCAGCATTCTCTTCCCAAGCATCTGGTTTCCTATACTGGTCAATACAATCCCAAAATACCCTACAAGCATCAGTTGGATTGTAATTGTCACCATACTCCAGTTCACCCGATGACATATTAATTCGTACTAGCATGTCGCCATCTTCACCATAAATTTCGAAGTTATTAGCTGAAAAGAAGTCCAACGTGGGGGTTGATTCGAAATACATAACAGAGTCATCGATAGTTCCTTCAAACAATGGCTTACATGCTTGTTCAGATTCACAGAGTGATTTTATCTTTATCCCATTGCTTATCTCAGGCGATCGGTGCTTTGCGTCGTAACCAATTGTACTCTTTTCCATTTCACATAATGGGCATGCAGTGTCCGGATAGTGAACTGTGGTGTTTTTGTCGTCGAAATAACTTTCTGTTTCTATGTCGCCGAATGTAACCACTGCGTCCTTTGGAAAATCCTTTATCTCTAGGTAGGTTCTATTATCTTTCATTTTTTATTATACCTGTGTTAATCTTATGAACATTGCAGCAGCGTTTATCTCTGGATCTGCAACAATGCCGTGTTTGTATAGGTGGTCAGCAATAATTACAATTCCTGATTCCCATTTATTTTTATCTGTGAATTTTGGAGCCTTCTCGAGATTCTCATATAAGAATCTGTACACCTCTTCCCACTCTTCTGCTACCACATTCTCACAACACAATAAGCGAGCATCTAGCCACTTATCCCGTGCAATGCAATCGAGCAGCTTAAATTTGTAATCACCAGCTTCGTCTTGTTGGGGTAGCTGTAGCACTCCGGCTTCGTTGGTGTGTTGTTGTAAAAGATTAACAATCTTTCGTATATCAGGATAGCCGATGGCGACGAACTTATCGAGTGAGCCAATATCAAACTTAACCTTTTCAGCCATTAATACACCAGCCGCATATTCCGTGATATCGAGTTTATCTCCTGCCTTAAACCGGAAGTGCTGACATCGAGATTTGATCGCTGGAATGATTTTGTTCTCATAATTACAAGTAAGAATGAATCGAGCTACGTCAGCATATTCTTCCATCATGCTACGCATCACGCCCTGACCGGCTAGTGTAATGTAATCAGCTTCCTCAAGACATACCACCTTAAATTCGCCCATCGCATAAGTGCTAATGAATCCTTTAATCTTGTCTCGAATTGTATCAACAGAGTTCTCATCAGATGCGTTAATGACTAACACGTCCGTGTCGTCAATGTCCAGCTCACGAACTAGAATCTGTGATAGTGTTGTTTTTCCTGAACCCTGCACACCAGATAACAACAGGTGTGGAATGCTTTTGTCTGCTAACATTTTTGTTATTGCAGATTGCAGAGCTTTATCGTGAAAGATGTACTCGTCTATTGTTGTGGGGCGATATTTTTCTACCCACAATTTGCGTTTATGTTCGCTCATGTATTCTCCTGGGGATTTCACGCTCCAGTATACATTATTTTATTTTTGAAGAATAGGGTTCTTTGTTGCGACGGCAGCTCGGTCTGAAGATCGTATAGCAACATCCCAAGGAACGTTTCGAGCTGTGGCGATTTTACGCAATCTTTTCATTAATTCTTTTTCGTTAATCGTGAGGTCTCGACCGTTTAACTTGCTCATAGCCGTCTGGAGAATTTCACCCGTAATCTTTTCATCTTTTACGGGTATTGTGTTAAGCCACTCTCTGTCTTTTTTTGAGTAAGATTCCACTACCTGCTCGGGTGTTGATATAGCATCAACGATTTCTTGGACAGGCTCAACTGGTTCGTCATCAATTAGTTTGATTAATTCGACACCATCATTTTTTACAGTTGAGGCGGAAACTTTAAATCCCGTAGGCGGTTCGGGGTCATCGTCATCATCGTCGTCTAGATCATCGCGCGCAACAAGTGGTTTGCCCCGTAGTTTCATAAAGGAAAAGTTCGCGCCCATTAGTAGTAGAATTGCCATTGGGTCGAATACAAAAATAAATGCTATGATTACAAGACGGACAGCCTTTTCGAGATTGGTGCTGCCGTCTTCATATATCAGTGCGGCGATGTATTTTACAGGCCCAACCTCTAGTTCGAGTTGTCGGAGTTCCGAAGTTAAAGTTAATTTTTCGTCTTGAAATTTACCAATTGCGTCTTCGGCGCTGTCGATTGTTCCTGCTAATGCAGTTCTTTGTTCTTCCTGATTTGCACGAACAGCGCGGGATCCGTCTGGACCACTAATTTTACTATATTGAATTAGAGTATTAACCTGCTCATCTAACTGACTCTTAACAGTTTCTGCATCGGTGATCTTGGATTGCTCACGAGCAATTCGTTGGTCGAGTCGTTCAATTTGTGCGGTGTTGTTTCCAACTGGCGCGTTCTGCTCGAGGTGAGCTTTTGACAGGAACCCGAAAATACCCATGCTTGTAAGTAACATAGCTACAATTACAGCAGGTAACATTGTAAATTTTATGGATGTTTTTTCTTTCCAGTTCTGGTATATCCAACTAACACCTACTACCTTTCCGAGCTCAATTACGGCTCCCATTATTAAGGCGGGGATTGGTGCTCCGGCAAATACGGCCATGATTCCAGCAATAGCAAACCAGGCCGCGACTGAAGCCATAGCAAGTGCTGTGATTAATGTAAGGACTGCAAAGAACATAATACTCCCCCTTTCAGGTTTGGGGTATTTATGGAGTTAAATCACGTCGTCGTCGTCAACAGCGATTATCTGGTCTGGGTCTGTCCGCGCGAAACGCACGCCTTTATAGTCTACTACACGTGTCCACTTGAGAGCTTCGACGAGAACTTTTTGACCTATGTGGAATTCTTCCGACACTTCCGGGCCTAATCCAATGATTACTACCCAACGAGGAGTTTTTGTTGTGTCGTCTAACTGCGTGGGAAGTTCAAATCCCCATTTAGTTTGATGTAAGAACGCGCCCTTCTTAGCTTTATCAACTTCATCTTGAAACTGAAAGAGAATGTGGTTGGCGATCGGTTCTAATTCACTCGGCAATATATCCATTATTTCTTAACTGTCTTCTTTTTAATTTTACGCTTCTGTGGCTCTTTGACTGACTCTTTGACTTCGTCTATCTTTGGTCCCTGTTCAGCTGATTGAACTTCGATAGTTGGTTTAACATCAACAGGTTTTGCTTTATTCTTAGCTTCAAGGAGTTGATCCTTAACACGCTTTACACGACGACGCATCTTCTGGTCGATGAAGTCTTGACGAGCTTGGACATTTGTTGGCCTCGGTGAGTCAACCATTTGTTCTTTGATTTTTAACAAATCAAAGTCAATAATTTGTCCCTTAGCTGATCGGACTTTCTTTGGCATTTTGGTTCTCCTTTGCGTCGGGCGGTCGTAAGAAATCTGTAAAATCTAAGTTATATTTGACGCTATCAACATCATGCACACCAATCAAATATAACACATATGATGACACACTACTTCCGCGGCCAACACCCCACACAATATTTTTATCTTGTAAGGTATTTATGACATAAATTATCGCCCTTAGAATTGGTACTAACCCCAGTCTTTGATACATATGAAGTTCGTCGCTAACCCGTAGAGACCGGACGTCTGACTCTTCGCTTGATATTGAGTCAGCAACACACACTTCAGCCCACTTGTCGATAACATATTCAATTACATCGAGTGATTGGTAGGGTTCGGGGAGATTCCACTCAAAATTCAATGGCCTGATCTCTGTTTTCGCGTTGATTTTTTTTGCTGGTGCTGCAAATTTATTATATTCGCGAATCAGGTCGGTTTCTTCCGTAACACAGATTCGCGTTAGACCCTTATCAATCAGTTCAATGACGCGTTTGGGCGAAACCACGGAGTCACCATCAAAATATAGGATTCTGTCTTTTAATTCAGTTTTAAACGAATTTGCTATCATAACCACCAGTAGTGTCGATGTCTGGGGTCTTCACACCTTTACTTCCATCGGCCAATTGTGTTAATGATGAAACAGGAGGAGGTGGGGTTGGATCAACGTCCACGTTGGGCACCGGAACTTGTGGGAACCCAGCTAAAATATTGTCCACTGAACCTTCTGGTATTACAACATTTGACTGAGGAGACATAATTCGGGTATTTGTAATTGGGCGCTCAGATGTGTCAATCAATAGATCGATTTTAGCGCGGATTCGCTTCCATTGCGCCTCGGTTGGATACCAGTCCTCACCAAGAACCATGTCCATTCCTTCGATCATTACTTTGAAGTCACGAATTGTTAAGGTTTTTGTTTCTTTTTTATCTTCACTCATAGTTTTTATCCCGTGATATCACCAACAACGGTATCTTTCAAATATTTATTATACGTGTCGGAGGGGGTTACGTTGACCCATTCTGTTGGACTGATAGGGTGACACAACATTTGGTGCTTGCTAAGCGACGGCCCCACATTAACATACTCTGATACGTAGTTCACAACCGTTATAAGGCCTGGTTCGTGTCGGACAATGTTGGGGTTTGAAATGTCATATACGAAGGCTGTGAATTCTCTACCCGCAACATCAGATACCTCGACCACGTCAAGCTCTGATGTTTCTTGAGAGTAAACAAGGATATTCCATGCGGCAGGCAAGAAGAAATCAAAACCCCTGATTCGAACTTGAATTGATGAACACACAATTTCTTCAAGCACCAACAATGGCGCAAGTGTGTAATCCATTATTTGAAGATCGAGTACCCACATGTAGTCTGTTGGAGTTGGGGTATAGATGTCATCCAGTATAATTGTTCTGTTGTTATCGTCAAAAATCAGCATATCTTACCTTCTTCTCTGAGTGGGAGTATTGCGCTTCTTTATAGAATTTTTTTCGTTCTGTTTTATGGCGCTTTGCATATTTTAAGTCTGAGCAGATATCTGTGAATCCGACCGAGTCTTTGTCGGGTGCCTTTCTCAACCCCCGTCCAATTGTTTGAATGATTCGTACGAATGATTTTCCAACATCAACTGCCATCATGTGAAAAATTCGTTTAATGTTTAATCCAGTAGAGGCAATATGAATGGTTGCTATGACAACAATGTTATCGTTGTCTCTAAACAAATCATATACCTGCTTTCGTGCTTTCGCTTTGTCCTTTCCGTAAACGAACACCGCGCCTTCAATCATTTCCGCCAGTTTTTGTCCATTGCGCACACCATCAACCAAACAAAATACATTGCCCTTACCCATATCACGTTTCACTTCAATAAAATCTGCAATCCACCTCAGTCTCTTTTTATTAGACTGAAGGTATCGTTTTTCAGAGGTGTAGTCTGGGAAGTACCCATCTTTAAACTGTCGGAGCGTTTGTGGTTTCTCGAGCGGCTCATTAATCTTTAGTTGATCGCAGTACTCTTTATACTCCTTATCAAAGTCTTCTTCAAGTTGGAGAATTTCAATTTCGAGTTTTGCAAGGTGACCCTGATCCATCAAATCCTTAGCAGTGATCGTCTCTCTTACATCACCAACGGTGATTCGCACCGACATGGCGTCTGTCTCTGCCTTAGGAATCGTTCCAGTGCAACCAAACCGTAAAGGAATGTTTGGTGCATCTTCGTTTAGGAGCTTCTGTAAAACTTGTCCCTTTATACCATGACACTCATCAACAATAATCATACCGAACTCTGCTAGAAGCTGTGGGTTATTTTGAAGAGACTGCCAAGTTGAAACAACGTGCTGGTGTTTAATGTCTTTAACTTCGCTGTAGTAGCGGCCGGTATCCAACTCACATATTTCGTATTCAGTTGCGGTTTGTTCGATCAAATCTTTAGAAGGAACGATCGATAGAGATCGTATATCAAACTGACCATACGAATTTGCGAGAGCAGCGCACATAAGCGTCTTACCTGCTCCAGTTCCAGCGACGAGAATACCACCACCAGCTGTAATAAGTTTGTTAACACCTCTAACTTGATAATCACGAAAGATGATTGGTTGGTTCCACTCTGGGTGAATAATGTGAGAGAACATATTCGCGTCGATGAGAGGCGGTTGCGGTACGTTTGATGTGCGTTCGTCTATCAGTTCAATTTTGTATTGGAGCCCCTTCAGTTGAGGGATAATAGCGTCAAGTAAATACACGTAGGTCTTCCCTGTCTTGTGGAAATACCGAATCCTTCCGTCCCACTGACCGAGTTTATACTTTGGATTAAAGAAAAAGTTTGGTGACTTCCGAGAATATTCATCCCAGAAGTAGTTTAGGTGATCAGGTGATAACCCAATCAACACACAATTTACTTCGTCTAGTATCCTTATCTTAACTGTATTATTATATGATGACACTCTCTAGGCTCGCTACTCTTATTTTTGTTATGTTATTAAGGGCATATCCGCGTGATTGAAACGCGTTACATACTGCTTCATATTTTTCGTATATTTCTTTTATTTCTAAGTATACCTCAATTTGATCAAGATATTTCTGTTCATTGTCAATATATTTGTCTTTTTGTCGATCCGACAAATCTCTGTTGTAGTGCTCAGTGAACTTTTTGAATAATTGACCACGCACAGCAGCCGTCTTTGCATCAAAGAATTTAACTAGTGACGACATCTCAGCTCTGCGAGACTCGTAATACAGATGCCAAGCGGCGTGCTCGGCGTTTGCAGCTTCTAAATTCTTACCCTTTATTTGTAGGCGAGGCGATACTAAATCCTCCGACAGAATAGCTTCGTACTCCGTAAGTATATCTGGTAGATTTTTGTAATCCTCTCCTAATCGCTCTATTAAACTCAATTTAATTTTCCTCTTTTGTGCTGACTAAGATGTGTTAGCATTAATGACTTTAACTGTGTCTCTGTGAGGTCTTCTATCTCAAACTCGGTTACAGTTTCCAGCACACTGTCCAATATCTCAGGCGTTAATTCACTCCACCCTAGTTGTTCGTTCGTTGCACCCCTCATTGCTTCTTCAAATGCGGCTTTATCGTGTCCATACGCTGCTTCGTATTCTTCACGAAGTTGGCGTTGTGTCTCTGTAAGATGTTGTTTAATTTCTTCCGTTGTTGCGGTTTCCGCTAACGGTAAGGGGATTGCCACTTTGATAAACTTGCTCATTAAAGAGGCTGTTTGTTCGGTAAGAGTTACAGTTGTGTCATTATCTTTAATGATGTCACCAATTGCATATTCAATTTGTCCAGTAACTAAGATATGGTTGTCAATAATTCGGATATCGCGCCAAATTAACTTTGACTCTTCGTTATCTGATAATTCAAGGATGTCGAGTATAGCAGGAAGGACATTAGCCTGTAGCGTTCGTAGAATCTTATCACTGTGTTCTGAATATGATGCGAATCGCGCGTCTATTAAATCCTGCAGTCTACCCATTATTCCAAATTAGCCTTTGTGTTTCCATTAGTACGTTTGCTGCGTTCAGAAGGTTTGGCTTCTTTGGCAGGGACGTGTTCTTATATAGATCACCTCGGATAAGATTATCCATTTCTTCAGCATACGCTACACACTGGTCATATGTCCACGAGCCGCCACGAATATCGAGCAACTCTTGAGCATCTGGACGCTTAACTTTAAGCACACCCTCTTCGAGGGCTTCTTTGCCCATTCGTAGAAGTCGAACAAGATGCATCGCGTGTTTTGTATCATATCCGTGTTCTTCTTCAAGAGCACTTCGGGTTTCGTTTCGATTATTCTTCCACGTCCAATAGTTAGCGTGCTTGTCTTTCGCTAGGTTATATTCTTCTTTGTTAAATTTTACGACCATGAGAGGTAGTGGGCTTTGTTCATTTTGTGGTTCGTAAGTCGTGTTTAGGGTAAAATCGTCGGAGAACGTTTCATAGTCGGATGCTCGTTCAATTCCATAGATGTTGTATCCATAAGGAACTAACCGAAAGTCAGTCCTCCATTCTTCCATGTTAATCTTAAACATTTTGCAAGCACGGAAATTTTGTACCAGCGAAACAAAATCAATTTGTCGAGGTGGCTCAACTGGTTGGGGATTGTTAATCCACTTGTTGTGACCTTTGATTCGTTTCAATTGAGCAATTGCGTATCCGCTTGTTGTGAATGCAATCTTTGATGAAAGGAATTCGCTTCTGTGTGAACGAAGGAACTCATACGCTGGTGTCGAAAATGTAATGTCAGATTCATCAACCCACAGCGTTTCAACAATGTTTGGATTACAGTCAAGCGTTAGCTTCATAAAATGAGCCAGCTCGTATAATTTGGTATCTTCTTCGTCGGAGTCGATTGCTTCTCGAACTGTGTAAAATGGAGTTAACAAATTAATCGGATCGGCACAAAACACACCTCGGTAATCCAAATCCGACGACGGTAGATTTGTGCCATAGGCGAGACTACCAGCTAAGTGCTTGACAAGCATATTGTCTTGCATCAGCTGTGCAGCGTCTTTAATTTGATGTATATGCATTTCGATAGTTCTCGCAGTTTATGCCCTGATTATACCGGAAACAAAGAGAGGGGTCAACAATGACCCCTCTCCTAACTACGCAAGAATATTGTTTATTCTTCGGTTTTATCGGCAGCCTTTTCCAATCTACGTTGTTTAGCCGTTCGCTTGTCTTCAGGACCTGCCGTATCATCATCAGATACACCAGTTGCAGTTAAGAATGCTGAGCTCATTGATTCTGCCTTTTCGAGAATTTTATCAGCGTAATCTGCAATGTTTTTTGCATACCACGTTTCATCCTCACCCGACAACATATATCGTGACCCCTTCTTCTTAATAATGTCAAGCTCCAGGCCAACTTCCAATAGTCCCGAGAACGCATTCATACCTGATTCATACGGAACTTCGACAACAACCTTCTGAAAGGGTTTAGTGAAGCGAGTTTTGAACCCCTCACACTTCATTTTAATGCCAGTAACCTGTGTATCTTCTTTCAGTTTTAGTTTTGTCAACATAACGATTTGGGATAGTGAAAATCTAATTGCTTCTTTAGCAATGTAAACTCCCTCTCCGTTCATTACGTTCTGGTTTGCGTACACCCCATCTGTCACAACAATCGAAATGTTTAGTTGTTTGATATTCTGAACGAATGTTCGTAGCATCTGTTTCAATTGTTTGTTGCGCTGGCCTTGATCGCCCTTTGTAACGCCCTTTGAGAAGTTATCATCTTCGGTTTCAGTCATTAACATATCGAGACTGTCAATAACGATTAGGACTTGGGGTGCTGCTGGGTCTTCGGCTCCAAAGTCATTTTTATATCCTTTAATGAAGGACGAAATAACTTTGTTCACTTGTGGAATTGTCTTAACTCCCACGTACCGATAATTTTCTGCTGAAGTATCAACTCCAATCGCCTGAACGAATGCTTCGTCGGAAGCGTTCTCCGAATCAATCATTAGCACAAACGCACCCTCGCGCTGAGCGGATGCCATTAAATTAGCAGCCACAAAACTCTTACCAGCTCCAGACGGCCCAACTAGACCCGTAACACGGCCCTGTGGAATACCTCTGTAGAAACTACCAGATATAATTCGGTTCACGGCATAATTACCAACCGAATACCAATATCGAGGTGGCTCGCCAGCGCCAACCTGAACATCCAGGCTGTCTAGGTCTTTCTCAAATGTTTTTAAGAAATTCATTTCCATAATACTCTCCTAGAGTGAGGGGGCTTGCGCCCCCAACTCAATTTAGCTCTGTGCGGCTTGCGCTTTGCGACGATCACGAATCTGTTGAAGGATATCGTCACCATCGTCACTGTCAGCTGGTGCTGCAGTTGTAGGCTCGCTAACAACTGGTGTGTTAGTTACAGGAGTAACACCGGACGTTGTAGTTGCAGGTGCGTCATCATCAGATTGATAAGTAGCACCCGTTAGAGCTGCTTCCAACATTCCCTGAACTTTTTCAACTCCAGGGTTCTTTGGTAGAAGGTCTGATAGAACACCAAGACTCTCTTCAACAACAGCTAGTTGCTCTGCTGTAAGATCGGAATTGGTGCGGACAAAGCGTGAACCAACAGCATAAGTTGAGTACTCGCCCTGCTTGCTCTTTTTAATAACGAAATCACAACCATTCTTGAATGCGTATGGGACTGTGTCCAACTCACCACTAGAGAATGCTTCTTTCATTACGTTATAGATTTGGTATCCCAGTGTTAGGAATCGAACCTTACCTACATGCGTTTCACCGGTTGTGGTGTCAGCGTCAAGAGGATCTTCGATGATAAGGGCTTGGGTAATGTACTGCTTTTTACGCCAGTACTTCTTACCGTTTGTCTTATCTTCCTTCTTGTAATACTCCGAAGAAATCTTACAAATTGGGCAGTCTTCGTCATACGTCTTCAAACACGCAACGGACTTGTTCTCGCCGTTGATAGTAAGGGTGTGCATGAGTTTTTCGACCATGAAGCCAAAAGGATTATCACCATCAGCGTCTGGCAGGAAACGAACGGTAGCGGATTCGCCATCTTTCATTTGCCAAAAAGGATAGTAGTTATTAGGTAGGTTGTTGCCGTCGTTTTCGGACTTTTTAAATGCGGATTGCAATTGTTCAAGTGTGAGTGTCATGTATTTCTCCTTTCTCTACTTGTTTTATTATTCTCTTCTGAGGGAGATTATTTTCGCTTATTTTACTTTCTCTTCTAGTGTGACATCAACGGTCATGTTTTTATCACAAATGTATTTATGTATTTATTTTGTTCGTCGACCTTTTTTTCGGTTCTTTTTCACCCAAAAATCATCACCCATTTCAAGGGCTTGTGCGTATTCTTTCTTTGACATGCTGACACCATTTATTATTAAATTCAGCTCTTTATCAGTCAGTAGATTATACACTTCTTGAAAGGATGGTTGAACAGTATTGTTGCTATATGTAGTGTCGTGTGGGGTCTTATCGGAGGCGAGCTGTTTCAGTTTCGTGTCTATTTTGTCCAGCAACATATTTGATACTTTTTTCACCCCTGATTTCTTTTTGATCCACAATAATATTGTTGGCTCAAACGTGTGAATTGTTACCCACTCTGGTCGTTCAAGGTTTTCTGTAAAAATACCAAACGCATACCCATCGTACGCTTTAATTTTTTCTATCGACCCGCCTTGTCTAATCTTATCGAAGCAAACAGCAAACGACGAGTTATTAATAATGTCGGGAAGCTTCCACGTCTTAACATTGTACGCCTTACTTTTGATCTCTATCGACTGAATGTTGTTTTCTAGCGCTTCAGCATCGGCCCCGTAACGACCAATTGCTAACATAAATGATGGCTCCATGCCCGTGCGTCTCAGCAGGCTTAATATACCATATTCATTTTTGAGATAGTTGGCGAAAAAGTCTTGACCAAATTCGTTTGATATTTCTTGCTTTTCTTTAAGAAGGTTATCTAACCGGGCCGTAAATATTTCATCATTAACGTAATCATCGATTACATTAGGATCTAATACTGGCAATCTTTTCTCCTTATTATTTTTATTTTTGGAGATTGTAGAGCGTATTTTAGAGGAAGAAGTCAATTAAGACAAGGGTTACTGTGTTGGAAATGGTTCTGTGGGGGGAGTAAAACTATCTTCGGTGTAACGAGCCACTCCAGTTGTTAATCTAATATCTTGCATCCACCCCTTATGGTACCATGTATTAAGATTTGTATTACCAATTCGAAACGGTAGCGCTGAGTTGTTTACTCTTACGGTTGGATTGAGATCTTGGAAAACCTTGACTCCATTAATATACATTCGCTGGGCATCTGGAGATGGTACAAACGTAAACGCAACATGATACCACACGTCGGCACTAAGCGCATATGCTTGCTGATATATGGGAAAGTCGGCACCGCTTTGAGATATTCCTAATCGGTTAGCTGTACCACTTCGGTACAGCATCCAGCCATTATCAAGATTATTATTCCACCTACCCATCCACGCGGTAGTTGTTGGTAAAGAGGTATCAAACCGTGTCCACATTTCAATTGTATAGGGAATGTCAGCGGCGCCAGGAAATTGTCCCATAATATCAAACGCGTCGCTATCGGGAATTTCCAGGAACGAAGTTGACCCATCAAAGTAGGCGGCGGTTCGGCCTAATCCATATGCGTCTTGTATCGAATTATCAAGTTGTGCTGCTCCGAAGAATCCCACCGAGTGGTTATACGGGGATTCGTCAACTGTAGCGGTATCACCGTCACTCCCATTGAACGGAAGCAGAAGAGCTACATTCGCGTAAAACGGATCTGCCAGACCGGTCGATCCTTGAGCCAATAAGATATTGGTAAACCCAGACATGTTATGCGAATGTTACGCCGGACCCATTAATAAGCCAAGTATCAACACCAGGTGAACCAATTTCAACAAAGTATAGCGTTGCTTGAGTTGGATTATCGAGTGTTAGAATTGCTGCTTGCGGTGAACCAACAAACGGCGAACCAGCCCCTAGGGTAGTTGTTCCATCAATCGAAGAAACAATTTCTACTCCAGCACCGGGTGTAACAGTTACCTCGGCAGCATTCAATCGTCTAACCAGTGTAATAACATCACCCAGCTCAAACACTCCAGCATTTAGAGTCCAAACAATACCCGTTGGTATTGGAGAACCAACCGCAGAGCTGAATACCGCGTTACCAGCATCTGATTCTACAAAGTTGCCAGACGTGTTTCGTGGAATAGGTGTTACACCAAAATATCCAACGTTAGCTGTTCTACGATCCTTGTTTACCCAATTTGATACTGTGGAATCGAACTGAAGAAAATCACCATCTGCTATTGGAGAACCAAATTCACCAGAAATAACATCACTGTTTCGCCACATCTGGGGGGAGCCAGTAAACACAAGAGCTTGTGACGCTGAGACGTTGGTTAGTTCTACATTACCAAGGTCCTCAAGAAGCGCAAAACGGTTTCGCCATAGCTGAGGTGATCCGGCAAATTGAAGAACTTGATTTTGCTCTGGATTATAGATCGTTACATCGCCAATTGTATTAATTGATTCAGGATTTAATCCACGCGGACCAACTTTACCAAGGCCTTGCATGAATATAATTTGCTTCTCATTAAGAACTCGAGCAACAGGCGGTTTGCTAACTGGATACAGGGAAGGAGTGGTAATATTTGGATCAGATGCAGTTAGATTTCCGTTGCTTAGAATGAAAAGCTCTTGTCCAACAGTTGTCCAATTCCACGCTTCGTTTGTAATCGTTCCCTGAAGAACAACAGTTACAACTTCGCTAATTGAGACATCATCGACAATCATTCCAATAGTTGTTGAGGTTGTGTCGTTATATCCAGCTGGTGAAATTACCCCGAAAGCAGAATATTTAACAACATCATATGCTGCCATATTGCTAGCTGCTCGAGCAGTTACTACGTCGGACTCCAATCGAATGTTTGTGATCGCTTGATTACCACCAACTAAAAATTCTGTTTCAGTGGTTGCAAAAATAAAGTTGCGGGCAAAAGGATTTACCGATGTTGGGGAGAATGTACTTGGTGTGCTAATAATAACAGGCAATCCCTGAGCATATAGAATTTGACCTGCGTATGTTGTTTGATTAACACCAACCTGAGAACCTGCAAACGGTTTAGATGCGTTGCTTCCCATTGGTGATATTGTCGTCCCCACGATGCGGGCAGCGAATACACGAATCTTTTCTAGGAAACGAGTACCATCGTATACTTTCGTTGCGTTTGTGGTCGTGTCAAACCAATGCTGATCTGTTACAAGAATACCTGGCTGTGCTGGACCTGAAGTTGGTTGGACTTCTGTGAAACCATAAGAGACAACGCCGGTTTGCGGGTTGATGTCCCAATATAGCCACGCCTCTGTTCCTGGTAGGCCCGACCAAGCAGCAGTTACAGGATTATTTTCGACATATAGGTAATCAGCTGTTCGTTGAGCGAATGCAACCGTTGTAACACCTGTTCCGGTTAATATATTAACAGTTGCTGATGTTGGGGCTTGTAGGAAGGCCTGACCACCAGTAGACTCTGGATAGCTTACAATACCTTGTCTGAAACTTATCTTCATTTGTTTTTATTCTCCAATTTCGTATTTATCAACGTTTCAACAATCTAGAGTTTCTAAGTGTAAGAACTAGCTTCATTACGTGTTTGCATACACCCGGCGATCTGGTTGGATTTACTGGAGGATATGTATTTGTCTTACGAACGTACGGTTTTGGCTTCGGTCCATATAGGTCGTCATTACTGAAATCCCAAGGAGCAAATCTATGATAAAAGTCAAGACAATCACAGCGAACACGAACTATGTTTTGGCTGAGATCTATTGGCTGCATGAAATAGTCTTTCCCGTCAGTTGCCTTAATTGACACATTTTGAGGAGAATCTTCTTCCTCGTACTCAATTTCATTGAAGAACAACATTGGTTTGTAGTAGACGTTATTGTACGTGCCGCTTTTCGCTTGACCACGTACAAGTAGGTTGCGAGTGCCAATATACGGAGTGAACTGCGTCTGCGCGATTTGAATAGGGTGTACTACGTGCTGTCGCTTCCTGGTCTTAGGGAAGGCAGTGATTGTTTTGCGCTCTAATTCCTGATAGGCTGAGCGCTCTTCTAATTGTTCTTCCTCAACAAGGGCCTGCAGAATCCGCGGGCCTCGAATAATAAGAAATTTTGATGTGTCCATTCACGTATTTATGGCGTGAATGAATACCTCTTACAGATTGCCGTCGTGAACAATTACGTCGTCAAAATCACCGTACATTGGCAATTGCATGCGGTTATACATGCCATCGACAACGTTGAGAGGAACGAACTTATCTCGTGAGCTCTGGCGAGCTCGAACAGTTTTGAGGTCAACAGGGAACAATACGGCCACTATTTTGAACTGACGAGCGTGGGCAGGAGCCACCCAACGATTACGGGACTTCGCAACCGTGTTAGTGTTGTCAAGAACTATTGTGTCGTACTGACGAAGGACTTCGATGTAAAACTTGTCTACTTTCGCACCAAACGATTTATCCATAGTGGATGCAATAAATGCTTCGTCGTATGAACCACTATACCAGCTAAGGCGAAGGTCGTCCATGCTAACGATAACTGCGTCAGGATGACTGTTAAGTAGTGTCTTACGATATGTGGACTTGCCACAAGCCGGAGCGCCGACCAACATAAAGACGGTTTTTTCGGAACATTGGACATCACGCTGCTCGGCTTCGTTCCGTCGAGCAACGTGGTCCGCTATCCAAACTGAGCACTCTTCCAACCGTTGATGTGAATCATCACTCATGCGGCCGGTCTGATCAGCCATCAACATATCCGTCCAAGCACTCGAATGACCAAGTGTCTTAAATGCAGTAGTTGCAAATGCATTCAACTTTGCGTCTTTCTTCGTGGCCCAAGGCACATGATGTTCGATCATCCAACCGATCGTGTAAATGTCTTTTGTTTCAAGACCAAGCTCTGTGTTGAGAAAGTTCCAATTCTTAACAGCCCAGTTTTCCCACATGCGAGCAGATACTTGCTCGTGGCCATGAAACGCATTGTAGTTACCACGTTCCGGCTTGAACTTAACAACAAGCGCTGGTGGCTTGCCGACGTCGTGGAATGCGCAGCCTATGGCACCACGTACGTCAAATGGGGTTGAGGTGGCAAGGTATTGACTAACAACCATGTCCGTGTGAACGCCTACATTGCGTTCACGATGCCACGGGCTATCTTCAACAGTACTTACCATTGCCACGTAAAGTGGGTCAAGTTGGAACTCGTTGTAGTACCAATGGATAAATTTTTGGCGTATATCAGTCATACAGGTTATTATACAGAGTTTGACCCCAAGGTCAACGGTTAAACACCGCGAATCGTGTGGGTTACATGAAAGACATTGGCATAGGACCGTCATCATCTTCCACATAATCGGAATCTGACCACGTTTCGTCTTCAACGTAATGCAGCTTATCAAACGCGGTCTGTTCGAAGGAGCCGATCTCTAACAGCAGTCTCATTACGATTAGACACGCCGCAATACAGTCGTCTGTGCTACCTGTTCGAGCAGCATACGCTCCGGCTTTTCGAGTGTATTCTTTTAGTTCTCTTAACAACAACTGAGAAACAAATTTGAATGTATTTTTCTCAATCATTTCTTTCAAGTTCAAACAAGCTCTCATCTTTGATTTGCCTGTTGTTGTCATACCATAGCGGCCTTTGCCTTGTTCCGAAACGAACTCAGAATATTCGGGTGGGCGCTCGTCTGCTTCGAACAAAGCAATGATACCTTCACCGACACCATTGTTCTCAACGGAGAAGTAAACATTCGAGCCGGTGGATTCGAGATATTTGAGAATATTCTTTAATACAATATATGCTTCTGCGGACGACATCGTATTTGATCTAAATTCTGCTACCTGTTCCATCGCCGGAAATTCAAATACCTCGATTACCGTAAAATCATTACCACTACCGGTTGATGGATCCATACCAACAAGGTATGTTTTGTTTGGTTCTGGTTTGCGCCAAAATGTCACTTCTCTCATTTTAAATTCTGGTGAAATGTCTTTAATTGCTTTCGTCAGATTAATCAAAACGAGCGAATCGATAAGCAGTGCTTCTGAGGAAAGGAATTCACACTCATACTCTTGCTGCCAACGACGTTGTCCAATCTTAGCGATCTGTTCTTCTTTGAACTTCTCGTCACGACCTGGTGGCTCATCCCACTTGACTTCAATAGGATAAAACCCATTTACACCAACCTGAGCACCGCGCCAGATTTGGGCGAAGATATTGATGTCACCGTTAGGTGTGGAGGACATGATGCAGTCACCACCCGTAGCCAACGTAGGCGTGATAGCAGTCCAAAACTCATCAGCAATGTTTGGAGGAACGAACGCAAACTCATCAAGATACAATAGTGAAATAGATGCGCCTCGTCCGGAATTGTTGGAGGTTGCTTCGGAGATGATTCTTGATCCATTCGCAAACTTCAAGCGGTGAGCGTTCCACCCATCGTCCGTTACACCAGATTTAAGCCAATCGGGAATATGCATATACGCATATTGAATACGTGAAATCATTTCCATCGCACCGGTGTTTTTGTTGGAAGCGATTAGAATTGACTTGTCTTCGTGAAACATAGCAAACCACAAAAGATACATTGACGACACGGTTGACTTACCTGTTTGACGAGCACTAAGAACAACAACGTTCGTCTTTTCGTGATACGAACGGATCATATCAATCTGATAATCGAACAGGTCGAAGTCTATCGCACCTCTTACGGGATGCTGAATGCGACAGTAGTTTTGAATAAAATAAACAGGGTCCAGCCTACACTTATCTAATTCCTCAATAAGATTGAGTTCATATTCGTTTTGTGTACCCGCATTCTTAATTAAAGGGTTTTTTCCTCGTGCCATATCAAATATTTAGGTCCGAAAAAAATAGGGTTACGTGTCGTCTTGAGCTTCGTAATCGCCTTCAATTGTGTTGATATCTGCTATCGCATCAACTGACTTGCCTGCACGAAGCGCTTTCATTATGTCTTCACGGTCTGCAAGTATAACATTATTGTTAGTAGTTTTGCCCGTCTCTCTTACAACAATCTTATCTTTATGTTGTTTGAGGTTTGATTTACTTTGAACGGCTTCAAGGGCTGTTTTAAGAAACACGGCGGCAACTTCAGCGTTACGTGCTCTATATTTTGGGTCTATAATTTCACCGTCTTCTTGTTGATTTTCAAATGCTTCTAACGACATATCATATATGTCTTGTAGTTGTGATTCAATCTCGTTATCTTTCTCGTCAAACGATACGTGTGGAACTAGGTCTGTTTTCCTTTCTGTATAGGTAACAACAGTCGTATTTTCCTCGAGATTAAACACATCCTCAAGGGGATGTGCAATTTCCTTCTCATTGTCAGTATAATTCGTGCTCATAGAGATATTTATTCATTTTTTTAGAGGGTACCCTCAAGTTGTGCGTTCTGCGCGTGTATACGGCTCTGGAAGGTAGTCCTTCCGTGAACTACGATCGCTAGGTCTTAAACATCTGTTTTTCGGTTAGAATTCGAAATTTAATACCACGTTGCTTACAAAATTCTGTGGCGGCCTGCCACTTTGCTATATTAATTGCATATGTGATTTGTTCGTAGGCATTCTGCTTTCGTTTTAGATTTGGGTTAACTTGATTACTTGGTTTGACTTCAAGAACCTCTTGCACAATTTTTCCCTCACGATCCTTATACTCAATCCAATAGTCAGGAAAATATCGATGAACTTTCTTGTCTGTTGGTTTCAAATACGGAATAAAAAACTCTTCCGAGGACCAACGCAAAATGTTAGGATTATTATCGAGGAACTGATTCATCGAGAGTTCCCACGAACTTCTGTATACCACGTTTTTAGCATTACCGACATACTTGTCGGGATTGCGGATTTCATATAGTCCTTGTCTGAACTTAGCCATACTAAGCGTTCAGAACTTGACCTACTAATGCCTCTGGATCAAGACTCGTTGTTATCGCGGTGCGGGGATTTGTATCGTCAGGAGATGTTAAAGTAGGTTCATCACCACCAAACCGAGGAGCGATTGGATACAACCCGACGCTTGTAGCAGGTTGTAGATTTGTAAATTCTCGAATGTCTTGACCCGGCATGATGTTAAGTCCATCATAGTTAAATTCAACAGCGATCTCTGATCCGGTTGAGCCTTCGGCCATATCTAAGTCATCAAGTGTCATTGTATGGAGTCGGGGATTATCAAAACGATAAACATCCACCTGACGCCCGGCATTTACTATGTGGTAGAGATTTACATAATCGATAATTGTTTTTGTTGTATCGCCAACAGCATTTATCGAAGCAGAGTTAACTCCACCGCCCTGATCAAACGTCATGCCGGATTCTTCAAACAAGTTTGATGTACCGTCACCAACCGACCGAGAAATTGGACTTATGATTTGCATGTATCTGGTGTAAAATCTTAACACGTTATCAGTCAGGTCGTCGTAAAATGTCATCGTCATTGGTTGGTATTCAGATTTTTTCAATACCTTTGTACGGAAGTTGTAATAATTAACATCCTCATATTCAAATGTCATGTTGGGCCGAGTCGTGCGCTTAATAACAAACGCAAAGTCTTTTACGCCCTGAGCAGTAAACTGGGCTTGGTATTCAGCTGTAAATACAAACTCCACCACAAACAAAAATTTATGTTTCGGTGCCAAGTTTATTAAATCAACAGCGTACGGAGATGGGGGACAACCACCAGGAGGTTCTTTTGCTGTTGGTGCTTGACTGCTAGGTGTAAAGACACCTTTTATAAGTTGACCAAGATTTCCAAAGTCTTGAATCGCCTCGGGAACGTCTCGAATTTCAAAATTGCCTTGACGGACACGGTCATAAATCTGCTCTGCCTGCCCAACAGCTCTGTTTAATACACCAGGATTAAACCTCTGACCCAAAGATCTCGCAGCGTTTGGGTCAATTCCAACAGTTCCCAACACCGCGTTTGCCCCGTTTTCGATTGAAGTAGAAGCACTTGACCAAATGGTCGGAACACCCTTACCCAAACGGAGTTGATTTGATACTGTTTCAAGTGCTCTTAGCCCCTCGCCAATTTGACCATTAACATTATTAAGAGCCTCAATATCGCCTATTTTGCCGAGAGTTCGAAAGAACGAGCTCTTCTCTGTTTCCATGTCAGCGGTGGGACAATCTTTTACTAAGAATTTTTTGGGTGAATCAGCCATGAACGTATTTATGTGGGCACAAAAAAAGGCGGAAACCGTTAAGAATCCGCCTTTTAGCTAAAATGTGCACATCCGTGTGCGACACATCCTTGTTTTATATGCGACCAGCGCCACCAGTTGCAACACCCTGACCTTGGTTATAACCACCAATGTCCTGGCGAGCGTGATCGTATCGAATGGACAATGTAATCTGAACCGCCTCACTTGCTGCGTAATCAAGATCCATGTAATCGACGCTCTGGAACCAGCAACCTTCAACTGTCCACTTCTCTGTTACCTGCTCATTACCATCAAGAAGATCAAGATATGTAACGAATTTGTAAAGAGAGCCTTCACCCGCTGCTGCTAGCCACTGGCCTTCAGCACCAGTTAGGAACTGTTGATTCTGTAGTTGATCTTGGATAACTTTTGCAGCTGTACCTGTCACATCGTCTTCAAGAGTAATAGTCATTGGTTCGAAAGTATACTTACCAGCAACCCAAGCTCGAGAATTGTAACGGTCGAGTTGAATTTCGTCGAAGGTCAATACTGGTCGGGTAACAGTTATTGCTTGGTGGGATAGAGGTTGAGAATCAGCTCCACCGCCCATATTAGCAAATGTTACGCGCCATCTGTTCTTCAGTCTTGGCTGAAGAATACCTGAGCCAACGCCTGGAATTCCGATGTCATTAATTGTTGCCATGTTTATAGTTTCCTTAGTCTATTACCTAATATTTATCGCGGACGATTAAATCTCTGTACCTGTTGCAACGATTCTGATTGGAACCATGATGAATTCAGCTGCCTTAACAGGCTGTAGTGCTACATCCACCCACAATTCGTTTCTATCGATGCGATCAGGTGTGTTATTTGACTCATCCACAACTGTTGCGTAGTCATATAGTCCACGTCGAACCACCAAGTCTCCTAGGAAGTTATCAACTGCTGCTTTTACGTTATCTCGTGTTAGAGCATCATTTGGCTCAAACACAAACGGTAGCAAGTTCTTGCGAAGTGAACGTCTTGTGTAAGCAACTAGTCTTTCAACATTTACACGATCACGAGCACTTGCCGCTGGTGCAGAAGTCTTCTGTCCCCAAACAACCAGACCGCGACCTTGGAAGAACACGATTGGGTTAAGGTTTGTAAAGTACTTGTACAAATCATCACGCTGACCCTGATTCAAGTTTGTTTCAGTAAACGTATTTGAACTAGCTACATAACCAACCTGTGTTACACCTGATACAAGACCTCTTCGAGTTCCTGCCGGTGCAAACCAAAGTTCGCTATTGCTATCACTAAATGCGTAAGTCCGTAGTGCAACACCCGAAGCTGCGACAACTACATTTTTACCATCCAAGTTTGATGCAAGAGCGTGTGGGTAGTAGTAAGCAAGACTCTCGGTGCTAACTCGTGCAGAGGTGCTTGCCCAGGCCACAACATCAGTTGCATCCATATTCATTGGTGTTTCACCAATTACGAAGGCTTCACCTGCCAAATCAACAGAAAGTGCAACCAGCTCATCAGCCAACTCGTGGTATCCAGGAGCTAGGATTAGGTTGAACTCAAACGCGTCTGATCGAACTTCAGTGTTACTGTTAACAGAGGCCTGTAGTGCTGTAACGATTGTTGCTCTGCGAGCTGCGTCGTTTGCACCAAGACTTGTTTCACTTCTGAACTCAACGGTGAATTTGTAATCATCAGATGCTGCTAGAATTGTGTCCGCTGCTTCAGAGGATGTCCACTGACCTGGAACTGTTCCAAGAGAGTTTGAAACCCACAATGCTGCGATGCCTTCTAGGCCATCAAATGTGCCTGTTAGTGCTTGGTCGTAACCGTTTGCGTATATAGGTAGTGAAGAATCAACTCCAGTGCCTGCTACTGGTGTGGCTAGAACAACAAACCAATCAAGACCTGTGAAAAGTGTTGAATCGGTGATTACAACAGCAGAAGCTGTGCCTGTTGTTGCGCTCGTTACTACGATGTTACCATCAACGATCGCCGCAGAAGCAACACCGCCTGCTAGAGGGGAACCAGTGTTGCCGAGATCAATATTGATTTCGTCCACAAGATCGCCAAATGTTGTTGCAGTTGCTGGAACACTAATAGCACGAGGAGTGCCATCAACATTAAAGCTCGCTGTTGTTGCAGTCGTAATGCCTGTTGGGTTCGAAGCGCCGACAGTAGCCGTATCAACTACTGGTGCTCCAAGAACAACTGATAGTGGAGAACCTGCTCCAACTACTGAACTTAGATTTGTTACCAAGTCTGTTGAAGGAGAGCCTGTTCCAACTGTTATTGCAACGGCCGAAGCACCACCAACAGTATCACTCCAAACAAGAATATTTCCGTCTGTTGTGATTGCTATTGTTGCACCCGAAAGAGCAGAGTTAAGAGCTGTTACTAGTTGTGTGTATGTTTGTGCATTTTGGCCCTGAACTGTGAGTACTTGTGAAGCACCACCGTCTACTGCCACATCAAACTGATATGTGGTTGAGTCGTTTGCTAGGCCCGTTGAATTACCACCAGCAACTGTTGCTGTGTTGATTCCAACGAAGTCTGTTAGACTAGATAGCAAGCCAGGAATGGTTGGAGAGCCAACAATACCGTCTGACACAACAACCGCAGAGGTCGCACCAGTTGTTAAACTGGTAAAGCGAAGGTTGCCATCGACAACATCGACAACTGCACCTGTTAGAGCTGAATTAATTGCTGTAATTAGAAGTGAGTATGTTGCTCCTGCAGTACCTGTAATAGTAATTTCTTGTGTTGAACCACCATCAACTATCACACGGAAACCATATGAATTAGCTGTTGGTGAACCAAGTTCCAGACCTGTTGGGGTTGATGGTGAACCACCAAGTATCAATATTGCGTTATCTACATCAACAATTTGTGATGCTGCATTAAGGAAGCCGTTAAAGTTTAGTTGCTGTTGTCCTTGATCGATTCGACCAGCGAAATTAGCTGTCTGGTAACCAGATGTCGCTGCTGCTGGAAGTGTGTGGTCGTCGAAATAATTTTCTTCAGAATTTTCAAAAGAAGAAAAACTCCAGACACCGTCAGTCGCTACACGAGCAAGAGCTAGGAATTCTGCCTCGCTTACCGCTGTCTTGTAAGCAAGATCAGTTGAGACGAAACCACCTGTTTCATTGTACTCAATGATATATTCATTTACGAGAGTTGTAAGAAGCGTTGATGCATCAGTAAACTTGCTGTCCCAGATATCACGAATGTTATCGATATCGTCATCAAGATTAACGTCTGCACGAACAACGTATGCTTTGTTACCTATTCCTAGGAACTGGTTAAGCGCAAACAATCCATATTCATTCCGCGCATCGCCGTGGAGAGCAACTCCGCTGCTATCTTCGAGGAAAGATGGGTAGCCGTAAAGCTCAACACTCTGATTTAAAGAAGTAACAGTTCGAATTACATTCGCTTCAAAAGTACCGGCAGCTGGCGTTACACCATCTGGTTGTGTTTTCTCGGCGCCAGTAGCGACAAAAATTAGGGGTACTGTTGGTGCGGCAGCAGGGATGAAGAAACTTTCATCAGTAACTGTTACTTGAACACCTGGACTTACTAGAGCCATTGTTTATATCTCCTTAGACATTGCGCATAACTTCTATGCGTGGGTATTTATTATGGAGGGGGGTTTTCAATCAGATTATTCGGGCAATACTAACTCATCAACATTGAAGATTTGTTCATAATCAAATCCAAGGTCGTCTAATTCCGCAATAATGTTGTCGGAACCGCTTGTTGATGCGGAGACAAGACCAACTCTAAGGTTAATATCCGCTATAAAATTATTCTTGATTTTCATGGGAATTTCTATCCAAATAGGCATGAGAAACTGTAGAGTTGTTTGAATTATTCTACGATCCGTACCAGAAGGGTATCCTTCGTCGAAGTTTACGCCAACTAATTCTACTGTGGTAATCTTGGCCCAATCAAACACATCATCGGTTTTTTGGATTTGTAACAAAGGGTCAAAAAACATGAATATTTGTTCTAGCAGCTGAAAATGCTCGTCACGGTTTGAAGTGTATATTGCAAGTTCTATCGAGGTGTTGTATGGAATTGGCATCATTTGCTCGACAGTAGCAATGTCGTCAGGAAATATGCCGCCCGTTGGAAAATAGGTTTTGCGGCGAACCGTTGACACACCCTTTCGACGGTCTGGTGCGAGTTCAATATTATTTAAATAGGCACTCATTGCTGGTAGTCGTATGGGCTTATTTTGTGTATTTTCGGCCATTATACTCGCAACGACTCGATCCTTTGGACCGTATGTGATATGTGCTGGAATTAAACTCGCTTCGCGGTCGCCAAGCTTTCCGATCTTAACCTTTAGTCCAGCAAAAATCGCCATGAACTGCAGAATGTACTTTCGTAGCTGCTCATCATAGTAGTATACTGGATCTTCGATTAACTGTGTCATGCCCTATGTTTAGCCTTCACCTGCTGGGTTAGGAACCATAATAGCACCAGCAGTTAGTGTAAACTGCCAAACATCGCAGTTAGCAGATTCAGTCCTAATAAGAAATTGTCCGCCATTGGCTACAAAATCGGCGCCGCCAAATAACGGTACGACCCAGTTGAACGCTTGTGTTACGCCGGCACCTTTAGCGAACGTTGCTGAGTCATTATAGATAACGTTAGTTGCTGTGCCACCGCCTGCTGGTGCTGTCGGATCTGATCCAACATCAATAATCAAGTCTAGGTGTGGTATAGTGCCGCCCGTGTAAGATCCTAAGCACGATACGCGAATAATTCCAAAGCCGTTTAGAAATGTTGGGATAACCAATTTCTGATCCGCATTATCCCAAACTTCCGGAAACGTCGATGGATAGCGCAAATCTTCGTTCGCGTTATTTGTAAATGTAACCTTTTCATACACACCGTCCACCAGACTCTGGGGTGCACCTGCTGTGTACTGACTATCAAATCTAAACTCCCAACCTAACGGCTGTAAGTAACGAGCAGTTACGACGAGATCTCTCATATCTTGAGCTGTTATAGAACTAGCCGGTTGCGCGTCTTGGAATAAATTATTAAGCAATTGTGCTTCTGTACGTATTGTGTCTACCATAGTGGCTCCTTAATCTCCTATTTAGTCAAACTCAGGGCCAAACTCACTGGAGAATAGAAGTTGAAGTGAGGATGGTGTGCCGCCAACTGAACTAGGAACAGATGGGGTAATTTCTGTCACTCCTCCCGTTAAATCTGGTAATTTGGTTGGACTAGCAAATGGTGATGTGATAAATTCTTGCAATTTTTTCTTTTGTCCATCATATTCGTGTCGACGGTCTGTTTCAAGATACACCCATCTACCCTTCAGTGATGAGTACCGATACAATCGATCTGGAACATCCTCAGCAAGTCCACTGTATGTTAACCGATGATATGTACCGTCTATTGTGGTTGTAGGGAATGTATCCCCTAAAGTAAAATCTTCACCATTAGGTGGCATAGCATCTTCAACATATAGTCCTGTTGGATTTAATCCAATTTTAACAATGTTAACACCAATAGCTTCGGCAGCTGCAATTTGATTTGCCTCAAACTGATTAATCTGATTGCCGGTGTCAGATCCTCGTTGTGGTGCAGCGTTTGATTGTACGGCCTGTTCTGTAATTGTTTGTCCAATCTCCGAGTAGTCTTGATATATTGGATGGTTTCCATCATCCATATTAAACAAGCCCGTCGAGTCAACTTGACCAACCATATCCCCAAAAATATCTTGTGTTTCTTGAGAAGCAATCATTGGTTGCAGAATACAGCGCATTAATGTCGGCTTCCAGCCTGGTGTATATCCTTCTGTGCTCCAAGCAACGTCTGTTACTTCCATATACTTTTTGATCGGCTCCATCGTGGCCGAATATTGTGTTTCGCTTGGGAGTTGTATAATGTCACCAATAATTAATGGACGACC
>Ga0307379_10001929_pt1 | contig 31536 bp, 32 predicted proteins | sample UN2MG_FD_202237 | JGI IMG/M metagenome (GOLD analysis project Ga0307379, IMG submission 202237) | Soil microbial communities from Risofladan, Vaasa, Finland - UN-2 | ecosystem: Environmental > Terrestrial > Soil > Coastal area > Acid sulfate soil | place: Finland: Risofladan, Vaasa | collected...
AACCGGGTGCCAAGACGATCGCGGGCCGCATTGCCGACTGGATAGCCAAGGACCGCTAGTCTTCGCCCTCGGCGAAGGGTTCGCCGCGGCGTTCCATGATCCTTATCGCCCGCTCGATGGGGCTGAACGAGCGCCGGTGATGGGGGCACACCCCATGCGCCTTGACGGCGCGAGCATGTTCCGGCGTGCCGTATCCCTTATTGCTTTCCCAGCCATAGCGGCGATAGCGTCGGGCCAGCTTCACCATGATCCGGTCGCGGGTGACCTTGGCGATGATGGAGGCGGCCGCCACCGACAACGAGATGCCGTCGCCGCCGACGATCACGCGCGCTTTGCCGGGGAAGCGCTTCGGGATCATATTGCCGTCGATCAGGGCCGTCGCGGCCGGCACCTGTAAACCGCGGAACGCCGCCCGCATGCCCCACAGGCTCGCCTGCAAGATATTGTCGCGGTCGATGCGCCGGACCTGGCCGATGGCGATGGCCACGCAGGCCGTGGCCATGATCTCGGCATAGCGGTCCTCGCGGGCGTCCGCCGTGAGCAGCTTCGAATCGTTGAGGCCCTCGGGAATGCGGTCGGGATTGAGAATCACCGCGGCGACCACCACCGGTCCGGCCCAGGGACCGCGGCCGGCCTCGTCGATGCCGGCGACCGGCATCCGGTGTTGATCCATCATCTCCGCCTCGAGGTCGAAGCTCGGCAGGATCGGCGTGGAAATGGCGCGTGCGGGAAGGCCCATGGACCGAACTGTCGCGCATACCGTGCGCGCTTGGCAACGGCCACGGGGAAGGAAACGCCCGCGCTTGTGGAAAAGGCGCCTAGAACAGGCGGAGCTGTTGGCCCGCCTGGGCCGGGGGCGTGAACAGATCGGTGCGCAGCTGAAGCTTCTCTGTGTTCAGCCCGAGCCGCTTGGCGGCCATTTCGAAGCGGCGGCCGATCATCCAGGCATAAGGCCCGTCGCCCTCCATGCGTCCGCCCCATTTGGCGTCGTAAAGCTTGCCGCCGCGGGTCTGGCGCATCAGCGACAACACGCGTTTTGCCCGGTCCGGGCAGTTGGTCTCCAGCCATTCGGTGAAGAGATCGCCGATCTCCAGCGGCAGCCGCAACAGCACATAGCCGGCCTCGCCGGCGCCGGCGACAGCCGAGCGCTCCAGAATACGCTCCATCTCGGCGTCGTTGAGGCCGGGGATCACCGGCGCCACCATGACGGAGGTTGGCACGCCGGCGGCGCTGAGCTTCTCGATCGTCTCGATCCGTTTTTCCAGCGTGCTCGCCCGGGGCTCCATGGCCCGCGCCAGCTTGTGGTCGAGCGTCGTCACCGACAGCGCCACTTTGACCAGGCCGCGATCGGCCATAGAGGAGAGAATGTTGAGATCGCGCAGCACCAGCGCCGATTTGGTGACGATGCCGACCGGATGGTTGGCCGCGCTCAGCACTTCCAGGATGCGGCGCATGATGCGGTAGCGCCGCTCGATCGGCTGATAGGGATCGGTATTGGTGCCGATGGCGATCATGCGCGGGCGGTATTTCGGCTCGGCCAGCTCGCGCTCTAAAGCCTGCGCCGCGTTGGTCTTGGCGAACAGCTTGGTCTCGAAGTCGAGACCCGGCGACAGGCCGAGAAAGGCGTGGGTCGGCCGGGCGAAGCAATAGACGCAGCCATGCTCGCAGCCGCGATACGGATTGATTGAGCGGTCGAAGCCGATATCGGGCGAGGTGTTCTTGGTGATGATGCGCCGGGCCGGCACGTCCTGCACTTCGGTGGCAAGCGCATCGAGGTCGCCGAGCGAATCCCAGCCATCGTCGGCCGGCTCGTAGGCGATCGGCTCGAAGCGTCCCGACCGGTTGGTCTGGGCGCCACAGCCATGCCGGCGCTCGTAGGAGACGCCGCCCGCCTCATGCGGGAAGCTCTCCAATTCGGTGGGTTTTCTCAGGGCTACGGTCATGGTCCCCATATAAGGAACAGAGAGAACAAAGCAAGAACAAAATTAGCGTTGGCCGTATGTGACGATTGCCGCCTGAGAGCTAAACGCTATAGTCCGCCCATGATTTCCGTGGTTATCCCGACCTTCAACGCCGCCCCAACCCTGGTGCACACCCTGTCGGCGCTCGTGCCCGCTCTGGTCCATGGGGTGGTTCAGGACGCCATCATTGCCGATGGCGGATCGACCGACGACACCTGCGCCATCGCCGATGCCGCGGGCACCCATCTGGTCGAGGCGCCGCGGGGGAGGGGGACGCAGCTCGATGCCGGCGCGGCGCTGGCGCGCGGCGATTGGCTGCTCTTTCTCCACGCCGACACGGTGCTTGAGCCGGGCTGGGCCGAGGAGGCCGAGGCCTTCATGGAGCGGGTGCAGACCGGCCGCCGCCCGCAGGCCGCCGCCTATTTCCGCTTTGTTCTCGATGACGACGGCTTCATGCCGCGCCTCGTTGAAAGTTTCGTGGCTTTGCGATGCCTGCTCTTCGCCCTGCCTTACGGCGATCAAGGGCTGCTCATCTCCCGCGCGCTCTATAACCGGCTCGGCGGCTTCCGCCCGCTGCCGCTGATGGAGGATGTCGATCTCGTCCGCCGTCTCAAGCGGCGCGAATTGGTGCGCCTGAAGTCGCGGGCGGTGACCAGCGCCCAGCGCTATCAGCGCGAAGGCTATCTCGTACGCGGCTTCCGCAATCTCGGGCTCATGCTGCTCTATTATCTGCGCGTGCCGCCGCGGGTGCTCGCGCGGCTCTATGGCTAACAGAGCCTGCCCGCGCGGGCCTGCTTTCGCGCCGCGTCTCGTCATCATGGCCAAGGCGCCCATCGCCGGCGCCGTAAAGCGCCGGCTGGCGCGCGACATCGGCAACGTCGCGGCGCTGCGCTTCTATCGCAGCACGCTTGCCCGCACCATCCGCTGCCTCAGCGCCGATCCGCGCTGGCGCACATATCTTGCGGTGACCCCCGACACGGCACTGGCCGCGCCCTATTGGCCGCCGCCCCACACGATCGCGCGCATCGCCCAAGGCGCGGGCGATCTGGGCGCGCGCATGCAAACCCTGTTCGATTCCATGCCGCCCGGTCCCGTCATTGTCGTCGGCAGCGACATCCCGGCGATGCGCCCGTCGCATATCGCCCGCGCATTTGCACTGCTCGGCCGCGCCGATGCCGTGTTCGGCCCGGCGCACGATGGCGGCTATTGGCTCGTCGGCTTGAAACGATCGCCCGCGCGTCTGGCGCCGTTTGCACAAGTGCCGTGGTCGACGGACGCGGCGCTCGCCGCCACGCTGAAGAACTTGCACGGAAAGAGTGTGGCATTCGTGCAAAAGTTGAGCGATGTCGACACGGAGGCGGACTATCACCGCGAGCGCAAATGCGCGGGGCGCATCGTACGAACGCCTGCTTAACCGTGCGGCCAGCATGTCCGGCGCGGGTGACCAGCGCTTAATCCAACTTTAAGGCGAACTTCTTACGGGAGTGTCTGCGTAGACGGAGGGCTTCATCACTATGCGCATCGCGCTCGTCGATCCCAGTCGGACAACGCGGTTGATCGTCACCCGCATGCTTGAAGGGCGCGATCATGAGGTCGTCTCCTTTGCCGACGAACGCGAAGCGCTCCGGCAAATCAAAATCGACCTTCGCATCGACGCCCTGATCACCAGCGCCGAGCTGCCGCACATGTCGGGACTGGAGCTGTGCTGGGAGACTAGGCTCATCGCCACCCATCGGCGGCCGATCTACGTGCTGATGATGTCGTCGCAATACGACCAGCGCACACTGGTCGAGGCGCTCGACTCCGGCGCCGACGATTTCATCGGCAAGCCGCCCCTCGCTGAGGAGCTGTATGCGCGCCTGCGCGCCGCCGAGCGCATTGCCTCGATGCAGCGCGAGTTGATCCGGCTTGCCACCACCGATCCCTTGACCGGTCTGTGCAATCGCCGTGGCTTCTTCGAGCAGGCGACGCAAGTTCGCGCGCGGACCGTGCCGCACGGCCACCTGTCCGCCATCCTCCTCGACATCGACAACTTCAAACACATCAACGATTCTTACGGCCATGACACCGGCGACGAGGCCATCCGCGCCTGTGCCGACGCCGCGCGGCTCGATGAGGCCGTGACCGGGCGTCTCGGCGGCGACGAGTTTGCGTTGCTGCTTGAGCGGCGCACGCTGCCCGAGGCCATCGAGATTGCCGAAGAGTTGCGGCGGCGGCTCGCGGCCCGGCCGGTCGACACCGGCAAGGGGCATATCACGCTGACCTGGAGCATCGGTGTCGGCGAAGCGCCGCCTGAAGATTCGATCGACCAGCTTCTCGCTCGCGCGGACGCCGCGCTCTATAGCGCCAAGGAGGGTGGCCGCAATCGGGTGGCCGGCGCGCAGCCGGGCCTGCGGACGAAGGACGCCGTGGCCCAGCACGGCATTTCCCGCGCCACCGCCTGCTAGAACAGCCAGACGAAGCCAAGATTGCTGTCGCATAGGCTGTCATTCTTGCAGCGCGCACGGTAAACCTAGCCGCGAAGTTGAAAGGCTAGTCCATGTCCCAGCGCAACGAAGACACGTCATCTGCCCCAAGCGAGGAGAAGCCGGAACAGGCTCCCGCTCCGGAAAACGACGCGTCCCTGGCGGAAGTGGCAGGCAAGCCGGCCGAGGAGAAGGTCACCTATTCGATGTCGCCGGGTTTCTCCGGCTTCCTCGGCGCCAACAAGATCGGCCTCGCCATCTCGTCCTATCAGTCGGGCAAGTTCTATCTGCTTGGCCAGAATGTCGACGGCGGGTTGCTGGTGGACGAGCGCTTCTTCCGCAAGGCCATGGGCATGTGCGTGCCGGACAAGGACACGCTGCTGCTCGCCACTTTGTTCCAGATCATCAAGTTCAAGAACGTCCTGAACCCCGACCAGCTGGTCAACAATGTGTTCGACGCCTGCTACGTGCCGCGCGAGCTGTTCGTCACCGGCGAGCTCGACGCTCACGATGTCGGCCAGCTCAAGGACGGCCGCATCGTCTTCGTCAACACGACCCACAACTGCCTCGCCACCACATCCGACCGCCACAGCTTCACGCCGCTGTGGAAGCCCCCCTTCGTCTCCAAGATCGTCAAGGAAGACCGCTGCCATCTGAACGGGCTGGCCATGGAAGACGCCGTGCCGCGTTACGTCACGGCGGTCAGCAAGTCCGACACCATCGACGGCTGGCGCGACCGCCGCTTCGACGGCGGCATCATCATCGACGTCGCCACCGGCGAGATCGTCATCGGCGGGCTGTCCATGCCTCATTCGCCGCGGGTCTATAACGGCAAGCTCTATGTCCTGAATTCAGGCGCCGGGGAACTCGGCTGGATCGAGCGGGCAGAGAAGGCGCAGGATGCGAAATTCCATAAGGTGGCGTTCTGCCCGGGCTTCGTGCGTGGCTTAAGCTTCCACGGCAAGTTCGCCTTCGTCGGCCTGTCGAAGCCGCGCTATGAGCGCTTCGAGGGGCTGGCGCTGGACAAGAAATTGGCGGACGCGGACTCGGAAGCGTGGTGCGGCGTGCAGGTGATCGATCTCGACACCGGCGCTTGCGTCCACTGGTTCCGCATCGACGGTCCGGTGGGCGAGCTCTACGACTTGGCCGTGGTGCCGGGCGTGATGCGCGCCATGTCGCTGAGCTTCGCCAGCAACGAGGTGATGGGCCTGATCACCCACGACCCGCTGGAAGAGGGCGCGTCCTTCTAGCCCTTCGCCTTCTTCTTCTTGCTCTCCGTCAGGCGCGGCATCAGCTCGATGAACGAGCAGGGTCGATGGCGGTTATCTAACTGGAATTTGAGAATGCCGGTCCAGGCGTCCTCGCACGCGCCCGGCGACCCCGGGATGCAGAAGACATAGGTTCCCTTGGCCAGCCCGCCGCAGGCGCGGCTCTGCACGGTCGAGGTGCCGACCGTCTGATAGCTCAGCATGTGGAACAGCACGGAGAAGCCTTCGATCTCCTTCTCGAACAGCGGGCGAACAGCCTCAGGCGTCACGTCGCGCCCGGTAAAGCCCGTGCCGCCGGTGGTGATGACCACGTCGACGTCCTTCGCCTTGATCCACTTCCTCACCTGCTTGCGGATTGACTTCTCGTCGTCGGCGACGACTGCGTGCTCGGCGAGTTCATGGCCGGCGCCTCTAATCATGCTGATGAGCAGGGGCCCCGATTTGTCCGTCTTGGGCGTGCGTGTATCGGAGACGGTCATCACGGCGATGCGCACGGGGATGAAGGGCCGGCTCTCGTCGATGCGGTTCATTCTTTTGTTTCCTCCAGTCGCGTTTTTATCGCCACGAGATCGCGCCAAACATAGCGCTTGGCGTCCGGGGTGCGGAGCAAATAGGCGGGATGCAGCGTCGCAAGCGTTGGTATGTCGCGGTCGCCGGATTTGTAGGTCTTCCACTTGCCGCGCAAGCGCATGATGCCTTCGGTCACGCCGAGAATATGCTTGGCCGCCGCGCCGCCGAGCAAGACGAGCAGATCGGGCTGCACCAACTCGATTTGGCGTGCCAGGAACGGCGCGCAGGCGCCAATTTCCTGCGGCGTCGGCGTGCGGTTACCGGGCGGGCGCCAATAGATCGTGTTGGTGATGTAGACCGTCTCCTCCGACAGGCCGATCGCCGCGAGCATGCGGTCGAGCAGCTTGCCGGCGCGGCCGACAAAGGGCTTGCCTTGCAGATCCTCGTCGCGGCCCGGCGCCTCGCCGATTAGCATGACGCGGGCCTCCGCGTTGCCGCGCGAGAAGCACAGACTCTTCGCCGTGCGCTTGAGGGCGCAACCCTCGAATTGCGCCACTAACGCTTCGAGATCGGCCAGCGTCGCGGCCGCCTCGAGTGAGGCGGGCGATGGCGCGGCCGCAGCCGGCGCGGAGGGTGAGACGGGGCGCGGCCGGGCTATCGGCGGCTTTGCAGGCGTCTCTCTGCGCAATGTCTCTCTGACCGGTCTGTCTCTCGCGGGCAGCGCTCTGTCGGGCCGATCCTTGGCTGCCATATCGGGCCCGGCGGCGAAGCGGTCGACCGGCTCATCGCCGATCGCTTCGTCAACGCCCATGGCCTCATACCAGGCGAGTAGCCCCGCCGCCGCTTTTGCTTGGCTTCCAGTCATTTGCGATGCCCGTGTTGATCCTCTATTTGTCATTCCCCGGCCCTGCCGGGCAATGACGTATCGCTGGGCGTTCGCGATGATAGCAGGCTCGCCGCTCCGATCCTAAGGAGCGAACAAAGCCGAATTTGAGTCGTCATACCTGCGAAAGCCGGTATCCAGCAGAAAATGCTTGTGAGTCTGGAGTCCGGCTTGCGCCGGAATGACGGAGACGCATACCGCGGAGGATTAGGGTGAACGACCAAGTCGAACGCGAAACGATGGAGTTCGATGTGGTGATCGTCGGCGCCGGGCCGGCGGGCCTCGCCGCAGCGATCAGGCTGAAGCAGCTCGCCGCCGAGAAGGACACGGAAGTCTCCGTCGTCGTCCTGGAGAAGGGCTCGGAGGTTGGCGCCCATATCCTGTCAGGCGCGGTAATCGATCCCGTGGCGCTCGACAAGCTCATTCCCGATTGGCGCGACAAGGATGCGCCGCTCAAGAGCGAGGTCTCCCAGGACCGCTTCTATTATCTGACCTCCGAGACGGGCGGCATCGGTCTGCCCACGATGTTCATGCCGCCGCTGATGAGCAATCACGGCTGCTATGCGGGCAGTCTCGGCAACCTCACCAAATGGCTCGGCGAGCAGGCCGAGGCCTTGGGCGTCGAGGTCTATCCCGGCATCTCGGTGACCGAGGCCATCATCGGCGCCGATGGCGAGGTCGAAGGCGTCATCACCGGCGATCTCGGTCTCGCCAAAGACGGCAGTCATAAGGACAGCTACGCGCCCGGCATGGCGCTGGTGGGCAAATACACTTTTCTCGCCGAAGGCGCCCGTGGCTCGCTGTCCAAGCAGCTCATCAAGGAATTCGGTCTCGACAAGGACAGCGGCACCCAGAAATTCGGTATCGGCCTGAAAGAGCTGTGGGAGATTCCGGCCGACAAGCACAAGCCGGGCCTGGTGCAGCACACCATGGGCTGGCCGCTCAACGACAAGACCGGCGGCGGCTCGTTCCTCTATCATTTCGGCGGCAACCTGGTGTCGGTCGGCTTCGTCGTGCATCTCGACTATGCCAACCCGTATCTCAACCCGTTCAAGGAGTTTCAGCGCGCGAAGCTGCACCCGCGCATCAAGGCGCATCTCGAAGGCGGCAAGCGTATCGCCTATGGCGCCCGCGCGCTGACCGAGGGCGGCTGGCAGGCTGTCCCGCAGCTTGCCTTCCCGGGCGGGGCGCTGATCGGCTGCGCCGCGGGCTTCATGAATGTGCCCCGCATCAAGGGCTCCCATAACGCCATGCATTCTGGGATGATGGCTGCCGAAGCCGCATTCGATGCGCTTCAGGCCGGCCGCTCGCGCGACGTGCTGGAGGCTTATCCCGAAGCGGTCAAGACCAGCTCCATGGCGCGCGAGCTTAAGAAGGTCCGCAATGTGAAGCCGTTATGGTCGCGGTTCGGGACAAAGCTTGGCGTCATGCTCGGCGGCATCGACATGTGGCTGAACACGATCTTTCCGTTCCTCACCCACACGCTGCAGCACAAGAAGGCGGATTTTGCGAGCTTGGATGCGGCGGCGGGGTCGCAGCCCATCGACTATCCGAAGCCGGACAATGCGCTCACCTTCGACATTCTATCGTCGGTGTTCCTATCCAACACCAATCATGACGAGGACGAGCCGGTCCATCTCAAGCTCACCGATCCGTCGATCCCCATCGAGCAGAACCTGCCCGAGTTTGCCGAGCCGGCGCAGCGCTATTGCCCGGCCGCGGTCTACGAAGTGGTGGAAGAGGGCGGCACCGTCCGCTTTCAAATTAACGCGCAGAATTGCGTTCACTGCAAAACCTGCGACGTGAAGGACCCCGCGCAAAATATCACTTGGGTGCCCCCCGAAGGCGGCGACGGCCCCAACTACGCCAATATGTAGCGCCGCTACGCCCTCTCAGCGCCGTCCTGGGCCATAAACGCGCCGCGATTAGCCTTCAAAAGCTTTATGGTTTGCAGTGGTCGGAAAAGCTCTTACCCTTGCGCGGGGGCCAACGAACCAACAATGGGACGGCGGATAGCCGAGCCGAAGACATGATGACTTCCGAACGCGGGTCTCTGCGCAAGTGGGCGTGGAGGTCTCTCCTCCTTGTTGCGATTCTCGCTGCGCCTGCTGCCTATTCCGAGGTCATTCCGGCCGATAGCGGCAACGCGGATACTGGCACGCTGCTTGGCAATTACCTTTCGGGCCGTGTGGCGCGTGGCAATCACGATACGCTGGCCGCGGCCGAGTATTATTCCAAGGCGCTGACCGGCGACCCCGACAACGAGGTTATTCTCGAACAGGCTTTCCTGCTTGAAACCGCCGCGGCCCGTTGGGGTCGCGCCAATGAGCTGGCCGAGGACCTCGTCAAGGTCGAGCCGTCGCACCGGATCGCCGGGTTCCTGCTCGGCGTCGAAGCCTTCAAGCGGGCCGACTACAAAGAGGCCGAGGAGCGCTTTGCCGCAGCCCGGCAGGGCCCCATCGCCGATCTGACCTCGACGCTGGCCCGCGCCTGGGTCTTGGAGGCCGACGGCAAGCACAACGAAGCCTTCGCTGCGCTCGACAGCCTGAGCAGCGCCGATTGGGCGCAATATTATCAGCGCTATCACCGCGCCCTCATCGCCGACGTGGCTGGCCGCCACCAGCTAGCAAGCCAGGCTTACGCGCAGGCCTTCAAGAAAAACCCGACCACGCTCAGAGTGGCTGACTCTTATGCCCGCCACGCGGTCAACGCCAATGACCGGGAGCTCGCGACCAAGATTATCAAGGCGCATATCGCCAAGGCGGGACCGCATCCGCTGTCCACGACGCTTCTCGCGCAGATCGAGAGCGGGGAGACTCCGCCGCTGACGGCCGCCAATCCGACCGACGGCCTCGCCGAGGTGTTTTATGGCATTGGTGACGCGCTGGCCGGCGAGGGCGGCCTCGACATGGGCATCGTCTTCCTGCAATTCGCGCTCAACCTTAAGCCCGACTTCCCGCTCGCCAATGTGGCGCTGGCGGAAGCTTATGAGGGCGCGAAGAAATACGACGCCGAGATCGCCGCCTTCGACCGCATCCCCAAGGACTCGCCGCTTTGGATCAACGTTCAGATCCAGAAGGCCTTCGCTCTGAATTCCCTGGAGAAGGTCGACGAGGCCAAGGGGCTGCTCGAGGAACTGATCGCGCGCGATCCCAAGGACAGCCGTCCCCTCGATGCGCTCGGCAACATCCTGCGCTCTCATGAGCGTTATGAGGAGGCCCGGGGCTATTACTCCCGCGCGGTCAATCTCGTCGAAACGCCGGCCAAGGAAAATTGGGCGCTGTTTTATTCGCGCGGCGTCTGCAATGAGCGGCTGAAGGACTGGCCGGCCGCCGAAGCCGACTTCAAGCAAGCGCTGGAGCTGTCGCCGGACGAATCTTTGGTCCTCAACTATCTCGGCTATTCCTGGGTCGATCAGGGCCTCAACCTGAAGCAGGCCATGGATTACATCCGCAAGGCGGTGAAGCTGAAGCCGGACGACGGCTATTATGTCGACAGCCTGGGCTGGGCCTATTTCCGACTCGGCAACATGTCTGACGCGGTCGAGCATCTGGAACGCGCCGTCGAGCTTCGGCCCGACGATCCGATCATCAACGACCATCTCGGCGATGCCTATTGGCGGGTCGGGCGCAAGCTCGAAGCCAAATACCAGTGGGAACAGGCCATGTCGCTGGAGCCGGAGCCCGAGCAGGCCGAGACGCTCACGAAGAAGATCGCCTCTGGACTGGAGGACGCCACCGAGACCAAGGCGGCGGCGGATCGCACCACCCACGTGGACCAGAAGACCTCGCAATAGGCGCGCTCCGCGACATCGCTTGGGCCAAGCTCAATCTCACGCTTCAAGTGCTGGGACGCCGCGACGATGGCTTCCATGAGCTTGCGAGTCTCGTCGCCTTTGCCGGTGTCGGCGACACCATCGAGTTCACACCGAATGATGCGTTCGCGCTGACGGTCGAAGGGCCGTTCGCTGCAGCGCTCGATGGCGTCAATCTCATCGCCGCCGCGGTCGAGGCCGCCAAGTCGCTCGCGCCCGGCCTCATGATCGGACGCTTCCGCCTCCTCAAGCTGCTGCCGGTCGCCGCGGGGCTCGGTGGCGGGTCGGCCGATGCCGCCGCAGCCTTGCGGCTCATTGTTCAGGCCAATCCGGATGTGCTGAACGAAGCCGCGGCGGCCGCACTGGCTCCGGGGCTCGGTTCCGATGTCGCCGTGTGTCTCGGCAGCGGACCGTCGCTGATCACCGGGCGCGGCGAAATCGTCAGTCCGGTGCAGGGCTTCCCGGTTTGCGGCGTGGTGCTCGCCAATCCTGGCGTGGAGCTCTCGACCGCCGAAATCTATGGGGCACTCAACGCCCCCCCGCTGCCGCCGCCGCCGCAACACCCGGCGCCTCCCGACTTTGCCGGCGATTTCGACAAGCTCATCGGTTATGTGACGCCGCGCGGAAATGATCTCGAAGCCGCCGCTCTGCGCCTTGCGCCGCAAGTTGGCTACGTTCTTGCCGCTCTGGCGACGCTGGACGGGGTGCGCCTCGCCAGGATGTCGGGCAGTGGGGCCACCTGTTTTGCGCTGTTCGCCACCCCCCGCCAAGCGCTTCGCGCCGCCACGGCGCTGGCGCAAACCGAGCCGGATTGGTGGATCACCGCCAGCGCGCTCGGCGATCCCAAGGCCAAGATTTAAGCCAGTCCTAGAACGGGCGATCGACAGAAAACTCGATGGCTTCGAGCATGGCCGACTTGATCTCGCCGTCGGGGAAGATGGCGAGCGCGTCGCGGGCGATGGCCCCGTAATGGCGGGCACGCTCCATGGTGTCGGACAGCGCGTTGTGGCGTGCGATCAGATCGACGGCCTCGGCAAAGTCATCCTTGCCGATGTCGCCCTCTTTCAGCGTGCGCTCCCAGAACACGCGCTCTTCCGCGTTGCCGCGCCGATAGCTCAGCACCACGGGCAGTGTGATCTTGCCCTCGCGGAAGTCGTCGCCGACGCTCTTGCCGAGCGTCGACTGCTCGCCCGAATAGTCGAGCGCGTCGTCAACAAGCTGGAAGGCGAGGCCGAGATTGCGTCCGTAGGAGCGCAACGCCGCGGCCTCCGACTTCGGGCGCTTGGCGATGACCGCGCCGACCTCCGCCGCCGCGGCGAACAATGCCGCGGTCTTGGCGTCAATGATCGCGAGATAGTCGTCCTCGGTGGTCTCGGTGTTGTTGGCGGTCATGAGCTGCATGACCTCGCCCTCGGCGATAACCGCCGCGGCATCCGCCAAGATGCGCAACGCGCCGAGCGATCCGACATCCACCATCATCTTGAACGCTTGGCCGAGCAGGTAATCGCCCACCAGTACGCTCGCCTCGTTGCCCCAGACGAGCCGCGCCGTGGTCTTGCCCCGGCGCAGGCTGCTCTCGTCCACCACGTCATCATGTAGCAGCGTGGCGGTGTGCATGAACTCCACGGATGCCGCAAGCCGCACATGGCCGTCGCCGTCATAGCCGCACATCTTCGCCGCGGCCAGCGTCAGCATGGGGCGCAAGCGTTTGCCGCCGGAATCGATGAGATGCCGAGCCAGTTCAGGAATCAGATCGACATTCGAGCGAGCCCGGTCGAGGATGATGCGGTTGACATGGCTCATGTCCTCCTCGACAAGCGCCACGAGCGGCGCGAGGCTCGCACCCGGCTCTTGCTTGCCGGAAAGTTTGACGACGACTCCCAAGGGTCAGATCTCCTTCAGTCCCGGAAGGGCTCAGTTTCGGAGATATTGTCGGGGCTGGGCGGCGAAGGTCAAGGCGCGACGGGTCATTTGGCCTGCGACAAAGACAAGGTGAGGCAATGAAGGAACTGTTGCGCACGAACGATCCGGTGCTTCTGTCCTTTGTCAGCGCCCTGTTGGAGGGCGCCGACATCGCGTTCATTGTTCTCGATACGAATATGAGCGTGATGGAGGGGTCGATCGGCATTCTCCCCCGCCGCGTCCTGGTCGAGGAAGATCGCATGGTCCATGCGCGCAGCTTGCTGACCGAGGCCGGGGTCGGCCATGACATCACCGACAAAGAAAAAAGCTAGCGCCCTCAAAGGGCCGCCAGGCACCACCACCGACGATTTTCTCGGCGGCCGGGTGGCGGTTGTGCAGCCGCGGACCGGTCACCGCGCCGGCAGCGATGCCGTATTCTTGGCTGCCGCCGTCCCAGGGGAGGCCGGTGAGCGGGTGCTTGAGGCTGGCACGGGCGCCGGCGTTGCCGGACTTTGTCTGCTCGCCCGTGTGCCGGGTCTTGAAATCACGGCGGTCGAGATCGATCCGGGGCTGTGCGCCTTGGCGCAAACCAATGCTGCAAAAAATAATTTCGCCGAGCGCTTCACCGCCATTGAGACCGATGTCACCGCGCCTGCCAAGACCTTGCGCGCCGCCGGCCTCATCCGCGAGACCTACGATCACGTCATCGCTAATCCGCCCTTTTATGCCGAAGGCGCGGTGCGCGCGGCGCCTGAACGCGCGCGCGCGTTGGCGCATGTCATGGGGCGCGGGGATTTGGCCAAGTGGGTGCGCTTCCTAACCACCATGGCTGCGACGAGGGGCCGGCTGACACTGATCCACCGGGCCGAATGTCTGGGCGAGCTGCTCGCGCTGCTTGATGGCCGCTTTGGTGATGTTGCCGTCTTTCCGCTCTTTCCCGCCGCGGGCGAACCGGCGACCCGCATCATCGTCCAGGGGCGCAAAGGCAGCCGCGCGGGCTTACGGCTTCTGCCGGGCATCGTTTTGCATGGGCCGGACGGCGCCTACACCGCGGACGCCGAAGCCGTGCTTAGGGGAGGTGCCACGTTGCCGCTTGCGGCTCCGCAAAAGAAAAAGGGCCGCCGCTTCGGGGGGAGAAGCGGCAGCCCCATTTTGCCCGAGCGTGAGGAGAGCTCTCGGGCCGGCAAGGTCGGCGATTAGCAGACCTTGACGTCACGCCAGACCCACTTGAAGTAGGGGTTTCCGCGGCGGTCCCAGACCTTGATGCGGACCTTCTTGGTCTCGTAGCGGCAGGACGGGTACCAGGAGTAGTTCAGCCAGATAGGGCCGTTGTGCCACTTGTATTGGTGACCGTGATGGCCGCCGCCTCCGCCATGACCGCCGCCGCCACCACCGTGGTGTCCGCCGCCTCCGCCGCCACCGCCGGCGTAAGCAGTGGGCGCACCGAGGGCCACGAAGGAAAGGGCTGCAGCCGCAAGATCGTTGTCTTCAGCATTGATGTAACCTCCAGCTTGGCGCGTGAGCGCCGGTTTAATTCAGAATTGGCGAGGTGCTGTCCCTCGCTCATGATGCCGTTCTAGGAGGTCCGGCCTGAACCGAAGCTGAGGTGCCCGTTCATCGGGCATTCACCGAAAAAATGCCGGCGCTGAATAGAAAAAGGGCCGTTCCCTGATCCAGGAAACGGCCCTTCGAACGCGTAGCCCGATGGCGATTTTTTCGTGCCTAGTACCAGCCGCCCCAATAGCGATTCCGCCAATAGGGGTAGTAGGCGTAGGGATAGTTGTAAGGCCGATTGTACTGATAGGTCCGGCGCGGCGGGTAGTAACCGTAACGCGGCGCGACATAGACCGAGGCACCCGGCGCGTAGCCGTTGCGCCACGCCTTGCGGCGCCAACCCGCCTCGGCGGATTGCGGCGTCAGCGACACGAGCGTGAACGCAAGCACGCCCACCGCCGCCGCAATGATCGCAAACTTTCTCATTTCATATCCTCCTCGTGGAGCCGGCGCGGCAATCGGGCGCGCGGCTCGGGGTGGCTGACGTCCACCATCAACACGAAGTATAACAAGCTAATCGGACAGGCCGATGTCCGCCGCGTGTCTGCCTTAACTAAAGGCTTCAACGCCGCCCCCGTCTGGCCTTTATTGGGACAGATCAAAGGGTGCATCTTCGATTTAGGTCCTGTGAGAAAGATACGGTGAATAATATGAGCAGTGCGGCAGACGAGAACGGTGTTCTCGCGGTGATGAAATCCTATCTTCCGGAGTCATGGACCAAGTCCGGGCCGCTCGTCCCCGTGCTCCGATTCACCGGGCCTATCGGCATGACCATGCCGCTCAAGCCCGGTCTGTCGCTGTCGAGCGCGGCCGGGGCGATCGAGAAGGCTTTCACGATGCGCGGCGCCAAGGCCGTGGCCATTCAAATCAATTCGCCTGGCGGCTCGGCGGTGCAGTCGACGCTGATCTACAAGCGCATCAGGGCGCTCGCCGAGGAGAAGGACCTCAAGGTCTATGTCTTCGCCGAGGATGTCGCGGCGTCGGGTGGCTACATGCTGGCGTGCGCCGGCGACGAGATTTACGCCGATGAGAGCTCGATCATCGGGTCTATCGGCGTAATCAGCGCTTCTTTCGGCTTCACCGGACTCATGGAGAAGGTCGGCGTGCAGCGCCGCGTCTATACCGCCGGCGCGAACAAGGACGTCCTCGACCCGTTCCTGCCTGAAAAGCCGGCCGACGTGGAGCGCATCAAGGCGATCCAGCTCGACGTGCATCGAGCCTTTATCGATCTGGTCAAGTCGCGGCGCGGCGCCAAGATCAGCAAGCCCGACGATAAGCTGTTTACCGGCGAGTTCTGGTCGGGCAAGGCCGCGCTCGAATTCGGCCTGATCGACGGACTGTCGGACCTGCGCTCCAAAATGCGCGAAGTCATGGGCGACGATGTCCGCTTTAAGCTGGTGGTGCCGTCCACCTCGTGGTTCCGCCGCAAGCGGGGCGTGTTTGCGGAAGGCGGCGTGCTCGATCTCGGCCTCTCGCCGGGCGGGCTCGCCGCCGACGCCATCTCGGCGATCGAGGCGCGGGCGCTTTGGTCGCGTTTCGGATTGTAGGCCATGCCGCAGGTCCTTCTTCTCATCGTCGCCGGCGCCGGGCTTTGGTTGGCCCGCCGCCTTCTCCGCCGCGAGCAGGGCCGCGTCGCCGATGACCTTCGCGCGGCGGAAGAGGCGATGGAACGCCGCGAACTCGACAGCGCCGTGCCGCTCGAGCAGGACCCCGCGACGGGCGTCTACCGCCCGAAACGGATGCACTGACGCGCCAAGCGCCCGCCGTTAACGGCCCTGCCACTGTTATCTTCGACAAAGCTGAGCTTCCCTTATGGCTTCCCTTGGCGCGCTTAGACGAATAGCGTGCGCGCGAAATCCCGTCATTGCCTTGAGTCGACATGGCCAAACTTGAGAAATCCGAGGCGCGCAAGCCTGTGCCGTCCTTTCAGGACCTGATCCTCAGGCTTGAGCACTTTTGGGCCGACCACGGCTGCGTCATCCTCCAGCCTTACGACATGGAGATGGGGGCGGGGACCTTTCATCCCGCTACGACCTTGCGCTCGTTGGGTCCGAAGCATTGGCGCGCGGCTTATGTGCAGCCCTCGCGGCGTCCCAAGGACGGCCGCTACGGCGAGAACCCGAACCGCCTGCAGCATTATTATCAGTTTCAGGTGATCCTGAAGCCGTCGCCCCCCGACATCCAGGACCTCTATCTCGAGAGCCTCTACGCCATCGGCATCGACCCCAAGAACCACGACATCCGCTTCGTCGAGGACGATTGGGAGAGCCCGACGCTCGGCGCCTGGGGGCTCGGCTGGGAAGTGTGGTGCGACGGCATGGAAGTGTCGCAGTTCACCTATTTCCAGCAGGTCGGCGGCTTCGACTGCGATCCCGTCTCTGGCGAGCTCACCTATGGGCTGGAGCGGCTGGCCATGTATGTGCAGGGCGTCGACAATGTCTACGACCTCAACTTCAACGGCGGCCCCGGCCCCGACAAGGTCACCTATGGCGATGTCTTCCTGCAAAGCGAGCAGGAATATTCCCGCTTCAATTTCGAGCATGCCGACACCGCCAAGCTGCTCGAGGATTTCCGCGACGCCGAGGCCGAGTGCAAATCGCTGCTGGCCAAGGGCGATAAGGGCGAGCGCCACCTCATGGTGCTGCCCGCTTACGATCAGGCCATCAAAGCCTCGCATATCTTCAACCTGCTCGACGCCCGCGGCGTGATCTCGGTGACCGAGCGCCAGGCCTATATCTTGCGCGTGCGCGACCTCACCAAGGCCTGCTGCGCCGCATGGCTGAAGACCGAGGCCGGCGGGGCTGCCCATGCTTGAACCCTATCGCGAGAGCGTGGCGCCCCCGCAAGAGCGGACGCCGGCGCTCAGACCCAAGCTCAGATCGTGGACGGGGCGTGTATGGCGCTCGTCACCGGAGAGCTTCATGCTCATGCTGAAGCTCGATGCGAGCCTCACGATGTCCGACATCGAGGACCAAGAGTTGCGCGCCATGCTGACGCCCTTCGCCGCGCAGCTTGCGAGCTTCCCGCTCTATCTCAATTGTACCGATGAGAACCACCTGCCGGTCTCATGGGTGGTGGGCTCCCTCAATGTCGAGCACGGCAAGCACACCTCTGCCCGCTTTTACGATTTTCTGGAGTCCGTCCCGGCGCACCTCCTCGTACCGTCGCTGCCGCAAGCCGGTGCTCAGTCTGACCTCGTCATCAGCGTCGTCCCGTACAGCATCGAGAAGGATCGGCTGCTCTTTGCCATCGCCGATTACGACCTCGGCTTCCACAACCGCATCGATTAGCGCATGTCTGAGCTTCTGCTAGAGTTGTTCTCCGAGGAAATCCCGGCGCGAATGCAAGCCCGCGCGCAAGCGGATCTTGCCCGTCTGCTCGGCGACAGACTGAAGACCGCCGGGCTCGAGTTCGGCGACATCAGGACCTTCTCCACGCCGCGCCGTCTGACGGCTGTGGTCGACGGCCTGCCGAAGCGTTCGCCCGATGTCAGCGAGGAGCGCAAGGGCCCGCGCGTCGATGCGCCCGAGCAAGCCGTCAACGGCTTTCTCAAATCGGCGGGGCTCTCATCCGTCGACCAGGCGGAAATACGCGAGGACAAGAAGGGCAGCTATTACGTCGCGCTGCTGGACAAGCCGGGGCGCCCGGCCGCCGATGTCGTAGCCGAGATCGTGCCGGACATCGTGCGCAACTTCCCCTGGCCGAAATCCATGCGCTGGGGCTCCGGCAAGCTCCGTTGGGTGCGACCGCTCCAGTCGATCCTCTGCCTGCTCGACGGCAAGGTTGTGGACTTCGACATCGATGGCTTGAAGAGCGGCAAGGAAACGCGCGGCCACCGCTTCATGGCGCCCAAGGCCTTCGTGGTAAAAAACTTCAAGGATTATGCGGAGAAGCTGCGCGCGGCATTCGTTATTCTCGATGGCGATGAGCGCGCCACGCTGATCGCGATGCACGCCCACAAGCTCGCCGGCAAGCAAGGTCTCTCGCTCATCGAAGATGAGGCGCTGCTGGCTGAAAACGCCGGGCTCACCGAATGGCCCGTGGTCCTCATGGGCGAGTTCGACGCCGACTTCTTGAGCGTGCCGCCGGAGGTGCTGGCCACCTCGATGAAGGCGCATCAGAAATGCTTCTCGCTCACCAAAGGCGATGAGCTCGCCAACCGCTTCATCCTGGTCGCCAATCTCGAAGCCAAGGACGGCGGCCAGAAAATCACCGAAGGCAATGAGCGGGTGATCCGCGCGCGCCTCGCCGACGCTAAGTTCTTCTATGACCAGGACCGCAAGGTCTCGCTCGAAGACCGTGTGGTGACGCTCAAGGACATTATCTTTCACGAGAAGCTCGGCAGCCAATATGAGCGCGTGCAGCGCATCTTCCGCTTGGCGCGCGAGCTGGCCCCCTTGGTCGGCGCCGATCCCGACGATGCCGAGCGTGCCGCCATCATCGCCAAGGCCGATCTTGTTACCCAGATGGTCGGCGAGTTCCCCGAGCTGCAAGGGGTGATGGGCCGCTATTACGCGCTCGACCAAGAGGAACGCCCGGTGGTGGCCGACGCGATCGCCGCCCACTACAAGCCGCAAGGTCCCACCGATGAGGTGCCGCGCGATCCGGTGGCCATCGCCGTGGCGCTCGCCGACAAACTCGACACGCTGGTGGGCTTCTGGGCCATCGATGAGAAGCCGACCGGCTCCAAGGACCCTTATGCCTTGCGGCGTGCCGCGCTTGGCGTCATCCGCATCATTTTGGAAAATGGCATCCGCTTGCCGCTGCTAAAGCAGTTTCGCGGGCAGCTGCCTGGCGATGGCAAACAGAACGAAGCAGTTGCACAGAACCTCCTCGACTTCTTCGCCGACCGCCTCAAGGTCTACCTCCGCGACCAGGGCGCGCGGCACGATCTGGTTGATGCCGTATTCGCGCTTGGTGGCGACGACCTCTTAATGATCGTGGCCCGCGTCGGCGCGCTCGGCCGCTTCCTCGACACCGAGGACGGCGCCAATTTGCTAGCCGGCACCAAGCGTGCCGAGAACATCCTGCGCATCGAAGAGAAGAAGGACGGCCGCGCCTTCGCTCAGGCACCAGACCCTGCACTTCTGGAGCAGCCCGAGGAGAAGGCGCTGGCCAAAGCCGTTGACGAAGTAGAGACGGCGGCGGCCTCGGCCATCGCCAACGAAGACTTCGAGGCAGCCATGACGGCCATGGCGCTGCTTCGCGCGCCGGTCGACGCTTTCTTCGACCGCGTCACGGTCAACGCCGACGATCCCAAGCTGCGCGAGAACCGCTTGCGTCTCTTGAACCGCATCCGCGCTACCACGCAGACCGTTGCCGACTTCTCCAAGATTGCTGGATGATCCGACGCGCGGGTTGTCATGCCCGGACTTGATCCGGGCATCCATGCCGCTACATCTCAGCAGGCTGAAGCGCTATTGGAATGGATTGCCCGGCCAAGCCAGGTATCCTCGCCTTATCCCCGCCCATAAAACTTCGCGTACACTTCCACCACCTCGTCCAGTGAAGGGGCGCGCTCATGAGGCGTCTTGAGATGCGGGACGGGGTGCGGCGCCTGCGGGCTTCACACGCGGTGAGGCACTCGGGCGGCATCGGGGCTCCCCCCGGGACCACTATGAGTCCCCGCCAGGAGCTGGCAGTTAGATCCCGGACAGACAGTCCGAGGTTGAAGCGGGGCCCGAGGCCGTATGCACGTCCGCAAATAGCATGCGCTACCGGCCTTCGGCCTACAGATGCGCGTGTGGCGCGCCGGAAGGCGCACGCCGCGATTCCCGAAAGGGAATTGCGGACACCAAAAGGATTGCGCTTTGCGGCGCGCCATCCCCCTCGGGGGGCCATGCTCTTTGACACGAGCCGGACGCGTCACGCGCCGCGGCAACAAGCAGGCACGCCCATAAAACTGATGTGATCGGGCTTGATCCGGGCCTCGCTGCCGCGACATGTCAACGAGCTGGACCCGCACAATGAGAATGAAAATGTCACCGCATATCAGCATGATCACCCTCGGTGTTGCTGACATCGCCGAGGCGACGGCTTTCTACGAACGGCTCGGTTTCGTGAAGTCGAGCGCCAGCCAGGAGGTGGTCTCCTTCTTAACGGCCGGCCCAGTCGTGCTTGGCCTGTTCGGTCGGGATGAGCTCCATGAGGATGCGCAAGCGGGTTCGCTATGGACCGGCAATGGCGGCATCGCCGTCGCATGAACTATGCGAGCGAGGCCGAGGTCGACGCCATGATGGCCAAGGCCGAAGCTGCGGGCGCACAGCTCTTGAAGCCGGCGGTCAAGGTGTTCTGGGGCGGCTATAGCGGCTATTTCGCTGACGCCGACGGTCATGTCTGGGAGGTGGCCCATAATCCTTTTTGGCCGCTCCACGAGAATGGCGGTATCGATCTGCCCGAATGAACGAGCCGAGCCATATCTTCGTCTACGGCACGCTACGCAGTGAGAGCGATCACCCAATGGCGCGGCGCCTTTCGTCCCAGGCGCGGCTCGTGGGTAAGGGAAGCGCGCCCGGGCGCCTCTACGATTGCGGCTGGTACCCTGCCGCCATGTTCGATGACGCCGAGAAGCGCCTGATCGTCGGCGACGTGTTTGCACTCAAGCCCGGCGGCCGGCTGCTTGCCGAGCTCGACGCCTATGAGGCCGGCGATCCCAACTATGTGCGCGTGCCGTTGGAGGTGAAACTTGCCGATGGCGGTACGGTTACCGCCTGGGGCTATAGTGTCAGCACCGCACCGCAGGCGCGTCTCATTCACAGCGGCGACTTCATCGCCCACAAGCGGGCAAAGACGCGGCGCCCCATTCGCCCTTAAGCCTTCCCCGTCACCCCGTTTGTGTGAAGCCTGCCGGAAGGCTAAAAGGGCGGAACTGGCGGGAGAAGCATGGAACGAACAATGACCGAGGCCGGACAGCCCGAGGAAACACCACTGAAATGGGTGTTCACCTTCGGCGATGGGCGTGCCGATGGCTCGGCTGAGGATAAGGACCTCCTTGGCGGCAAGGGCGCGTACCTGGCCGAGATGTCGCGCATCGGCCTGCCCGTGCCGCCCGGCTTCACCATCTCGTCGGATGCCTGCGCAGCTTATTACGAGCTTGGCCGCAAGCTTCCCGATGAGCTGAAGCCCATGGTGGACGCGGCGCTCGACGAGATCGGCAGAATAACCGGCGCGCATTTCGGTGACGTGGACGATCCGCTGTTGGTGTCGGTACGCTCCGGCAGCCGCGCGTCCATGCCGGGCATGATGGATACCGTGCTCAATCTCGGCCTCAACGATCAGACCGTCGAGGGCCTGGCGCGGCGCACGTCCGAACGACGCTTCGCCTATGACACCTATCGCCGCTTCATTCAGATGTATGCCGACGTGGTGCTCGGCATCGATCACGGTCTGTTCGAAGAGATTCTGGAGAACTACAAGAATCTGAAAGGCTTCGAGCTCGATCCCGAGCTTGCCGCCGACGACTGGGCGGAGATTGTCACCCGCTACAAGGCGGTGGTCGAGCGGGAGCTGGAAAGACCCTTCCCGCAGGACCTGCATGAGCAACTATGGGGCGCCATCGCCGCTGTGTTCGGCTCCTGGCAGAATGCGCGCGCCATCGCCTATCGGCGGCTCCACGACATTCCCGACGATTGGGGCACTGCGGTCACCATCCAGGCCATGGTGTTCGGCAACCGAGGCGACAACAGCGCCACCGGGGTCGTCTTCACCCGCAACCCCTCCACCGGCGCCAACGAGCTCTTTGGCGAGTTCCTGCTCAACGCCCAAGGCGAGGACGTCGTGGCGGGCTTGCGCACGCCGCAACCCTTAACCAAAGCGGACAGCGGCGCATCGGGCAACGGCAATTGGTCCTTCGAAGCTCTGCTGCCGGAGGCCTTCGCCGAGCTCAAGCGGTCATGCGCGGCGCTGGAGAAACGATTCCGCGACATCCAGGACATCGAGTTCACAGTGCAGGAGGGCAAGCTCTTCATGCTGCAGACGCGTTCGGGCAAACGCTCGACGCAGGCCGCGCTGAAGATCGCCGTCGACATGGCGAAAGAGGGGCTAATCAGCCGCGAGGAGGCGGTACTCAGCCTCAATGCCAACCAGCTCGACCAGCTCTTGCATCCGACCCTCGATCCCAAGGCCGAGATGACGGTTCTTGCCAAGGGGCTGCCCGCCTCGCCGGGCGCGGCCTCCGGCGAGCTCGTCTTCGATGCCGACGAGGCAGTGCATTTGAAGGCCCAAGGTCACACGGTGATCTTGGCGCGCGTCGAGACCTCGCCGGAGGACGTGCAAGGCATGCACGCCGCCGTCGGCATCCTCACCACGCGCGGCGGTATGACGAGCCATGCGGCCGTGGTCGCCCGCGGCATGGGGCGGCCATGCGTGGTCGGCGCCGCTGCAGTGCATATTGACCTCGAGCGTGAGACATTGGAGGCCGCCGGCGTGCTGCTCCACAAGGGCGACATCGTCACCATCGACGGCTCGACCGGCAAGATCATCAAGGGCCGCGTGACCATGCGCGAGCCGGATCTGTCGCCGGACTTCACCACGCTGATGGGATGGGCCGACGGATTCCGCCGCTTGCGCATCCGCGCCAATGCCGACACGCCAGACGACGCGCGCCAGGCCCGTGCCTTCGGCGCCGAAGGCATCGGCCTTTGCCGCACCGAGCATATGTTCTTCGAGGAAAGCCGCATCCTCGCCATGCGCGAGATGATCCTCGCCGAAAACCCGGAAGGCCGCCGCAAGGCGCTGGCCAAGCTCTTGCCGGCGCAGCGCCAGGATTTCATCGGGCTGTTCGAGATCATGGCGGGCCTGCCCGTGACCATTCGTCTGCTCGATCCGCCGCTGCACGAATTTCTCCCCCATGGCGAGGACGCCATCGCCGGCGTCGCCGACGCCATGGGCGTGAGCCTGGAGCGGCTGAAGCGGCGCATCGGAGTGCTAAAAGAGTTCAACCCGATGCTCGGCCAGCGCGGCGCGCGGCTGCTTGTCAGCTATCCGGAAATTGTCGATATGCAGGCGCGCGCCATTTTCGAGGCGGCAATCGAGGCGGGCAAAGCGCTGCATGATCGGGTGACGCCTGAAATTATGGTGCCGTTGGTCGCGGTCAAGGCCGAGCTCGATCTCGTCAAGGAGCGCATCGCCGCTACCGCGCGCGCCGTCGAGAAGGAGCGCGAGACCAGCGTCGCCTTCCAGGTCGGCACCATGGTGGAACTGCCGCGCGCCTGCCTGATGGCGGGTGAGATCGGCCGCAGTGCCGAATTCTTCTCCTTCGGCACCAACGACCTGACCCAGACGACCTTTGGCCTCAGCCGCGATGACGCCGGGCGCTTCCTGAACGAGTATGCCGACAAGGGGATCATCCAGCACGATCCCTTCGTGACGCTGGATGAGGCGGTGGGGGAGCTTATGGAGATCGCGGTGGAGCGTGGCCGCGCCACCCATCCGGACCTCAAGATCGGGCTCTGTGGCGAGCATGGTGGCGACCCGGATACCATTAATTTCTGCGAGAAAATTGCCCTGAGCTATGTCTCCTGCTCGCCCTACCGCGTGCCCGTGGCGCGCCTTGCGGCTGCCCAAGCGACTCTCAAAAACGTAGCGCTAACGGATAATTAGCCCTTAGCAGACGAAATAGGCGGTCGTTGCCGATAACCACAATTTGCCCTAAATTCTCGGGCAACGTTTACGGTAACAGACGGGACTCCGGGCTATGTACCGGTGGGGGACTTCCGAGCTAAGACGCTGATTTCCCACCAATTTGCCTGGTTTATAAGGGGACGCCTTGCCGACGTGGGCGTTTGCCGCGCGCTGGTAAGGTAAATGTGGGGGACGTCCGGTGTTGCCGGCGGGTTCCCACGGTTTTGGGGACCTGGAGGGATAATGGGCCGACGCTCGTCTCGTCGGATTTGGCACGCTGTTATTGCGCTCGTGCCGCTTCCCCTCATTGGCTTGGGATATTTTGTTGCCTTTCCGGGCAATCCCCTCGCCACCGAGGTCCATATCTATTTGTCGGACCCCGGCGCCGTGACCACGGCTACCCGGACCGCTGATGCATCCGCGACACCTAGCCAGATCCCGAGCCAAGCCGGCAAGCTGTTCATCGACGGTGGCAAGGGGCCGCGCGCCGATCGTTACCTCACCGCCCAAGCCGCCACGGACGGGGGCAAACAGCTTGTGAGCGCTAGCCTCGCCGGCGGCCCCAGTCTCGTCGGCGGAGCCAGTCTCGCCCATGCCGTTTCCGCCGTAAGCCGCGAAGACAAGGGCGACCGCTTGAAGGCCACCACCGAAGTGGCGCTCAAAGTGCCGCCCGCGGGACGCTCCGAGAATTCCCTCTTCTTGAACGCCAGCTATTCCTCGCCGTTCAATGCCGACTTCCAGGTGGATGCCTTCCGGCCGACGCAGGACGAGATCGCCTACCAGGCGAGTTCGGATGCGCTCGACTTCCGCTACAAGGGCGAGACGCAAGCCGAGTTCGAGGACCGCGAGCGCCGCTGTCTCTCCACCGCCATCTATTTCGAGGCGCGCGGCGAGCCGAAACGCGGCCAGATCGCCGTGGGTCAGGTGATCCTCAATCGCGTGCGCAGCCCGCTCTTCCCGGAGACCATTTGCGGCGTCGTCTATCAGGGTCAGATGCGCAAGGGCTGTCAGTTCTCATTCGCTTGCGACGGCCACACCGACAATCCGCGCAACAACGAGCAATGGGCGCTGGCTCAGGATCTCGCCAAGCAGATCATGTCGGGCGATGAGTGGCTTCCCGAGGTCGGGTATTCCACCTTCTATCATGCGAATTATGTGAACCCCCGCTGGGCGCGCAGCATGAGCAAGATCGACAAGATCGGCCGGCACATTTTCTACAAGAAGCGCAACGAGAAGCCTTATGTGGTCGAGGCCTCGGCCGATACGGCTGACAGCGAGGACGACTCGGACGAGCAAGGGTATCTCCTGACGCCGACGCTTTCCCTGGCCTCCGCGGTCAGCGCCGTTACTGGCTCAGTGAATGCCGTGACGGATTCGGTGACCGGCTCGGTCAGCGCCGTCGCCGGCACTAGCACCCAGGCGCCCACTCCAGTGATGAGTCTAGGTTACGCGGCGAGTGAGTAAGCGCGCCGACCGAGATTAAGTCGACTCCCGCCGCAGCGATTTTTCCAACCGTCTCTAGTCTGACGCCGCCCGACGCCTCGGTCAGCACTTTGCCTTTCGCCAGCACCACGGCCTTGGTGAGCGTGGCGACATCCATATTGTCCAGCAACACCGCATCGATGGGGAAGCGCAAGGCCTCCTCGAGCTGTTGCAGCGTATCGACCTCGACCTCGACCTTGACCATGTGGCCCGCGCGGGACCGGAGCAAGGTCAGCGCCGCCTCGAGCCCGCCCGCCGCGGCGATATGGTTGTCCTTCACCAGCACCGCGTCGTAGAGGCCGAAGCGGTGATTGACACCGCCGCCACACCGCACCGCGTATTTCTCGAAGGCGCGCAAGCCCGGCGTCGTCTTGCGGGTGCAGGCGATACGCGTGCCCGTGCCGGCGACAGCTGCCACATAGGCGGCTGTCAGGGTGGCGATACCGCTCAAACGGCCGAGGAAGTTGAGGGCGGTCCGCTCTCCCGTGAGCAGCGCCCGCGTGCGCCCTTGGACCTTGGCGATGGCGCCGCCGTCCTCCACCGTGCCGCCGTCGTCCACCACCCGCGTGACCACAACCTGCGGATCGAGCGTCTTAAACGCAGCCTCGGCGAGATCGAGGCCGGCGACCACGCCGTGTTGTCGTGCCACGATTGAAGCCTCGCCTTGTGCGTCCGGCGGAATGATGGGGTCGGTGGTGATATCGCCGGCAAGCCCAAGATCCTCGGCCAGCGCAGCGCGGACCGCATGGTCCACGAGCAGGGCAGGGAGTTCGAGCCGGGGCGATGCGGCTTTCGTCACTGGGCGACCACGCGCAGGCGCGGCGGGCTGGAGACGCCTGCCGCCTTGCGGGCGATGTCTTCCGCTTGCGCTAGCGTGAGGAAGCTGCGCCGTGCTTGGGTGTCGTCCGCTGCCGGATAGTCGCTACGGAACTGCGCGCCGCGGCTCTCCGTGCGCGCCAGCGCCGCCGCTGCGATCAGCTTAGCCGTGGTCAGCATGTTGGTGAGCTGCGGATCGTCCTCCGTCTCACGTTCGAGCGAAATGATTGTGGTCAGCACATTCGTCAGGGATTGGGCGTCGCGCACCACGCCAGCCTCGGCCGCCATGGCGCGGCGCAGTGTCTGCTCGGCCTCCGTGTTGTGCGTGGGCGCGGCGTCACGCGGCGTTTCGGCCGCGATCTTTTGGGACGGCAGCGGGGGCACGGTAGTCGCAATGTCGTGGGCGACGCGCGCCCCGAATACGACCGCCTCGAGCAGCGAGTTTGAGGCCAGGCGATTGGCGCCATGGGCGCCGGTCGAGGCCACCTCGCCACAAGCCCACAGCCCGTCGACCGTGCTGCGGCCTTGGGCATCGGTGAGGATGCCGCCCATATGGTAGTGGGCCGCCGGCGCTACCGGGATTGGCTGAGATGTCGGATCGATACCGGCCGAGCGGCAGGTGGCGACAACGGCGGGGAAATGATCCACCAAGGCAGGTCCCACGGGACGGCAATCGAGGAAGGCGCCACGGCCGCCGACAACCTCACGATGGACGGCGCGCGCCACCACATCGCGGGGGCCGAGCTCGGCGTCCTCATGCACAGCGCGCATGAAGCGCTCGCCGCGGCCGTTGATCAGGAGCGCGCCTTCGCCGCGCAACGCCTCTGTGGCGAGCGGCGCGGGGTCTCGACCGATATCGATGGCGGTGGGGTGGAACTGCACGAATTCCGCATCGGCAATTACGGCGCCGGCCCGCGCGGCAATGGCCACGCCTTCGCCGCGGGCTTCATGCGGGTTGGTGGTGATGGCGTAGACTTGGCCGGCACCGCCGGTCGCCAGCACGACGGCGCGCGCCGGCAACGTGAGACCCTTCTTGCCCGCCTCGCCCTCGGTGGGGGCGAGCGCAATGCCCTGCACTCGGCCGTTGCGGACGATCAGATCGCGGGCGGTGTAGCCTTCCAGCACGGTGATGGAGGGGATCGCGCGCGCGGCCGCGGTGATCGCGCCCATGATGGCGCGGCCAGCGGTGTCTCCCTTGACGTGGAGAATGCGGCGGCTGCGATGGGCCGCCTCGTGGCTCAAACTCAAACGGCCTTCGAGATCTTTGTCGAAGGGGACGCCGTAGCGCAACAGATCCTCGATCCGCCCGCGCGCTTCTTGCGCCATGAACAGGGCGACGGCTTCATCGACGATGCCGGCGCCGGCGCGAACCGTGTCGGCGGCGTGATCCTCCGGCGTATCGCCCTCGGCCAGCGCCGCGGCGATGCCGGCTTGCGCCCACAGGCTGGACGCACCCTCGCCCAGCCGCGCGGGCGAGATCACGGTCACGGCGAGGGGCGCGAGCTTCAGCGCGGTGAATAAGCCGGCCAGGCCGGCCCCCACCACGATGATGCCGTTGCCTGCGCTCAGTGCGTGTGTTGGCGTCTTGCCGAAATCGGTCAAGTGAGCTTCGCGCCCAAAGGACGCGCCCTCATTAATGGTTGAGATTGATCATGCGCTCGACCGCGGCGCGGGCCGGGCCGGCGACTGCCGGATCGATCGTCACCTCGTCCTTCATGAACACGAGGCTATCGAGGATCTTGGGCAAGGTGATGCGCTTCATGTGCGGACAGAGATTGCAAGGCCGCACGAACTCGGTGTTCGGCGCATCGACCGCGACGTTGTCGCTCATCGAGCACTCAGTCACGAGCAGCACTTTGGAGGGCTGGTTATCCTCCACCCACTTGATCATGCTGGAGGTCGAGCCTGTAAAATCCGCCTCGTCGATCACGTCCGGAGGACACTCGGGATGGGCGATGATTTTCACGCCGGGATCGGCCTCGCGATACGCACGCAGCTCCTCCGCCGTGAAGCGCTCATGCACCTCGCAATGGCCCTTCCAGGTGATGATCTCCACGTCGGTCTGGGTCTGCACCCATTTGGCGAGAAACTCGTCGGGGATCATGATGACCCGCTTGGCGCCCAGCGATTCCACGACGCGCACCGCATTAGACGAGGTGCAGCAGATGTCGGACTCCGCCTTCACGTCAGCCGAGGTGTTCACATAGGTCACCACCGGGGCGCCGGGATAGGCTTCGCGAAGGGCGCGCACATCGGCGCCGGTGATCGACGCGGCCAGCGAACAGCCGGCGCGGCTATCGGGGATTAGTACCGTTTTGTCGGGGTTCAGCAGCTTCGAGGTCTCGGCCATAAAGTGCACGCCGCACTGCACGATCACCTCGGCGTCGGCCTTGGACGCCTCGCGCGCCAGCTGCAGGGAATCGCCGATCACGTCGGCGACGCAATGGAAGATCTCTGGCGTCATGTAGTTGTGCGCCAGGACGACCGCGTTCCGCGACCGCTTCAGATCGTTGATGGCCTTGATAAAGGGGGCGAAGTTCGGCCACTCGATCGGCGGGATCACCCGCTTGACGCGCTCGTAAAGATGCGCGGTCTCGGCCGCCACCTCGGGCGTATAGGCGAGATCGGGCAGAAGCGCGGGCGGCAAAACGGCCTGCGCCTTCGCTTCCCATTCGGGGGTGCCGGTCTGAACTGTCGCCATGGGGCCAAGGCCTCCTGTAGATATAATGCTCATAATGAGTATATATGGGGTCTAAAAAGGTCCGGCACAAGGCCGGCTCACTCCCTATCCTCAACTGGAGTATAGGCCATAAGGTTCCGGCATCAAGGGTTGCCGCGCGAAGCTTTGCTGGCGCGGGGCGAACCCCAAACGGCGGAAATGCGCCAAAACTGGGCTTTATGGTTAACGCATAGGCAATTCTAGGTGGCCGTGGGCGCCTCTTGCGACTAACCTATGGGCTACGAGCGGGGTAGTGGGATGCGTGGACGGCCCTTAGTCGCGATCCTTGGTGCGGCAGGTGTTTTTGTACTTGTTGCGGCGCTGGGCTTGTGGCTTGCCGCCAGCAACCAGCCGCAGACGGCCGCGACGATCATCGACATCCCCGACAACCCCGCGGCACTGGCCGCGACCGAGGCGCAAGAGGCGGAAGTCGTTGCCAGCCTGCCCAGCGCCGCCGACGAGACGCCGGCCGTGGCCGCCCAAGACCCGGCGCTCCCAGAGAAACTTTTCATCGCGGACACGATCCGCCTCAAGTTGAACGACCCGGCCCTACGCAGCGGCGCCCATGCGGATGATCTCGCGGCGGTCGAGGCCTTCTATGCCGGAAACAGCGGGCCGGCTCTGTGGGTGACGAGCGCCGGGCTTACTCCGCAAGCTCAAAGCATCATTGGCGAACTCGCCAAGGCCGACGAATGGGGCCTCGATGCGCGCGCCTTCGCGGTGCCGCCGCCAAGCTACCAGCCGACAGTGGCGGAAGATCAAGCCGCCGCCGAGATCGCAGTCAGTCTCGCCGTTTTGAAATACGCCCGCCAAGCTCGCGGCGGCCGCGCCAAGCCGGCCGCGCTCAGCCCGCTGATCGACCAGACGCCTCCCTTGCGCGATCCCACGGTCGTGCTAACCGAGATATCGGCGAGCGACACGCCTGACACCTATCTCACCGGGCTCCAACCCAAGCATGAACAGTTCGAGCGTCTGCGCCAGGCGCTGCTCAAGGCGCGCGCCGGTAGCGACGCTGACCCCAAGCAGGTCAAGAAGCTTTTGGTCAACATGGAGCGCTGGCGTTGGATGCCGGAGGATCTTGGGCGTTACCACGTTTGGCTCAACACGCCCGAATTCATGATGTATGTGGTCAAGGACGGAAAGACCGCCCACTCCGAAAAGATCGTCGTCGGCAAGCTGGTCTACGCCACTCCGATATTCTCCGCGGACATGAAAACCATCGTGTTCAATCCGGAGTGGACCGTGCCGCCGACTATCGTTCGGGAAAACCTGCTACCCAAATTGCGCGGGGGCGGCGGCGGTTGGTTCAGCAGCAACACGTCGATCCTCAAGCAGCACGGGCTCAAGGTGAAGTACAACGGCAAGCCGGTGGATGCCAGCAAGGTCGACTGGAACAACGTGAACATTGGGGCGGTCAGCTTCCACCAGGCGCCGGGGCCGACCAATGTTCTGGGTAAGGTGAAATTCATCTACCCCAACAAGCACGTCGTCTACATGCACGACACCATCAAGCGTGATCTGTTGAAGAATTCGGTGCGGGCCGAGGGGCATAATTGTCCCCGCGTCGACAATCCGGGCACGGTGGCGGCGGTCCTGCTTGCCGAGGATAAGGGCTGGCCCAAGGCTAAGGTCGATCAGCTTCTAGCCAAGGGTTATGACGCCACCATCAGCCTTGACCGGCCGATTCCCGTGCATACGACCTACTTCACCGCCGTGGTGGATGCGGACGGCAAGGTGAAGACCTTTGTCGACGTCTACAAACTCGACGGCGTCGTGGCCAAGGCGATCATCGGCAACACGGGGACCGCGCCGGCGGTGGCCCGGACGGCGCCGGTTCCGCCGCGCAAGCCGGCAAATGGTAGCCTCGCCGCGTCGGCGCCCTGACCGAGCCTTCCCAAGCGTTGGCTACAGAGATTTTCCTGCGTACGGCTCATGAATCGTTGATGCCAAGCAGCGCCGGTTTGGCTAGGCTTGAAGCCGCCGAAGAGGAAGGGGCGCCCATGCAGTCGCAGTTCACCGTCGGCATCAATCTGGAGGGCAGGGGCGACCGCATCGTGGTCAAAGCCGAGGACGCCTTGATCGCGGCGCTCAAGGTCAAGGCCGAGCGCCCCGAAGCGATGATCACCTATGTGCGCCGGCTTAATCGCCGCGGCGATCAGCGCCATCCTCCTCACCGGCTTGCCGACACCCGCTAACCAGCGCCTGTCAGCCGGTCTCGTCGTCGTCGACCACGCGCATTTCCCCGCCATTCCGCACTCGCATTGCGACATAGATCACGAAGCAACCGACCAGGAGCGCCCCGGCGATCGCCGGGGCGCGCCAGTCACCGGTTGAGACGCGCACCACGATGAGGCTGACACAGACGATTGCGCCGAGCGCCGGCACGAACAGGGGCACCTCGAACCGGCCCGGCTTCTCGCCCTTGCGCCGCTTCAGGATGAACAGCGACCCATTCACCACCGTGAAGACGGCGAGCAGCAGCAGAACGGTCGCCGATGCAAGCTCGGCGATCGTGCCGGTGAGGGCGAGCGGCGCCAGGAT
>Ga0307379_10001931_pt1 | contig 31492 bp, 18 predicted proteins | sample UN2MG_FD_202237 | JGI IMG/M metagenome (GOLD analysis project Ga0307379, IMG submission 202237) | Soil microbial communities from Risofladan, Vaasa, Finland - UN-2 | ecosystem: Environmental > Terrestrial > Soil > Coastal area > Acid sulfate soil | place: Finland: Risofladan, Vaasa | collected...
AACCCTTGTGCCCCCCTCGGGCGCCCCGGAGGTGCATGACTTTAACATCGAGGCGACTTGACAATTTTATTCATAGGAGACGCCAAGAGCGCCAAGGATCGCCAAGTAAATCATGATGTTTCTTTGCGGCCCCAAAAAGAACAGCTCCGGAGCGTTGGCCCCAACCGGCTTGGCGAACCGGCCGATGGGAGCGCCAAGCAAGAAACATTCGCACCCAAGCCCTCTTAAAATCGTGTTGAAAAATAATCCTTGGCGTTCTTGGCGCCTTGGCGGTTTTCCGGTCCGTTTATTTTGGACAGCACTGAGAAAAAATCCTAAATTATCCTGGGAATCCTGAATATCCTTGTTAATAATCTTTTCATCCGAGATGGTCGTCCTGGTTATGAAACCAGCTATAATTATTGAAGGGAGAGCAGATGAAGAGGAGCATATGGTTGATGCTGGTTCTGTTCGCGTGCGCCGCCGCCTGGGCCGGGTGCGCGTCCAAGACTGGGACGCTGCCTGACGAGGGCGGGAAGAACGCGGACGACACCCCGGTGACCAGGGAGCAGGTCCGCGAGGAATTCCGCCACGCCTGGAACGGCTACAAGCAGTACGCCTGGGGCCATGACGAGCTCAAGCCGCTCTCGAAAGGCTATAAGGACTGGTACCAGGAGCCGCTCTTGATGACGCCGGTGGACGCGCTGGACACCATGATCATCATGGGTCTCACGGCGGAGGCGCGGGAGGACAAGGAGCTGATCGTGAGCAGCCTCTCCTTTGACCAGGATATGGAGGTCCTGCACTTCGAGCTCTGCATCCGGCTGTTGGGCGGACTGCTCTCGGCCTACGAGCTTGACGGCGACCAGCGCCTGCTCGACCTGGCCGTGGACCTCGCCGACCGCATGATCCCCGTGTTCGACTCGCCCACCGGCATGCCCTATCGCATGGTGAACCTGAAGACCGGCAAGGCCTCCGGCGCCGTGAGCGGTCCGGCCCAGGTCGGCACCTATATCTTGGAGTACGGGACGCTCAGCCGGCTCACGGGCAATCCGGTTTATTACGACCGGGCCAAGCGCGCGCTCACGGCGCTATATGAGCGGCGCTCCCAGATCGGCCTGGTCGGATCGGCGATTGACGTGAACCGGGGATGGTGGCTGGTAGGCGACAGCTCGGTGGGCGGCGGCATTGACAGCTACTACGAGTACCTGCTGAAAGGCTCGCTCCTCTTCAACGACCCGGACCTCATGGCCATGTGGGAGGGCAGCATCAGCGCGATCAACGCGCACCTCGCGGACGATTCCGCGGCCGGGCTCTGGTACGGCCACGCCGGCATGAATTCGGGCCGGCGCACCGCCGCCACTTTCGGCGCGCTCGACGCCTTTTTCCCGGCCGCGCTCGCGCTCGGGGGCGACCTCGGCCGCGCCGCGCGGCTCGAGGACTCGTGTTACCGGATGTGGACGCTTGCCGGCATCGAGCCCGAGATGATGGACTACAGGAAAATGAAGGTCGTGTTCGGGCCGTATCCTTTGCGGCCCGAGATCATCGAGTCCGCCTATTACCTGTACCACTACACCGGAGACGACAAGTACCGCCGCATGGGTTACGTGTTCTTCAACAGCACGGTCAAGTACTGCCGCACCGAGGCCGGCTACGCCGCCTTGGCCGACGTCCGCGCCAAGGCCAAGTCCGACGCCATGCCCAGCTACTTCCTGGCCGAGACCCTGAAATACTACTACCTGCTCTTCGCGGAGCCCGGGGAATTCAACTTCGACAACGTCATCTTCAACACCGAGGCCCACCCGCTGTTTAAAAACCGGTGACACCCAAGTAATGGGCGAGCCGTCTTCCCGTCTTTAACTTCAGAAACCGGCGTGATATGGTAACGGCCATTCATTGATCCGAGAGAGGTGGAACATGGTGTTGCGGTCACGCGCGAAAAAAATGCTCCTGGTCCTGGTGCTGGCGGCGCTCGCCTGGTCCGGGGTCTCGCCGGCCGGGCCCAGGCTCAGCGAGCCCGGCAGGTATGAAGGCTACAGCGAGCCGGCCTATCAGGGCATGGTCACGCGGTCGGTGTACGTGCCCATGCGCGACGGCGTGCGCCTGGCTCTGGACTACAGCCTGCCCCGGGGCCTGCCCGCCGCGGGAAAAATCCCCGCGCTCCTGCTCCAGACCCGCTATTGGAGGGCCCGGGCGATCAAGGCGATGAACGATGAGACGGACGACCGCTATTTCACTTCCTACGGTTACGCCGTGGTGCGGGTGGACGTTCGGGGCACCGGGGCCTCCTTCGGTACCTGGCCGTATCCGTGGTCCGCGGACGAGGTCAAGGACGGGGCCGAGATCGTGGACTGGATCGTGAGTCAGCCCTGGTCCAACGGCCGGGTCGGGACCTATGGCACCAGCTACGTGGGCGCGACCGCCGAGTTCCTGCTCACCAACCAACACCCCGCGGTCAAGGCCGCGGTCATCCGTTATTCCCTGATTGATTCCTACGCCGACATCGCCTTCCCGGGCGGGATCTATCACGACTGGTTCATGGACGCCTGGAACCGGACCGACCAGGCCCTCGACGCCGACGACACCGGCGCGCTCCTGCAAATGATGGGGGCCTTGAGCTTTCACCTCAAGGGGGTCCCCGGCGTCAAGCCGGTGGGCAAGGGGCTCAAGCCAAAAAAGGACCTGAAAGCGGCCCTGGCCGCCCACCGCCAAAACGGCGACGTTTACCAGGCCAGCCAAACCATCGAGTTCCGCGACGACTACTCCGAGCAATTCGGGGCCAGGATCGAAGAGATCAGCCCCTATTTCCACGCCCGCGCCATCGAGGCCTCCGGCGCCGCCGTTTACAGCTACACCGGATGGTTCGACGGATCGTACACCGCGCCCTCCGTCTACCGCTACCTGAACCTCTCTAACCGCCGCAAGCTCATCATCGGTCCCTGGCCCCACGGCGGCCGCGAAAACATCAGTCCCTGGCGCGACTCGGCCAAGAACTCCTTCGACCATAACGCCGAGCTGCTGCGCTTCTTCGACTACCACCTTAAAGACATACAAAACGGCGTAATGGACGAGCCGCCGGTATGGTACTACACCATGGGCGAGGAAAAATGGAAGTCCGCCCCCGCCTGGCCGCCCGCTTCCACTCCCGCCGCCTACTACTTGGGCGAGGGCTTTTCCCTGGTCCGCGCGGCGTCCGGGGCAAGCGGCGGCCACGACCGGTACCACGTGGATTACGCCGCGGGCACCGGCAACGCCTCGCGCCACAACTCCCTGCTCAATCTCGAACAGGCGCCCATCGGCTACCCGGACCGGGCCCTGGCGGACAAGAAGCTGCTGGTCTTTCAGAGCGCCCCTCTCGACGCGGACCTGGAGGTCACCGGCCATCCCGTGGTCCGACTTTATGTTTCCTCCACCGCGGATGACGGCCAGTTCTTCGTGTACCTGGAGGACGTGGGCCCGGACGGGACCGTGTCCTACATTACCGAGGGTCTGCTCCGCGCGGCCTGCCGCAAGCTAAGTGATGACAAGCCCCTGTATCAGACGCCGCCGGGCGTGCCCTGGCATACCTTCGACCGCGCGGACGCCGGGCCGCTGGTGCCCGGCGAGGTGGCGCTGATAACCTTCGGGCTCCAGCCGACCTCCGTCCTCTTCCGCAAGGGCCACAGCATCCGGGTGGCCATCGCCGGCGCGGACAAGGACCATTACGCCCTGCCGCCGGGACCGGAGCCGGAGATCACCGTGTATCGCGGCGCCCAGTACCCATCGGCCATCGAGCTGCCGGTAGTGACCCGGCCCGGAAATGATTGACCGCAGGAGCGCATCAATGTCGAGAGTGAAAGCGGCTTGCCTCGTGGCCATCTTTGCCGCCATGGCCGCGTTGCCGATCGCCGCGACCGCCGCGGAGATAGACCCCGTGGGCCTCGTCAACCCTTTCATCGGCACGGCCGGGACCGAGCACGCCTTTCCCGGCGCCACCTCTCCCTTCGGCATGGTCCAGCTCAGCCCCGACACCGGCGGCACCCACGGCTTTTATCTGATGGCCGACTGGAAGTGGTGCGCCGGTTACAACTGGGCCGATACCACCATCCTTGGCTTCAGCCACCTGCATAGAAGCGGCATGGGCGCGGGCGACTGGGGCGACGTGCTGCTCATGCCGACCGTGGGCCCGCTCCGGGTGAGGCCGGGGGAGGAGGAGGCGCCGGAGCGGGGCTACCGCTCGCGCTTCCGCCATGAGAGCGAGGCCGCGCGGCCCGGCTATTACGCGGTCACGCTCGACGACTACGGCGTCCGCGCCGAGCTCACCGCGGCCCCCCGCGCGGGCCTGCACCGCTACACCTTCCCCGCCTCCGACGCCGCGCATATCATCATTGACCTGGGCCACGGCCTCGGCGATACCCCGCTCGGCGGACGGATCAAGATCATCGGCAACAATCAGGTCGTCGGCACCAGGACCTCCACGGGGCTCGTGCCTTTTCAGAAGGTCCACTTCTGCGCAAAGTTCAGCAAGCCCTTTGACTCGTTCGGCGCCTGGGACGGCCCGGTGAAAATGCCGGGCGTCCGCTACGTGGCCGGCGCCCGCATCGGGGCCTTCCTGAACTATTCCACCGCCGCGGGCGAGACGGTGGCGGTCAAGGTCGGCCTCTCCTTCACCTCGGAGCAAGAGGCCTGCATGAACCTCGACCACGACCTCCCTGACTTTGACTTCGACCGCGCCGCGCAAGACGCCGCCGATGCCTGGCGCCGCGAGCTCGGCAAGATCAGCGTGAGCCCCGGCCCGCGGGACGATCCGAGGGTGAGCGCCGAGCGCCTCGCCGTCTTCTACACCGCGCTCTACCACTCCCTGCTCTTCCCCGCCGCCTTCTGCGACGCCGACGGCTCATACTCGCCCATGGGCAATTACCCGGGCCGCGTGAAGCACGCCGACGGTTACGTCTATTACAGCGACTACTCCTTGTGGGACACCTTCCGCGCCCAGATGCCGCTCTTGATCCTCATGGAGCCCGCGCGCGCCGGCGACATGGCCCGGACCCTGGTCACGCAGTATCAAGACTCGGGCTGGCTCCCGTCGCCCAACCAGTTCGGCAACACCCACAGCGAGGGCATGATCGGCGACCCCGCCGCCATCTTCATCGCCGACGCCTATCTGAAGGGCCTGCGCGGCTTCGACGCCGAGGCCGCGTACCAGGGCATGTTGAAGAATGCCACGCGGCGCCCGGTGAACGTCGTCCCCATGATCTTCGCCGGCAAGGGCCGCTGGGCCAATCGGCGCTATCAGCTCCTGGGCTACGTGCCCGCCGACCGCGTGCTCAAGCCCAGGAACCCGCTCTTCATCGCCGCCTATGCCTTTAACCAGGGCGTCTCGCGCACGCTCGAATACGCCTATGCCGACTTCTGCGTCTCCTACATGGCCAAAGAAACCGGGCATCCCGGCGATTACGAGCGCTTCCAGAAGCGCGCGCAAAATTACATGAACGTCTTCGACCCGGCCACCGGCTTCATGCGCGGCAAGAGCGTGACCGGAAGATGGATGAACGCAAAGGACTTCGACCCCGCCGCGTACTACGCGTACTACACCGAGGGCAACGCCTGGCAATGGACCTGGTCAGTGTTCCACGACGTGGCCGGACTGATCGCGCTGATGGGGGGCAGGGACGAGTTCAACGCGAAGCTGGACGCCTTCTTCGCGGCCGGGAGCCAGGTCAACGCCACCGGGCTCTTCTCCACCCACATCGCGGGCATGATCGGCCAGTACGCGCACGGCAACGAGCCGTCGCACCATGTCGCCTATCTTTACGATTACTCCGGCGAGCCGTGGAAGACGCAGGAGCTGGCGCGCCGGATCATGGACGAGCTCTACCACGACGCGCCCGCCGGGCTCGCCGGCAACGAGGACATGGGACAGATGTCGGCATGGTACGTCTTCTCCGCCCTGGGCCTCTATCCCTTGAGCCCCGGCATCTACGTGATCGGCAGCCCCGTGTTCGAGCGGTCCGAGCTCCGCCTCGATAACGGCGCCGCCGTCAAGATCGAGGCCGAGAACGTGTCGGCGGTGAACAAGTACATCCAATCCGCGACCCGGAACGGCGTCCCCCTTGACCGGCCCTGGCTCAGCCATGCCGAGCTGTCCCGCGGCGCCGTGCTCCGCTTCGTCATGGGACCCGCACCCAATACCGCATGGGGATCGGCGCCCGAAGACGCGCCGCCGTCGGGAACCCGCCTGTTCGGTCCGCTCGGCGATGACCAGCGGCCCTAGGCCAGCGCCAGCGCGCTCTCCGGGCCGGTCTTGCTCGACGCCCCCGTGATCACGATCGCCCGGCCCTCCGCCGTAATTCTCCCCGCCATACTCGTCTCCTCTGTGCTACATACTCACTCCGAAAGGAACTGCCACCACCGCCGGAACAGCCGCCGGCCGAGGAGCGACGATCTTTCCGGGTCGTGGAACGAGAGCTGGTAGCGGTTGCGCGAGATTTCCCCGCCCTCCGCCCGCGCGAGCAGCGTCAGGACCGGAGGCACCTCGTCGGGAAGCGTGAACGAGACCTCGCCCAGGTCCACCACGCTGTCCGGCGCCACGTCGCCCCGCAAGATCGCGGCCGCCTTGCCGGCTGCTCCGACCTCCACCTCCACCCCGGCAAAGCTCCGCGGCAAGTCGTTCACCAGGAAGACGCGGGCTGAAAAATTCTCGCCGGGCCGCCGGAGCTTATCGTCGAACTCGGCCGTTACCAGGAGCGGCTGAAACGCCAGCCTGACCGCCTCGTACGCGCGCTTGGGCTTGAGGTAATAATCCACCAGCGACCACGAGATGCACGGCCACGGGTCGCTAAGCTGCCAGATCAGCGCGCCCGACTTCTCATACTTATGACGACGCCAGTGCTCGATGCCGCGCTGTAAAAAGTGGGCCTGCGCTTCCTGCCCGGCCCGCACGAACTCATCGAGGCCCGCGTCCGGGTCGCCGAATCTCCGCGCGTACTTCTCCATCTTGCCGAGGCCCTGGTGGTGGTGCTTCCATCCCTTGCCGATGGGCCAGAGCAGCTCTCCGGGCAGAAACTCACGGAGCGACTGGGCGTCCGGAGGGCCTTGCAGCCCGAACTCGCTCACGAGTTGCGAGCGGTCGCTGAAATAATCGGACAGGTTGCCCTTCAAATGCCAGACCAGCCAGTTGTGCGCGTCGCCGCGATAGGGCGAAGCGGGCACGAAGCGCCGGCCCGGGTCGAGCCCGCGGCAGACATCCGCCATGATCTTGATCGCCGGCCGGTTCAGGTGCACGTTGAACTCGTTGCCGCCGCACCACGTCACCACGCTCGGGTGGTTGCGGAGCTGCCGCACTATCTCCGCGCATTCCCCGCGCAGAAGCTCCCGGAACCGGCGCGAGCGCGGGAGCGCCAGGACGATGCACGCCACCGGGAACTCCTGCCATACCATTATTCCCGCCCGGTCGCAGGCGTCGTAAAAAAATTTCCGCTCGCGGTTCCCGCCGCCCCACAGGCGCAGCGCGTTCAGGTTCGCGCCCCGCGCCATCTCCACCAGCTTCTGGTACCGCTCGTCCGTGAGCCGGCCGGCCATGGCCTCCGGCGGCACCCAGTTCGCGCCGCGCATGAACACGCGACGGCCGTTGACCAGGAGCGTCCAGTCCAGCGCCTTCTTGGGCGACCCCGGGTTCCGGGCCCACCCGATCTCGCGGAACCCGAAGACCTCGTCCGCCGCGTCCGAGCGCGACCCTGCCATCTCCACCGCTGCCGTGAGCCGGTACAGCTCCGGGTTGCCCTGGTCCCACGGCCACCACAGCCTCGGCCCTTCCACCGTGAGCCGGCGCGCTACCCGGTTATCCGCCTTCTTCTCCAGCCGCGCCGCGTAGCTCTCCCGCCTCTCATAACCCGAAAATGTATCGCCCGTGATTGCGAGCGTGAGCAGCGCATCCCCCGTCACGCTGCTGTCAATCTCCAGCTCGACCTCCACGCCGCCGCCGTTGCCCGTCCGCACCCGTACATCGCGGATCAGCGCCGGGCCCGTCGGGAAAAGCGACGCCTCGTCCCAGATACCACCGCCCTTGAGCCGCGGCGCGAAGTCCCATCCGAAGCTCATCTGCGTCTTCAGATAGTTCCGCCGCACCGGCTCGGTGTTGACGATGCCGGCCGGGAGCCCGCGCTCGATCCAGCGGTCCGGGAGACCACTGAAGCGCACCTCGACGACGTTGTTCGCGCCCCGCCTCGGGACCACCTCGAAGAGCCGCCGCGAGAACATGCCCTCGCCCCGGAAAATTTCCGCCCCGTTCCAGGAAATCGCGTAGCGATAATCCAGGCCCATGAACTCGAGCCAGTGCCGCGCGCCGTCCCCCAGACCCACCGCCGTTCCCCGGTAGAGCCAGTCGTGGTTGTTCACCCACTGCACGCGCTCCGAGTTCAGCCCGACGTAAGGGTCCGCGATTTTGCCCGCGGCCATGAGGTCGGAGAACACGTCGCCCGGCACTCGCGCCGGCAGCTCTTCACCTATCGGCCTCCCGGTCCGCCGGTCGAGCTGGCGCACGGTCCAGCGGATGGGCCAGGATGTTATGCTTCTTTTCATGATGGCCTGCCAGCCAATGGGTAGGCCCGACACTCCTGTCGGGCGGCCGCGGGACAAGAGTGTCCCGCCTACCTCCACTATTCTCATTATTTCACCGCAGCCATCTTTGCTGCCGCGCGGCCTTGAGAATAGGGAAGGTGTAGAGCATGCAGCAGCGGGAGCACACCGGGAGCAGGGCCTTGCCCAGCCGCTCGCGGAACGAGCGCGCGATGTCGCCGTTCCAGATTTCATCCACGGTCTGGCTGGTGATGTTGCCGATGACGAGGTCAGGCAGGTCGTTGCACAGGACCACGTCGCCGTTGGGGAGCACGTTCATGTTGTCGGTGACGGCGTGGCAGCGGGGGAAGCCGAAGGTCTGGTCGAGGCGCTGGTACCAGTCGGGGATGCCGCTGATCCGGCCGATGGGGAAGAGGCTGAACTTGGTCCGCGAGTAATTTTGTTGCACGCGGCGTAAGAGGCGCATCATCTCATCCAGGTCCACGGTCAGGCCCTCGATCATGAAGCCTTTCCAGGCGCGCGCCCGCGCGTTCCACTCCTTGGCCAGGATGCGCTCATAGGCGCGGCCCCGCTCCTCGGTGGTGAACATGGGCAGCGACAGATCGCAGCGGTCAATCGGCAGGTCCGCGAGGATTTGCACCGTGTCCAGGAGCCGCTGATACGTCTCGTCAATCAGCAAAGAATTGGTCACGATCCGCGGCCAGTAATTTTTTCGTTTTCTCCGCTCCTCGTCCACCGCCCGGATCAGGTCAACCACCGCTTTAAAGGTTCCCGGCCGGCCCCGCACCGAGTCGTGCACGTCTTCCGGGCCGTCCACCGAAATCCGCAGCACGTCGAGCTTCATCAGCGTCTCCAGGTGGTCCATGCCGCGCACCGCGTTCGTGGTCATCATCACCACGAGGTCCAGCCGCCGCGCCGCGGCCACCAGCTCGTCAATCTCCTTGTACAGCAGCGGCTCGCCGCCCCAGACGTGCACGAACGGGCCATGCCCGGCCGCCTCCTGGAGGAATTTTTCCCACGCCTCCACCGGCAGGCGCGCCTTGACCAGCGGGTCGCCGGCCTGAAGATACCCGGCCGGGCCGTTCTGGATGCACATGCGGCAGGCCAGGTTGCAGGCCAGGCTCGGCTGCAGATGGATGTTCACCGGCAGGCCCGCGCGCCCGCCCGCGCACCGCGTGCGGCCGATATGCCACCGGTTCTCGATGAGCAGCCGCCCGAGCCGCCAATGCCGCCGCTCGATCGCCGTGATGGGTATTGCCATGGCCGTTCCCTCGTTGTCGCAACATAGCACCGTGGGTCAGGGCCGGGCCAATGGCCCATGCAACTTGATGATAATCGGCTTGCCGCGCTGACGCCCGCAGGCGGCCTCCCCGTCACTCCCAGTTCAGCTCGACCTCATAGCCCCCTTCAACTTCCCTGACGGCGGACCGGCATTTCCTGGCCCCGACCTTCTCCGCCAATTTTTCAAGCATGCCCATGAACTGGTAGGCAAAGGCCTCGGGCTCGCCGATCTCTCTTTCCCTCTGGGACACGCTGATCTTGACCACGGTCCGGTTCTTTTCGTGGACAACGGGCGCGATGATCGAAGGGATGTCGCGTAAGAACGAGCCCTGCAGCGCATAGACCTTGCTGATCGTGGCCGCCGGGTCGCCCGGGACCAGGACGTTCTTGTAAACGGCCGCCAGGTTTTCCGCGAACATCTTGCCGAACGTCCGCGAAACCGCGAGATTGCCCTGCGCGATCTCCCGGAACACCGCCTTGCCGATCCGGTTGAAACTCTCGTACGAATACCAGACCGATGACAACACCTTGGAGTTGATGATCTCCCAGTCCTCCGGCGTGAGGTACTTGTCCCACGGCTTGTCCTTGGCCGCCCGGATCATTTTTGCGTAATCCGTTAACCATGTCCCTTTCACTTCCATCGCACTTGTCTCCTTGCCGGGTTGCCGGACCCAGTGGCCCCGCTCCTCGCTACGGCCCTTCCACGTTGGCCTTCAATTTGGTCATGCTCTGTTCGAGCCGGCCGGGGATCCCGGTCATGGTGTACATGATCTCGATCACGTTATTGGACGCGCCCGGGATTTCGATGGCCACGATCTGGTGCGTACGCGAGCCTCCCGCTTCCGGGTCCGCGATGGTCTTGGTGAATCCCGCCCAGTCCCGGACCACGAAGTAGGTCACGAACATGTTCTCTTCCCTGGACCGGTCGAGGAAGAATGAATCCAGCTTGATTTCCATGCCCAGGAGCTGGGTCGAAAGGGGGGCATAGCCGATGCCGTGGCGCGTGACCCGTTCCCGGTCGTATTTCATGCCGCCGACCGCCTCGACGTTCTTGGGGTCGAGGCCGTACTCCATCACCTTGCGCGGCGGCGCGTCCAGCCATTGCACCACCTCGTATGCCTGGATGACCGAGTCGTAGGGCTCGCCGCCCGGGCCCGCCGCGATCAACTCCTCCCGGTCGAGCGACGGGTCGAAATGCGCCCGCAGCCCGGCCGCCACCTGGTTCAGCCGCTCTGAAAGCGCACGGCAAAGCCCTTCCGGGCCCGGCCCGCCTGGGCCGAGCTCGGTCTCCACGCGGAGCGTCACCAGCGTCCCGTCCCCCTGGCGCACGAAATTCCAGCGCTGGATGTGCAGCGCCCGCGGGTTGGCCCACAGATACCACAGGTCCTGCGCGGAGCTCTTGATCACCACCAATCGGCCCGCGACCATCCCGCCGCCGGCGCCAACGCTGAAGGGGAAGCTGTCGCCGATAAGCTGGTCAGCGAGCCGGTCAACGCCCATCGAGTCACCGCCCCAATTGTCCGGATCAGTCAGGAACGCGAAGACCTGTTCCGGCGCGGCCTTCACCGCCATTGACCGGTCGAAACACCGCACCTGGATGGCGTAGGAATGCTTGATCAGGGCCCGGTCAGCTTGGGACTCGACTGGTTCCCGCTTCGGGCATCCACCCAAAGTGAACAACAAACCGATCAAGACCGCGCTGGTATAAAATGGTTTCAAGGTCATTTACCTCCTCTGCCGCGGCTGAACCAGCCACCACGGGATCACTCTCCGTCTCCCGAACGAATGATGAAAGCCCGGAAAAATCTCGGCGCTGTCCGGGCGCCTGCCGCGAGAATATCAACCTCGGGGCACGAAGGTCAAGTCCGCGCCCGGCCCGGCCTCCAACTCGGCGATGGCGATGGCCTGCTCGCCGGCGCAGGCGTAAAGCAGGTAGTTCTTGCCGTCGTCCTGGAAGACGGCGGGGTCGCGGAGTTGGTTGGCCGACGAGGTGATCTCGCCGCGGATCGAGGGTTCGACGGGAAGGCCCGCGCCTTCCCAGTCATATTCAGGACGCAACACCTCGACCGGTTCCCGGGGCCTCCATTTTTTCCAGTCTCGCGGCGAGACATCCATGGCCGAGCACCAGATCCGCTCGGGGGCGTCGCCGACCCGGGAGAAGAAAATCAGCAGGGTCGAGCCGCGCGGCATGATCGCGGTATGTCTCAGGTTGACTCCGAACAACAGTCCGGAGCGGGCCTCGAAATTCGTGAGGCCGTCCGCGGAGCGGTAGAGAATGCCGGGCATCCCGATCCCGTAATACATCCCGCGCCAGGTGAAAACCCGGAGGTACGGGCTGGCCAGCAATTCCGGCCGGGCCTGGAACAGAAGGCCGTCGCGGGACAGGGCGACGCGGGTCATCTGGGCCAGGTCTTCGAGCAATCCATGATAGTACATCCTGATCTTTCGGCCGGCCTCGTCAATGATTACGTCCGGGCTCGCGAGGTGCGGCCGGTTTTCGTCCGAGCCGTAGGAGCCTTGGGCCTTGCGCTCCGAGACCGCCCCCCGCGCGGCCAGGCCCACCCGGGTGAGCGCCCACGCGACCTCGGGAGGATTGCGCTTCCAAAGACCGGCCGCCGCGGCGAGCACATTCGTCCGCTCCGGCATCCGGGCGGGAAAGTACGAGTCCTTGAGCTCCAGCACGCCCGGCTCGTACGTGCGCCACGGCCCGCAAAGATCGTCCGCGTACGCCATCCGGATGTACTCGCCCTTGTGATGGGCAAAGTAAAGATAGTACTTGCCGAGCGGGTCCTCCACCCACTCCGGCACCCGGATCAGCGACGGTCCGTTGATGTTCACGTAACCGTAGCGCGCGGCCTCGTCCCGCATGCGCGCATCCATGCCCGCGTGGATGATCGGATTGCAGGGAAGACGCCGCACCAGGAAGCCGTTCCCCGTAGCGCCGACCGCGCCCGCCGCCCATACCGCCGGCGCCAGGGCCGGAGCAAGGACCGAGGCCCCCGCAACCCCCGCGACTTTCATTAATTCCCGGCGGTTCATGTGTCTGACCTCCTTGTCAGCATAACATTATAACTTGATGCGCCAAAGTCATGAGGACGATATTGCGGGGGATCGCGCGTGGGAATAGAAGCTCGAGGTCGCGGATCTGCTCAAGCCGCGCATGCATAAGTGATCAAGGCCCGACTCGATTCCTGCCCCCAATGGGATTTTCAACTCGGCGCACCACTTCTACGGAACCGCGCCCGGGGGCGTGGGGGGAATAGGCCGGCGCCGGCTCCCGGGATGCGGGGGCGGGCGCGGCCGCGGCGTGGCCGGTGTAGCCTTCCTTTCTTGTCCTCATTTCGAAGTAGAGCATCACCATGACGATGTTGCTTATCGGCATAATCGCGACCCGGAGGGCCCAGGAGGCCAGGGTGCCGATGAAGGGTATGATCACGAGGATTAGGGAGGCGACTAAAGTGATCACAAAAAGGATGATAATGAAGAGCGCGAACATGCCCAGGTTCCTCCAGTAATACCCTTTGCCCAGATCAATGCTCCTGTAAAGCGCCGGGAAGCCCCAGGTATTCTCGAGTACCACGATCGGCATGACCAGAAGAAAGTTAGCGGCCAGGACAAAGATAAGCGGCAATATCAAAAGCTCCGCCACCATCACGATGGGGTGCAACAACGACGCGGCGATCATGACCAGCACCAACGGCAGGGCCAGCATGAGCGCCGGTATCAGCAGAGTGATCATCATCTTGAGGGGGAGGGTCCAGTTGACGCTCTTGATGGTCCGCATCAGGTCCGGCCTGCCGCCGTGCATGGCCTCGGAGACGGCAAGCACGGAGGCCGTGGAAAAGTAGTACGAAATATAGGTAAGGATGCAAAAGGCCGGGACCCCGAACAGGACCAGCACAACGACGACCGCCGCCGAAGGCTCCCTGCTTCCCACGATCACCATCATAATCATGGCCACGAGTCCAATGCCCATCGGGATGAGCTTGAGCAGGAACAGGGTCATGAAGTTGTCTTTGTAAAGGTCGGCCACGTCGCCCATCATGTCGCTGAGGTTATACGGGCGGAGGTATCCAAGCCGCCATCCCTGGCCGTAGCGTTTGGCCTGGGCGGCTGCGCTGTGGTAGCCTCCGCCGCCGGGTTGGCCGGGTTGGCCCTGGTATGCGCCGTAGCCGGGAGCCGCCGCGCCGGTTGCTGATGCGGCGGCTTTTCTCGCCATCATTTGCTCGTACTTGCTTATAAAAACCTGGCAGGACGGGCAATCGTCGCGGCCGGCCGGAACCAAGGCCCCGCACTTGGGACAGGGTCGGCCGGATGCCTCGGTCGCCGGTGCGGTCGCCGGCGCTGCGGGCCCAGGGCCAAGGTCAAGAATTTCGGCAACGCCTTCCTCCACCACCTCGGCAGTCGCGCCCAGTTGGAGAAGGAAATCCCGGGCCTTGACCGCGGCGGCCTGGTCATCGAAAGCATAGATCCGGCCGGCGCGCCGCTCGATCCAATCGCGGGCCTGGTCCGCGCTCATCCCGTAGGAGCGGCCGAACTTCTCGTAAAAAGCCCCGCGACCCTCCTGGCTCTCATCCGCGATTCCCTTCAGTATTACGCTGTATTGCGCCATCTTGGTTAAAAGCGATTATATCTGCCCGCCAATACTCTTGTCAATGCGGACCCGGGGTTCGATAATTCCCGGTGGTTAGCGGCCCCGCACCAATTCAGCTTTAATGCCCTGGCCCGAAAGCAGCGCAACGATGTCACCCTTGAGCAGTTCAAGAGCGTGGGGATTATTTTTTAAATGAGCGTCCATGTGGGCGAGGCCGAGGCCTTGGAGGAACTTGTAGGCCTTTTTGCCCGGGCAGAGCTCGGAGCTGGGCCTGGCGTTTTTCATGGAGCCGGGGCTGTCTTTGCCGCCGGGGTCGAGAATGGAGAGGCCGCCCATTTTGCGGAAGAGCTCGTGCGTCTGCTCGACGCCGTCGCAAAAGTGGAAGTGGTCGGCGTCCTCCAGGATGACCATGTCCTTGGGCGCGGGGATGCGGGCGAAGAGGTCCTTCATGCCGTCGAGGGGGAGGAGGCTGTCGAGATCGGCGGCCAGGAGCAGGACGGGCACGGGGCGGCCCCAGTCCAGGGAGAGCAGATCAGCGAAGGCGTTGGCCTGCGGATTGAGCCTTGACCTGCCACCGACCGGGGCCAGAGGCAGGGCCGCCTTGATCCGCGGGTCGCGGCCGGCCGCGGCCAGGGTGGTCCATCCGCCGAAGCTGTGGCCGGTCATGCCGATCAGGCCGGCCTCGATCCGGGCGCCCATTTCTCCCGCCAGAATCCGGTCAATGATAAAAGACGCGTCCAGCGGACGATCGGCGGCCGAGTCCGCCAAGGCCTTGGTGATCTCCGCGGCGCTCCCGCTTTTTGACGCTTGCGCGGCGAGCCTCAGAATGTCCGGCATGGTGTTGCCCACGTGATCGGGCGAGGCCACGACGTAGCCGTGGCTGGCCAGGTGCGCGCAGAAATGCGTGGTCTGGCGGCGATGGCCCGCGAGACCGTGCGAAAAAATCACCAGCGGATACTTGCCCTCGGCCGGTCCCGCGTCCCGGACCGCGGCCTGCCGCATCTTCGGGAACGCCGGCATCAGGAGAAAACTGTCTTGAGTCTCCCGGTCCAGGTCCTTTCCCTGATAGGCCTCGGCCGCCGGGTACCAATACTCGACCGGCAACTCGCGCTGCCGCGAGGCATCGAACATCTCATAGGTCCTGACGCCCACGGGAAAAGGGCCGCGCGAAAAGGGGTCGTATTCAGCCATTGCATCACTCCTCGTCCGGCTTACGTCAAATCTTATTGCAGCCCGGCGGCCCGGACTTTTGCCGGCCGGGATGCGCGGGTTCAATTATAGGCCATCCGGTTGAGTGGTCAAACATCGAATAAGGGAAGGACCTCGTGGAATGGATACCCGAAACGGGAGCGACCCAGAATAGTGCCCAGGGACTTAAATTGAACCGGGACACGCGGATTTTGAGGCCGCTGCTCTGGGGGGCATTACCCCATCGGTCAGGTCTTTTCGAATTGCGTATGGCGTCCTGATTTATTAACTCTTGTCAGAACCCGATACTCACCCGACTACCATCATACAACACGATCTTTTCCGGATTCTCCGCCGGCGCAACCCCGGTGCCGTGGCCTTTTCGGACGATGACAACGTTGAATGTCCTTTCTTGGTCCATCCCCGGAAACCGGCCCGTGCGGGCGCCGATGGACAGGGTGTTTTTCGAATCGTTCCAGGTGAACTCGATGGTAGTAAAGATGCCCTTTTCATAATTATAGTTGTCGTTCTCGTCCTCGTAGAGCGTGAAGGAGGCGTCCCCGCCCGGGTAGACGCGGACCTCGATGGGGCCGGTTTTTTCCGTGGCGTATTGGACCAATGGCCCCAGGGGTATGATAGACCCGGCTTTGACGCTGAGCGGCATGGTGGACAGCGATGCGGGAGCGGTTATGTGCCCGCCTTTTAATTTTTCTCCGGTCCAGAAGTCGTACCAGCCCGCGGCTTCGGGGAGGTACACTTCCCGGGAAGGGCTCTTCATCCGTTTTATCGGTTGTGTTACCGGGTTTACGAGTATCGCCGGCCCGAACATGAACTGGTCGTTGATGTTGTAAACCTCGGGATCATCCCTGAAATCCATGGCCAGTCCGCGCATCATGGTGTAGCCCTGGTTCGTGACCATCCAGGCAACGGAGTAGATGTAAGGCATCAGGCGGTAGCGCAGGTTGTCGAATTTGACCAGGGTGTCGTAGGCCGCGTCCCCCGGCTCGCCGAAGCGCCACACTTCCCGGGGCGTGTTGGTGCCGTGGCTTCTGAAGATCGGGCAGAAGGCGCCGTACTGGAACCACCTGACGTACAATTCGCGGTAATCGGGGTCCTCACATCTTTTCGTGCGCGCCAATAAATTTTTCTCCGTGAAAAATCCGCCGATGTCAGTGGTCCAATAGGGAATGCCGGCCATGCAGAAATTCAGTCCCCCCGCTATCTGTTTCTTCAAGACCGGCCATTTAGCGGTGATGTCGCCCGACCAGGTGGTTGCCGCGTATCGCTGCTGGCCGGAAAAGGCGGACCTGGTGAGGATGTATACGCGCTTGCCGGATTCGCTTTCCCGCCAGCCTTTGTAAACAGCGCCGGTGGTCATGAGGGAATAAGAGTTCAGGTAGCGGCTCATGGTCCCCATGTCGCATCTCTGCAATGCTTTAATGGCCCGCTCCGACATCCCCTGCGTCCAGGTAAATCCCGTTTCGGGCTCGGTCGCGTCCATCCAGAATCCGTCCATGCCCATAGCGAAGATGTTCTTTTTCAAATGCCGCCAGTAAATCCCCCGGGCTTCCTCGTTATAAGCATCATAAATATACGTTTTGTCAAAGACTTCCATGGTTAGAGGTCTAAACCCGTAAAGATGCCCGCCCGCATTAAAATCGGTGTAAGCATCGGATTTGTCGGTGACATTGGGCCAGATCGAGATAATAATTCGGGCGTTGAGATCGTGGATTTCATCAATCCTTTTTGCCGGGTCCTTGAAAGGCCCGCTCTCGTCGAATTTGAGCGGGTTCCAGCCGAGCTCTCCCCAGTACTGCCAGTCCAGCACAATAGTATCAATGGGTATTTCGCGGCGGCGGTACTCGGCAACCACCTCGACCATCTCGTCGAAGCTCTTGTAACGTTCCTTGGACTGGAAGTATCCATATGCCCATTTTCCGAACATGGGCGCCCGGCCGGTAAGGTCACGATAGCCAGAGACAACCTCGTCCAACTCCGGACCGTAAATGAAATAATAATCAATGCCGTCGGCGACCTCGGACCAGAGCTTGCCGGCGGAGCTGCCGTCGCCCTTTATCTTCACGTCGCTGAATTTTGTCTTGGAGTAATTATCCCAGAGGATACCATAACCCATGGTGGAGACGAGGAAGGGATTGACCGCTACCCGGTTGGACTGAACCAGGACCAGCTCCTTGCCCCGATAGTTCATGTAACCGTTCTGAAACTGGCCCAGCCCGTAAAGCGCCTCGCCGTTTTTAAAGTTGAACTCCTGTTGGACCTCAAGAACATCCTCGCCCATCACCTTGACGGGCTTGGCGCTCCTTTTGCCTTCGCAAAGAACAACATTGCCCCGGGGGTCGAGGAAGGTCAATGCTCCGGTCGCACGGTTGACTTCAACATTAAGTCGGTCCGTTTTTAAAAGGAGCTTTTCATGCCCATCTTCCACGCTCCAATGAACGTCTCCGGGTTCACGCTGAAGGACGGCCAGGCTCTCCCGCTCGCGGAAAGTGTCTTTGGGGGTGTACTGCACGCGGATCACGCTGTCGCTCACCGGCGTGAGTTTCAGCTTTCCCCGGGACAAGGATATCACTCTGCCCGCATCCTGTTGCATGTCCCCGGTAGCGGCAAGAGGCTCCCCTTTGGTGGAGATGGCCCACGCAAAAGCGACACACAACATAAGCCCGATCACGCTTGCCGCCGATTTTTTCATTTCCCTGTTCCTCCTATTCCGAACAATTCCCGGGTTAAAATTGCCGACAATAACGATAAACCGCCGAGATCGGGTTCGGAAATTACTTCCGCCCACATATGCTCCTTTTAACGCCTCCGCCCGCCGAGCATGATTCCTCTCCTATGCGGATAGACCAAGCGTACAAGAATAGTGGAGAATAGACAACCTCAAAAAGGTAAGGCGAAAATCATGGTGCCCAGGGACGGAATTGAACCGCCGACACGCGGATTTTCAGTCCCTTTTTGCCACCCTCTGCAAGTGGTTGAGTATGCGACAGAATTGAGATAACGCCTTGTTACTTAATGATAATATTGGTTCCATCTTTTTCGGGTTGAACCCGTTGATTTTGATCAATTTCAGTCTGGCATGGGCACAAATTGGGCACAAACAAAATTGTACTCCATGCTTCGATTAAGCGCAAGTCCGCCATAGGCAAGCTACCCAAATCAAGTTCACAAGCCAATCATTCTTCCCTTCACTAATGAAGCCATAAAGAAGGCGGCCTCCCGTCCCACTAGAACTGATTTGCATCCGCTATTGCCAAACCCTTCAGGCAGTGATAATAGTATGCTCTAAGTCCGTTTAAGAAGGAGTGGAGGTCATGGTCGGCTTTCAGGAGAAGGTAAGCTTTATCTGGTCGGTGGCGGATGAGGTCTTGCGCGATGACTTCAAGCGCGGCAAATACCCGGACGTGATCCTGCCCTTCACCGTGCTCCGCCGCATTGACTGCGTGCTCAAGCCCACCAAAGACAAAGTGCTGGACCGCAATGAACTCCTCAAGAAGAAGGACGTGAAGAACCTCGACGGCCAGCTTTGCAAAGCTTCTAGCTTCTCCTTCTACAACATCTCCCCCTATGACTTTGAAAAGCTCCTGGAAGACCCCAAGAACATCGGCAAGAACCTCCGCGCTTACATGAACGGCTTCTCCGAAAACATGCGCCTGGTTCTGGAAAAGTTCAAGCTCCATTCCACCATCGAGACCCTTGACCAAAAGGGACTCCTCTTCCTCCTCATCAAAAAGTTCGCCTCCATTGACCTGCACCCCAATGCCGTTTCCAATCACGAGATGGGCACCATCTTTGAGGAGCTGATCCGCAAGTTCAACGAGCAAACCAACGAAAACCCCGGCGAGCACTTCACCCCCCGCGAAGTCATCCGCCTCATGGTCCGCCTGCTCATCAACGGCGACAAGGACACACTTAATCAAGCTGGAATTGTCAAGACTGTGTTCGACCCGGCCTGCGGCACCGGCGGCATGCTCTCCATCGCCAAGGAATACATTCAGAAGGGCGACGAGCAACATGAACCCATCAATCCCCGCGCCGACATCATCCTTTTCGGCCAGGAGGTCAATGACGAGACCTTTGCCGTGTCCAAGTCCGACATGCTCATCAAGGGCGATGACCGGGACGCAGAGAACATCGTGCCCGATTCCTCCCTGTCCAAGGACGGCCATAAGGGGAAGAGCTTTGACTACATGCTCTGCAATCCGCCCTATGGCAAGGACTGGAAAAAGGAAGAGGCTTTCATCAAGGAGGAAGCCGAGCGCGGCTCATCCGGCAGGTTCGGCGCGGGACTGCCCCGGATCAGTGACGGGCAACTCCTCTTCCTGCAACACATGATTTCCAAGATGAAGCCGGTTTCGGAAGGCGGCTCCCGCATTGCCATCATCATGAACGGCTCGCCGCTTTTCACTGGAGACGCGGGAAGCGGAGAGAGCGAAATCCGGCGTTGGATTCTGGAAAACGACTGGCTGGAAGCGATTGTCGCCATGCCTGAACAACTCTTCTATAACACAGGCATCGCCACCTATGTCTGGATACTCACCAACCGCAAGACCAAGAAACGCAAGGGCAAGGTCCAGCTCATCAATGCCACGGCCTTCTGGACCCCCATGAGAAAAAGTCTTGGCAACAAGCGCCGCGAAATCTCAGCAGACCAGATTGACTCCATCATGAAGGTCTTCAATCAATTTGCGGACGGCGAGCATTCCAAGATTTTCGACACAACGGATTTCGCTTTCCGCAAAATCACCGTGGAGCGACCCTTGCGTCTGAATTGCCAGGCCAGCCCCGAGCGCGTAGAAAGGCTTAAAGTAGAGCCGGCCTTCATCAACCTGGCCGTGAGCAAGAAGCGCAATGAGCAAGATAAGCAAACCGAGGAGAAGGAAGGCAAGAAGCTCCAGAAGCAAATTTTGTACTTGCTTAAAGCCTTGCCCGATACCCCTTTCAAGAACCGGCTCGATTTTGAATATGCACTTCAGGAGGCTGCCGTCAAAGCCAACCTCAAGCTCAAGGCCCCGGTCAAGAAGATCGTTGTTTCCGCTCTATCCGAACGAGATGAGACTGCCGAGCTTATCAGCGGTGAGGAAGGCACCCCTCTTCCTGATTCCGAACTCCGCGACACTGAAAATGTGCCTCTCAAGGAGAACATCGAATCCTACTTTCAGCGAGAAGTCTTGCCCCATGTCCCGGACGCATGGATCAACAGTGAGGTCCGCGACCACAAGGACGGCAAAATCGGAAAGGTGGGCTTCGAGATCAGCTTCACCCGTTACTTCTATAAGTACCAGCCCCCGCGCCCTCTGGAAGAGATTGACGCTGACATCAAGAAGGTAGAGGCCGAGATTTTGGAGATGCTTAAAGAGGTTACTCAATGAGAGAGATCATCAATTGGTTTGGGAATAATTCCAACGCCGCTTTCACAACCTTCATAGTCTCGGTTGTGGCTGTAGTGATTTCTGGTATTGCTTTTATGAAGACTAAACGAACCGACAAGAGGCTTCTGGAAATTGAGGAAAAGCGGGAGGAAGATCGAAACAAGCTTGCGCAAAAAGCCCAACTTCAAGCTCGAATTGTAAAATACGGACACAACAGTCATCGACTGTTAATTATCAATAACGGAGAAGGTGAAGCGCGCAATATTGGACTGAAAATGGACGCAAAGCCTTTTGACGATCATTTTGCTTCCGTAAGAAATGACAGCCCAGCTAAGATAATAGGACCCCATTCGGAAGCGACGTGTCTTCTTCACATAGCCGATGAATGCGCTCCTCCGTGGAAAATTGAAATCTCATGGGAGGATGATTCAGGCGAGCCAGGACATTATAAGTCTACGTTAACTTTTTAAGATAAACAGATGCAACAACCACAAGAAAAAATAACCATAAAAAGGCTACCAGTAAGGGGTAAGCTGACCCGTGTGCCCTGTGCCTTTTGCGGAAATAGCACCCGCCATACCATTATGACCTCATTTCTTCGAATCACTTCTATTGAGACTTCCATCATCGACTTAGCAATTTATCAGATTGTCCAATGCAGGGGATGTCGGGAACTGTCCTTCAGGCTTCAATCCGTGGACATCAATTCATATTTTGGAAACGAAATGAAGGCTTATAAGTGTTTCACTTACCCTAACCGCGTACCCGGAAGAACAAAGCTCAAGTGGCAACTCTATGTGCCGGAGATGGTTAGTGCCATTTATGAGGAAACCTACCGAGCCTTGGGCAACGAGCAACTCATCTTGGCAGGAATAGGCTTACGGGCCTTGGTCGAGGCCGTGTGCAAGGAAAAGGACTCCCAAGGTAAAAATCTCGTAGAAAAAATAGACAATCTGGTAAACAAAGGGTTGATGACCAAGACAGGGGCCGAAGTTCTTCACTCCATCCGCCACATCGGGAATCATTCTGCTCACGAGGTTGAGGCAAACTCCATGGAAGAGCTGCTAATGGCTCTGGATGTGGTTGAGCATGTTCTAAGGGAAGTGTATATTATCCCGGCTAGATCAAAAATGTTGCCGAATAAGAAAAAGCAATGAAGCCAAAGAATCATCCATATCCCAGATACAAACCATCGGGCATTCCCTGGCTTGCAGAAATACCGCAGGATTGGGGAACTAAGAGACTGAAATATACTGTCAAGATCAATGCCCAAACCCTCAATGAGACTACCGATCCAGATTATGAACTGAAGTACATTGATATTAGCAACGTCTCGGGTGAAGGGGTTTTGTCTGATCCTCAACTAATGAGATTTGCCGATGCTCCATCAAGAGCGCGACGGATTATTAGATCACGCGATGTCATTATTTCAACGGTGAGAACCTATCTAAAAGCGGTGGCTAGATTTCATGAAGCGGAAAATAACTTGATAGCCTCTACCGGCTTCGCCGTGTTAAGGGCCTCAAAGGAGATTGATCCTGATTTCTTGTATTACTCAGTTCTTTCTGATATTTTTATCAACACAGTCGCGGCGTATTCAGTTGGCGTTGGCTACCCTGCCATTAACCCCTCCGAACTGGGATGTATAAGCCTTTGTTTGCCTAAACTAGAAGATCAACGCGCCATCGTTTTCTTCCTTGATCGGGAGACGCGGCGGATAGACGAGTTGGTGGAGAGGAAGGAGTGGTTGATTGAACTCCTCCAGGAAAAGCGTCAAGCCATCATCTCCCACGCCGTCACCCGTGGCCTCAACCCGGCAGCCCCCTTCAAAGACTCCGGCATTCTCTGGCTCGGAAAAATCCCAGAGCATTGGGAGGTTTATCCCGTAAAAAGAATTGCTACCCGTATTCAAACCGGATGCACTCCGCCTACTTCTGAAGAACGGTATTATGAAGATGGTACAGTACCATGGTACGGACCTGGAAGTTTTGGAGTGGACCTCGTGCTTTCAGACCCCGTGAAACTTTTGAATGAAGAAGCCATTTGCGAGGGAGTCGCACGTCTGTTTTCGGCTGATTCAGTTATGGTTGTTTGCATTGGAGCAACGATAGGCAAAGTCGGGTATTTGCAAAACCCCGCTTCATCTAACCAGCAGATTACAGCCATTTCAACAAATCAACGTAAGGCATATGGAAAGTTTTTAGCTTACCAACTCAAGCGACTCGAACCAGTCTTGCAAGGGATTGCTCCGAATACAACACTTCCTATACTGGACCAGCAAGACATGGGTTACCTGCCATGTGCGCTTCCGAATCTCGTAGAGCAAAAAGGTATAATTGAATATCTTGATAGCGAGTGCCTTAAACTTGATGCAGCAATTTCCCAAATTGCCGAGAGCATCTCGAAGCTCCGCGAATACCGCACGGCCTTGATTTCGGCGGCGGTTACAGGCAAAATACAGGTTCCAAGTTGGCGATTTGAAATTCAAGCTTCTTATGTCAATGAAGATGATATTGTTAAGAAGGACCAGCCTTCTCGTCGTCCTCCCAAAGGCTTTTTTCAGCGGAATGATATAAAGAATGGAATAACACACTTTCTTGATGAGCGCCACCTTATGTTAAAGAACATTCCAAGACTTCAGCAGGAGTTGGAACACTTTCAACATCATGTTAAGCCATTGCTTGATGAACAAGAAAGGATGCAAAAATCAATGTCCCCCTTCCTTTCAAGTTCAGGGAGCATAGCGGACATGATAGCTAAGGCTAGTGAACAGGCAGCAATTTTTCATAAGAGCTTTGATCCCTTTCTGGAAGAGGCCAAGTTGATGAGGGAAGCCATTAAACCTCATATTGAGGAGAGAGAGGCTTTCTTGCGGAACATTGCCCCTTTAATGAAACAGCGAGAGGAAATTGCAAAGGCTATGACTCAATTTCCTGCCCTACAAGATGCTCTTAAGCAGATTGAGCAAGCTCACGAAAGTTGGAGGAGTATGGGACTTGAGGCGGGGGACTTGGTTTCGCCAGTTCTGGAAAATGTCCAAAATGTCATGGCGCAAGTTTCCGGTTCGCTGTATATTACCTCCAAGGTGTTATCAGGAATTGACTTTACCAGATTGGAACGACAAGCGTTTTTGTCGGCTAAATTCGCATCCCAAGTACAGACCACCTTCGATGAATTTTCAAAAAGCCACACGAGACTTTTCGGCTCGATGAACACCCTTGGCGATGTAGTTTCAATTCCAAGAATAGCCTTGCCCGGTGCTAACCGAGAAATCTTGATGACGGGCTACGCTATAAGCCGGGTTAATCCAATAGACGTTGATTTTGAGCAAGGTGAACCTAAGCGACTGATTGAGGAGGCTACAGAGGAAGTCTCCGAATGTAGAGCAATCCTTGAAAGAAAATTCCCACAACTGCTCAAGCCATATCAGGGGGCAATTGATGCATTGCGAAGCAAGAGTGAAGATCGGGCAAGGCATGTATTGACTTCCTTGAGAGAATTGGTTTGGCACTTGCTCCGCTTACTCGCCCCTAATGAAAATGTAATCCCATGGATTCAGTCAAGACCGGAAAAGGACTTGCTCGACAGCAATGGGAAACCGACAAGAAGAGCGCGATTACTGTATATTTGCAGAAACATCAATCACGGGCCATTTTCAAACTTCATCAATAAGGATGTCGGTGTCATGCTGGAACTTATTGACCTATTCAATCAGGTTCATAATATTGATCCCAATTTTCACGACGGTCAACTTAAAGCTGTCATTTTCAGAACTGAAACAGGCATCATGTACATAATAAGAATTCACCAGGAAGCGAACTGAGAGAAGGGCAAGGAATGGTTGACACCTCTGAAAAGGACTTTGAAGCCACCATCGAGGCGGGCCTGATTTCGGGCGGATACGTCAAGCGCAAGCCCGACCAGTTTGACCGGGACTCCGGCCTTGATCCAGGGCCGCTGTTTGATTTCATCTATGCGAGCCAGCCCAAGACGTGGGAAAGGCTGAAAGTCCAGCATGGGGACTTGCAGGTCAAAGAGAGGTTTTTAGCCCGACTGGTGAAGGAAATTCAGGCACGGGGAACGCTCGATGTTCTGCATAGGGGAATCGAAGACCTTGGCTGCCATTTTGATCTTGCCTACTTCAGGCCGGAGACAGGCTTCAATGAGGAGCACAAGCGCAAATACAACGCCAACATCTTCTCGATAATGCGGCAGGTCAAATTCAGCGGGAAGCATGAGAAGAGCCTGGACCTGGTTATCTTCCTGAACGGCCTTCCCATCATCACAGCGGAGCTAAAGGAGCCATTGAAGGGCCAGAACGTCCAGAATGGAGTCAAGCAGTACAAATACGACCGCGACCCCAAAGAGCCTTTATTCAAGTTTGGGCGATGTCTCGCGCATTTTGCCGTTGACACGGACCTTGTGTACATGACTACTCACTTGCGCGGAGGAGCGACCCACTTCCTTCCCTTCAATAAAGGATGGAACGGCGGGGCCGGGAACCCGGAGCGTGAAGGCTTCAAGACGGCCTATCTTTGGGAGGAGATCTGGGGCCGTGACAGCTTGCTTGAGATCATTGACCACTTCTTGCGGACTATTGAGGTTGAGGACGACAATGGCAAGAAAACCGGCCAGAAGGCTCTCATCTTCCCCCGCTATCATCAACTGGACGCGGTGAGACGCATGGTGACACATGCTCACAATAACGGGCCAGGGACTAACTACCTTGTCCAGCACAGCGCCGGCAGCGGCAAGAGCAACACCATTGCCTGGCTAGCTCACCGCTTATCATCCCTTCATGACGAGACCGATCAGAAGGTGTTTGACTCGATTATCATCATCACCGACCGGCGTGTGCTTGACCGCCAGCTTCGGAACACGGTGAGGAGTTTTGAGCAGGTCAAGGGGATTGTAGTTGCCATAACCAAAGAAAAGTCGAAGGAACTTGCCCGCGCTTTAGAGCAGGGAAGCTCAATCATCGTTACGACGTTGCAGACCTTCCCCTTTGTGACGGAAAAAATCGGAGAGATACCGGGGCGGCGCTTCGCGGTAATCATTGACGAGGCCCACTCCTCCCAGAGCGGCGAGACCAGCAAGAGCATGAAAGAGGTCTTGGCCGTGCGGCGGATTGAGGACGCGGAGAAGGAAGACACGGCCACCGGACCCGATGAGGAAGACAGCATCAATCAGGCCGTGGAAGCGGAGATGAAGAAGCGGGGCCGGATGTCCAACGTAAGCTTTTTCGCCTTTACCGCTACACCCAAAAACAAAACCTTGGAGCTTTTCGGGAGCAAGTTGTCAGACGGCTCGTTCGTGGCCTTCAGCCTCTACACCATGCGGCAGGCCATTGAGGAAGCCTTCATCCTGGACGTGCTCAAAAACTATACGACCTTCAAGGTGTATTTCGCCCTGCTCAAAAGGATTGAAGATGACCCGCGCTATCCCAAGAAGAAGGGGACCTATTTGCTCAAGTCCTACGTGGAACTGCACGAGCACAACTTGAACAAAAAGACCGCGATCATCGTTGACCATTTCCATGAGCAGGTGCGGGAGAGGATCGGGGACCGGGCCAAGGCGATGGTGGTCACGCGGTCCAGGCTCCACGCGGTCAGGTATAAGCTGGCCTTTGACCGCTACTTGAGGGAAAAGAAATTTCCATACAAGGCGCTGGTGGCCTTCTCCGGGACGGTGCGCGACCCGGACAGCGGGGAAGAGTTCACCGAAGGCGGGATGAATGGTTTCCCGGAGGCGCAGACGGCGCAAATGTTCAAGCGGCCCGAAAACCGCATCTTGATTGTGGCGGAGAAATTTCAGACCGGCTTTGACCAACCCCTGCTCCATACGATGTATGTGGACAAGAAGCTGGAAGGCGTCCACGCTGTCCAAACCTTGTCGCGGCTGGACCGGACATATTACGACAAGGAAGAAACGATGGTGCTGGACTTTGTGAACAAAGCGGATGATATTGCCGACTCGTTCAAGCCCTATTTTGAGGCGACCTATCTGGCGGGGGAAACGGACCCGAACAAGTTGTATGACCTCAAGCGGATGTTGGAGGATTACCATGTGTTCGGGACTGCGGAAGTTGACGCCTTTGCCAGGGTCTATTTTTCGGCCAAGGGCAGACAGGAGGATCTGCACGCCATTCTGGACGCAGTGGTGACGACCTTCATGGGCCGCGATGACGAGGAGAAGGAGAAATTTAGGAAGCACCTGATTGATTACGTCCGGCTCTACTCCTTCCTGTCGCAGTTGTTGACTTTCACCGACCTGGAACTTGAAAAGCTCTACCAATTCGCCCGGCACCTGCGGCGGAAACTGCCAGTGACCAGGGAGAGGTTGCCAGTGGAGATCACGGAAAACATCAACCTGGACTCCTACCGAATCCAAGAAACAAGCAGTGGCGCGATTGCGATTGAGGTTGATGGAGAACTGAAACCGATCAGCGATGTGGGGACGGGCAAGGCCAAGGATGAGGAGGCCCCGCTGTCGGAGATTGTCCAATTCATCAATGAGAACTACGGGACGGAATTCACCACGGAGGACAAGGTGAGATTTTTCGCGGAGGACATGGAGCGGCGGTTGGTCAAGAGCGAAGGACTTGCCAAGGCTTTAGACCCAGCGGTTAACCCCTCCCCGGAAAATCGAAAGCTCGCCTTTGACCACCTCTTCAAGGACATCCTTGAGGATATGTTTGAAGCCAACTCCGACATCTACAAGAAGATCGTTGATGACGAGACTTTCGGGACGTTGTTCCGGGCGGTGATGTTTAAAAAGATTGAGGCCAAACTTTTGGAGTTTATTAAGTAGCCATGATAAGTTTGAGGAATGCTATCTTGCAGTTTGAATCGATCTATTAACATTTAAGGATGAGTTGTTGTTTCTAGCTGCAATGATATTTGTTACTTGGAACGAATGGGCAACCATTCAATTTCAAAGAACAACAATCATGAGTTTTCATTCACTGTCTCAAGATACAAGGATGATGGCACATTTGCAAGTAGGTTGAGGCTTCGCATTAATCATTTTCGATATTGTCGTTTTGTTTTAAAGCAATGGAGTTGCAAGATGTGACATTTTTCAAGTTCCGTTAATTATATTTTGATTTTTTAATTTAATCTTCAAGCAATGAAGTCATCTCTTTGCTTCGGAATATGGAGACTGAGCCCCTTTCGCTTCCAACAATTATTAGCCCTTTTCCGCTAAGCTGAGAAGCATACATTGCACTAAATAAATGTCTAGCCCCCCTGTTCTTGAGAGTAAGCTCTTTAATAATATTTTTATTTATGGAATTGAATGCATTCTTTTTATCTGAGCTGAATTTCTGACCAAATGCAATAATTGATTTGTTAGCATTGGAAATTATTACAGAGCCATCAACCTTAAGGTAGCTACTTATTGTATCTATCGAATTAATAGTTTTGACGGATCTGAGATTAATCGGCTTTGTCATAAATTTGAGATCATCTTTTGTTCCACTAAAATCATTTTCATCTTTAAGGATGCAAATCGAACACCCATGATCGTCATTTAGGATTGTCTCCATAACCAATGACAACGAATGATAGACGATATTAGCATCAAAGCCGTCTGATATTTGAACAATGCTATCCCACAATTGGTCTAATTCTTTACCTTGCTCAACAAGTGCCTCCCTATGTAACGAAATTAATTTGGAACTATTTCTTGAAATATGTATGATTCTTGATCCTTCGCTTATTATAACGCAATTTCGTTTAGGATATATAAAAATCCCCATAATATCATCTTGTTCCAACAATTTGCTTAATGCCATTTTTTTTGTTGGCAATGGTAATCTATCAACTCTCTTTGGATATAATGTATTATATTTATGGTCATCAATAGCAAAAGGTCCAAAAACCTTTCCATGACAATCGACAAGGAATGAGCCTCCTAACATCAAAACTTTAGCAAACTCATCAATTCCATTAATATGAAATTTGCATGGTTGGAGTTTGAGATAACTGTATTTCTTTATATAAACTCTCACATCTTCTTTGATAATTATAATGTCAACATTTTGGAAGAGCTTTTCTGGTACATTAGCTGGATTCCTTATTCCCTGAATAATATTATAAATTTTATCGTTGACATTTTTCATAAGAATTATCTCTGATTTAATTTCAAATTCTGGTTGCGATTTTAAAATAGTAGCTGCCTCACGATCACCTGTAATTTCCAAAAGATTTGAAACGAGCCACCTCTCATTTTCGTCATTGGCAGTTTGAAGACATTTCTTTAATAAATTGATTATTTTCTGCCTCTTCGATTTATATTTATTTCCATCAAAATTGTTAATTGTTTCTTTTTTTAAATATTTGTTTACGCAAATTGGATGATTTAATAGCCCCTTTTTGGTTATTTTGAGAATTCCAGTTTCAGTTAAAATATAATTAATGTCTGTCTCAAATCTCTTAATGATCCCAAACAACGATGAATGTGCCATACAGCATATTTCACCATAAGAAATGTAATGATCATCTTTTTTTGTTATTGCTTCGATAACTTTTTTATAATCTCTTGAGCTGAAGTACCCATTCTTCTTTATTGTTTTATTATCGATATTTTTGATTGCATCCTTGTTAATAGTTGCCTTGTGCAAATTTACTGTTAATTGCATTATTTTATCAGCACCCATTTGGTTTCTGACATTTATAAATTGCAACCTGCTATTTCCTATATTAGATATCCCTCTTAGAATTCCAGCTAGAGACCCTGAAATTGAGCCAATAGAATCTGAATCACCGCCGATGCAACTAATTAAATAGCAGGTATCTTCAAAGTTTCCCTTCGAAACAAACAGTATAGCAATTGATGATAAAAGAACATCAATAGCATTATTAGTACCCCCTGTTGATAAAGTATGACCGATATTATTGGTAGATAGAAACTTTTTAATTTGATTGTATTTTGTAATAAATTTATTTATTGATTTGACTATATTTACTATATCATCATCATCTTTTGCAGTAGCTTTGTAGTCGTTTAAGCCTATTCTAATTATATCATCAAGATCATCAATAGCAATTGTCATATTATTGAAACAATAACGATAAAGTAAAGATAATATCTGACAAGCGACACGAGCATCGGGACCACTATGAGTAATTCTTGAAAAAAAATCTCCTACTGATTGTGGCTCGTCAAAAAATCCTCTGAATAACAGCAAAGGAGCCAATCGTGTTAACGGACCACAACTATTAGATTCATAGGGAGGTTTGCTACCTGTCCATTTCCCATTCGGATGCATCGCAAAATAAGATGCTGCTGTTTTAGTTGTAGTTCCAGCAAATCTTGTAGAGTATCTATCTACTTCATCAGCAGTTAGGTTCAAAATCCTCTTTATTTTATTCCTGTTTTTAATCCATTCGTTATGCCAGGAAGCGAGTGAACCACGTATTTTTTTTATTGGTTCAGCTTCCATGGGTTCAGTTTTAATGTAGTGCCTTATTTGTGCAATGTTTAAAACAGTATCATCGGTATAGCTACCTGTTTGAAGTTTTGAAAGTGGACCAATAACAGATGGCGACAACAATGGTGAAATCGGATAATTATGGATTATATTAGTAGACATTAAATCCCTTGGAACAAATTCAGCTCTCATTCCCAGGGAGTCGCCTATTGCTCCACCGAGTATACAGCCGATATACTTATCCAATGATGTGGACTTCTTTTTCATCTTCGACCGTTTCAATCTAATTAAGGATAGAAATATATATTTCGACGTAAAATATTAATTGATCAGGGCTTTGAGAATACTCTCGAATTCCTCTCTCATATTATTCCTATAATTAATTCTTGGTATATTATTTACCTCGTTTACTTTTAATAAATATTGATATTTTCTGGATAATTTCCTTAAGTTATTGACATCGGTTGAATTTTCGTTAGAAGGTGCGTGTAAGCAATAAATATTACGACTAGGTTCTATTTTGCGTCTGCTAAAAAGATGACTCTTAATTGTGCCTCTGCATAATATCTTGGCTGGATGTTCAATGTTGATTAGGCCATCTATGTTGCCGTCAATATATATAATGCCCCCATGAACATTGGAAATACGCTCAATATTTCCTTTGACATAAACGTATCCACCAGACATTTCATTACATGTCCACATACCTAAATTGCCAAATATGCATAATGATCCTCTAGAGAGACCGCTGCCAATGGCGCTTAACGCGTTGCCATTTAGATACAATTCAAGAGCTTCATTGTTTTTCATTGAATCAGCAATGCTTGAAAGGACATTTGACGGCAATTGAAAGATATCAGAAAAATATAGCTTTCTGGCGGTATCTTCAAGATTATCAAGATTTAATTTCATAATGCTCCCCCCCTAGACATTCAATATTATATTGAGACCGTTGCAAAAATCCCTCATTCCCGGATTTGTTTTGTGATATAATAGGCCTGCCGTCGCTGGATTACGAGTTGGAGGTGGGTTATGTACAAGCGGGAGAATCGGCAGAGGTCGTTTTATGAT